>Ga0335071_10003429_pt1 | contig 16721 bp, 11 predicted proteins | sample Lox_Sample_15_FD_206724 | JGI IMG/M metagenome (GOLD analysis project Ga0335071, IMG submission 206724) | Soil microbial communities from Loxahatchee National Wildlife Refuge, Florida, United States - Lox_Sample_1.5 | ecosystem: Environmental > Terrestrial > Soil > Wetlands | place: USA... | reverse complement strand
GCAGGTCGACTTCTCATGCAAGGTAGCCATGCACGAGAATACAGCAGAGAAAACAGACTTAACTCACTCATCCGCAACCACTAGCCGCGCTCACTTTCAACGGCATTTCCGCCACGCTTGCAATATAGTACACACTCCCCCAACCACCAATTCCTGTCCTAACTTCCCTATTCCCAATACCCTAACCCCTATTCCCTTCCCAACCCCTCCTATGCTCCCCCCGTAGCTCCGCACATGGCTTCCGAGGTAACGACCGGAGCAACTTCCCGAGGAACGATGAGGGTTACTTCTACGGTTACCTCGACCGCTACTTCCTCCGCTGCTTCGCGGGCAACGAGTAGAGTTCCTCGTCCGGTTCCTTGCCCGGTAACGAGTCGGGTTCAATCCCGGGTTCCTTGCCGAGTTGCAGTCGGCTCTCCCGTCAGAGTTCCTTCCCGGATTACTCTGCGGGTAATCTTCCGACCAACGAGTGGAGTTTCTTGGAGAGGAACCTGAGGAGTTGTTGGTCGCGCCGCCGCCCGACTCCGTGGCTGGGGGCTTGGGATCAGGGGCTGGGGACTCGGGACCATGGACCAGGGGCTAGTGACTGCGAGATCGGTCGGCATCATCATGAGCTACTGCCACTTATAGAGGAATCGTTCCCAGGAACCGACATAGGACTGACCGGACCGCGCACAGGGCGGGGAAGCCAAGACTCAAGGCGCCCAGCGGCGGCCGACACTGGGAACAACGCCGGCGGCGCGGAATTGGGTTCGGGCCGGAGACTACATCCGTGTCCATCTGCGTTCATCAGGTGGTTAAGTATCGGATTCAGGGTCGGTTCGTCGTATTGACACGGGGACAGGGGGAACTAGAATCTATTCGGGAGAGGCAAGGCGCGCGGTGCGCCACCTTTCCAATCGGGAAGTATATAATAATGTGTACACCGATAAGGCCGTCTCTAAGTCGCGCCTCAGCGCATAACCCATAGAGGAGGAAACGTGCGCATTTTCAAGAGGCTCTTTCCCATCCTTGCTCTGGTCACGCTGACCAGCGTCGTATCGGCGATGCCTGCCGGGCCGGCCGCAACGGGCCACGGCGCGGGGGCACAGGTGGCGACGCCTCAGTTCGGCTTGCTCTCCGACATCCATCCGAACCCACGCCTCTACTTCGGAACTGTCGTCAGAGACACTTCAGACGAGCAATCCGTCCCAATCGGCACGGGCATGATACCATCCACGCTGCAACAGCAGATACCGATGGGCAATTCCGCCCGGGTTTCGTTGCTCTGCCGGATCTGGGTCATTTTTCAGATGGTTTTGAGATAGGCGCCAGATGTCAATGGTCTGACCGGACACCATGGAAACGTCGAGCGGGCCGGAGGAGATGCTAGAGTCGCCGCTCCTGGCCGAGATGGATCGGGTGATCGACGGTATCGCCCAGCGCGACCGGAAGGGCGCGTACGCGGCCCTGGAAGCGGTGTTCGAGGGTCTCAAGGCCGGTTACGAGCGGTTGAGCGAAGCCGAGATTTCGGAGTTTGCCGAGCTGGTCCACCTCGTGCTCTTGCAGTTCGCGCGCGGTGCGACCATCCGCGTCTCGGGCTCGAAGCAGCACCGCGAGCTGGACGTCTGCCTGAAGTACAACGACGTCTACGAGGCTGCGCTCTCCCGCGCGATGGAGTTCCTCTCCCGCAACCTGATCGACCATATCGAGAAGTACTCGCCCCAGCAGTACCTGCGCGCGGCGCTGCGGGTGCTGGGCAAGGAGTACCATCAGGTGCTGACGGAGTCCTACCATACCGACAGTATCCCGGAGGAGTCGGCAGCGTCGAGCGAGGACGAGGAGAACGCGGTCGCCGCGGCGCCTGAGGAATTCGCGCACAGGCACTCCCGTACCTGCCCGGAGGAGTTGTTGACCGCACTCGGCCCGGAAAACGGCAGCTCCCCGGGACGGGCCGTTGACCAGGAGTTGTTCTACAATTGGTACGAGGGAAACCTGTCGCGCTTCGAGCTGACGCGGCTGTACGACATGACGATGGACGGCGTAGACCGGACACTGGCGCGGGTCGCGCGGTCGTACCACGACGGCCGGCACTTCGGCCTCGTCCGGTGGCTGCTCGAGCTGGGCGATGACGGCGACATCATCTGGCTCCTGTCCAAGGGAATGACGGCAGCGGACGTCGGACGGAAGGTGCAGCGGAACCAGTGGGTCGTGTACAAGCGCCGGGATGCGGTTCTGAGGCGCTGCGCGGCGCTAGGGCTGACCGGGGATGAGGGGCGGGCGTTCTGCGCACGGCTGTTCGGGCCGCAATCCGAGGGGGCACGTCCGCCGAGCGACGCCGGGAATGCGTCGCGGATGTCTCCCCGGCGCGCCGAAGACGTCCCGCCAGTCAGGCGAGATTGGGCGGCCGAGCTGGAAGCGCAGGCCGCACCGGGCTAAGTTAAGGCAAAAGGAGAAAATGTGTCGGCCAGCCCGGCTTCCCGCTCCGCGAACTGCAGCCTGGTCCAGAATCTGATTGCCGACTGGGCCAGAGCCAAGGACAAGCCATTTCCGTATCTGAAGGTCGGCAAGCACCTTGCCGCATGCCCGACCTGCCTTTCGTGGGCCACGGCGATCGCCTACCAGCCTTCCGAGCACTACGTCCAGGCGCTGAGCCTGCGGCTGTCCTGGGTGATTGCCATCCTTGGTCAGTCGGTGCTCCGCGCGTGGTCGAACGACCAGGACTTGAGGTTCGACGTCGTGTGCGCGCAGGACCCCGAGTCGGTGCGGGACAGAATCGCCAAACGCCTGTCGCAGTGCGAGAGCTACAATTCCGAGCTGAAGGAGCGCGTGTCCGCGATACGCGAGTTGATGCCCGACCTTGCCACCGGCGCGCTGCCCGACGGCCTCGAGCCGTACGCGCTTGCCCGCTATTTCATCGAGACCGCGCTGCAGCTCGCGCCGCAATCCGGGCAGCGGCTCAAGCTCCTGGACCAGCTCGGCATTGCCGAATTTACGCGGGCGGCAGGGGAGCGGCGCGCGGGGCGCGAGGAACAGGCAGACCGGCATTTCGAACGAGCGAAGGACTATTACCGGCAGGTCATGGCCGTCGGCGTTCCCGGTCGCTCCGACGGCGCGGAAGGCAGCGTCGGCGAGAAGATCGACCAGGTTTCGGCGCGCTTGAGCCTCGCGCAGGTGGAGTACGTCCAGGGCAGGCAGTCGCGGCCGGCTTTGGAGAAGGCGATCGAGCTCTGCCGCGAAGCGGAGCGATTGGTCAGGGAGCTGGGTCTGGCCGAGCAGGATTTCACGCGAGTCTTGAGCAACCTGTTGATATGTTACCTGAGATTGTGCATTGACCACGGCCGGACCGACGCCCGGGAGCAGGCACGGCGTCTGGCCGAGGATGCCTGCGCCAGTCCGGCGGTGGCCCGAGTTTTCCTGAAGCGTTGGGTGACGGACGGCGAAGACCCGGAGTTGACCGAGCTGCTGGCTTTTCCGCAGGCCGAGGATATCGCGAGCTACCTGCGCCGCGAGGCAGAAAAGGTTCGCGGCGGCGAGGCTGCGGCGGTGAGGCAGTGCTCGCGGGCAATGGAGTGATGCGTGACACGCGGGCCGGAAACCGTGTTCCGCTTGACTCCGGGGTTTTCCGGCCTAAAGTTCTCACTGACTCGGGCCGTGAACGGCCTGAGTCGGCGGTCGACCGTGCTGACCGGCCCATTTTGTTCGGCCGATACGCAGTCGGTCGTTTGACAGCCTGACGGCTGTTGAATCATTCGTTCTTTGATGAGTCCCGGCTGACCTCGGGTGCTCCGCGGGAGCCGCGGACCGGGACCCGCAAATGGTGTGACATAAGGTAGCCGCGCAGCCGCGGCGGAACGTTCCCGGTGCGGGAATCGCTCCGACCGGCTCGGCGGTGAGAGAGCAAAGGGAGGCAGAATGAGTCTGTGGTGTGTTCAGGTCGGGCGCCATCGGCTGCGCAGGCTGGCCGGCGCGACGCTGGGTGCGCTGCTGACCGTGGCGATTTTCGGCTGCGGCCGGACCGCGCCGGAGGGATTCTGGGGGCCGACCAAGGACGATACGGCCGGCATCAAGCAGGTGGTTGAGGCCAACAAGGCCTACTTCCGAACCGGGTTGGCCGAGCTGGCAATGACGATGTGCGACACTGCCCTGCCCGGCACCACCGGGAAAGTCCTGCAGAAGCAGATGATCGGCGACCGGTTCACGCCGCGGTTCCGGCTGAACCAGATGGAGCATGTGCTCGACACGCATCAGTTCGAGTACACGTTCACCGCCAATCTGAATCTGGATACCGTGATGGAAATCGACTCCGCGGTGAATCCGCCCGAGACGACGTGGGTTCCGCCCGACGCCGAGACGACGTGCACGGTGACAATGGCCGAGACGATCCCCGGCACTTTGCGGATGCACGCGTGGGCGAAGACGCCCTACCTGCGGGACTCGATCATCATCGTGAACCCGAGCGATACCATCAGGCTGCCGTTCTACGACAGCGTCATGAAGCCGTGCGATACCGTCATACAGAAGCCGCTGAACGGCTACTCAGTCGAGGGCTGCGTGCTCAAGAAGGAAGGCGATACGTGGCGGCTCTGGAAACTGGCCGGCGGCGGGCGGTTTTATGCGCCCGACCCGAACGACGCGCCCACCATCTACGACGTCTACGTCAGGAGCAGCCGGAAAGACAGCATTACGCTCGACACCGTGGCGCTGCGACCGGACACGCTCCACTATGGCATCCAGCGGTTCTATGCGCTGGACTCCGCGAAACATCAACTGCTGACCTATTCGCCGGGAGACTGGTTCGCGCTGCTCGCTCCGTACACCAACCCGGGCGACGCCATTGACTATTTCTACTTCAACGGACACCGGCATGCAATCACGGATACGGTGAGACTGGATTCGCTGAGCTCCGGGATTTACCGGCTGACAGTCGAGCATCTCCCCGCGACGGTTATCTGGGAAGCAAAGGGCAGCTACAATGCCGTCGTCTGGGGCATTCCGATTCGGATACGGTAGAGGAGGCGAGAGATGAGGAATTTCAATCTTCGCGCTTCATATTTGGCGCTGTCCGTGCTGCTCCTGGCCGGGCTGGCGTTCGCCGCGAACACCGGCGTGGTCAAGGGCAAGGTGACGGATAGGAAAACCGGCGAGGTGCTGACCGGGGTCAACGTGCAGGTCGAGGGGACCGAACTCGGCAACGCCAGCGACGCCGACGGCAAGTACGAGATCATCAACGTCCCGCCCGGCACCTACACCGTGATCGCGTCATACCTGGGCTACAACGAAGAGAAGGTGACCAACGTGCTGGTCGTGCAGGACAACGTCGCGACCGTCGACTTCAAAATGTCGAACACAGTCATCGACATCGGCACGAAGGTCGAGGTAACCGCCGAGAAGTGGCACCCGGTGCAACGGACGAATGTCACGGTGGAACGGGTCATCACCGACAAGGACTTCAAGCGATTGCCGGTGACCAACCTGTCAGACCTGGTCGGCATGCAGGCGGGCGTGACCCAGACCGCCAATACGGGCTGGACCCACATCCGCGGCGGCCGGTACGACGATGTGGCCTACCTGGTCGACGGCGTGTCCGCGCAGGACGCGCTCGTCGGCACGCTCTGGTCGTCACCCAAGCCGACCGCCGACGCCCTGCAGTCGGTTGTCGTCATCACCGGCGGGTTCGACGCCGAGTACGGTCAGGCCATGTCCGGCATCATCAAGGCCGTGACCAAAGAGGGCGGGGAGAAGACGAACGGACACGTTGCCTACACGACCGACGACTTCTTCCCCCAGAACACCGGTTATAACTACGGGTATAACCGGATCGCGCTATCGCTGGGCGGCCCGACACCGATCTGGAACCGTCTCCGCTACTTCCTGTCGGCGGATTTCTTCCGGACCGCCGACGACGCCGGCGTCCGCTACAAGGTCAACGAACCCCGCGGTGAGTACGCGCTCGAGGGTAACGTGACCCTGCAGATGCCGAAGGAGTTCTTCCTGACGAAACAGGGATTGAGGTTTACGCTCGATGCCTATGGTTCTGACTACCAGTGGCAGGCCTGGGGCAACTCCTGGAAGTATGACCTGGCCGCGCTCTACGCGAACCGGGTCCGGTCGTACAAAGCGAACTTCACCATCAACCATATGCTTTCGCAGAGCACGGTCTACGAGGCGAAAGTCGGCATGTTCCAGACCTCGCTGATTCGAACCAACCGCAACTTCGACGCCGAGGCGGCGGACACGACCGGGGTCTGGGGCGCACTCCGAAAGGCCGGTATCTGGAACCGCTACATCTTCCGTGCCGAGGACTGGGTATTCAATAACCCCGAGGGGCTGGACAAGCAGAACGCCATACTCCAGCTCTACCGGTCTTACTGGCTCTCGCCGAGCGGAGACACGGTCTACGCGCACCCGGGCAAGAAGAACTGGCAGTCCCCATACCAGTTGGTTGACAATCCGTGGGGCGTGGCCAGCCTCTTCTACACCGAGGGCGATGCCGGGGTCTGGCACTACCGCGCGACCGACCAGGTACTGGGCAAGGTCGACCTGACCCATACGGTATCGAAAATCCACGAAATCAAGACCGGCATCGACATCACGCAGTACTCGCTCTCGGTCTACGAGAACTCGCTGCCCTGGGACCAGAATCCGTTCTGGGACGCGTACAACTACAAGCCGCTGCTCGCCTCCGCCTACATCCAGGACCGGGCCGACTTCGAAGATCTGGTGGTGCGGGCCGGCGTACGGTTCGACTACTTGGATTCGAAGGCAGAGGTGCGCGCGTTCCCGGAGAGCCTCGGTTCGCGTGAGGTGATCGCCGATTCCATGCTGCCGGTGCCGGCCAAGTACCGGCTGGCCCCGCGGCTCGGTCTCTCCTACCCGATTACCGAGCGGGTCAAGTTCCGCTTCAGCTACGGCCACTTCTACAAGAACCCGGAGTTCATCGACCTTTACACCTACAACGACCGGACCGCGGCCGAGTTGCGCAGCCGCGGCAACGTCATCGTCGGTAACGCCGACATGGGCGCGGAGAAGACCATCGCCTACGAAATGGGATTCGACTCGCAGTTGTCGGACATTTTCGAGTTTGACGTGACCGCGTTCTACAAGGACGTGTTCGACCTTGCGGGTGTGCGCGTCGTCCACGCCCTGCCGCAGCCGTATTCCGAGTACTACAACGTCGAGTACGCGCGGATCCAGGGGTTCGAGGCGACCATGTCGAAGACCCTCAGCCAGTACTGGTCGAGTTCGATCGGCTACACCTACCAGGTTGCCAAGGGAACGGCCTCGACCGCCACTACTCAGTACCAGCGCACGACGCCGCTGCAGCTTGACTACTACCTCGATCAGGATATCCGCCACTCGCTCCATGCCGACCTGGCGTTCCTGTTCCCGTCCGACTTCAAGGTCGTGCCGATGCGGGACGTGGAGCTGTCGGGCGTCTTCAGCTACAACACGGGATCGCCGTATACGCCGACCGACCAGAAGGGCAATCAGATCGGACTGTCGAACTCCGCCCGGCTGCCGAGCAGCTACGACCTCGACGGCCGAATCGGCAAAGACTTCCGCGTCTTCGGCCTGGCGTTCTCGCTCACCTGCGACATCACGAACATACTGAACACCGAGATCATCACGAACGTGTTCTCCACGACCGGCAAGCCGGACTACACCGGCGCCATCATCACGCCCGAGCAGTTTAGCGCCTCCGGGTTCCTGTTCGGCGACTACTATTACCATCCGGCGCGCGACTACAACCACGACGGCTTTATCACTCAGAGCGAGCAGTACCTTTCCTACATGAAGGCCTACACCGACGCCAATACCCCGCCGACATACTACGGTCCGCCGCGCAAGATCAGGGTCGGTCTGAGCCTGTCGTTCTAAGGAGCAACGATGAGAAGAATGACTAATCAACGATGCCTGGCCCCTGCCGGCCCCGGCCCGCGCCTCTGCCTGGCCTTTGCGCTCCTCGCGACCCTGGCGGTTCCACTGGCGTTGGCCCGAACCGCTACCCCACTGCCACCCGGCCACCGTGTCTACAGCCCGCAGACGTGGCTCAACATCAGCCGGTGGAAGTGCCCGTTCTACAACGATGGCAAGTACGGCATCGACAATACGATCAGTACGGGACAAGCCGGCGGCTCCTGGCCCCAGCCGCTCCACAACTGCTACCTCTTCGGAGCGGGTCTGTGGTTCGGCTCCATCAAAGTTGACAGCGCCAACCCGGACAAGCTGGACACGCTTGTCTCATTCGGCTATAACCCGAACTCCGGCGGCACTGAGATGTCGCCGGTCACGGTCGAGCACGCCGCCGATGGTACGGGCAGCACTGACGACCGGATGTTCGTTTACCCGACCGACTGGCCGCCGACGCCGCGCAGCCGCTGGGTTACGTCGTCCGACCTCGACACCATCGTGCCCAGGGAGAATTTTTCACTCCAGGACATGTGGTGCGCGTACTCGGACGTTCTGCCGGAAAACCACATTGCGCCCGGCAAGCCCCAGAACATCGACGTCTTCCAGACCGTCTATGCCTGGAACTACCCGTCGAATCAGGACATCTTCTTCATCAGCTACGTGGTGCGCAACGCCAGCGCCACTGACACGTTGAAGAAATGCTACATGGGCGCGTGCGTCGACCCGGACGTCGGAGTCGCGACCGACAACATGGTCGGAACCCTGCTCAACACGTACGTGCCCGGAGCCGGCTTGGTGACGGGTGTGGGGTATTGCGGCGACAACGACGGCTACGAGGCCCCGGGTACGCTGTGGGACGCCGGCACGCCGGGGGTCATCGCGTACAAGTTCCTCGAGAGCCCGCGTGACACAAACGGCCAGCGACTGGGCATGACCGCGTTCAAGAAGTTCACGATTGACATCGACCCGGTGACCGACGCGGCCCAGTACCTGACAATGGCCGGCTTCGACTACCGGACCGGCGTCTACTCGCCGTACGACTCGGCGCTCGATGTCGCTCCGGCGGACAAGCGGTTCATCCAATGCTCGGGTCCGTTCACGCTGCCGCCGGGCAAGATGACGCGGCTTATCGTCGCCGTCATGGGTGCGCCGTTCGGTGGGGCTAACCAGAAATGGGATAGCCGGCCGGTCGACTCGCTCGTTCATCTGGCCAAGCTGGCCAACCAGGCGCAGTTCATCTATGACCAGGGCTGGCTCCTGCCTGGGCCGCCGGTCGCACCGAACCTCACGATGGTACCGGGCGACAACCGGGTTCGTCTGGTCTGGGATAACCTGTCCGAGATAACGCCGGACCCCTACTGGCAGAAGGTCGCGAGCGACTCGCTCAAGCCGGGCTGGGATCCGAAATACCGGAAATACCCTTTTGAAGGGTATGCCGCCTACCGGTCCAGGAACGGCACCGACTGGGCGCTCATCGGTCAGTGTGACTTGGCCGACTCGATAAAGTTCAACTATCCGCCGGGCGGTGACTCGGCCCTGCCCGACAGCCTCTGGCTGAAGGCGACGGACAACGGAACGTTCTACTCCCTGCTTGATACCAACGTAACCAACGGGTTCACATACTACTACTGCGTTACCGCCTACAATTGGAACTACCAGACGACGAAGTGGGATTCTCTGCACCGAACCCCGCTACAATGGGACACGCTCACTCTGCGCTCCGGGCTCGTAACCAACTTCACGACCGTACCTCGCTGGGATGCGCCCAACTACGTGATGCCGACGACAAGGGTCGCCACCGCGGTGGGCGACACGACCGATACTCTTACTCCCCACAAATCCATGGCCGGCCTGAAGGCAAGAGCCAGCGTGGCCGTGCCGGCGCAGGTGACAAAGGACACGTACGAACTGCGGTTCCTCGGGCCACGTTACGGCGGCACCTCCACGGCAATCTACAGCTACTTCGTCGCCGATGCGCGCAACGACAGCTTGGCCGTTGATACCGCGTCATTCTACTACACGGCCGGTAACACGTTCGTGCGTTCGTTGCCGGTGTTCAACGGGCTGGCGCTCACCTGCACCCTCCACTTCGCCTCGCCGACCAAGGCCTTCGATTCGGCATACGCCGTCCACACGGCGCAGTACCCGGCTGAGTCGGTGAGCGCGGTAGCGGGCAACGTCGCGAGAACAACATGGGCGTTCCGCGGCTCGGACTACATCATCGTCTGGGGCAATACGCCCCGGTACATGACGGCCAAGGTGTTCGATGTCACCCACGGTGGCATCGAGGTGCCGGTGACGCACTGGACTGGGACTACGATGCCGGAATCAGCCGCGAACGGCTGGGCCTTTGTGAACAAGGCCAACCGGTATCCGACCGACACCCTGACCGGGCGGGCTGCCTGTGTATACATCTGCGGCGGTGACGTGGAGTTCAAGCCGTCCGGCGATACGCTGGGTGGATTGCTCTCGGCGATCCGGGCCGGCGACACCTGGCGCGTGGTGGGCCACAAGGCTGACGGCACGGCCCCGTTCTACAATGTCTACAGGGCACTCACGGTGCCAGGCCAGGCGGATACCGTTACCAGGATCAAGCTCAACGTCAAGGTCGTGCCCAATCCCTATGTCGTCTTCAACGGATGGGAGAAGACCTCGGACCAGCGGTACGTCAGGTTCACCCATCTACCCAACACATGCACGATACGCATCTACACACTGGCCGGAGATCTCGTGAAGGTCATCAAGCACACAGATACGAAGGTCCAACCGCTCGACCAGGGCGGGACCGAGACGTGGGACTTTACCAATGAGTCACCGGGGAGCACCGGCACCCAGGTTTCGGGCCAGCTCATCGCCTCCGGCGTGTACATCTACCACGTCCAATCGCCGATCGGCGAGTGTGTCGGCAAGCTTGTCCTCATCCACTAGGGAGGCAGCCATGAAACACAGAATCACTTATCTCCTTACCGCGGTGCTGCTGGCGTCCGTGGCGTTCGTCTCTTCGGCCCAGGCTGCATTCTCCAAGGTCGGCTCGACCGGAGCGGCATTCCTGAAGATCGGAGTCGGCCGGTCGACGGCAATGGGCGACGCCTTCGTCGCCATCGCCGACGACCCGTCGGCCGCCTACTTCAACCCGGCCGGGTTGGCCCGGGTCAGCCGCACGATCCAAGTTAACCACGTTAACTGGATTGCCGACGTCAACCACGACAACCTCACTTTCGTACTGCCGCTGACTAGCTTCGGTACTATCGCCGTGAACGTTACCGCACTAACGATGGGCCAGATCGAGCAGACTACGATCGACAATCCCAACACCACGATTCGTGAGGATGAAGGGACCGGTCTCTTCTTCAGCGCGTCGGACATGGCGGTCGGGGTCAGCTACGCCCGCATCATTACCGACAAGCTCTCCTTCGGCTTCACCGGCAAGGTCATCACCCAGACTGTCTGGGACATGTCCGCGTCGGCGTTTGGCTTCGACCTCGGCCTACTCTACAACACCGGATTCAAGTCCCTCCGCATCGGCGCCGCGGTTACCAACTACGGCACGCAGCTTGCCTTCACGGGTCGGGAGCTGGACTACAGCTTCTCCTGGCCGGACTCGGGTCCCAGCCAGATAAACGGTTCGTACAGCACCACGCCGGTTGGATTGCCCACGAATTTCCGCTTCGGCATCGCCTACGACATCATCGAGGCCCAGAATCCAGACAAAGACTCTCGTCTCACGGCCGCACTGGATATCAACCATCCATCTGACATCAACGAGACGGTGAACTTCGGTCTTGAGTATGGGATCGCCAATGCGTTCTTCCTTCGCGGCGGCTACGTCCTCAATACCGACAACTCCTACCAAGATGAGCTCGGCTGGTCGACCGGAATATGCGCCGGACTCGGCGCACGCGCCAAGCCGGTGCACGGATTGAGTATCGGTCTCGATTACACGTTCCGCTACTTCGAGTACCTGAAACCGACCCACCGATTGCAGTTGACGGTTGGATTCTAGGCCGACGAACAGAAACAGCGCCACAGGGGCACGGCTTGCCGTGCCCCTGCGGTCTTTCATGGTGCTGGCGCTGGTATTGTCGCTGTCGCCGCTGGCTGCCGCACAATGGACGGTGGGCGTGTACATGCCCGCGGACAACGACATGGACAACCAGGCGAACGTCGATCTGGACGAGATGAAACAGGTCGGGTCCACCAGTGACGTCAACGTCGTGGTCCAGGTTGACCGACCCGTCTGGGACCCCCTGCCAGGTTGCCATCGCTACTTCGTAAAGAAGGGCGGCGTGGATACGCTGGCCGACCTCGGTCAGGTCGACATGGCTGCCCCGGCGACGCTGGCGGACTTTGCCGGTTTCCTGCGAAGTCGCTACCCCGCCGCGAATTACATGCTGGTGCTCTGGGACCACGGCGACGGCTGGTATCCGGGCTACGGGCCGAGTACGAGTGCCATCTTCATCGACGATTCGTACGGTCACGAGATGGGGGTTGCCGGCGGCGAATTCGCGCAGGCAATGGCGGGCGTCAAGCAAGCCTTGGGCAGGCGCGTCACAATACTCGCCTTGGACGCCTGCCTGATGGACATGGTCGAGGTTGCCGACGAAATCCGCGACGACTGCGACTACATGCTCGCATCCGAGGCCCTGGTTCCAACCGGCGGTTACCCCTACGACAAGCTGCTCGACCGGCTTGCCAGCCAACCCACAGCCGAACCTTCTGAGTTCCTGCCCGGCTTCTGCTCCGATTACGTTGAGTCATACCCCGGGCAGAGAGTCGAGCTCTCCGCACTCGGCATGCCAGCGCTTGCCAAGTCGCTAGACCTCATGTCCGCGACCGTTCGCGACAGCATCGATGCGGCAAGTCCGGCCGTGAGTGCAGCCCGTGCCGGTGTCCAAACGATGCCGGGTTACCCGTTCCATGCGGACCTGATTGACTTCCTCTCTGGGCTGGCAGGCGACGTGCATTTCCCCGAAGCGCCCCCGATGCCGGTCGTGGAGTCGCTTCGTGCCGCGCTGCGCCTCGCAGTTGTCGTCAACGAGCGCAGCTCAGGATTTGAGCACGCCTCCGGTCCCGCCATCTGGTTTCCGGACAACTATCTCGCCTTCAAGAACTCAATCGAGTCATACTTGACCCTGCGCTTCGCTCTGGAGTCGGGCTGGCCGCAGTTCCTCAATCGCTATTTCGGCAGCGACGACATTAGGCCGGTGCAGCCGGTTGTCACGCAAAGTCAAGCCGGCGGGCGTAACGATGTCCGGCTATGGTGGGAATCCTGCTTCGACCTCTCGCCGGTGCGATACTGCCTCTTCGAGGTGACCGAGCCGCAAGTCTTATTCACTGACTACTGCAATGACTTCACCGCCTGGACTAACCTCGGCTGGACGACGAGCACGCAGGAGGTCCATTCCGGCCAGACCTCGTTCTTCTCCGGATCGGCCGACAACCTCGCGAACTCCATCGAGAGCGCCCAGCCGCTGAACCTGCCGGAAGGCGGTCTGCTGTCGTTCTACGCATGGTACTCCACTCAGGAAGACTGGGATTCACTCACCGGTTTCTTGCGAGACATTTGCTACGTCGAATGGTCGCCGGACCGCAGTGCGTGGCACGGACTGGATTCGCTCTATGGTGACGACGAGACGTGGAACGAGCGGCGGTATCTTCTGCCTGCCGGCGCGAAGTATCTGCGCTTCCGCTACGTGAGCAACGCCGGGATAAACCGACAGGGCGTGTTCATTGACGACATCAAGGTCTATTCGTTTGGCACCATGCGCACCGTGGCCGAAGGCATTCCAGACACGACCGCCTATGTGTTCGGTGTGCCGCACGACACTCTTGGTTACTACTATTTCGTAACGGCCTCAGACTCGTTCGGCAACATCTCGATGGCGAGCCAGTTCTACAATGTCGAGGTCAAGACTTGGGCCGAACCGTACACACGGCCGGCACCGTTCAGCAGCGACTGCAAGCTCGTACTGGACTTCCCGGCCGGAGAAACAACGGACGTCCGCATCTACACGCTATCAGGCACACTCGTGCGCCGATTCGACGATGTGACCCGGCATGTGCTCGACTGGGACGGGGACAACGCTGCGGGCAAACCGCTGGCGGACGGCCTCTATCTCGTTGCGGTCCAGAGCCGCGACTTCAAGAAGCTCGGCAAAATCGCGAAGGTCGCCAGGGAATAGGTCCAACGCCACCTGTGGGCCTTATTGTTCATCAGGGAGAATCTTCCCCGGATTGAGGATGCCTTCCGGATCGAGCGCATGCTTCAAGCTTTGCATCAGAGCGAGTTCTTGCGGTCCAACCGCCCGTTTCATCAACCATTTCTTGGTCGAGCCGATGCCGTGCTCGGCCGAGATCTGACCGCCGCGGCTGAGCACGAAGTCTGCAAGGTCAGAGACAATGGCCCGCTTCCTTTCGAGCCATTGCTGCCTGCTCCCTGTCTTGTCTTCCCTGCACATGCCGACGTGAATGTTGCCGTCGCCAATGTGTCCCCATGGGACAATCGGCACGCCGTGTTTCTGTTCCAGCAGCTCGAGCTTCTCAATCGTCGTGTTGATTTCGCTCAACGGCACCACGATGTCTTCGGTAGCAAGGCCGGCGTAGACCTCCTTCAGAATGTTGTGAAGCTCGCGCCGCGCGTGCCATAGCCGGTCCTGGTCGGTCGGGTTGTCTGCAACCAGCGGTTCGCGAGCGCCCAGTCGCATGGCCAGCTCGCCGACGGCCACGCAGTCGTCCATCACCCGTTGCCGGTCGTTGCCGTCCAGCTCGACGAGCACCTGCACCCTGGCATCTGGGAACGGCAGAGCGTCTTTCATCACCTGGTTCGCAGCGCAGACGCCCTTATGCTCGATGAATTCGACCACGGCCGGCATCAGGCGCTGGTCGTGCACCAGCCTGGCGACGAGCTCCAGGCCCTGGGACATCCGCTCGAAGGGAATGAGCAGGTCAACCAGGTAGCGCGGCTTAGGGATGAGACGCAGCGTGATGCCCGTTATCACCGCCAGCGTGCCCTCGGAGCCGATGAGCAGCCGGTTCAGGTCGTAACCGACGACGTTCTTATGCAGCTTGCCGCCATACCGAATGATTTCGCCGGACGCGAGCACCGCCTCAACACCGCGCAGGTAGTCCCCGGTTACGCCGTACTTGAACGCGCGGGCGCCGCCAGCGTTCTCCGCCACGTTACCGCCGATGGAACAGTCATCCAGCGATGCCGGATCCACCGGATAGTACAGACCGCTGTCGGCGCAGGTCTGCTGAACCCGGGCGGTGGTACTGCCCGGCCCGGTTTCGACCATCAGATTGCCGGTGTCAACCGCCGTGTCCTTCATCAGCTCGAGCGACAGTACGATTCCGCCGCGCAGCGGAACCGCTCCGCCCGACAGGCCAGTGCCGAGGCCGCGCGGAGTGACCGGCACATGCTCCTCGGATGCCAGGCGCAACACCGCGCTCACCTCTTCGGTGGAGGCGGCTCGGACGAGTGCCTCGGGCAGGTGCGGGGTTTCAACACTCTCGTCGTGACCGTAGTCGGCCAGCGCTGCCGGGTCAGTGATGACCCGCTCGGGCGCGCAGAGTTCGGTCAGTCGGCTGATGGCCACCGGGGAAAGCGGGCGGTAAGTCATACGTTAGCCTATCCGCGCACGTGACTCAGTCAACCGCGGCGCAGATCAGAAGGAGCTGGATGCGCTCTACCGATTCAATTCGATTCTGGCTCGAAAGAAGAACCCGGCCGCAAGCCGGGCTCCGGGATAGGCGTCGGACCGGGCCTGACTAGCTCAAGTGAGGCTCGATTACGGCGGCGATGTTTGCTTCGGGCGCGTAACCGACGTGGCGGGCCACTTCCTTTCCGCCCTTGATCAGAATCAGGGTCGGGATGCCGTGGACATCGTACTTTCCAGGAGTTGACGGACTCTCGTCGGTGTTGACCTTGCAGGCCCTCATTTTGCCCGCGTATTTGCCGGCCAGACTCTCGACAATGGGGCCGACCATTTTGCACGGGCCGCACCACGGCGCCCAGAAATCGACCAGCACCGGCAACTCCGACTTCAGGACTTCAGTTTCGAAAGTACCGTCGTTGACGTTCTTCACTTCAGACATCGATTCAATCCTCCTGCTGTGCTTCGGCGACAAGGCCGACCAGCCGGCGGAGCCAGGGTCTTGTCACCCGGTAACATACCTGATTGCCTTTTCGCTCATGGGATACCACACCGGCTGCCCTCAGCACAGCCAGTTGCTGCGAGACCGTGGCCTGAGCAACACCAAGACACTTAGTGATGTGCTTGACATTGCACTCCTGGTCCATAAGACCAGTCACCAACTGCAGCCTTAGAGGGTGGCCCAGCGCTTTGAATGCCTGAGCTATTCTCCGAGCCGCAGCCGGGTCTATGCAGCTTTTCATATACTTCTTGGACGCTCCATGTCTGGTCGGCGATTCCCGTTTCGCATCACGACCTCCGGCGAACCACGATATCGCCGTTGGTGGTCGTAATCATGATGGGAGACGCGCCGGAACCGATGGTTCCGCGTACGTGGTTGCTGGTTTGGGTGTTGTAAGTTACCGTGTAATCGTAGAAGGTTATCGATCCGTTGGTGTTCGTCGCGTCAATCAGCGCCGAAACGTCCACCGGCAGCAGCAGCGTTACCTTGCCGTTCGTGGTTTCGAGATCGACGCTGTCGGCGGCGCCGAGCGAGGAAACGTCACAGTCAATCGTGCCGTTGCTGGTCGTGCCGTGGACCGTGCCGCTGTGAACTTGAACTACCAGCTTGCCATTGGTCGTCGACAGGTTCGCGCTGCCGGTCGTGCCGGTCAATTGGACGTTGCCGTTGGTCGT
>Ga0335071_10003427_pt1 | contig 16723 bp, 14 predicted proteins | sample Lox_Sample_15_FD_206724 | JGI IMG/M metagenome (GOLD analysis project Ga0335071, IMG submission 206724) | Soil microbial communities from Loxahatchee National Wildlife Refuge, Florida, United States - Lox_Sample_1.5 | ecosystem: Environmental > Terrestrial > Soil > Wetlands | place: USA... | reverse complement strand
GTCGTGCAGGTCCTTGAGGATGTCGTCGCCGACGCTCATGCCGTCCCTCCGCGAAGAGCTACTCGACCCGCGGGTTCCTCCCCACGGTGGTGCCGATCTCCTCCCCCAGGACCACCCGCCGCACGTTGCCGCGCTGGGTGAGGTCGAACACGACGATGGGCAGCTCGTTGTCCATGCACAGGCTGATGGCGGTGGAGTCCATCACCTTGAGGTTGCGCTTCAAGACGTCGATGTAGGAGAGCTCCTTGAGCTTCACCGCGGTCGGGTTCTTCTTGGGGTCGTCGCTGTAGACGCCGTCCACCTTGGTCGCCTTGAGCAGGACGTCGGCATGGATCTCCATGGCCCGCAGCGAGGCGGCGGTGTCGGTGGTGAAGTAGGGGTTGCCGGTGCCGGCGGCGAAGATCACCACCCGCCCCTTCTCCAGGTGCCGGATGGCCCGCCGGCGAATGTAGGGCTCGGCCACCTGGTGCATCTCGATGGCCGACTGCACGCGGGTGGGAACGCCGATCTTCTCCAGCGCGTCCTGGAGGGCCATGGAGTTGATGACCGTGGCGAGCATCCCCATGTAGTCGGCCGAGGAGCGGTCCATCCCCTCGGTCGCTCCGGAGACTCCGCGGAAGATGTTGCCGCCGCCGATGGTCATGGCCACCTCGACGCCGAGGTCGACCACGTCCTTCACGTCCTGGGCGATGGCGGCCAGCGTCTTGGGCGAGATGCCGTACTTGCCCTCGCCCATGAGCGCCTCGCCCGAGAGCTTCAAGAGGATCCGCTTGTAGCGAGCCTTGGGCGTGGAGCTCTTGTCGTTGGCCATGGTTCGGCGGTTTGTACCGGGCGCTAAGGGATCGGTCAAGACGCCGCCCTTCCTGATGAATGCGACGTGCCTCCCTCGGCCGGCCCGGGGCCGCGCCGCCTCCGCCTCCGCCCCCCGCGCCGGCGGCGGCGCCGGCGCCTGGGCTCGCCCGTCGCCTCGGGATTCTCCGGCGGGGCCGCGGCGGCGAGCTCGTCGCTCCTCGGCGTCTCCTCGCCGGCGGTCGGTTCCTCCGCCCCCGCCTGGGCGAAGGGATGCGGGTGCTTCTCCCCGCCTTCCGCCTTGGACCGTCGCCACAGCTCGAGCACCTCCCCGCCCTGGCCGGTCGCCTGGACGGAGATCTGCAGGATGTGGAGCGCGTCGCCGAAGTAGGAGTGGCCCACCATCTTGCGCGCCCTCCGCCCCCGGGGAGGCTCGCGGAGGTGGCGCTGCATGCCCAGCGCCAACCGGACCCGTTCGGCCACCCGTCGCGGGAGGCGCGAGCTGGACACGAGCGAGGTGAGCAGCTCGTCGGACTCCCTGGCCGGCCGCCCCCCGCCGGGCGCCTTCGGAGGCGCGACCACTCCGAGGTGCATGACCAGCGCTGCGAGCAGCACCGCCTCGGAGACTTCGGCGCCCGACCGCACCATGGCGTCCAGGGCGGAGAGGTGGGCGTAGAAGGCGTGCCGGCCGGCCTCCTCCCAGCCCTCGAGCGCGGCGGAGAGGGCGGGCAGGACCACCGCCAGCGCCCCGCAGGAGCGCAAGAGCTGGAAGGCACGGGCCGACCCGCCGCAGCGCAGGATCTTGAAGATCTCCTCCAGCACCCGGGCCGGCGCACAGCGGGCCAGCTCGCCGGCGTGCCGGCGCATGGCCTCGAAGGTGTCCGGGGCGATGGTGAACCCGAGCCGCGAGGCGAACCGTACCGCCCGGAGGCTGCGGACCGGATCCTCCTGGATGCGGATCTCCGGGTCGCCGATGGTGTGGATGCGGTTCTGCTCGAGGTCGGCACGACCGCCCACGTAGTCGATCACCTCGCCGCGGGCCACGTCGTAGAACAGGCCGTTTACGGTGAAGTCGCGGCGGACCGCGTCCTCCTCGGCGGTGCCGAAGACGTTGTCGCGGGTGATGAGCAGGTCGGCCTCGCCGTCGGCCCCCTCCTCGCCCACGCCGATGGGGTTCTTCCGGAAGGTGGCCACCTCGATGACCTTGCCCCCCCGGAAGTAGACGTGTGCCAGCCGGAAGCGCCGGCCGATGAGCCGGCAGTTCCGGAAGGTGGCCCGCACCTCGCCTGGATGGGCGTCGGTGGCCACGTCGAAATCCTTGGGCGTGTGGCCGAGCAGGAGGTCGCGGACACAGCCGCCCACCAGGTAGGCCTGGTGGTGCATGTGGCGGAGGCGGGCGATAACCTTCAGCGCCTCCGGGTCGAGCCGCTCGGGCGGGATCTCCGGAGGGTGCTCAGGCGGCGGCTCCTCGGGTGGATCGAGGGCCAGAGGTGGTAGGCGCCCCGGGGCCACCTCCACGTCGGCGTCGTCTTCGGAAGGATACGGCTGGCTGAGGGCGGAGGTTCGAGATCGTTCGGGCATTCGGTCGCCGGATCGGGGGGCGCCCTGGCCGGGAGGATTCCCGGGCTAAAGGGAACGCGCCAGCTCCGTCGGGCTCGTCCTGTGCCTCTTTGTAGCGATTGCGCCAGCTTGCGTCAAATCCGGGGCTTCAGTCGACCTCCTCCTGCGCGAACATATCGATCTGGGTGGGCTCGAGCCCGAGCGCCTGCCGCACCGGGGCGAACGAGCGGCGATGGATTGGGCAAGCGCCCAGCCGCTCGAGCGCCTGGAAGTGCTCCGGTGTGGGATACCCCTTGTGGCGCGCGAACCCATACCCGGGATGAGCGGCGTCCAGCTCGCACATGAGGGCGTCCCGCGTGGTCTTGGCGAGGATGCTGGCCGCGGCGATGGTCAGCGAGAGGGCATCCCCGTGGACGATGGGCGTGTGGGGGATGCCGAGCTGCGGGAGCTTGCGAGCGTCGACTAGCACGTGCCCGGGGGCCCGGCCCAGCGCTCGCACCGCCCGGGTCAGGGCGAGGAGTCCGGCGTGGTAGATGTTCAGCGAGTCGATCTCCTCCACCTCGGCCCGGGCGGTGGCCCAGGCGATGGCGTTCCGGCGGATGTCCTCTCCCAGCCGCTCGCGTTCCTCGGGATCGAGCTGCTTGGAGTCGTCGATGCCGCGGGGCCGGTAGTCTTTGGGCAGGATGCAGGCGCCGGCCACCACCGGCCCGGCGAGGGGCGCCATCCCCGCCTCGTCCACCCCGGCCACCTCGGCCACGCCGCGTTCCCAAAGCTCGACCTCGTAGCGAAGCAGGTGGCGGAGCCGCTGCCCTTCGGCGCGGTTCTCCTTCCGGCGGCGGCGCACCTGACGCAGCACCTCCCGCGCCCCGGCCCGGGGATCGCTCGCGAGCGCCTCCTCGCATTCCTCGGAGAGCGGCCGGCACCGGTCGAGGAGGAGGCTCCTTAGCTCGGGCACCGAGAGCTTGGCCAGATCGGCAGGGCTCATCCCCGGGCAGTCTACACCGGACCCGCCCGGCCCGGTCCCGCCCTACCTCGGCTGCCCGCCGGACCCGGTGCCGGAGCCGGCGCCGCCCGCGCCCATTTCGTCCCCCCATCCGCCCTCGACCATGGACCTCACCTTCCAGACGCCGTCCTTGCGGACGAGCAGCATGGCGTTGCGAGTGGTCATCTTCCTCCCGCCCAGGGCGAAGGTGGCCTGGTCCGTGACGGTGGCGAGCGAGTCGGTGAGCATCGATACCTGGGTCTTGTGCGACAGGTGGGCGGGCATGGGCTGCGCGTAGAAGGGCCTCATCACCTCCATCCACTTCTCCTTCGGCCACTCGTAGGCGATGGCCTGTCCCTTGGAGTCGTCGGTGGCCATGAGCACGGGAAAGTCGACGAGCGCCGCCGCAGCTTCTAGATCGCCCTTCTTCTCGGCCCGCTCCATGCTGCGGAAGAGGGCGGCGATCTCCTTGCGGTCCCGTGCCTCGTGCGCCACCTTGGGCGGCTGCCAGCTGGCCATGGGATCGGTGGCCTTCCCCGGGCTCGGCGGCCCGAGCGGCGAGGGCGAGCAGCGCGGAGGCGAGTGCGACCATCCATCGGTTCATGATTTCTCCTCGGGTCCGTGACCCCGTCCGCGGGGCTCCGCGGGCTATTTCGTGGCGAGGAAGTAGCCCGCCCGGTGCGGCCGCGCCTCGCCCCTCCCGAGACCGCGGCGCGCGCGCCCGCTCGCGTCCCGATCGCTTGCCTAGCGCTGGCACCGCGGGCAGAAGAAAGTGGAGCGACCCGCCTGGACGATGCGCCGGATCTCCTCCCGGCGGCAGCGCGGACAATTCTCGCCCTCGCGGCCGTAGACGAGGAACGGGTTCGCGCCCCCCTCCTCGAGGTAGGTGATCCCGGGCCCCTTCTCCGCCTCGAGCGCGCTGCGGAACGAGGCCAAGACGCCGTCGGCCAGCCGGCCCACCTCGGAGAGAGAGAGCTCGTGCGAGGGTCGGCCCGGATGGATGCGCGCGCGAAAGCAGGCCTCGGCGGCGTGGATGTTCCCCACCCCCGGCAACAGGCTCTGGTCGAGGAGCTTCACCTTGATGGGGAGCCGGGTCCGCGAGAGCGCCGCCGCCAGGCGGCTCCGGTCGATGCCCGGGAGCGGATCCGGCCCCAGCGCGGCCACCTCCCTTACCTCCTCGAACCGTGCTCCGGGGACCATCCGCAGCCTGCCGAACAGGCGCGGGTCCTGGTAGTGGAGGATCTTGCCGTCGTCGAGGAAGAGCCGGGCGCGGGAGTGGCTGGGCGGGTCAAGGCCGGCGCCGGAGCGAAGCCACTTGCCGGTCATGCCCAGGTGGGAGAGGAGGCCGAGCGACGCACCCCCCTTCTCGAGCCGCACGAGGAGGTGCTTGCCGATCCGGCCGACGCTCTTCACCCGGGCGCCGGTGAGGCCCTTCGCCACGAGCGCCGGCGCCGCCGGCCGGAAGATGCGGCCGGCCCGGGAGTCGAACTCGACCCGGAGGATCCTCCGCCCGCCGGTCCAGCGGGCCAGGCACCTTCTCGCAAACTCGACCTCCGGCAGCTCGGGCATCCTCTCTCCGCGAAACGAGCCGCTGGCCCGCGAAGGGCCGCAAGCGGGCACGCCTAGGAAGGCCTCTGGAAGGCAGCGAAGAAGAACCCGTCCGTTCCCTGGCGGTGCGGAAACAACTCCACCTGGTTGCCGCGGGCGCCGAGCGCGTTGGCCCGGTCCGCGCCGAAGAGCGTCTCGAGCGGTGCCGGCACGAGCCCCAGCTCGCGCCCGGCGAACTCGGCCACCTCGCCGTTCTCGGTCCGGCCCATGGCGCAGGTGGCGTAGACGAGCCGCCCCCCGGGCGCCAGGAGCGGGGCGAAGCGGGAGAGAAGCTCCCGCTGCAGCGCGGCGAAGCGGGGCGGATCCTCCGGCTTCACCCGCCAGCGAGCGTCGGGCTTGCGCCGCAGCGTCCCCAGGCCGCTGCACGGTGCGTCGACGAGCACCGCCGCCGCCCGCCCGGAGAGGTCCTGGAGCGCAAGAGCTGCCTCGGCTCCCGCCGGGATGGGGCGCGTCCGCAGGTTGTCGACCCCCGCACGCCGCGCCCGGCGCCGGGCCTCGGAAAGGCGCTCGGAGTCGGCGTCGAGCGCCCAGAGCGTGCCCCGGTTGTGCATCTCGGCGGAGAGGGCCAGGGCCTTGCCCCCGGCCCCGGCGCACGCGTCGACCACCACCTTGCCCGGCCGGGCGGCACAGGCCAGGGCGATGAGCTGGCTCCCCTCGTCCTGGATCTCGAACCAGCCCTCCTGGAACGAGCGCAGAGCGAAGGCGTTCTGGTGGCCGTCGAGGGTGAGCCCCCAGGGCGAGAAGCGGGTCGGAACCGCCTCCACTCCCTCGCTGGCGAGCCGCGACCTGAGCGCCTCCCGGTCGCAATGGAGCAGGTTGGCGCGGACGGTGAGCGGCGCCCGGTCGTTCAGTACCCGCACGAGCCGGGTCGCCTCCTCCTCGCCCAGCTCGGTCACGAACCGCTCCACGATCCAGCGCGGCAGCGACCCCTCGACCGCCAGCCGGAGGTGGGGGTCGGCTATGGCTGCCATGCGTGCCTCGGCCTCCTTCAGGCCGCGGAGCCGGGCAGGGGGGACCGCCAGCCGGGCCGCGGCCTCGTCCGCGCTCGCCCCGCCGAAGCGCACGAGCCAGGCGGCGTAGAGGAGGGACAGGGACAGGCCGCGGAAGGGCGCGCCCGGTTCGGCCCCGCCGAGGAGGAAGGCGAGCTGCCCCTGCATCCGAATCAGCCCGTAGACCGACTCGGCCGAGAGCCGCCGCTCGCTCGCCCACAGCTTGCGCTCGCGGCGCAGGGCTCGCTCCAGGGCCCGGTCGGCGAGCCAACCCTGATCGTGGACCAGGCCGTGGACCTCGAGCACCACCGCGTCGACGAGGTCGAGTCGAGGGGGGCGGGCCAAGGGAGTGCGTCTGCTCATCGGTCCTCGGGGTGCCGGGCGCGCATCCCCGGGCCTTTCAGCCTACAGCGCGTCGAGCACGTCCGCCACGTGCCCGTCCACCTTCACCTTGGGGAAGATGGCCTCCACCTTGCCGTCCGGGCTTATGAGCACCGTGGTGCGGATGGTGCCCTCCACCTTCTTCCCGTACATGTTCTTCTCGCCCCAGGCGCCCCAGGACTTCAGGACCTCGCGGTTCTCGTCGGAGAGGAGCGGAAAAGGGAGCTGGTACTTGTCCTTGAACTTGCGCTGCGCCTCCGGCGAGTCCTTGGAGATGCCGAGCACCACCGCGTTCTTCCTCTTGAAGGCGTCGACCTCGTCCCGGAAGTCGCAGGCCTCCCGGGTGCAGCCCGAGGTCATGGCCTTCGGGTAGAAGAACACGATCACCCGCTTCCCCTTGAAGTGCGAGAGCTTCACCGTCTCGCGGTTCTCGTCGAGCAGCGTGAAGTCGGGGGCCTTCTTCCCCACCTCGAGCATGGCTCTCCTCCGGTGCGTGCCGCCAGGCGGGGCCCGGCGGCGGTGGTGGCTCACAGCTACCCGGCGCCCGCGCGGATGTGCAGGTCCCGCTGGGGGCAGTACAGTCTCATCGTGCGGCGCCGACCCAGCAGAAGGCACGCTGTCCCGGCCGCGCCCAAAGGCCGGGCGGGTGTCCTCCTCGCCTGGGCGCGCGACCGGCACGGCCAGAAGATCCGCGCCGATCGGCTCGCGGCCAGCGAGCGCCGTTCCCGGGCTCCGTTCAGCTGCCTCGGCTGTGGCGAGGAGCTCGTCCCGCACCTGGGCCGCCTCCGGGCGGCGCACTTCGCGCACCGCCCGGGGTCGACCTGTCCCCTCACCGCCCCGGAGACGGCGCTCCACCAGGACGCCAAGGAGCGGCTCCTCGAGCTCGTGCACGAGGCAATGGCCGGACAGAGGCGGGTACGGGTGGTGGCCCGCTGCCCAGAGTGCCGCCGCCCATCCCCGCTCGACGTGGGCGGGCTCGGTGACACCGCGGAACAAGAGGGCGCCGTGGGTGCCCTGCGGGCGGACGTGCTGATCCGGGCGGGCGGGCGCCCGGCGCTGGCCATCGAGGTCCGGGTGACGCATGCGGTCGAGCCGGACAAGGAGGCGGCGCTCCGGGCGGCGGGGGTACCGGCCGTGGAGGTGGATGCGCGGGAGGAGTGGGAAGGGCCTCTCGCCGCCGGGGGCCACATCCTCACCCGGGCGGAAGCGAAGGACGGCGTAGACATCGTTTGCTCCCGGGGCTTCGGGCTCTTGCCCTGTTCCTCTTGTCGCGCCAGGGCGCGGGCCCTGGAAGAGCGCGAGCTCGGCGGCGAGGCGGGGGAGATCGCCGAACTCGAGGCGTACCGAGCGCGGGGGCTTTGGGGGAGGACGGCCGGCTGTGGCGAGCCGAACGACCCGGAATCGGCCTTAACCGAGGCGGAGCGCCGCGACCTTTCTGCGCGCTTTACCTGCCCGGATTGCCGCGGAACCGCTCTCGTCTTCGGCAGCCGGATCGCCCGGCATTCGTGCGCCGACCCGGACGGGGGGGAGCCGCTTCCCGCACGTCCTGTGGCCTGGCGGGGTTATGACGGATCGCTCGTCTCCCTGGGCTGGTGGCTCAAGAGCGCTCGGGCTCGTTCGACGGAGCCGTCGAGCCGGGCGAGGCAGGAGCGACTCGCCCGTCCACGGCGCGGTAAAAGCCCCTGATCTCTCGTGCGGTTTCTCCTTCCGGAAGGGGAGAGGCGCAGCTTGCCCCGATGCGCTCGGTGTGTTAGATGACCGTCCCCTCCCGTGGCCCGCGTGGGCGCGGGGGCCCGCGCCGACCCGGGCGGGAAGCGCAGTAAATTCACACACTCCCCGAGCACGGCGCGCTCCGGTGCTCTCCGGTGGAACGGCCTGATATGGCGTTCGACCCGGTCTGCGGCGCGCCGGTGATGGCAGGGAGTGGCGGACCAACCGGAGAACACATGGAGACGCAGCAAGAGAACCCAGAGACGAACGTCCCGCCGCCGGTGCCGGCCCCCGAGGCCGCCCCCGCGCAGCCCAACCCCGAGATGGCCCAGGCCCTTTCCCAGGGGGGCACGGCCATCACCATGAAGGCGCTGCTCGAGGCCGGCGTTCACTTCGGCCACCAGACCAAGCGCTGGAACCCGAAGATGAAGCCGTACATCTTCGGCGCGCGGAACGGCATTTACATCATCGACCTGCAGAAGACGGTGGGCCTCGCCCGCGGCGCCCTTCGCTTCGTCTCGGACGCGGTCGCCAAGGGCGGCTCGGTCCTCTTCGTGGGCACGAAGAAGCAGGCCCAGGACGCCATCCGCGAGGAGGCCGCCCGCTGCGGCATGTTCTTCGTGACCAACCGCTGGCTGGGCGGGACGCTCACCAACTTCAAGACGGTGAAGCAGGGCATCGACCGGCTCAAGGCCATAGAGAAGATGGCCCAGGACGGCACCTACGAGCGGCTGCCCAAGAAGGAGGTCGCGTCCCTGGAGCGGGAGCGGGAGAAGCTGGAGAAGAACCTGGGCGGCATCAAGGAGCTTTCCCGGCTGCCGGCGGCGCTATTCGTCATCGACACCCGCAAGGAGCACATCGCCGTCCACGAGGCCAACCGGCTGGGAATCCCGGTGGTGGCAGTGGTGGACACGAACTGCGACCCCGAGGGCATCGACTACGTCATCCCCGGCAACGACGACGCCATCCGCTCCATCCGGCTCTTCACCGGGAAGCTCGCCGAGGCTTGCCTCGAGGGGCGGACCCGCTACTCGGCCTGGGTGGCCGAGCACGGCGGGCGGGATGAGCGGCGCGAGGGCGAGGAGGACCGGGATGCGGCCAGCGAGCGCGGGGTGAAGGACCGCCGCGAGCGCCGGGACCGCCGGGGTGGCCCGCGCCGCGGCGACCGGGACCGCGAACGCTCCGAGCGCGCCGGATCGAGCCCGGACGTCGAGGTGGTGCGCAAGGGCGAGGTCACGCCGGTGGAGACTGCCCCCGCCGAGGAGAAGCAATAGGCCGCGCCGCCTGACGCGGAATGGTGTCTGGCGAGGGCGGGCTTTCGGTGCCCGCCCTCGGACTTTGAGTCAGCTCTTGCAGTTGAACCAGGAAGGAGAACACCGTGGCCGAGGTGAGCGCGATGCTCGTGAAGGAGCTCCGCGAGAAGACCGGGGCGGGGATGATGGACTGCAAGAAGGCGCTGGGCGAGACCGCCGGCGACTTCGCCAAGGCAGAGGAGCTGCTCCGGAAGAAGGGCCTGGCACGGGCGCAGGGCAAGGCCGCTCGCATCGCCACCGAGGGCGCGGTCGGCAGCTACATCCACATGGGCGGCAAGATCGGCGTCCTGCTGGAGGTGAACTGCGAAACCGACTTCGTGGCCCGCACCGAGGCCTTCCGAGATCTGGTGAAGGACCTCTCCATGCACATCGCCGCCTTCAGCCCGCTCTTCGTCTCCCGCGAGGAGGTGCCCCAGGAGACGGTGGCCAAGGAGCTGGAGATCGCCAAGGCCCAGGTCAAGGACGGCAAGAAGCCGGAGGCCATCATCGAGAAGATCGCCCAGGGGAAGCTGGAGAAATTCTACGAGCAGGTCTGCCTTCTCGACCAGCCCTTCGCCAAGGACGACAAGAAGAAGGTCTCCGAGGTGGTCACCGAGGCGGTGGCCAAGATGGGCGAGAACATCAGGGTGCGCCGCTTCGTCCGCTTCGCCCTGGGCGAGGGGCTGGAGAAGAAGAAGGACAACCTGGCCGAGGAAGTCGCCAAGCTCGCCCAGTAGCGACTCCGCCCGCTCCTGCTCGCCTTGGGTGCCCCGGACCGGGCTCGGTCCGGGGCGCTCTCGCCTAGGCGGAAGTTCCACGGTACGCCGAGCGAAATCCCCTGCTGACTCGATCGGATAGGTCGGAATCAGCGGGGGTGTTGTTGTCTACAGAGCGATGGTCTCCAGGAGAGAGATGGCGCGTCGCTGGAGGTTGTTGGGCGTGGTGACCACTTCGAAGGTGGGAGCGTCATCGGCGCTGCCCTGAGCGCGGCAGGTGTTCCGCATGACTGTGGCGAGCACGCTCAAGAGCGTCGCGAAGCTGTGCACCGGGGACCCGTCGGGAAGGCTGTGCGAAGCGGCCTTGCGCACGGCCTTGTACGACCGACGTGCGGGCGCGACGGGATCCCGGGTCGTCTTCGCTGCCTGGTCCTCGTCGGCAAAGAGCAGCGGTCGCCAGGCCTCGCGCATGTGCCACTCGACATAGTAGGCGAGCATGCAGAGGAAGATGTGGCTGCGGACACGGTCGGCGAGGCGGTGGTGGATGGGCCGCACCTTGAGGTCGATGGTCTTCATCGACCGGAAGGCACGCTCTACGTTGCTAAGCAATTTGTAGCTGCGGACTGCGTCCTCAGCCGCGAGGAGCTTCTCCGCCATGCTGGTGCGGATGACGTAGATGCCGTCGAGCCTCGCCTCCGCGGCAACCTGGTCTTCGAGAACTCGGAAGGCGAAAGAGCCCTCCCCAATGTCGAGGGCGAAGTGCTTGGCGACCTTGTACTTGTTGATGACCCGGCCCACCCGGACACCGATTTCCCCCTGCTCACGCAGGGCACCCCGCTCAACCATGCCCTGCACGATCCCGAGTTCCTTTGCGGTCGCATCGACAAGCGACCGGCGCTTGCGGGCGCGCGACTTGGCGAGCTCAGGATTCCGGCAAGCCACCAACCGCTCGCCAGGGAAGTCAGGGTGCGTGATCTCGAAGAGGTTTCGCTCGTCGAAGAGTCCCAGCTGGAGATGGCCGCCCTCGACCAACTCGCGGATCTGCGCACTCTTGAGGGCCGTGATCCAGTCGAGACCCTCAGTCTTCCTCAGCTCCTCTATGGCTTTCGCCGAGATCATCCCTCGATCACCCACCATCGCGACGCGCTTGAGTCCGTACCTCTCTTGAAGCTTGCGCACCTCTGGCAGGAGCGTGACCGAGTCACTGGTGTTGCCCTCGAACACTGAGAGGGCTACGGGGCAACCTCGGCTATCTGTGACGAGCCCGTAGTTGACCTGAAGCTTGCCCTTCTTTCCGTCGCGATTGTGCCCCAGCTTGGCCAAAGGGCAGGTCTCGCCCTCGAAGTAGCTCGACGAGAGGTCATAGAGGACCAAGCTCCCCTCATTGAGGTGTCGCGCGACGAGCTTCTTCTCGATGGCCTCCTGCCGAACGAGCAACCAGTCCATCGCCGCATAGAGGTCGTCCTCGGTGGCATCTGCGACGCCAAAATCCTCCGCAAGCGTACTCGTGTGCCACCACCTCGTGGTCGAGAGCTTGGTCTGCGGCTCAAGAATGCGCGCCGCGACCATGGCCACCACCAGCGCCCGTTCCGGGCCAGGGTGCGAAGCCACGAGATCCTCGAAGCCCAACTGCCGCATCGCCATCCGCACCGCCTGGACGTGGCCGTGCGGTGACGAGGCATTGATCTCGAACGCCTCCGCCACGGGAACGAGAGCTTCGCCCTTGAGGGCCTGGCGGATCAGATCAACGACGTGTTCGGGCAAATGGGAAAGATTGCCGACCGTCTCGTTCTTGACCTTGTCGCCTTCACGGTAGCTCCGCCGGAGCAGGTGGGACGAGTAGACCTTCCCCTTGTACTCCCGCTTTGTTGTGACGACATGGACCGCCCCGCCACGTTTCGCCATGTCCTCATGCTATCGATCCGGGCGTTGCTCGTCAACAAGTTTAGTGACTACAAACGGATCCCCCACAAGGGATCAGAACCATTGGAAAACCTACTCGAGAACACCGTCGATCGTACTGATAGCGAAAGGAACTTCCGCCTAGGGGTTCGCCCCTTCAGTTGGCGGGCGGGGGCTCCGCGGGCCGCGGCCGCGACAGCTCACGCTGCGCCTCGATCCGCTCGCGGTCGGTCTCGTCGGCCACATAACACCTGCGGGAGGAGATGTGTGAGCCGGTCTGTGCTTCCTTCTCGCAGATCACCCGGGGCTTGGCCGAAGCGGCCGGGCTCGCGGAGGCCTGGTTCGAGGCGGTCTGGGAGGCCGGTGCACCGGCGGTCGCGCAGCCGGCCGCCAGGAAGAGGACGAGGATCGCGACGAGTTTCATGCGCCACGTGTAGCACGGTCGGGTGGCCACAACGATGGCCGACGCGAAGGGCACTTCGTCGCCCGTGGGTCGAGCCAACCCCCTCGTCGGTCCTTCCCAACGCCGCCTCCCTGCGCGGAGGGCGGAAGTCACCGCTCCGTGACCTCGTACGACCAGCGCCCGGCCCGCGCCCGCAGCACCTCCTCCACCGTCCTCCGCACCTTCTGCGACTCGGGCGAGTCCCCCGCGTCGTGCATCCGAACCACCACCGTGTATCGCTCCGGCTCCGAAGGCATCCACTGGATGGCCACGGTGGTCGGCTCGCCCGGGGAGCCTTCCTCGATCCGCAGGACGAAGAAGACGTCCTCGGAGGCCTCCTCGGCCATGGGCAGTTGGACACCGAGCCTCTCCGCCACGAGGTGAGCGACCTCGATGGCCTCGGTCCGACCGTCGCCCGGCGTGGGGACCTCGTAGGTTCCCGCGTACCGCCGCCCGAGCGCGCAGGCCGCCGCGGCGAGGAGGAGCGCGGTGGATCGGGCGCGCAGCGAGGAGAGGCCGGGGGGGGAGCGCCGCTTCACCGGGATAGTATGCCGAGCGATCCTGGCCCGTGCCGGCGGGTTCCCGAGAACCCTCGAGCGGAGTACCGGGCTCTTTGCCGTTCCCGCTCGAGTCCTCGAGCGGGAACGGGAGCCCTCCCGGGCGTCGCCCCGCACCTCACTTCTTCTTGGGCGGCTTGGCCGGCGCGGCAGCGGGCTTGGCCGGCTCGGCCGTTCGCGGCGTGGCCACGAGGAAGGTCACGTAGACGGCGTTCTTTCCCAAGACCGGGTGATCGCCCTGGGAGACGCCGAGGCCGATGGCGGTGCCGGGCGAGACGACGGTCTGGTCGGCGGCGAAGTCGAGGGGGTTTGCCTTGGCACCCTCGATCATGTCGATGCTCTTGTAGGCGATCTTGATCCCGTGGGTGATGTCGTCGGCCACATCGGGCGAGAGCTTCCCCGCCCCCTGCGCCAGCGCGTCGGCGTACTCCTGGGCCACCTTCTCCAGCTTGGGATCGATGGCGGCGGCTTGGGCTCCCGCCTCGGCGCGGCGCTTCTCCACCGCCGCGTAGAGGTCCTGCTTCACCTTCTGGGGATCGACCTGGGCGAGGACCTTGGTGAAGAGCTCCACCACGAGGACGCTGGCCTTCCCGCCCGTCTCCTTGGTGGGCGCGATCCCCACGCCGACCCGGTTCACCTCCGGGCTCAAGAGGTTCTGCCGGTTGGTCGGGCTGGCGGTGAACCGCTGCTCGGCGTCCTCGGCGCTCTGAGCCTGAGCCGGGTTCTGGAGCACCAGCGCCGAGGAGACGCCGGCCTTGGCGAGCATCGGGCCCAGATCGACGGCCGGGGCCTCGCCCCGGGCGAGCTGGTCGCGCAGGGTCTCGGCCACGCTGCGGGCCACGCCAGCCACCCGGTCGTCCCATTCCACGGGCGCGATCCCCGCCGCCTCGCGCTGGGCGTTGATCCCCTCGGCGAGGCGCCGTTCCTGCGCTGCGGTGTCGGCCGGCCAGGGCTTGGTGGAGAGCGCGACCGAGGTGGGGAGGTCCTTCCCGCAGGCCACGGAGAAGGCGGCCACCACCGAGCTCTGCCCATCGCGTTCGGCCCGGACCTCGACCCACAGATCGCCCGGCGTCGAACCGCAGCGGAGCTCTCCCTGGAAGGCGTCCCCGGGAGTGGGCGGCGGGCTCACGATCTGCCCGTGCGTGTCGCTCACCGCGATCTTCGGATCCCGGTAGGGGGGTAGGACCTTGCCGGAGAGCGGAGCGTTCTGACCCGGGGAGAGCTTCCGGGGCAGGGGATCGAGCTCCAGGATCCGATCGTCCATCACCACCGCCACCTTCACCAGGCCCTTTCTGACCCTCTGGGTGACGATGCCCCAGCGCGGCTGCTGGTACTCGAGGAGCATCGCGCTCATCGAGGGACGGAGCCGATCGGCCAGCACCTTGCCCTCCTCGGTGGTCGAGGACTTTCGCTCGTCGCCGGTCTCCCCGAGCTCCACCACCTGGACGGTGGCACTGCGCGCCGGGAGGGGCAGGCCGAAGTGGCTGGAGAGGAAGGCGCGAATAGGGGCGGGGGGCGTCTCACCCTTGGCCGGGTCCCAGGCCAAAAGGCTCTGGGCGATGGCGCAGAGACGGCCATCGAGCCTCGCCTCGGGCTTCTTGGACTTCTCGGCCAGCTTCTTCAGCTCGGAGCCGAGCACGTCGGCGGCGATCGACCGGGGGCAGGCGAGGTTCGGGTTGGGACCGAACTGCTCGGCGCCTGCGGCGCTGGCCGAGAACCGGGTGCTGGCGTCCTCCGCCCGACCCGCCGGGGCGACGACGACGGCAAAGAGCGCGACGATGACGCTGAGTGAACGACGGATGCCGGCGGGAGCGTGAAGCATGTGACCGTCCTCCTCGTGCACGGAACGGAACTGCCCGCCCAGACACCGGGCGGGCAGCTCTCGGGTGAGACTCGGTTCTCCGGGCCCACGGGGGAGCCCGGCGGCCGGGCTAGATGGCGTGCGCCAGGCGCACGTAATAGAACCGGCCCATGTAGTCGTACAGCGAGGCGTTCGAGTTCGTGTAGGTCTCGCCGAAGATGATGGGCGGCTTGCTGTTGCCGATGTTCTGGACGCCGAGCATGAGGCTCGTCTTCCCGGCGCTCCACTTCAGGTCGTAGGAGACGAACCCGTTCCACTGGAGGTAGGGGTTGATGTCGCGCTCGCCCACGTGGTCCGGGTCGTTACACAGACCGCCCGAGGCCCCGCTGCCCGTGCCGCACTCCTTGTACGACCCGATGAAGCGGCCGTCCAGGCCCGCCCCGAACCCACCGAGCCCCCAGACCACCGAGGCGATGCCCTTCCAGGTGGGCCCGCCCTGGCTGACGCCGGGGCCGACGCCGTCGGCGTTGCCCTTGTAGTAGGTCTTGTTGCCGAGCACGTCGGTGACGGTGTAGTTGTGCAGCCAGTTGGCTGCCGCGCCGAAGCTGAACCGGCCGATGGGCGTCGACTTGAGGTCGTAACGAGCCGCGAGGTCGATGCCGCTCGTCTCCAGCTTGCCCACGTTCAGGTTCGTGTCCATCACGTTGGTGGGGAAGCCGTTGGGCGCGCGCGTGACCAGCGAGCAGTACGCCGCCTGTCCCTGGTTGTAGCAGAGGTCGAGGATGGTCGGAGTGCCGAGCACGCCGATCGTCTTGTCGATGTTGATGAGGTAGTAGTCCAGGGTGAAGGACAGCCCCTCGAGCTGCCGCGGCTCGTACACCAGGCCCGCGGTCCAGATCTTCGCCTCCTCCGGCTTCAGGCTGCTGTTGCCGCCCGAGGTCGAGTGGATCTGGTCGTTCCCGAACCCGTTGTTGGCGGCGGCGCCGCAGTTCGCGGTCAGGGTGGCCGCGTTGGCCGCGTTGGGATCGATGTTGGCGCAGGGGTCGGTCGCCTGCTCGAAGTTGTCGGCGTGCCCCGAGTACAGCTCGAGGACCGATGGCGCACGGAACGCCGTCGAGATCGTGCCGCGGAGGGTCACGTCACGGATGGGCGAGTAGCGCGCTCCGACCTTGTAGGTGGTGTTGCCGCCGAAGTTGGAGTAGTGCGAGGCCCGTAGCGACCCGGTCAGCTCGAGCAGCTCGACCGCGGGAACGTTGCTGATGAGCGGCAGCGAGAGCTCGGCGTAGAAGGAGTTCACCTCGTAACCGCCGGGCGTGCTGGCCAGGTAGTTGTTGCCCGTGCTCTCGTCGGCCCCGGAGATGGGGTTCGGGAGGGCGTAGCCCCACTCGCGTCGGAACTCGTAGCCGGCCGCCAGGCTGGCCGGCTGCTCGGCCAGGAGCTTGAACAGCTCGCCGTCCACGTTGACCTCGAACGAGGACATGTTCCACTGAGAGCGGTCGGTCCCGTCAAAGGCGAGCCCACCGATCATGGCCGGGGTGATGGTCCCGGCCCCGCCCAGGACGTTCAAGGGGACGCACCCGGGGATGACGCTGGCGGCATTGCCCGGCGTGCTGACGCAGATGGGCTGGTTGGTCACTGGATCGAGCATGCTGGGCCCGATGGCGGCGTTGATCTTGTCGGCGCGGAGCGAGCCCTTGTTGTCGAAGGTGTTGTTGTTGCTGGCGTAGACGATCGAGGTGTTCCACTCCCAGCCCTTCAGGAAGGAACCCCAGTCACCGATCTCGCCGCGGAGGCCGCCCACCAGGCGCCAGGTGTTGTCCTCCTGGGTGAAGACGCGGTCGCCGAACTCGACGAGCCGCCGGCCGGCGTCAACCTGCACGCCGTACGGGTTGTAGATGCTGTCCGGGGAGATGGCGGTGATGTTGCCCGACCCGTAGTAGCCAGTGTAGAGCGGCTCCGGAGCGAGCTGCTGCCTCGAGAACCGGTTCACGAAC
>Ga0335071_10003426_pt1 | contig 16723 bp, 14 predicted proteins | sample Lox_Sample_15_FD_206724 | JGI IMG/M metagenome (GOLD analysis project Ga0335071, IMG submission 206724) | Soil microbial communities from Loxahatchee National Wildlife Refuge, Florida, United States - Lox_Sample_1.5 | ecosystem: Environmental > Terrestrial > Soil > Wetlands | place: USA... | reverse complement strand
CGCTGGCCGATACTTCGGCGCGTAGCCATCTGTTGACTTCGCTCGCTGCGCTCGCTGCGCGCACCCGCTCCGCGGGCGCTGGCCGATACGTCAGACGGGGTGCGGGACTACTTCTTCGCGGGGGTCGGGGCGCGCACGATGCCGCGCGCGCGCAGCTCGCTGATCGAGAGCACGTGTCCGCTGTAGTCGAGCGGCTGGCGCGCCAGCCAGAGCACCGCGTCCGACATGATGACCGCGTCCTCCATCCCGTAGGACTCGGGATCGGAGAGCGTCGCCGCGAAGCCCTCGGTCCAGACCATCAGGTCGAGGCGGACGCAGTTGACCGCGACGCCCCGACCGCGCAGCTCGAACGCCAGGCACTCCGTCAGCGACTCGAGCGCCACCTTGGTCACCGTGTAGCTCGGGCGCCCGAACTCGGGCGCCTGTGCCGCGCCCGACGAGATGTTGACCACGCGGCCGCCGCCGGCGGCGAGCATGCGCGGCGCGAGCTGATGGATCAGGTAGAAGGGCCCGTTCAGGTTCACGTCGACGGCGAGCCGCCATCGCTTCGTGGTGTCGCGCAGGGCCGGAACCTCGGGCGCGACCGCCGCGTTGTTGACGAGCAGGTCGCAGCGCCCCCACGCGCGGTAGAGCTGCTCCACCGCGTCGGCGATGGCGCCCTCGTCGCGCACGTCGAGCGCGAGCGGCCAGGCGCGCCGCCCCGCCTTCTCGACGGTGGCCGCCGTCTCCTCGACGGTGCCCGGCAGCTTGCCGCGGTGCTCGTCGCTCGAGCGCGCGGCGCAGGCCACGTCGTAGCCGGCGGCCGCCAGGTCGATCGCGAGCCGGCGTCCGATGCCGCGGCTCGCCCCCGTGACCAGCGCGACCGGAGTCGCCACGCCCCTAACGGATCCCGCGGAAGAAGGAGCGCATGTCGTCGACGAGGAGCTTCGGCTCCTCGAGGGCGGCGAAGTGGCCGCCCGCCGGCATTACCGTCCATTGCCGCACGTTGTAGATGCGCTCGGCCCACGCGCGCGGCGCGCGGTACAGCTCCTTCGGGAAGATCGCGCAGCCCGTCGGCTGCTCGACGCGCGCGCCCGCCGGACCGAAGCGCCCCGACTTCATCGTCTCGTAGTAGAGCCGCGTGGACGAGGTGATCGACTGCGAGACCCAGTAGATCGTCACGTTGGTGAGGAGCTCGTCCTTGGTGAAGCGCCGCTCGACGTCTCCGCCACAGTCGCTCCAGGTGCGGAACTTCTCGACGATCCAGGCCGCGAGCCCCGCCGGCGAGTCGTTGAGCCCGTAGCCGAGCGTCTGCGGCTTGGTGCCCTGGATCGCCTGATAGCCGGTCTCGTCCTTCTGGAACGCGAAGAGATCCGCCACCGCCTTCTTCTCGACGTCGGAGAGGCCGGCCATCGGGTCCGCGACGCCCTGCGGCGGCAGCGCCACGACCATGTTCAGGTGGATCGCGGCGCAGTGCTCCGGGTCGACGAGCGCGTTCTGCGTCGAGATGATCGCGCCCCAGTCGCCGCCCTGCGCGCCGTAGCGCCCGTAGCCGAGGCGCGCCATCAGCTTTGCGTTGAACTGGGCCATGCGGTGTGCGTCCCAGCCGCGCGCGCGCGGCGGCTCCGAGAAGCCGTAGCCGGGAATCGACGGGCAGACGACGTGGAACGCGTCGCGCGCGTCGCCGCCGTGCGCGGGCGGGTCGACCAGCGGCCCGATCACCTTGTGGAACTCGAAGATCGAGCCCGGCCAGCCGTGCGTGATGACGAGCGGGAAGGCGCCCGGGTGCGGCGACCGCACGTGCAGGAAGTGCGCCCGCACGCCGTCGATCGCGGTGCGGAACTGGGCGAAGCGGTTGAGCGCCGCCTCCTGCGCGCGCCAATCGAACTTGTCGCGCCAGTACGCCACCAGCTCGCGCAGGTAGCCGAGCTCGGTGCCGTAGTCCCAGCCGGCGCCGTCGATCTGATCCGGCAGGCGCGTGCGCGCCAGGCGCTCGCGGAGATCGGTGAGCACGCCCTCCGGGACGTCGATGCGGAACGGCTCGATCGCTTCGCTCATCACACCTCCCTGCGGGCGCAGAGAAAGAAGAGGCCGGGACCCGACGTCCCGGCCTCTTCGCAGCCGTGGGCGCCGACTGCGCTCAGCGGCCCTTCGTCAGGCGCCCGATGTCGATGTAGCGCCGGACCTTTCCCTGCGCGATCTCGCCATCCGGATTGACGTAGGGCGTGCCGTTGGCGTCCCAGAACTCGATGCGGTTCCCGGTGCCGGTCTGCACGTTCACGATGGTGTCCGAGATCACGTGGATGTTGTTGGGAACCGGGATCTCCTTCCAGCCCTTGTACCACACCCCCGACAGGCTCGTGTCCTCGCTCCAGCGATGGTTGTGCCAGATGATCTTCCAGAGCTCCTGCTTCTGGTCATAGGCGAACGAGTAGAGCGGGGTGTAGGTCTCCTTGTCGAAGTAGATGTCCTTGTGGTGGTAGGGATGGTCGGGATTCTTCGGCTTCATGCGCACCTTGACCGCGTGGCGCAGCTCCCAGCGGTCGTCGGCGTACGAGAGCCCGTAGGGCCCGAAGTTGTGGTCCTTGACGTACGGATACGCCTTCACCTTGGTGTTGACCGGCGCGATGATGTCCATCTCGCCCAGGCACTGCCATTCGTACTGGGGCACGATGCCCGAGAACGACAGCAGGTCGTCGAAGGTGAAGTCGGTGCCGGACACCGCGTCGGTGCGCTGCGCGGTCGAGATGCGGCGCACGCGGCGCAGCGTCGGCACGTACACCCAGGTGTCGTCGTTCTTGGCCTGCGCGCGCGGCTTGTCCGAGTCCTTGTAGCGATAGGTCATCACCAGGATGCCGCGCGCGTCGAAGGGCGCGTCCACCTCGATGCCGAACGTGCTGACTCGCTTCTCGCCGCGAAAGAGGTCGCTCTGGTTGTCGGCGATCAGGCTGGGCTCCGCGCGGTGCGACATGGTGATGGTCTTCGAGGTGCCCTCGTAATAGAGCGGCAGCTCCTCACCGCGGTCCCAGTACGAGTAGTAGTAGCGGGCGTCGACGCCGTCGCCGTACCACTTGTAGACGAAGTTCCACATCAGCTTGGTGCCGGCCTGCGGGTCGCCCTTGCAGTCGACGTTCGCGAACGGCTGCCCCGCGGTGTAGTTCTCGAGGCTGTCGTCCGGACCGACCTTCGCCTGCCCCTTGAACTTCTCGCTCGCGGTGTCGAACTGCGGCGCCTTCTTGTAGTCGAAGAAGAGCGGTCCGATCTCGAGCTTCATGCCCTCGTAGAAGAAGAAGTCGCGATTGGCCCAGAACTCCGGCGGCAGGAAGGGCTTGAGCTGCTCGATCTTGTTGAACTGGATGACGTCGCCCTCTTTGAAGGTCGGGCCGACGTGCTCGGTGTCCTCAGCGGCGCGAGCCGACGAGGGGAGGGTCAGGGCAGACACGGCCAGCAAGGCCAGCCAACTCGGGCGCCAACGCATCATCGCGTCGTCTCCTTTCGTGCCGCCGGCGGGAGGAACGCCCGCAGCCGACTCGGGTCGCTTGCAAGACGGGCCATCCTACCGTCTGCGGGTGGCGAAGTCAGCGACAAACCCGGCGCCGCGACCCCGCGCTCCGTCCTCCGGCCTTCGAGGCTCCTATCGAGGATGGACGCCCGAGCCGTCGGCGTGGATTCGCCGGTGGGCCTCGATCACCTCGGGCGGCGCCTGCACCAGCTCGATGAGCACGCCCTCGCCGCCGACGGGAGACTCGCTGCTCCCCTTGGGGTGGATGAAGCAGACGTCGTAGCCGGCCGCGCCCTTGCGGATGCCGCCGGGCGCGAAGCGGACGCCCTCGGCCTCGAGCCAGCGCACGGCGGCGGCGAGGTCGTCGACCCACAGGCCGACGTGGTTGAGCGGCGGCTCGTGGACGCGCGGCCGTGCGGCCGGGTCGAGCGGCTGCATCAGATCGACCTCGACGGCGAACGGCCCCGCCCCGGCCGTCGCGATGTCCTCGTCGACGTTCTCGCGCTCGCTCCGGAAAGCTCCCGTGACCGTGAGTCCGAGAAGGTCGATCCACAGGTGACGCAGCGCGCCCTTGTCCGCCGCGCCGACGGCGATCTGCTGGACACCCAACACGGAGAACGGACGGGCGGGCACGGCAGCGGAGAACGGACGGGCGGTCACGGAAGCTCCTCTCGGGCAGGACGCTAGCCTAGCCGGCCGTGCCTCACTCCAAGGAACGCGCTGCCCAGCCGCCTCGACCGGCAGCGCAGCGCGCCGTCCACTTCCGCTCGCTCGGCTGCCCGAAGAACCGCCTCGACAGCGAGGTCATGCTCGGAGCCCTGGCCCTCGGCGGCTACGCGTTGGCGGAGCGGCTCGAGGACGCCGACGTGGCGGTCGTCAACACCTGCTCGTTCATCGAGAGCGCGCGCGAGGAGTCGATCGAGGCGATCCTCGAGGTCGCCGAGCTGCGGCGCACGGGACGGCTGCGCGGGCTCGTGGTCACCGGCTGCCTCCCGCAGCGCTACGGGGCGGAGCTCGCGAAGGAGCTTCCCGAGGTGGACGCGTTCGTAGGGACGGGCGACTTCCCGCGAATCGCGTCGATCCTCGACGACGCGCTCCGCGGGCGCGGCCGCGGGGTCTACGTCGAGGCGGGTCGCACCCATCTCTACGACGAGCACTCGCCGCGCCTCCTCGTCGGGCCGACGCACACGGCCTACGTCAAGATCGCCGAGGGCTGCGATCGCATCTGCGCCTTCTGCGCGATCCCGGGCATCCGCGGCCGCTTCCAGAGCCGCCGGCTCGAGTCGGTGGTCGCGGAGGCGCGCGCGCTCGCGGCCTCCGGGGTGCGCGAGATCAACCTCGTCGCGCAGGACTCCACCTCCTGGGGGAAGGACCTCGAGGCCGGCGGGGGGGGCGGCCGCCCGCGCCTCGATCAGCTCCTTCGCGCACTCGACGAGGTCGACGGGCTCGACTGGATCCGGCTCCTCTACGTCTACCCGAGCGCCGTCACGGGTTCCATGATCGAAGCGCTGGCGGGCGGGCGGCGGCTCCTGCCCTACGTCGACGTGCCGCTGCAGCACGGGAGCGACGCGATGCTGCGCGCGATGCGCCGCGGGACCACGGCCGACCGCCAGCGGCGGCTCGTCGAGCGGTTGCGCGCCGGAATCCCTGGCCTCACCCTGCGCACCACCTTCATCGTGGGCTTCCCGGGCGAGAGCGACGCCGACTTCGAGGCGCTCTGCGCCTTCGCGCGCGAGGTCCGCTTCGACCGCGCTGGCGTCTTCCGCTACTCGGACGAGGAGGGAACGGCGGCGTTCGAGCTGCCCGGCCGCGTGCCGAGGCGCATCGCGCGCGAGCGACAGCGGGCGCTGGTCGGGATCCTCCGCGAGATCCAGACCGAGAAGCAGAGGGAGCTGGTGGGCCGCGAGGTCGCGCTCCTGATCGACGCGGGGGGTCGCGACCGCGCGCGCGGCCGGATGCCGTCGCAGGCGCCCGAGATCGATGGCGAGGTCCTGCTGAAGGGTGCGGCCTGCACGGGCGAGATGCTGAGGGCGCACATCACCGGCGTGCGGGGGGCCGACCTCGAAGCGGAGCGCGTCGACTAGCGAAAGCCGCGGGCGAGGAGGTAGCGCTCGGTGCTGCCCTGCCGGGTCGCGCGGAGCCGGAGCGTCCGCGCGGAGGCGAAGCGCTTGCGCAGCCGGGCGGCGACGGCGTCGGCCTCGGGGCAGTCGAGGAGCTTCGCGACCAGCGCGCCGCCAGGTCTCAAGAGCTTGGGAACGCTCGCCTCGAGCGCCTCGAGCAGCGCCTCTTCGCGCGCGCGATCGGTGGCGCGGACGCCGGTGAGCTTCGGCGCCGCGTCGGAGAGCAGGACGTCGGCCTGGCCTCCCAGCTCGGCGAGAATCCTTTCGATGACAGGAGGTTGCGAGAGGTCTCCAATAAATGCGATCACGTTCTCTATCCCGATCGGAGGCTCGATCGGCGCGAGATCGACTCCAACCACGCGGCCGGACGAGCCCACGGCGCGAGCGGCCACCTGGAGCCAGCCGCCCGGCCAGCATCCGAGGTCCGCGACGCGCTGCCCACCGCGGAGGATGCCTTCGGCGCGCTGCAACTCCTCCAGCTTGTAGGCGGCGCGGGAGCGGTATCCCTCGCGCTTCGCGCGCTGGTGGAGCGCGTCCTTGCGCTCGTAGCGGGGCAGGGTCAGCGGGGCGCGACGGCCGCTCGCACGCGGACCAGGCCGTCGTTGGCTCCCGGTACCGAGCCGCGCACGAGCAGGAGGTTGCGCTCGGCGTCGACGCGAACGACCTCGACGTTGCGGGTCGTCACGCGCTCGTTCCCGAGGCGGCCGGGCATGCGCAAGCCCTTGATCACGTGGCCGGGGAAGGTGCCGGGGCCGATCGAGCCGGGCAGCCGGAATCCCTCGTGCGTCCCGTGCGATTCCTTCTTCACCGCGAAGTGGTGGCGCTTCACGACCCCGGCCGTGCCGCGGCCCTTGCTGGTCCCGATCACGTCGACGCGCTGTCCCTTGGCGAACACGTCGACCTTCACCTCCTGACCGACCTCGAACTTTGCGGCATCCTCGGCGCCGACCCGTGACTCGTGCAGGTGACGCTTCGGAGCGACCTTGGCCTTCTCGAAGTGGCCGAGCAGACCCTTGGAGGTGCGGCTGCGCTTGCGCTCGCCGAAGCCGAGCTGGAGCGCGTCGTAGCCCTCGCCGGCCTGGGTCTTCTTCTGCACGACCGGGTTCGGGCCCGCCTCGAGGACAGTGACGCCGATCGCCTCGCCGGACTCATCGTAGATGCGGGTCATGCCGATCTTGCGGCAGAGAAGCTCGATCGCCACGGCGGTCTCCGGCCCTGGGGAAGGGGGCCGGCAATATAGGAGGAGCGCCCCCGCGTGTCGACCCGGAGGAGCCCCAAGCCGACCCGAGGCAACCGACCCCCGACCGTGACGCTGATCCCCGGCGACGGGATCGGCCCCGAGGTGACCGAGGCCGCCGTCCGCGTGGTGGCGGCGGCCGGCGTCGCGCTCGACTGGGAGCGCGTCGAGGCCGGCGGCGAGGTGGTCGCCAAGTATGGAAGCCCCATCCCCGAGCCCGTCCTCCAGTCGATCCGCCGGCACGGCGTGGCGCTGAAGGGCCCGATCGCGACCCCGATCGGGGAGGGCTTCCGCAGCGCCAACGTGACGCTGCGCCAGGGTCTCGACCTCTACGCCTCGATCCGGCCGGTGCGCTCGATCCCCGGGCTCGCGACCCGCTTCGAGGGCGTCGATCTGATCGTCGTGCGCGAGAACACCGAGGACCTCTACTCCGGCCTCGAGCACCGCGTGACGCCGGGCGTGGTCGAGAGCATCAAGGTGATCACCGAGCGGGCGTGCCTGCGCATCGCGCGCTACGCGTTCGCGCTGGCGGAGCGGCTCGGCCGCCGACGCATCACGGCCGTGCACAAGGCCAACATCATGAAGCTCTCGGACGGCCTGTTCCTCGAGTGCGCCCGCCGCGTCGCGCGCGACCACCGCGACGTCGAGTACGACGAGATCATCGTCGACAACTGCGCCATGCAGCTCGTGACGGATCCGACCCGCTTCGACGTGCTGCTGCTCGAGAACCTCTACGGCGACATCCTGTCGGACCTCTGCGCCGGCCTGGTGGGCGGCCTCGGCGTGGTGCCGGGCGCGAACATGGGCGACGACTGCGCGGTCTTCGAGGCGGTGCACGGGAGCGCTCCCGACATCGCGGGCAAGCGCCTCGCCAATCCGACGGCGCTGATCCTCTCGGCCGCCGAGCTGGTGCGCCACCTGGGCGAGACGGCAGCGGCGGCGCGCATCGAGTCCGCCGTGCACGCCGCCCTCGCCGAGCCCGCCTGCCGCACCCGCGACCTCGGCGGCCACGCCTCGACCGACGCCTTCACCGACGCCGTCATCGAGCGCCTCGGGTAACGTCCGCTCCGAAGCAATGCGATCGTCTGGAAATCCCCGCAAGAGCCCGCGAAGCGGGCGCGCGCAGCGAGCCGAAGGCGAGCGAAGTCAATCAGGACGTGCGGCAGCTCAGCAACCCAATCGGCCGGAGGCCGATTCGGGCAGCGAGCGTCAATAGATGGTGCGGCAGCTCAGCAACCAACGCGTCCTGATCGTCGGCCTCGATGGCGCGGACTGGGACGTGCTGCGACCGTTGGCGGCCGCCGGACGGCTGCCGAACCTCACCGCGTGGCTGCGCGAGAGCGCGCCGGTGCCGCTCCCGAGCACCGCGCCGCCGATGAGCTTCCCGGCCTGGTCGTCGTTCGCGACCGGGCTCGAGCCGGGCGAGCACGGCCTGTTCGACTTCACGCAGAAGCTGCCCGGCCGCTATCGGCTGCGTTTCGTCAACGCCGCCGATCGCGCGGGCGAGACGCTCTGGCACCGCGTCGCGCGCGCCGGGCGGGACGTGCTCGTGCTCGGCGTGCCCGCGAGCTTCCCGACCGAGGCGGACGTGACCGGCCTCGTGGTCCCCGGCTTCGACGCGCCCGTGTCGAGCGGTAGCGACCCGCGCTCGGCCAGCGATCCCATCCTCTATGAACGCGTCGCCAGGCTCGCCGGGCCGTGGATGCGGCCCGTGCTCGACGAGGACGCCCGCGCAAGCGGCTGGCACGAGTGCGCGGTGGCGACGCTGCTCGAGCAGGTCGACCGCAAGACCGGCTTCGCGCTCGAGGCGCTGCGCCAGCTCCGCGAGGCGGGTCGCGAGCCCGCGCTGATGGCCGTGGTGTTCTCGGAGAGCGACACCGTCGCGCACCACTACTGGCGCGACCACGACCCGGCCTCGCCGCGCCACGACGCGTCCGCGAGCGCGCTGCGGCGCGGCGCCGTCACCGCGGTCTACGAGCGGCTCGACGCCGCGGCCGGTGCGCTGCGCGAGGCCTTCGGCGACGATGCTCTCGCGATCCTGCTCTCCGACCACGGTCAGGGCGGCGCGTCGCGACGCGTCGTCCACCTGAACCGCCGCCTCGCCGAGTGCGGGCTCCTGCGGCGGCGACGCGCCGGCGGGAGCGACCTGGCGGCGCAGCGGGCGCGCAACCTGGCGCTGCGCGCGCTTCCACCCCGCGCGCGGCAGGCGGTCTTCCGCCGACTGCGCGGCTCGGCCGCGCGCCTCGAGAGCGCGGCCCGCTTCGGTGGCTTCGACTGGAGCGCGAGCGCGGCCTTCTCCGAGGAGGCGAACACGCAGCCGGGCGTGTGGATCAATGTGCGCGGGCGCGAGGCGGATGGCGCGGTCGCGCCCGCCGACTACGAGCGCGCGCGCCGCGACGTGATCGACGCACTGCTCGACTGGAAGCTCCCCGCCGCGGTGGGCCTGGCCGGTGGAGACCCGGTGGTGGCACGGGCGCTCCCGCGCGAGGCGGTCCATCGCGGCCCGTTCGTCGCGCGCGCGCCCGACGTCGTGGTCGAGCTCGCGCTCGAGGGGGGCTACGCGCACTCGCTCGTCCCGACACCGTGGAGCGACGCCACGGCGCGCGCCATCCGGACGCTCGGCGACGGCGAGCTCGCCGGCGGGCGCGGGCGCGGCATGAACGGAACGCATCGGCCCCGCGGAATCTGGCTGGTCGCGGGCGGGAGCCGCGCCTCCCGCGCCGAGCCCCCGGCATCGATCGCGGAGGTCGGGTCGGTCGTGCTCGGTGTGCTCGGCGCCGAGGCCGACGCGGCTGCGCCGGACCCGCCGCAGGCCGCGCCCTACACGGCCGAGGAGGAGGCGCGCGTGGCGGCCCGCCTGCGCGCGCTCGGATACCTGGAATGAGCGACCCGGCCGACACGCCGCGGCTGTCGCTCGTCTTCCCGGTCTTCGACGAGGAGGAGAACGTCGGGCCGCTCCTCGAGGCGGCGCTGGCGCTGGCGCCGCGCCTGGCGGCGACCTTCGAGATCGTCGTCGTCGACGACGGGAGCCGCGATCGATCGGCCGCGATCGTCGAGGCGCTGTGCCGCTCCGACCCGCGCGTGCGCCTGCTGCGTCACCCCGCGAACCGCGGCTACGGAGCCGCGCTGCGCTCCGGCCTCCGCGCCGCGCGCGGCGAGCTCGTGTTCTTCAGCGACGCCGACCTGCAGTTCGACCTGGCCGAGCTGGCCGCGCTGCTCGCGCACACCGGCGCCTGCGACCTCGTCGTCGGTTATCGCGCGCCGCGCCGCGACCCCTGGCGCCGCCGTGCGCTCGCGTTCGGCCATCGCCTGGTGGTGCGCGCGCTGTTCGGCCTCGCGGTGCGCGACATCGACTGCGCGTTCAAGGTGTTCCGCCGACCGGTGCTCGAGGCGCTGCCGCTCGCCTCGATCGGCGCGTTCGTCAACACGGAGCTGCTCCTGCGCGCGCGGCAGGCCGGCTTCCGGATCCGCGAGGTGCCCGTCACGCACAGGCCGCGCGTGGCGGGGCGCTCGAAGGGCGCGACGCTCCGCGTGATCGCCCGCGCGCTCGTCGAGCTGCTCGTGCTCTATCGGGAGCTGCGGCGCCCGTCGACCCGTCTGCGGCGCCCGGTGCGCGAGCCGCTCGCGCCCGGAGCGGACGCGTAGCCGAAGACGCGGCGTGCGCCTCGCGCTGCTCGGCGCCTTCGCGTTCCCGTCGCCGCAGGGCTCGCAGGCCTATCTCGCCGCGCAGGCGCGCGCGCTCCGCGACGCCGGCGCCGAGGTCGCGATCGTCTGCTACGGACGCGGCGCCGCCGCGGGTAGCGACCTCGAGGGGATCGATGTCGTCCGCGCGCCGCGCGCGCTCTCGCCGCGCAGCCTGCGCTCCGGCCCCCGGCTCGCCAAGCCGGGGGCGGACGCCGCGCTCGCCCTCACGCTGCTCACCGCGCACCGCCGTCGGCGCTTCGACGCAGTCCTCGCGCACAACGCCGAAGCGGCGGCGGTCGCGCTCGCCGTCCGGCCGCGGCTTCGACGCCCGGTGGTGTACGTGGTCCACACGCTCGCGGAGTGCGAGCTCGAGACCTACGCGCCGGCCGCCTTCGCGACGGCGCTGCGGCCGATCGGCGCGCGCCTCGACCGCACACTCGCGCGCCGCGCCGACGCGCTCCTCGTGCTCTCGCGCGCCGCCGAGCGGGCGCTCGGCGGCGCGGCCCGCGGTCCTCTGGCCAGGATCCCGCCCGCCCTCGCAGCCGGCGATCCCCCCGCGCCCGACGCGATCGCCGCGGCGTGCCTCCGCCGCGGCCTCGAGCCCGCGCGCTTCGCCCTCTACGCCGGCAATCTCGACCGCTACCAGGACCTCGGCGCGCTCGCGGCCGCCGCGCGTCGCGTCGAGCTTCCGGTCGTCGTCGCGACGCACGGTACCGGGGTCGCGCCGCCGCCGCTCCGCACCCTCCGGGTCGAGGACGCCGCGGAGGCGCGGCGGCTCCTCTTCGGCGCCGCGCTCGCGCTCCTGCCGCGGCGCGTCCCGGGCGGCTTCCCGGTGAAGCTCCTCAACTACATGGAGGCGGCGCGAGCGATCGCCGCACGCGCCGCGGTGGCCGACACGCTGGAGCACCGGCGCTCGGCGTGGCTGCTCGACGACGACGCTCCGGCCGACGCCTGGGCCGGTGCGATCCGCGCGCTCGCCGCCGATCCGTCGCTCGCGGCGGAGCTCGGCGCCGGGGCGCGCCGCACCCTTGCGCGCGAGCACGACCCGACCCACCTCGCCCACCGCACGCTCGACTTCGTCCGCCCGCTCGTCCGCTAGACTGCGCCCGGCGTTCGCCTCGACCCCACCCCCACCGGGTGGGGCCGGGGCGCGCCGTATTTCGTGCGCGTCCGTGTTTCGGTCGCGAGGTTGGGGAGCGGAGACCTTTGGCGAAGAGCCTGGATGAGATCGTCGAGCGCGCGATCGCGCGCCGCGGAGCGCTGCGTCTCACCGGTCTCCGGGGAGCCGGCCGAGCGCTCGTCGCGGCGCGACTCGTCCTCGCCGAGCCGGAGCGCTGCGCGCTCTACCTGGCGGCGGACGCGCGGTCGGCCGACGCCGCCGCCGAAGACCTGCGCGTGCTGCTCGGCGAGCCGCCGGCCGAGCAGGGCGGTCGGGTTCGGCCCTTCCCGCGCCCCGACACGCTCCCCTACGACCGCTTCTCGCCCCAGCCGTTCCTGACCGCGCAGCGCATGGACGTGCTGTACCGCCTGCTGGCGGAGCGCGAGGGGCTCGTCGTCGTCGCGCCGTGGACGGCGCTCGCGCTGCGCGTTCCGAGCCGGGACGCCGTGCGCGCGCACGCGGTCGAGATCGAGGTGGGGAAGCCCGTCGACCGCGACGAGCTGGTCGCGCGCCTGGTGGGCGCCGGCTACGCCCGCATGCCGCTCGTCGAGGAGCGCGGCGAGCTCGCGGTGCGCGGCGGCATCGTCGATCTGTTCCCGCCGCAGCGCGCGCGGCCCGTGCGCATCGAGCTCCTCGGCGACGACGTCGAGTCGATCCGCGAGTTCGACCCCGCGAGCCAGCGCTCGCAGGAGCGCCTCGGGCGCGTCGTCGCGCCGCCGCCGCGCGAGCTGCTGCCCGACCGGGCGCTCCTGATCGATCAGGGCGACGCGATCCGCCGGCGTGCCGAGGAGCAGGGCGCGGATCCGCGGCTCGTCGACGAGACGCTCGACGCGCTCCTGCGCGGGCACCTGCCGCCGGGCGCCGAGGCGCTGGCGCCGTGGGTCCAGCCGCCGGTCGAGACGTTCTTCGACTTCCTGCCCGACGGCGCGCTGGTGCTGATCGACGAGCCCGAGGCCGGCCGCGAGCGGGTCGCGCGCTTCGCCGACGAGGCCGCCGCCGGGGCGGAGGCGGCCCGCAGCGCCGGGCGCGTCGTCGCGCCTCCCGAGGCGCTGCTGCTCGCGCCCGGCGAGATCGAAGCCGAGCTCTCCCGACGCAGACCCGTGTCGCTCGAGCGGCTCGACGTCGCCGACGACGGAGGGCCGGAGCGCATCGCGCTCTCCACCCGGGACCACGAGGAGCTGGCGCGCGAGCTGACCCGCGCGCGCACCGGGGACGCCGCGCTCCTGCCACTCGTCGCGCGCCTCGAGCGCTGGCTCGCGGAGCGCTGGCGCGTGGTGCTGACATCGGCCTCGCTCTCCGGCGCCGAGCGCCTGCGCGCTCTGCTCGCGGAGTACGGCCTCGAGCCGCGGATCGCGAGCGACCCGCGGCCGGCCGCGCGCTGGGGCCGCCCCGGCCGGACCGAGGTGCGCGTGGCGGCGCTCTCGGCGGGGATCGCGCTGCCGCTCGAGCGATTCGCGCTGGTAACCGACGAGGAGATCTTCGGCCCGCGCGAGCGGCGCCGCTCGCGCGCCGGCGTCCGCGAGACCGCGTCGATCGAGGCGCTCGCCCAGCTCCAGCCTGGCGACCCGCTCGTCCACGCCGAGCACGGCATCGGCGTCTATCGGGGGCTCGTCCAGCTCGCGGTCCAGTCGACGACCAGCGAGTTCCTGCGCATCGAGTACGACGGCGGCGACCGCCTCTTCGTGCCCGTCTACCGCCTGAACCTGGTGCAGCGCTACGTCGGCGCGGACGGCCACACCCCGCGCCTCGACAAGCTCGGGGGCGCGACCTGGGAGAAGACCCGCCGCCAGGTGAAGCACGCGCTGCGCGACATGGCGCGCGAGCTCTTGAACCTGCACGCCGCGCGCGAGCTCGCCACCGGCTTCTCGTTCTCTCCGCGCGACCGCGCGCTCGAGGAGTTCGAGGCCGCCTTCGCCTACGAGGAGACCCAGGACCAGCTCGCTGCGATCGAGGACGTGCTCGGCGACCTGCAGCGCTCGAAGCCGATGGACCGACTCGTGTGCGGCGACGTCGGCTTCGGCAAGACCGAGGTCGCGGTGCGCGCCGCCTTCAAGGTCGTGAGCGATGGCAAGCAGGTCGCCGTGCTGGTGCCCACCACGGTCCTGTGTCAGCAGCACGAGGAGACGTTCCGCAAGCGCTTCGACGGCCATCCGGTGCGCATCGAGTCGCTGTCGCGCTTCCGCTCGCCCGCCGAGGCCCGGAGCGTGGCGGAGGGGATCGCGAGCGGGTCGGTCGACATCGCGATCGGCACCCACCGGCTCCTGCAGAAGGACGTCGAGTTCCGCGACCTGGGTCTCCTGGTGGTCGACGAGGAGCACCGCTTCGGCGTGGCGCACAAGGAGCGCATCAAGCGCCTGAAGAAGACGGTCGACGTGCTGACGCTCTCGGCGACGCCGATCCCGCGCACGCTGCAGATGGCGTTCAGCGGGCTCCGCGACCTCTCGGTGATCAACACGCCTCCCGCCGACCGCCTCGCCATCCGCACCCAGGTGGCGCGCTGGTCGGAGTCGCTGGTTCGCGAGGCGATCCTGCGCGAGATGCGGCGCGGCGGGCAGGTGTTCCTGGTGCACAACCGGGTGCACTCGATCGGGCAGGTCGCCGAGATGCTGGCGCGCAGCGTGCCGGAGGCCCGGGTGGTGGTCGCGCACGGCCAGATGCACGAGCGCGAGCTCGAGGAGCGCATGCTGCGCTTCCTGCGCGGCGACGCAGACGTGCTGCTGTCGACCTCGATCATCGAGAGCGGTCTCGACATCCCGCGCGCCAACACGATGATCATCGACCGGGCGGACCGCTTCGGGCTCGCACAGCTCTACCAGCTGCGCGGGCGCATCGGACGCAGCCACCACCGCGCCTACTGCTATCTGCTGCTGCGGGGGAGCGACCGGACGCTCACGGAGGAGGCGAGCCGCCGGCTCGAGGCGATCCAGTCCTTCACCGAGCTCGGCAGCGGCTTCAAGCTCGCCAGCATGGACCTCGAGATCCGCGGCGCCGGCGACCTGCTCGGCGGCAAGCAGTCGGGCAACATCGCGGCGGTCGGCTTCGAGACCTACATGGAGCTGCTCGAGGAGACGATCGAGGAGCTGCGCGGCCAGGCCAAGGAGAAGCAGCTCGATCCCGAGATCCGCCTCCCCGTCCCAGCGCGGCTGCCCGAGGACTACGTGCCCGACGTGAGCCAGCGGCTGGTGCTCTACAAGCGCCTCGCCTCGGCGCCCGACGATGCGGACGTGGACCGCATCCGCGACGAGCTGCTCGACCGCTTCGGCTCGTGCCCGGACGAGGCGGCCAACCTGCTCGCGGTGATCCGGCTCAAGATCGCGGCGCGCCGCCTCGGCATCGCCGCCGTCGACGTGGCCGGCGAGGATCTGGTGCTGACGGCCGCCGACGCGACGCGCGTCGACCCGACCCGGCTCGTGAACCTGCTCACGCACCCGACGCTCGGCATCCGCGTCGCGCCCAACCACAAGATCTTCGCGCCGCTTCCGCAGTCGGACGACGCTGACGCGCTGTTCGAGGCGGCGCATCGCCTGCTTGCGCAGCTGGGCTAGCTGGTTTGCCTGAGGCGGAAGCCGATCGTGATCCACGCGGCGAGGAGCGGCAACCCGACGAGGATGATCCGAAGCCGGGAGCGGCGCCAGCCGAACCACGACTCCGCCAGGGGCTGGCCGAAGAGCCACGTGATGACGGCCAGGAGAAGAATCCGCTCCGTCAGCAGCAGCCCGGAGGCTCGGCCGCGCCTCCACTGCGCGAACGTCCAAACCACGCCAACGAGAGAGTAGAGAACGAGTGCAAGGCTTAGCCAGAACTCGGTCGAGTCCATCTCTCGAATTCCACATTCATCCTATTCGCCGAGGGGGCCGAATACAAGAGGATCGCGAGACCTACCCCGATCCAGGCCGCGGCCACCAGCCCCGGCGACACGAGCGGCGGTCCGAGCGGCGGCAGCGCCCGCAGCGGGTCGATGGCGAGCCGCAGCAGGCCGAAGCCAGCCAGCACGACCGGCGCGACGCGGGCCGCCGGAAGCCGGCTTGCCAGCGCGTGGAGCGCGAGCAGGCCCGCGATGTCGTAGAGCGCGGTCGGGTGACGCGAGATCGTGTCGTCGCCCAACCGCAGGCCCCACGGCAGATCGGTCGGCAGCCCGCCGCAGCAGCCCGCGACCAAGCACCCGAGGCGCGCCGTCGCGAGCGCGAGCGGGAGGCTCGCGAAGGCCGCCGCAAGGAAGCGATCGCGCTCCGCGCGCGGCGCGCGCCACGGCGCTGCGGCGAGCGGTCCGAGCGGGACGAAGAGGACGCAGAACCCGGCCGGGGAGAAGAGGGCGGCCGGCGCGGCCCACACGCGGTCGGCGTAGAGCGCCGCCCAGCCGAGGTGCGCGAGAGCGCCTCCGAACGCCAGGCCCGCCCCGAACCGCAGCCCGCGCTCGCCCTCGGGCTCGCGGCGCTCGTACGCGATCAGGGCAACCCAGAACGCCGCGGAGAGCAAGGCCAGCTGAAGCACAGGGGGCGTCATACCCCGACTGGCTCCGCCGCGCGCGCCGGCTGCCGCTCGACCCCGCGCGTCGCGAGCGTCTGGCCGACGTGGAGCACCGACCAGAACAGATAGATCGCCGGCGAGAAGATCGCGTAGCGGAGCGCGGCGAAACGCGCTCCGGGCCCGAGCAGGAGCGCGATGCAGAGCGCCGCGGGCGGCAGGTGGACCCAGCCGAGATTGCGCAGGAGACGGTGACGCGCTGCCGTGTCGGTCGTCTCGCTTGCCCGTTCGGCGAAGAGGAGCAGGAACTGGACGAGGTGGTAGAGCGTGACGGCGCTGAAGAAATCGCCGAACGAGAGGGAGCGCGCCGCATCGGCGGGAAGGAGCAGGCTCGCGCCGGTGAGCGCGATCCCGCGCCGCTCTCCAGTGGCCGCGAGCGCGAGCCCACAGGCGGCCGCCGCGATCCGCGCCGGTGCCGCGCCGAGTCGAACCAGAGGAGATCCTGCGAGCACGGGACCGTAGTCGGCCGGCGTCAGGATCGACTGCCCGACGGCGAGGACGAGCGCCGTGATCCCGAG
>Ga0335071_10003425_pt1 | contig 16729 bp, 11 predicted proteins | sample Lox_Sample_15_FD_206724 | JGI IMG/M metagenome (GOLD analysis project Ga0335071, IMG submission 206724) | Soil microbial communities from Loxahatchee National Wildlife Refuge, Florida, United States - Lox_Sample_1.5 | ecosystem: Environmental > Terrestrial > Soil > Wetlands | place: USA... | reverse complement strand
CGTCACGATACGCTACGCCGAAGGGTGCAGCACGGACGGAACGGTGACGCCTCTCGATTCGTCGGTGTTTCGTGTCTCAGGAGCTCCAGACGCGGCCCACGGGCTGAAGGGGGAATACTTCGCCAACCGGAATCTCGAAGGACGTCCTGTCGTCACACGGGTGGATAAGAACATCAATTTTGACTGGCAAGGCGGAAGCCCCGATCCTTCCGTGCCGGACGACAATTTCTCCGTCCGATGGACCGGCAAGCTCATCGCACCGAAGAGCGGGTTGTATCTTCTCGGGACAGCGAGTGATGACGGCGTACGAGTCTATCTCGACGGGAAGTTGATCATCGATGATTGGAGCGATCATGCAACGCTGGTCAACAACTACTCGGCGGAACTGGAGCATGGACGCGCATATGATCTTACGGTGGAATACTTCGATCACGAAGGCAACGCGAACATGAAATTCGGCTGGACAGACGCTGACAACAATCTTCTTCTTGCCGCCGTCTCCGCTGCGAAAGGCGCTGACGCTGTCATTCTCGCCCTCGGTCTCAGCGATCAGTTCGAGAGCGAAGGATTCGACCGAAGGACGCTCGATCTCCCGAAAGACCAGCTGGCGTTGCTCAAGGCGATTTCCGAAGTCAATGGGCATGTCGTCGTGGTGTTGAATTCCGGAGCCCCGATCCATCTTGAAAATTGGATCGGCGGTGTGTCGTCGCTCGTGGAGTCGTGGTATCCGGGAGAGGAGGGGGGCAATGCGCTTGCCGATGTGCTCTTCGGCGACGTCAATCCCTCCGGACGGCTTCCGATGACCTTCCTTCGACGTTGGGAAGACTCGCCGGCATATGGCAATTTCCCCGGGGAAGGGGCTGTCGACTATGCCGAAGGAATCTTCGTCGGATACCGCTACTTCGATGAGAAGAAACTGGAGGTCTCGTTCCCGTTCGGGTACGGGCTCTCCTATACAACGTTCGCGTATTCGAACATCAACATCTCGCGCTCGAGCGAGGGTCGACTTTTCTCTGCAACGGTCTCAGTGGCGATCACCAACACCGGGAAACGTGCCGGGGCGGAAGTCGCTCAGCTGTACGTTCATCAGCAGGCACCGGGATTGCCTCGGCCTCCGGAGGAGTTGAAGGGATTTGTCCGCGTCATGCTGCAACCGGGAGAGACGAAGACAGTCGAGTTCCCGCTGAACGACAGGTCGCTGGCATATTACGACACCAAGACCAAAGGCTGGGTCGTCGATCCGGGCTCCTACGATATACTCGTCGGAAGTTCTTCACGGTCGATCCTGCAGAAGGCGACGATCGCGGTTCATTGACAGGGGGAAAATGACGTCCCGGAATCTTGTGCTATGCGGCTGCGCTGCACTCTGCATCCTGGCGGCGTCTGCCCGCAGTCAGGATGCGAAGGGTGGCTTCGTCCAGACGCGTGGACGGGAGCTCATCGGTCCCGACGGTCGACCTCTTCTTCTCCGCGGCATCAATCTCGGGAACTGGCTTGTGCCCGAGGGGTACATGTTCAAGTTCGAAAAAGGTGCGACGTCTCCCGGAAAGATCGAGGAGGTGATCAACGAGCTGATCGGTCCGGAAGAAGCTGCCGTGTTCTGGAGCGACTACCGCGACAGCTATATTACCCGAGACGACATCCGGTGGATCAAGCGGAGCGGCCTGAATTCAGTCCGCGTCCCCTTCCATTACCGTCTGTTGACGAACGAGGGGAGTGCGGACGGATGGAACGAAGACGGATTTGCCGTCCTCCAACGACTCGTGCATTGGTGTACCGAGGAAGGGATCTGGGTGATCCTGGACATGCACTGTGCTCCCGGGGGTCAGACGGGCGACAACATCGATGACAGCTGGGGCTATCCATGGTTGCTCCGGAGCCCGAACTTGCAGGACCAGACGGTCAAAATTTGGTCGCAGCTTGCGCGCCGGTTCAAGGATGAAAAAGCGGTCATCGGGTACGATCTGCTGAACGAACCAATAGCGGCGTATTTCGACACGCTCTCGCTCAACAGGGAGCTTGAGCCGTTCTACAAGCGCATCGTTGCCGGGATTCGCATGGTCGATTCGAATCATGTCATTTTTCTCGGCGGGTCCCAGTGGGACACGAATTTCAAAATCTTCGGACCGCCGTTTGACCGGAACCTGGCCTACACCTTCCACCGCTATTGGACCGACACGACAGAGCAGGAACTACGGCAGTACCTGGATTTCCGTGACCGATATCGGGTGCCCGTTTGGATGGGTGAATCCGGGGAGAACAGCAACGCATGGATCTCAGGCTTCCGGCGCATGGTGGAAAGAGATTCGATCGGGTGGTGTTTCTGGCCGTACAAGAAGGCGGAGTCGAAGAGCTGCCTTATGACATTTTCGTTGCCGCCGGGATACGCGTCGATCGTCAAATTTGCCGAGACCGATCGGGCCGACTTCGCGCAGATCCGGGAGGCGATGCCCGATCGCGCGCTCGTTCGACGCGTCCTTCACCAGATCATCGAGAACTGCCGCTTCGAGAACTGCAGCGTCAACGAAGGGTTCGTCCTTGCGCTCGGTCTGCCGCCCGGAGGGATTCGCTGACTCCGCCGCAGGTTGCCCGGCGCCCAAAAATACAACGTGGGTCGACGTTTTGCGTCGACCCACGTCCGGTTTGAGCGGGCCACGTTCCCACCACGGAATCGTTCAGCTCACGCATCCCGCCGTCGCGCGTTCACCAGCACGAGGCCCAACAGCTCACGCGCTACCGGCCGGAATGTGGAACAATGATTCCACCTCTCTCCGACCCGCTCTCTCCCATATCCTTATCCCTCGATGGCGACGAAGAACGTATTGTCGCCGCGCTTCACCAGAAGCGCCGCCGCGTCGTCCTTGCCGAGCTTGCTCAGCTGCGATTCGAAATCACCTGCGTTCCGGACTTCGTGACGGTTCACCTCTTTGATGACGTCGCCCTTCTGGAGTCCTGCGTCTTCAGCGGGGCTGCCGGGGGTGACCTCGGTGACGACGACACCCTTGTCCGTCTTCACGCCGAGTTTCTCCGCGAGGTCCTTGTTCAGTGTCTGCACGGAGAGGCCGAGTTTCTTGCTCGATTTCGTATCCTCGTTGTTCTCTTCTGATCCGCCCGCCGCGAGATTTGCCGGGCGCTCTGCCAGGGTGACAGTGAAGTCCATCGGCTTGCCGTCACGGATGACCTTCACCTCCGCCGTCGACTTCGGCGGGGTCTGGGCGACGAGCATGCTGAGTTGTTCGCGGTTCTGGATCTTCTTGCCGTTGAACTCCGTGACGATATCGCCGATCTTGATGCCCGCCTTCTCGGCCGGTCCGTCGGATTGCACGCCGCCGATCAGTGCGCCCTCGGTGCTTTTCAGGTCAAACGATTTCGCCAGGTTCTCGCTGACGTCCTGAATCGTCACGCCGAGATAACCGCGCTCGACTTTGCCGTGGGCGATCAGCGACTGCATGATGTTCTTCGCCATGTTGATGGGGACCGCGAACCCGATGCCGACGTTTCCGGTCCCCGTGGGACTGTAGATCGCGGTGTTGATCCCGATGACATTCCCGTCGAGGTCCGCGAGCGCGCCGCCGCTGTTGCCCGGATTGATCGACGCATCAGTCTGGATATAGTCCTCGTACTGCGCAAGATTCATCGAGGAACGCCCCTTGGCGCTGATAATTCCCGCTGTGACGGTGTGCGAGAAGTTGAAGGGGTTACCGACGGCGATCACCCACTGGCCGATGCGCGCGCTGTCGGAGTTGCCCAGCGAAGCCATCGGCAGCTCGTTCGCGTTGATTTTGATAACGGCAACATCGGTCTGCGGGTCGCGTCCGACGACCTTCGCGTTGTAGCTCTTGTCGTTCTGCAGTTTCACCGTCAGCTCGTCTGCCCCGTCGACGACGTGGTTGTTCGTCAGAATATAGCCGTCGTTCGAGACAATGACGCCGGAGCCGAGTGACCGGACCGTCTCGCTCTGCTCGCCGCCCCTCGGGAGACCAAAGAACCTCCGCATCATGTCGTCCCCGAACATATCCGCAAAGGGGTCGCGGACCTTCTTCACGGATTTGGTGGAAATCGACACGACACTGGGATTCACCTTTGCCGCCGCGGCCTCGAAGGCGGTGCTGAACGCATTCAAGAGCTCCCGCCCCTGTGCGGAGACCACCGGCACGGATGACGTCGTGCGTGGTTCGTCCGATTCGTGCCGGCTTGCGCCAAGGCTGGTCATGAAGAACACCCCGCCCGCGAAACCGGCAACCAGAACGAATGCCACCACGAGTGACAACCTCTGTGGAATTCTCATACGATCACCTCACTGAAATAGACGTGGACACCTGTTAGAGAAAAAACACTCTGATAATCACGAGAAGAACGGCGGCGGCAAGCGCAAGCCCCAGGATACCGATGAGCGCCTTCGTTGAGCCGATGGTAATATTCTTGTCTTCTTTTCCCTTCTGCTCCATGGAACACCGTCGATCATACCTAATGAATGGTACGAGGCAGGGATGAACAGAAGATGAAGGGAATATTACAGATTTGTCATCTTTGGGTGCGGCGGGTGCGATTGAGGATCGAAAATTGAGAATCGAGGATGGAAAATGGGAGAGAAGAAACAGAAGATCTGAGACGTTGGGCCTTTGGGATGGGCGCGATGTGAGCTTCCTCCCTACTCCCCCCTCCTTACTGCTTACAGTCTCTTACGTTCGCCTTCTTCTATCCCTTCAGTCGGTATTTTCACCGTAAACACTGATCCCTTTCCGGGCGAGCTCTCGACCTCGATGCCGCCTTTGTGTGCCTCAACGATCCACTTGGCGATGGCAAGGCCGAGGCCTGATCCGCCTTTTGCACGCGAACGTGCTTCATCGACCCGGTAAAATCGCTCAAAGATCCGTGTCACGTGCTCCGACGCGATCCCGATTCCCGTGTCGGCAATGGAAATGCGCGCTTCGCCATTGCGGACGATGGAAGAAATGCTGATCGAACCGCCGGCGTCGGTGTACTGGACCGCGTTGCTGACAAGGATGCGGAGGAGCTGTCGGAGACGGAGCTCATCTCCCATCACGACGGCGGGTTCGTTGACCCGCAGCTCTACCTGGAGTCCTTTGTCCGTGGAGAGAATCTGCGCGTCGTCGACGATGTCGTTGACCAGCGCCTGGAGCTCTACCGGGGAATGACTGATCGCGATCTGCGCCGAATCAGCCTTGGCCAGCGTCAGAAGATCGTCGACGATGTGTGAGAGCCTGACCGTCTCGTCCAGATATGTCGCCGCGAGCTCCTGCATCTCCTTCTGCGTCAGCGGATGGGTGAGAGCGAGCTCCGATTCCCCTTTGAGAATGGTCAACGGCGTTTTCAGCTCGTGCGCAACGCTGAGGGAAAATTCCCGCGTTTCGGCAAACGATTTCTGGAGCCGGCCGAACATCCGGTTGATCGTGGCAATGAGGTTTCCGAATTCGTCGGGCACTTCCCGCTCGGGGATCCGCTGGTCCAGATGCTCCGCCGAGATCTTGTTCGCGAGGTTGGTGATCTGGGAGACGGGGTGAAGGATCATGCCGGCCATGAACCATCCGCCCGAGATCGAGACGAACAGGACGACCGGAACGAGGAAGGCGAAGATCGACATCAGGTGCCGCATCACCGTGGTCATCTCCTGCTCGCTGTAGGCGATCTGCACCACGAAGGGATCGGTCCGCCGCGATGCGACACGCAGCGATCCACCGTGCGCGTCCCGTATGGTCTGGACGACGGTCTGCTCCGGCGGCAGGGCGAGCGCGGAGACCAGACCGGTCACGCCCTGCGGCGACTGATAAAGCACCCGGCCGTAGATTGTCGTGAGGCGAACCGTGTAGTTCCTCGGATTCTCCTGGTAGTGGGCGATGATCTGATCCTCGACGTTCGTCGAGAGAGCGTCGAACGGGGCGAAGAAGTCGATCCGGTGGCGTTCGAGATCGACCAGCCGGGAAACCCAGTCCACCTCCTCGAGGAGATTCCGTTCCAGTTCGGCCTCTTCCATGTGCCGGAGATAGAGATAGACGCCCGTCCCGAACACCGCGAACGCGGCGAGCAGGAGGACGGTATACCAGAAGGTCAGGACAAACCGTGTCGACCTAAAGCGAGGGGGGATCCGCATCGACTTCCTCCTTCATGACATAGCCCACACCCCGCACAGTATGGATCAACTTGAGATCGAAACCGTCGTCGAGCTTCCTGCGAAGACGGTTGATAAGCACGTCGACGATGTTGGTGTCGCTGTCAAAGTGCATGTCCCAGATGTGTTCCGTCAGGATCACCCGCGAGAGGACCCGTCCTTTGTTGCGGAGAAGATATTCCAGGAGTTGAAACTCCTTGTTGGTGAGCGTGATGTCGCGGTCTCCACGGCGGACTTTTCGGGTGAGCGGGTCGATCCTGAGGTCCGCGACGACAAGAGACACGTTCCCGGCGTCGCTGCCGGATCTCCGGAGAAGCGCGCGGACGCGCGCAAGGACTTCCGAAAATGCGAAGGGCTTGGGGAGGTAGTCGTCGGCGCCGAGATTGAGTCCTTCCACCCGATGCTCCAGCTCGTTCCTGGCGGTCAGCATGAGAACGGGAGTCTTGACTCCTTCTGCGCGGAGATCCCGGAGAATCGACAATCCATCCTTTTTCGGGAGCATCACGTCCAGGATAATGGCGTCGTACGAACCGACAAGTCCCATGTCATAGCCGCTCTTTCCGTCGAGCGCGATATCGACGGCGAACGCCTCGGCCTCGAAGCCCTTCTGAAGGAAGGTCGCGACCCGTTGTTCGTCTTCGACGATGAGAATCTTCATGCCTGAATATAGCGGATTCGAAGAGAGCTTACAAGGAGAGTGGGGGAGCGCGGGAGGGGGAGAGTGGGAGAAAGGGAGAAAGGGAGAAAGAGAGAAAGAGAAGACTTTGAGACGATGGGACTGTGAGATTCAGCAGACAGTAGTCAGTCGACAGCGGACAGTAGATTAAGCTTGGGTCGAACTGTCGACTGTTAACTGCTATTTCAGCAATGTCATTGTGCGTGACGCAGAGTAATGGCCTGCCGTGAGACGGTAGATATATTTTCCGCTCGCGTACTTGCTTCCATCAAACCTGAATGAATACTTGCCTGCCGCAAATCTTCCGTCAGCAAGTACTGCGACTTCCTGTCCGCACAGGTCATACACGACAAGCCTCACCCAACTGTCAGTTGTCCACTGTCCGCTGATGACTGTCGTTGGATTGAATGGATTTGGATAATTCTGCTCGAGCCGGAATTGATCCGACTCTCCAGTGCGGTCCTGGACCGCAGTGATGCTGCTGACGGTGACTTCAACGGCTTCGGAATAATGCTGCGTCCCATCGAGATCCGTCTGCCTCAGACGATACTGATACGTCCCGATCTTCGCGGGATGATCGCTATATGCGTACTGGTGCACCGAGACGGAGTTCTGCGCGCCGGGCGTGAAGGAGCCGTCGAGATCGATGAACAGGCTGTCGGGAACCTGTCGGCGCTGCACCGTGAAGCCGTAGTTGTGAATCTCCGATTGTGTTGTCCAATGGATCGAGACGGTTGCGGTCGGGACATCGACGGTTGCAGACAGCGACGAGAGTTGGATGGGAAGAGGAGCCGGCGACGATCCGTCAATGCTGGTCTTGGGATCGCCGATCACCACGTCCATCCAGGAGAGATAGACCGAGGATTGATAGTAGCTCTCCGCAAGATTGTAGCCGGCGGCATAATCGCTGAACAAGATACTCGAGATCGCCATCGCGCTGGAAAAGGGCTCATAGACATAGCCCTTGGCGCCCGAGACACCTTCGGAGACAAGATCGGCGATCAAGGATTGTCCATAGACGGGAGGGCTTGCAAATGACCGCGCCGAGGTAGAAACGTACGTCTCGGCAATCGCCCCCGGGGCCCAGGCGTTGTGCGGCCTGGCATACTGCGTGAACTCACTTGCATGATGATCGTTGCTGCCCCAGCTTGTATACCCGAGCACATCGGAGGAACCGGTCACATACACGGAATCGGAATTGAGCCGGACAGCCTTTCCCGCTTTCGTCAGGGCGGTCGCCGCGTCAGCAAGATACATGTTCAGAGAGGGTACGGTTGCATTCCACGCAGGGTCTTCATCAAGCACAAAGAGCGAGGTGTTGTCAGGGGCCAGACCGGGATGTGCCCGATCGATGAGGTTCAGCACGTCCTGAAGGGAGTAACCGTCCAGCCGCGTGACAAGATACATCCCGAACGCGTCCTTCGAGAAATGTTGGGACGCATTGTAGTACGGTGAGATGACTCTTCCCGCTCCACCGATATAATCGCTGTAGGAACCGAGAATTAACGTCAGTTCGCTTTCCACGGACGCTGACGCGGAGGATGTTGAGAACGGGTCTCCTCCTCCCGACTCACGGTTCACCTTGAGGGGAACGCCCTTCGTGGTGACCAGATAGTTGATGGCGCTCGACAGGTTGTGCGAGGTCAGATACGTTTCGATCTGGGAACGCAGCGATCCGAAGGTCGCGTCGTCGATGATCTCCTGCTCGGGGACGCTCACATAGATCATGTTCGCTGCCGGAATGCTCCGCGCAGTCTGAAAGTATGCCCCGATGGCCTTCGACGTCGTGCTGTTGGTATTGACGATAACGGCGACGTCGTCGTAGTTCACGACGGCGGCGCTTGCGGCGGAACTCATCGAAATCAACATTACGAAGGCAAAACCACGGCCGGAACGGCCCATCATCATACCATCCTCATCGCATTCTCGATGGTAAGAGGTCAGCAGGCGTGCCAACGAGGTACGTGAGGGGAAGCGCGAATTGATGAGCTCCACAGCCGGAAAATCGTCCGGCAGAAGGATGTCGCAGGACGTAACGCGATGCAGAGAGATGGGTGTCGTCTACGTCTGGAATTTCTTACCGCGGGCGTGAGCGATGATTCTACAATACGTGTGAGCAGGCGCACAGCATCGTGATACCTTGTCTTGAATTTCCGGTCAAAAGTGGCATCTTAGGATGCTTTGGAATGTCATTTCTCCTTCTTATTATACCGAGGAATGAATATGCCGGTTCTTTCGAGTCATTCGCCTTTGTGAAAGGAGCACAGCATGGAAGGCAATGAAAAAGACCTTAAAATCAAGGAACTGACTGACAAGGTCGAATTTCTGAGCAGCATCATCATCAAAGCGCACAAGTATGCCAAGGACGATCCGGAAGTCGCGCTGACGCAGGCGCGGAAATCCGCAGAGGCGATCTGCAGGAATATCTTCTCGGCGGAGATCGGCGAGCCGGGGAAGATCATGCTGGACGAGCTGATCAAAAAGCTCGCCGAGCGGAAGCTCCTTCCGACGAAGATCCTCCTCCCCCTGGGAACGATCCAGGCGTACGGCAACTACGGGACGCATGCGCAATCGGCGAGCGAAACCATCGACTTCAATTACATCACCCCATGTCTTTCGGCATTGGCGCAGGTTTCGAGCTGGTACTTCACCGAGTACCTGAAAACGAATATTCCCGCGGACCTTGCAGCAGAAGAAAGCAAGGACGCGAAAGACACCAGGAGTGCAACGCCCTCTCCTACCGCAACCCAGAAACCTGCAGCCACAACGTCCGGCGCCGGGAAGACTCCTCCCGAGACCAAGTCAAAAAGCAAGCTCCCGTGGCTCGGACTCGGAGTGCTCGCTGTTCTGATCGCCATCGCGGTCGTGTTCTTCACACGAGGAGAGAGAACCGAGACCACGAGTGGGTCGGCTAGTGTCGATACGACAAAGAGTGTACCTGCGATTCCAAACCAGCAGGCGCCGAAGGACAGCAATGCTGTCCAGTCACCAAAACAGGAAGAACCTACTGCGAAGAAAGAAGAGCCGGCGAAGGAAAAGGAGACCCTCGCCAAAGGCGCGCCCGCGAACCAGCCGGCAACGCATGCCACGACTTCGTCGACGGCAAACGCCGCAAAGGAAAAACCGAGCACACAGGGCCAAACGCCACAAACGACGGCCACCGCGGACGTCGATCCAACGGTGGTCAAAGACTTTCCCCCCGTCTACCCGGCATCGATGCAGGGTTCACATGTTGAGGGGGAGGTCCGGGTGCAGGTCCACGTCGACGCAAACGGCAACCCCACCGATGCGAGAATCCTCTCGTATGACGACGAGCGATTCCAGCAGCCGGCCATTGATGCCGCGATGCACTACAAGTTCAATCCGGGCCTTGCCGGCGGGAAACCGGTTCCGGCTTGGGCGACGGTTCACGTTCAATTCAAGTCGAAGTGAGAGCATTCACATCCTCGGGAGGAGGCACCATGAAGCTTCGCATAGTTACCATGATGGCGGTTCTCATGCTTGCGGGTTGCACCGCGCTGATGGCCCAGACGGTCCAGCACGGGTCGTTTACCGCCGGACCAGAGACAGAAGGGTGGACGCTGAACGACGGGACCGGCCAGCGGTCGGTGCAGATCATGGTGCTCTTTGACAAGCCTTTTGAATCGGCGCCCACCGTCACGCTCGGCATTACGGGCTTTGATATCTCGAATGAGAAAGGCGTCCGGCTCTCGGTGAAAGTCGAAAAAGTCACCATTGCCGGGTTCGTGATTCGTGTCAGTACGTGGGCGGACTCAAAAATCTTCGGTGTGAATGGAGACTGGTTCGCCATCGGCAAGTAGACCTACAGGAGATCCTTGCGGTGCGCGTACTTCCCCAGTCGTTTGCATATCTCACATTCCCCTTTCTCTTCGACGAGGCGCGGTTTGAAGAGCTCAAATCCGCCGCCGATGCCGCCGCCTGGACGTCGGACAAGAAACGCATCGAAATATGGAAGGAAGAAGCCTTCGGCGAAGAGGACCTTCTTCCCTATGTCCAGCGCTACCTGAATCCTCCTCCCGGTGTTCCGCCGACAGCCTGCGTTTGGACAATGAAGGGCGATGCGCTACAGTCGAACGAAGGTCTCGGTACGAAGGGGACGTGGAATCTTCATACTCCCAGGCACGACATCAGATTCGAGATCCGGGGTGTCGATCTCCTCATGTTCCGCGCCGGCGTGGGTTTCCTGTCGTTCAATGTGCGGTGCTTCTCGGACGCGGAGGAAGACTGGATCGATTTTTTCCACTTCGGCCGCTACATCAACAGGAAACATGGCGTTCATCTCCGTCTCGAAAGGAAGACCGGGAAGGACCAGACCGCGCCGTTTTTCCCGGGTCCGTCGGGGGGAACGGCGACGCACGCGGATGGCACCGGCACCATGCTGGAGGTCATCACAGGCATTCTACGATCGTTGGGCGGCGATGCGCCGGAATGGTGGCGGGAGGTGTTCGTCTCCGGCCAGATGATACCCTATGCCGCGCTCTTCGCCGATCAACTGAACAGTGAGGACTCTGCTTTGCTGCTCTTCCGGATGCGCCACTTTTTCGGCATGCAGCAGCTCATGCGCCCGGCAGCGGAGGACCTTTCTTTCAGCAATCCCACCTTGCTCCCGTATTCCGAAGGGCAGTGGTTTGTGTTCTCGCTCGACGGCACAGCGTTCGTGGCGGCGAATCCGCCCGATACGGTCTTCCTGAAGCAGACGATGCCGGACCACCTGCGCGACCGGTACTTCCTGCTCTTTCTGATAGTGCTTCACCAGAGGTTTGTCCTCATGGACCTCTCGGACCGCGTGGCGCACGAGTGGCTTCACGGTGACGAGTTTTCCCGGGCAACGGCATTTGCGGATATCCGGGACGCGCTCCTGAAGTTTACGGCCCGGGGTTACTTCTCGCAGGTCATGCAGACGGAACATCATCACAGCGTCTATCGCCGATGGCAGGACACGTTTCAAGTAGATCTGCTCTATCGCGAGGTCAGCGATGAAGTCCGGGAGATGCACAGCGACTTGATGTTGAGGCGCACGGAAAAACTGCAGGAGCTTGCCGAGGCTCAGCGCAAGCGTGACGAGCAGGAGGCGAAGCAGCGACAGGAACAGGAGCAACGGGTGGAGATGTGGTTTTCGCGACTGACGTTTCTCCTCGGCATACCCGCCGTGGTGTTGGGATTTCTTCAGACGATGGCTGCCGTAGGATGGGAGCTTTCGCTCGAAGGGGCCCTGGGGGCGCTGGTGCTCGGCGGTCTAGCAATGTACGCGAAAGAGAAATTCCTTCCGTAAGGCAAACTCCCCCACGCTTTCCAAGAAAGTGGGGAAGGGGGTGAGTTCAGGACGCAATCGCCATCGGGACCTCATCGCGCGTCGAACGCGGTCTACCAGTGGCGGAGTCGCCGGAAACCGACTGAAATTCAGAGACAAGGCGCCCCCGTTCCAGCGCGATGATGTTGACGTACGCGCTATTCCCCTGCTGACCCATCACGCTTCCCCCGGCATTGAGAAACCGCACGCCCTTCCGCAGGTATGCTGCATTTGCATGCAGGTGGCCGTGCAGCACAACGTCAATCTCTTCTTCCTGGAAGAACTTAAAGAGCCGCTTCTTCTTCCAGAGCTTCATGGTCTGCTGTTCGAAATTTCCCCAGAGTCCTCCAACCCCTCTATTCTTCGGTCCATCCGGCTTGTTGAAGTGATGGTGGATCAACACGATCCTGGATTTTGAGTCTTTGGGATGGAGCTTCAACAGCTTCCTTGCAGCGTCGATCTGTCCCCTCGAGACCCTTCCGTTCGATCCCACAGGATTCTTCACGACTGAGTACGGCGGGATGGAATTCATTCCGAGTAACACTACGGGTCCCACTTCTTTTAGGAATGGATACGAGATCCCGGGTCCGTCGAATCGACAGCCCTCGAAGAGCTCCTTGAAGTGTCGCGCGAACTGATCCAATGATCGCTGAAGATCGGTGCGGCGGCACCGTGAAGGGAATTCCAGGACATCCTCCGCGGTGTGAACTCCGCCGTAAATATCGTGGTTACCGGGGATGATGGTGGTCTTCCGTGGATCGAGAAAACCGAATGATGAGAGGATTGAGCGGGCTATTTCGAAATCCTTGGGCCGCGCATCGGCCGCTATATCGCCGGTGATAACCAGATGGTCAACGTCCCGGGCCGCGATGTACTCGAAAAGCCGCTTTGCGTGGCGGATGTTTTGTCGCCGGAACTCAGGACTGAGATGCAGATCGGAAATATGCGCGATGCTGAAGTTCTTTGTCATGCCGCCTTCCGTCGTCGTCCTGCCGCCGTGCTCTTGTATTCGTGGACAACGGAATGGTAGTCGGCGAACAGTTCATCGAAGACGCTTTCCCATGTCTGCCGTCGCGCAAACCGCAGTGCCTGATCGGCGAGCTCCGCACGCTTGCCGGGATTGTCCAGAAGAGCCATCAGGTGCTCAGCAAGAACCTGTGGGTTGCCGGGCTCCGCGAGGAGTCCCGTTATCCCCGGTTGAATAATGCCGCGGGCGCCGCCGGCGTTCGCGCAGACGGGTGCGATTCCCGACGCCATCGCTTCGAGCGTCACGTTGCCGAAGGTCTCCGTGGTCGAAGGCATCACGAAGAGGTCGCTCGAGGCGTACGCCGTCGCAAGCGATTCCCCCGATTGGTACCCGAGGAACCGGGCACCCGGCATCATCTGCTCAAGCTCGCTTCGGATCGGACCATCGCCGACGAGGACAAACAGCACATCCCTGCGGCTTTCGTGAATGCGTTGATATGCGGCTGCGAGGACGCGAAGGTCCTTCTCCCAGACGAGCCGGCCCACGAAGAGAATGATGTTCTTCCCCGGCGCGCCGAGAGCGTTCCTCCAGCCGAGCGATCGGTAATGCGGATGGAACGCCGATGTATCCACGCCATGCGGCAGAAAATACGTGTTGTTGATCCCGTGCTGCACGAGTTCTTCCAAGATAGGGCGCGAAGGCACGTAAAGGCGCTGGCAGCTGTTGTAGAGCCCGCGGAGATAATTCCAGCCCATGCCTTCCAGCGGTTTGATCTTGTAGTACCGCGCATAGCTCGGAAAGTGCGTGTGGTAGGTGGCGACCGCGGGAATATTGTGGACGTGCGCATAGCGGACGGCCGCATGTCCCAGCGTGCATGGACTATTGATATGAATGAGGTCGGGCCGGAACTTCCTCAATTCGGAAGCAAAGGATGCGTGACTGGGAATCGCCAGTCGATACTCTCTGTGGAGCGGGAACACGACTGACGGCACCCGCACCATCGGCACGGGCTGCTGATCTTCGGGAGGAACCATAGGCGAGAAAAACACCGCCTGGGCTTCACGGTGTTTCACGCTCTCAGCGAGCCGATACAACACACGGGTCACACCATCGTGGCCGGGTTTCATGGTTCCGTTGAAATACGCAATGCGTAGTGCTCTTTCAGATTCTTCCATGCTCTCCTCTATCGCGACTTCAACTTCCGCGCGAGATTGTCTTCTGCGTGCACGTCTTCACTAATGCGGTACGGCCCTGATGTGATGCCGATGTCCAGGGAGTCCGCGAAGGGCCAGCAACAACAGACCCAGAATGAAATACCCCGATGTTTTCACAGAAGAGCCCCCGTTCACGTTGGTCTGATCATGCCAAAAGATAGATAATTCGCGTGACCTCAGTGTTACGGGAACATTGCCAGATTGTTAAGGATGTTCCCACCGTTGCACAATGCGACATGAATTCCCACCTTGTGGATACTTCATGACTCGCCTCCAGCCGCCTGTTCCAGGCATGGGGGGTCTCAGCCCGATTCCTCACCCGGTGGCTCCTATGAACATTACCGCTGTGCTGATCCGCCGCTTCGCCTCTCTTCTGAAGATTCCCGATGAAAGTGTGAACATGCTCCTTGCCGCGAGTGATCTCAGCGGCCTGGAGCGAGCATCGCTGCCGAGCGAGTTGATTCCACTGAACTCGACGCAAATCAGCAGGGGCGTTTTGAATTATGTCGTCTTCCAGGGATTGCACGGATGGGTCTTCCCCTACTCCTTCGTGCGCCAGCTGAATCCTGACGATCTCTCGTTCGTCCCGAGAGCACATCTGAGCGTCCTGATGAATGTCACGCATCGCAATTGGACGGCAATCGGCAACCCGGAATCGGACATCGAGCCCATCGTCGATCCGCGGGGGCTGGTGACATTCGCCCCGAACGGCTGGTCTCTGGACTTCTGGTTCCGCGTGGACGGGAACATGGTGTTCCCCTCGCGCGTGGAGCACGTCAGTCAGAGATTGGTAGAGGGTGATCCGATTGTGGAAACGGCGGTGACGTTGGGTCATGCGGAAGCCACCCTGATAGCATATACCGCAGGTCGCTCCACATATTGTCGGGTGGACGTCGATCGGCAGAGTGCTGCTCCCGTGGCGATCGATCTCATCGTAGCGGTACGACCATTCAACCCTGAGGGAACAAGCCTCATCCATACTCTGTTGTACGATCCCGTCGAGAATGCGTTACACGTCGGCCACAGCGGAATCGTTCACTTTTCGCAGATGCCGGGGCAAGTATTGCTTTCGACGCTGGAAGGCGGCGACGTAGCACAACTCCTGCAACGGAACGCCCTTCACGATGACAAGACTTCCGTGTATTGCGATGTGGGACTTGCGACCGGCGCGGCCGTCTTCCCCATGCGTGGTGAAGATTCAAAGATGAGTATCGTCGCTGATTTCTTCCCGATGAAATCAACTGGACGCGAGGTGGAAAGTGTTGCTTCTGTGCGGAAACGATGGGAGGACTACCGCCGGGGTGCCATGACCCTGTCGACTCCGGATCCGCTATGGAATGAGCTCTTCCGCGCGTCTCTCTCGACGGTGATTCAACTTGTGGACAAGAGCTCCATTGCGCCCGGACCCTTCACATACCACCAGTTCTGGTTTCGCGACGCGGCTGTGATGCTGGCCTCACTCGACAGGACGGGATGTGCTCATTACGCGTCAAGGGTTGTCTCGGCGTTTCCCCGCTGGCAGGAACATTCAGGGTTCTACCGCTCTCAGCAAGGCGAGTGGGATGCAAACGGTCAGGCGCTGTGGTCGATCGGGGAGCATGTATTGCACGCCGAGGACGGGGAGGAGACGTTCAAGAAATTGCTCCCGTCAATGCGTCGAGGGATTGCGTGGATACGGAGATCGAGACTGAAGACCGACGAGGTCGATCAGCAAGTCCTCACCGGACTTCTCCCCGCGGGATTGAGCGCGGAACATCTGGGACTCGCAGACTACTATTACTGGGATGATTTCTGGGCGCTTGCGGGGATTCGCTCGTTCGAAAGGATGTGCAAGCGTTATCACCATGAACAGGGTTCGGAGGAGGCTAGGCTCCTGGCGGAGCAGCTTCAGCAAGATCTGGAGAGGGCCCTGCAGTTTTCTGAACGTGTGGTAGGAAGAAAGGCAATGCCCGCCGGGCCACTGCGGGGGCTGGATTCGGGGATGATCGGGTCGATTGCGGCACTCTATCCCCTGCAGCTTCTCGATCCTCTCGGCGAACGGGCGAGTGACTCGCTCGAGGTCATAGCGTCGCGATTTCTCCGGGATGGCATGTTCTTCCAGGACTTCGTCCATTCGGGATTGAACACATATCTCAGCATGCAACTGGCGCATGCGTATCTCTATCGTTGGGAACGGGAAACATTCCTGGAGGTATTTCGCGGGATCGTGTCACGAGCGTCGTCCACGTATGCCTACCCGGAAGCCATCCATCCAACAACCGGCGGAGGGATCATGGGCGACGGTCATCACGGCTGGGCGGCAGCGGAGATGGTCTTGAACCTCCGCGAGATGTTCATCTACGAGCGGTGGGATCCGCTGTCCCGCGAGCACACGGTGGTAATGCTTGCAGGCATCCCCGCGCAGTGGTTTGAGAGGAATGCGAAGTTCGGA
>Ga0335071_10003424_pt1 | contig 16731 bp, 10 predicted proteins | sample Lox_Sample_15_FD_206724 | JGI IMG/M metagenome (GOLD analysis project Ga0335071, IMG submission 206724) | Soil microbial communities from Loxahatchee National Wildlife Refuge, Florida, United States - Lox_Sample_1.5 | ecosystem: Environmental > Terrestrial > Soil > Wetlands | place: USA... | reverse complement strand
ATGAGCGGACATCGGGCGCAACGGTTACCGCGGCGGACGCGGAGCCACGAAAGGAGCTCATTGTGACGAAATCTCTCCCCACTCGCGCCCTGCGTGAGCATCCCGATCTCAATCAACTCAAACGGCAGGCGAAGGAGTTATTCACGGCATTCGCCGCCGGTGACGCCAATGCTGTCGCAGAGGTCAAAACCCACTTCCACGATGCCAACCCTGCCCATTTTGCGCTGCACGATGCCCAGCTTGTGCTCGCGCGAGCCTACGGGTTCGAGAGTTGGCCCAAGCTAAAAGCATTTGTCGACGGCGTTACCGTGAAACGGCTGGCGGATGCCGTGCGTGCAGGCGACCTGGCGCGTGTGCGCGCCATGATTCAATCGCGGCCGGAACTGGTGAATACCGACATGGCGGAGAACGACGAGCATCGCGCGATTCACTACGCCGTGCTGGCACGGTCGTCCCAGATGGTGCGTCTGCTGATGGAACATGGAGCCGACGCTCGCAAAGGAATTTATCCGCGACGCGAAGCGACCAGTGCCCTTACCCTCGCTACGGAGCGTGGATACGACGAAATAGTCGCCGTCATTCGCCAAGAAGAGCAGCGGCGCCGGGTCAAGCTGATCGGCGCAAACGCAAACGTTGACGCCGACGGTCTAAGCGAAGCCATTCGCAGTGGTGATGAGGCCCGTGCTTTCGCCATGCTCGAAAGCGAAGCGGCACTCGTCCAGGCGTGCGATCGGAAGGGCTGGACGCCGCTTCACATGGCCGCTGCTTCTCTCAACGAGCAGTTGGTCGACTGGCTGCTCAGGCATGGCGCGGAGGTCAACCATCATGGTCCTGGCGACCGCACGCCGCTCGATGCAGCGTCAAGAGTATGGTGGTGGAAGCCCGGCGCTCCCGAGGGATTCGCGGCCGTGGCGCGCTTGCTGCGTGCGCACGGCGCGGAACTTTCACCTGTATCCGCCGTCGCTTTGGGAGAAGCCGATTGGTTGCGCGCGTGGCACAGCCAGGGAAACCTTCACGAGCGAAAAACGACCAAGCTGTTCGATTCTTCTGACGGACTGCTTACGACTGCCGTGAAGCACGATCGTCCGGAGATTCTCACGTTGCTGCTGGACCTGGGATTTGATCCGGACGAACGCGTGCGCCTGGAGGGTCTCGATGAGATCGTATACTCCGTGGGCTCGCCATTATGGACCTGTGCGCGGTCGGGCAAGCACATACTCGCGGAAATTCTCCTCAAACGCGGCGCTGATCCCAACGCGCACGTGTACGCCGGCGGCTCGGCGATGTACAGCGCTTACGTCACTAAGGACGAGACGATGGTCAAGCTACTGGAACGCTACGGAGGTTTTGTCGACGCGGACACCGCGGGACATCTCCGGTTAACCGCCCAGGCCCGCCAATTGCTCGCGGATCATGACGCCGGCCGGCTGCGCCCGGGCGCATTTCACGGCGAATCGCTGGAGCGCCATCTTCTCTGGGCCGGTCTTCGCGGCGGCGATCCGGAGATTGTGCGCATGACGCTCGATCGCATCCACTGGCCCGGCGATGATCCGGAATGGTTTGGATTACTATGGGCGCTGCTGCCTCGGCATGACCACCGTTCGGCTGAGGATCACCAAATGTACCTGGAGTGTTTCCGGCAGGTACTGCAGCGTTCCGGACCCAACATCAGCCATCCACGAGTGAGGCGAACGATTCTGCACGACGTCGCCGCGCTCGACGAAACCGTGACGCCCAAAGAAGCTTTAGACTTTGCCACCCTCCTTCTCGATGCCGGCGCGCGACTCGACGTGCGTGACCACCTGCTCCTCAGCACGCCCCTCGGATGGGCCTGCCGGTGGGGCCGCATTGAGTTGGCGAAGCTGTTCCTGGAGCGAGGTGCAGATCCGCTGGAATCCGGCGCCGAGCCCTGGGCAGCGCCTCAGGCCTGGGCGCGGAAGATGGGCCATACGGCCGTGCTCGACTTGCTCCGAACCCGCGAGGTGTGAAATTTAACACCAAATTCCACGCGACCATTTACCTCGGCCAGCATCTCTAACCGTACCCTTAAACGTAAAGGATAAGATATGCCTCTTCCCTCGGACGAGAAACTGATCGAGCTCAGCAACGAACTGCTCGGTACTTTCCAAAACTTGTTCGGCCTGCACCCCGGCTTTCGGCCCGCTCACGCCAAAGGTGTTCTAGTGACAGGCATATTCACTCCAGCCCCGGAAGCCAAGGCACTCACGCGGGCACCACACATTACGCGCGAATCGACGGTTGTCACCGTACGATTCTCCGATGGGACCGGTGTTCCATTCATTCCCGACAACGACCCCAACGCGAGGCCGGCCGGTCTCGCCATCCGCTTTCAGTTGGCCGAACATGTGCACACCGATATCATCAGCCACTCAACCGACGGGTTCCCGGCGCGAAACGGCCAGGAGTTCCTCGAATTTCTGCGTGCCGTGGTGGCGAGCAGCAATGCACAAGCGTCGCCCACGCCGATTGAGTCGTTCCTCGGCTCTCATCCGGCGGCGCTTGCTTTCGTTCAGGCGCCGAAGCCATGTCCCGTGAGTTTCGCGACGGAGGCCTACTTCGGCGTTACGGCGTTCGGTTTCATCAATCAACATGGCGTCGAGCAGTACGGGCGCTACCGCATCTCGCCCAAGGCTGGAGTCGAGCATCTCGACGTCACGGCCGCCCAAGGCAAAGATGCCAACTACCTCTTCGAAGAGCTGAAGCAGAGGCTGGCTGCGGGCCCGATTGGCTTTGACATCCACGTGCAAATCGCGGGCAAGAACGACGTCGTCGACGACGCCACCATTCACTGGCTTGAGGATCGCCAAGTGATTCCGTTCGGCACCGTCACGCTCACCGCCGAGGCTCCGGATCAGGCGAAAGAGCAAAAAACGATCATCTTCGATCCGATTCCTCGCGTGGATGGCATCGAGCCCTCGGGCGATCCGCTGCTCGAGCTGCGCGCCGCCGTCTATTTGCTGAGCGGCCGGAAGCGGCGCCAAGCTCCGGAAACACAGACGCAAGCGTCGACCGTTTAAGATTGAATCGCGCTATCCTCGCGAATATCCGAACACTTTCGGGAGGCGAACGATGCCTGAGTGGACGCGGCGAAATTTCCTGGCTGGCGCGATCAGTACGGCCCTTGCGACCTCTGTAAGATCGCACGCGCAGTCGCCGGCCCCGGTTCATCCGGATCTCACTACCTTTCCTTATGGCGCAGTCGAACTTCTGCCCGGCCCGCTGAAACGGCAGTTCGACGAGAATCATGCGTTCTTCCTGAACCTCAGCGAAGACCGCATGCTGAAGATCTACCGGCAGCGCGCCGGATTGCCGGCGCCGGGAAATGACATGGGCGGCTGGTATGACGATTTCTGTCCCGGAGCCCATTTCGGCCAATATGTATCCGCGCTCGCGCGCTTCGCAGCGGCCACAAATTCGGAGCCAACGCGCGCGAAGGTGAAACGGCTGGTACGCGGTTACGCGCAGACCGTGGATCCCTCCGGGAGATTCTTCGTCGACCTTCGCTATCCGGGCTATACATACGACAAGCTGATTCTCGCGTTGCTCGATGCGCATTCCTGGGCGGGCGACGAGACTGCCGTCCAGGTCCTCTACGACACGACGCGCGCCGCCAGGCCGCACATGGCGGATCACGCGCTCACTTTCGAAGAACAGCACCAGCGCCCGCACAAAGACGAGACCTACACGTGGGACGAAACCTACACCATGGCGGAGAATCTTTTTCTTGCTTACGAGCGCACCGGCGACCGCACGTTCTTCGATATGGGCACTCGCTATCTGCTGGACAAGACTTTCTTCGATCCGCTGGCCGAGGGACAAAACGTATTACCGGGCCTTCACGCCTACAGCCATGTCAACGCGCTGAGCTCGGGTATGCAGGGCTACATGAAGCTCGGCAACGAGAAATATCTTCGCGCCGTCACCAACGCCGTGGACATGATCTGGAAAGACCAGAGCTACGCGACGGGCGGGTGGGGACCGAATGAGGCATTCGTCGAGCCTGGCAAGGGGCAGCTTGGAGCGAGCTTAACGGAAACGCACCGCAGCTTTGAGACACCGTGCGGCGCTTACGCGCACTTTAAAGTGATGCGTCACCTGATGGCGCTCACGCGTGACGCGCGTTACGGCGACAGTATCGAGCGCGTTCTCTACAACACCATCCTCGGCGCTTGGGTGCCACGCGAAGATGGGTCGACGTTCTACTACACCGATGTGCACCACTCCGGCACCAAGACGTATCGCCAGGGAGATCCGAAAGCGGAATACCGATGGGATCGCGATCCGAAATGGGCCTGTTGTACAGGCACGCTGCCGCAGGTCGCCGCCGACTACGCCATCACCGCATACTTTCGCGCCGCGGACGGCGTGTATGTGAATCTCTACGTTCCTTCGCGTCTCACCTGGACAACGAACTCCACGCGTTGCGTTCTCACGCAGCAGACGGCTTATCCCACCGAGAGTCTTGTGACCATGCGGATGGAGCTTTCCTCCCCCGCCGAGTTCGCTTTGCACCTGCGCATTCCAGCCTGGGCTGGCAGGCAGACGTCGGTTTCTGTGAATGGAAAGCACGTGAAGGCGGATCTGTCACCCGGCTTCTTTGCTTTGCGGCGTAGCTGGAAAACTGGTGATTTGATCGAGCTGGATTTAGACATGCCTGTCCGAACCGAGGCCGTTGACGCGCAGAATCCAGATCAAGTGGCGATCATGCGCGGTCCACTGCTGCTTTTTGCGATAGCGGAAAAACAGCCGGAGATTCCGCGCCGGCAGATCGCACGCTTAGAGCTTTCGAAGGCCACGAACAACGATTGGACTTTGAATGCCGGCGGCGCGAACCTGCTGCTGCGCCCGTTTTACGACATCGGAACAGAGGTCTATCAGACGTATTGCAAGGTAGCTGCTACGTAGTTATCGACGCGCCACTTCCTCGTACACTTCGATGACCTCGCGGGCGGTGCGTTCCCAGCTAAAGCGGGCGGCCTGCTCCCTGCCTTTGGCGACCAGCTTGGCGCGCAACTCCGGATCGAGCAGGACTTCGCGAATGCCGCGTGCGATGTCGAAAACATTCTCCGGGTTCACCAACATGGCGGCGTCATTCACCGCCTCCGGCAAAGAACTGACATTCGAAGCCACCACGGCTGTCCCCGACGCCATGGCCTCGAGCGGCGGCAATCCGAAACCTTCGTATAGCGACGGGAAAACGAACGCCGCCGCGCACTCGTAGAAGACACGCAGCGTGTCAAACGGAACGAACCCCAGAAAGCGCGCGCAGTTTTCTACGCGGCTATGGATCACGGCGTGACGTACGGCTGGATTTCGCGCAATCTGGTCGCCGATGATGATCAGCCGCAGATCCGAATACTGCGGGTGATTCTTCAACTCGTTGCGCACCACCGCAAACGCCTCCACCAGCCGCGGAATATTCTTTTGGGGACGAATGTTGCCGGCATAGAGCAAAAAGGGATACGTGATCTGATAGCGTTCCAGGATTCTGCGGCGCTCGTGCTCTTCCGTCTCTGGGCCGGCGGCGCGCGCATCCACGCTGTGACCGTGAAGGAAGAACTCCGGAGCGGGTGCGCTATAAACCAGCCGTACGCGATCGGGCGGGATGCTCAGGGTTTGCACCACATCTCGCCGCGTGGCGGCGGAAACTGCCAGGATCTTTCCAGCACGCAGCAGGCTGCGCCGGAATCGATAGCGCCGGATGTTCATCCGCATCCCGGAGTCCTCACTGTACAGCAGGCTAGCCAAATCATGCACCGTCACAACGTAGGGTTTGGGCATGAAGAAGGGCACACGGTTGAGAGGCATGTGGTAGACGTTCGCGGAAAAACGGCGGAGAAAGAGCGGCAGGGCAATCTCTTCCGCCGCGCGCTTGTCGTCTCGGGTGTAGGTGGCGATTCGAAATTGCGGTGGAAGTCCGGACACCAGCGGCGTTTGCGCGGGAGAAACCACGATCTGGTATTGGTTCTTTTGGTCGGTTTTGGCGAGCGCGAAAATCAGATTACGGATGTAGGTGCCGATGCCAAAGTCGCGTATGCGGCGCGCGTCAATGACGATCTTCAGCATACGAGCGCGTGCCGCGCGACCTATCGGACCGCCGGGGCCTGTTCGAGTTTCCAGTTATAAAGTGGAAAGCGCTCCGTCAGCTTCTGCACCTTGCGGCGCACATCGGCAATGGCATCCTCCGAGCTGATGTTGCCCAGCACTTCCGCAATCAGCGCGGCGATTTCGCGCATTTCGGGCTCGCGAAAACCGCGTGTGGTCACCGCCGGGCTGCCCAGCCGGATGCCGCTCGGGTTGAGCGGAGGGTTCACATCGAACGGGATCGTATTCTTGTTGACAGTGATGCGAGCACGGTCGAGCGCGGCTTCGGCTTCTTTGCCGCGAACGCCCTTGGAGAAGACGTCAACCAGCATGACGTGCGTGTCCGTGCCGCCCGATACCACGCGGTAGCCTTCATCGATCATGCCTTGCGCCAGCGCTCGTGCATTCGCCACCACCTGCTTCTGGTACACCACGAACCCCGGCTGCATGGCTTCGAGGAAGCAAACCGCTTTGGCGGCAATCACGTGCTCGAGCGGTCCGCCCTGAATGCCGGGGAAGACGGTTTTGTCGATCGCCGCGCCGTATTGCGCGCGGGCGAGGATCATCCCGGCGCGGGGGCCGCGCAGCGTTTTGTGGGTAGTGGAAGTTACGATGTCGGCCCACTGGCAGGGGTTCGGATGGATACCGGCGGCCACCAATCCCGAAAAATGCGCCATGTCCACCAGGAATAATGCCCCTACCGAATCCGCAATCTGGCGGAAGCGCGGAAAATCGAGAGTCCTGGGATACGCGCTCCCCCCGCCAATGATCAGTTTGGGTTTGTGTTCCTCGGCAAGGCGGGCCAACTCGTCGTAGTCGATGCGCTCATCGTCCTTCCGCACACCGTACGGCACCACCTTATAGGTTTTGCCGGAGAAATTGAGGTGATGTCCGTGCGTCAGGTGGCCGCCGTGAGAAAGATTCAACCCCAAAATCGTGTCGCCGGGCTGAAGAACGGATGCATAAGCCGCCTGGTTGGCCTGAGAACCCGAATGCGGCTGAACATTGGCATATTCGGCGCCGAACAGCTTTTTGGCCCGGTCGCGCGCCAGGTTTTCTACGACATCGATATACTCGCACCCGCCGTAGTAGCGCTTGCTCGGATAGCCCTCCGCGTACTTGTTGGTTAGGACACTGCCGGTGGCCTCGAGCACGGCTTCGGAGGTGAAATTCTCGCTCGCAATCAGCTCCAATTGCGCGCCTTGCCGCTCCGTCTCGTGGCGGATGGCGTCATAAATCTCGGGATCAACCTCGGCCAGTGGCCGCGCCATTGAATTTTTCATAGGAACCCACAATTGTAACAGCATTGGATAGTCGCGCTATCCGATCGGATAGCGAATGAGGGGTCTTCTGCCGATAGGCTCCGAAGCCGACAAGTCGTATTTGGCTTCTGCCTGCAACAACTTCCAGCAAACGCCAAAGCGGGCACGCAGTTGGCCGGCGGATTGCCTTCCTCGCACGCGGAACTGAGGAGGTTCTGATATGAAAGCGACAAAAAGAGCCAGGATCCTTCAAGGCGCACTGATCATCGTGACTCTCGCTAATGTCCACACCGCGCGTGCAGCGACATGTATGGGCGCAACCTCCACCGGTCCTGAGTTCCAGAGCGTCACATTCGCGCAGCATACCGGCACTTTTACTTTTGAGGTGGACGCTACGCCCTCAGCCAGCAATCCTACCGTGGATGGCGCCGTCGGTCTGTCCAACACGCTGATGACCGCGTATACGGATCTGGCCGCGGTCGTGAGATTCCACAATAACGGACTGGTCGACGCACGGAACGGGGGCAATTATCAGGCCGAAAACAGCTATGGCTTCACGTTGGGCACCACCTATCACGTTCGCATGGTAGTTGACGTTGTTAACCACCTTTATTCTGCTTACATCCGCGCCGCAGGCATCGTTCCGGAAACCACCATTGCCGCGAACTATGCGTTTCGGACTGAACAGGCAGGCGTTACGGCACTCAGCTATTGGGGAACGTTCGCGGACATCGGAGCCATGTCGGCCTGCACCGGTGTGGCGTACACCAGCATGAATCCGGCTAATGGTATGTGGTTCAACGGGGTAAACAGTTATGTCGAAGCACCCGACAGCGATGACTTCAGTGTCACCACAACGGGTACGCTGACGATTTCCGCCTGGTTCCGGCCTGACACGCTGGCGTTTTCGAAGAATGAGGGCAGCGGATACGTCAATTGGCTTGGGAAAGGAACTGGCTCGGGCACCTCCGGCCAGCAAGAGTGGTACTTCCGCATGTATTCGCAAGGCAACACGGAAGGCCGCCAGAACCGTATCAGTTTCTATGTGTTTAATCCCCAAGGTGGATTAGGAATCGGAAGCCACTTCCAGGATCCTGTGACGCCGGGTGAATGGATTCACGTGGTGGGCGTGATCGACGGCCAGAACACCTATCTCTACAAAGACGGTGTACTGCGCGATTGCGACCAATACCAGAAGGGTTCGGCGCCGGCGGTAAAGGGCTGCAATCAATATAGTTTTTCGATAACTCCGGCCAACGGAACCGCACCATTGCGTATCGGGACAGTGGATCTGAATAGCTTTATGCAAGGCGGAATTAAAGAAGTCCGCATCTGGAACCGCGCGCTGGCAGCGAGCGAGGTAGCCGAGCTTTACGCGGGAACAGTGCCGGGAAGCGGCCTGGTAGCTGAATATCTGCTGGACGGCGACGTCGTGCCGGATACGGCGGGTTCCCACACCGCAACCAGCTACGGTTCGCACTGGGTTCCGCAGCAATGAATTGGAGGTTCTATGGCATTTAAGGGCTACGTGGCATTTCACGGCACCGAGCAGGGCACTTTCAAAGGTGGCTCGCCGCATCATCATGATGGGATAGAGGCGTTAGGCTTCGCCTTCGGCGTCGAGACGCCGGTGGACTCGAATACCGGACAGGCGTCCGGCAAACGGCAGCATAAACCGATCAAAATCATCAAGGAATTCAGCGCCGCGTCGCCGCAGATTCTACAAGCGTGTGTCACAAACGAGATATTGCAGACGGTATCTTTCCAGTTCACAGAAGCGACTGGGGATGGAAGAGAGACGGTCTACCCTAAGATCGACCTTACGAATGCGACGATCGTCAGCGTCACACGGCTTCAAAACCTGCGTGAAGAAGTGACAGTGGTGTTCGAGAACACCAGTTCCAATTCAGATGCGCTCAAATGGCTGCACCACGCGATTTTCCTGTCGCATGTGGCGTAGGTGGGCCGGGCCGCTGTAACGATTCCACGTGTGCCTGCACTAACCATGTGAGGTCCAAATGAATCATCAAAAGGCCTCGGAGAATCCGTTGGACGATACCATTGTCTGCCGGCTGGATCAGTTCCCGGAGCTGACGGCGGCTCTGCGAAGCGGTGACATTGTGACCGCTCGCCGAATCTGCGCGCAGCTATTCGATTTGGACTCCGGCGCTACCACTCCCCTGCGCCGCCTCGCGACGACCCTATCACCCAAGCGGGCGAACTGATTTCAGCTCGTCCGCTCTTACCGAGACTCTGAGATCGCGTCAGAACACGAATCGCAGCGCGAATTGCACGTGCCGCTCGGTCCCGGCTAAGGTGCTGGTGATTTTGCCGAAATTGGCGTCGCCGAAACCGCTATCCGGGAAATTGAACTGCGGGGTGTTGAAAAGATTGAAGATCTCGGTTCGAAACTGCAAACCGTATCGTTCGGTAAACGCAAACTCTTTGAATATCGAGAAGTCCAGATTCCGCAGGGGCGGACCGTAGTTGGTGTTGTCCGCGAGGTTGCCCTGGGTCAACGGCGCGGGCGCCGTGAAGTTTCCGGTATTGAACCATTCCGTTGGCGTGCGCCCTCCGGACGGCGCGGCATTGGGGTTGGCTCCGGCCACGAGATCGGGGAAGCAACCCGCCCAAACGCCCTGGCAGCCGTTGGCGCTGACCGTGTAAGGCTGGCCGGTGTGCAGCGTGAGAATACCGTTGACCTGCCAGCGGCCGACCAGCATGTCCATTCCCCTGTTTATGTTGGAGCCAAACTGCCGGCCGCGGCCGAAGGGAAGGTCGTAGTTGAAGCCTGTGGTGAAGTTGTGGCGGATGTCCCAGGCGGCGCTCGAATAATCCAGGTTGTAATTGAGATTGCTCTTGGTTTGGAAATTGTTCGAGCCACTCAGTGTCGTGCCGGTGTTAGCCAGCGCATGCCCGTAAGTGTAGGAAGAGATGAACTGTAAACCTCTCGACAGCCGCTTCTCCAGTTTCGCTGTCAAGGCGTTGTAGTTGCCGTAGCCGAAGCTGGATGTGCCGGAAATGCTGCCAATATCCGGGTAGGCTCGCAGCGAATTACAGTTGATGGACGTATCGAGCGTCGCAAAATTGGGACACGGGTTGAAATCCGGCTGGAATAGCTGGTGCGAGGAATGGTTGCCCTGGTAACCGACTTCGAGCACCATCTCGTGCCCCAAGTCCTGCTGAACCGCAACATTCCACTTCTGCACCATGGGATTGATGAAATCGTTCGCCACTTCGCGGAACTGAAGAGAACTCACGGGATATGTCGTAAACACAGTGAGAGGATACCCGACGGTGATTCCGCCGGTTGGTGCTCCGTTGGCAAAGTACGGGTCAGGCGAGAATTCGCTTACGCCCGCGGGCCGGTTCAGTTGGGGAGACTCGTTGAAGGGCGCGGATTCACCGCGGTTGGGGTTTCCGCCTTGCTGCTCCTCGCCGCCATAGAAAATACCGTACGCAGCGCGGATCACAGTCTTCTCGCGGATGTTGTATGCGAAGCCCAAACGAGGACCGAAATCGTGCTTGTCCCACGGGATGAGGTACTGGGATACGCAGCCGCGGCAGACCTTCACGTTGGGGAAATCGGCCGGGTAGGTAATGCCGTTCAGCGTGTAAGGCGTATTGAAATTCGGGGGCAGCGGCGCGTTTTGATTCCGCCCACTCGGAATCTCAAGGGTAAGGGTATCGATGTTGAAATTCGATTGGCGCGCGAACTGTTCGCCGATGGGCGACCACAATTCGTAGCGCAAACCATAGTTAATAGTCAGCTTACGTGTGACCTTCCAATCATCCTGAGCGTAAAAATCGTATGACTGACGGGTCGAAGAGATGAAATTGGTGGTCGAGATTTGCCCGGTGTCGATCGCGCCAAGCAGGAACGAGGCGAAGGCGTCGCCCGTATCCGTAGCGAACGCGCCGGTATTGCCACCTTTATCTACGGCCGTGGAAGGGAAAGCGGTTTCCGCGTTAGCGAAGTCCATTTCGCCGTGCGGAAAGGGCACCTGGAAGAACGGAAACTGAATGGGCTTGACTTCACCGCCGAATTTAAACGAGTGGCTGCCCTTGGTGAGGGACACATTCTGGATGAAATCCCAGACGTTGTTGTACTCCTTGGTCGGTAGCCAGTCGTTGGCTCCGATCTGGCTGTAGGTGCCGCCACTGTTGTTGGTACCGCGAGCGAATTCAATCTGCGGAAGGCCGCCGTTTAGCGTGGTAGTGGGATCGAGGCCGCCGATACCGATGGCTTTGAACTCGTCTGTGCCGGAGTTGGCCTGTGTGCGCGCCGTGACCAAACGGCTGAAGCCAATGCGCGTTTCCGAGATCAGCGCGGGATTCCAGACACGAATGAAACCGATCTGCGCGTTGCGGCCGAGGTCCTGTTCGCTGCTGCCGTAGAAATTCCCGCCATCGAGCGCCCCCTGGAAAGGCGGCACAGCAGACTTGTTGGTGTTGGACCAGCTAATGCTGCCGAACAAGCTATCTTTTTCGTCAATCTTGTAGTCGACGCGGCCGTCGCCCTGATCCGTATTCAAGGCTCCGGCAGTGAGTGAGTAGTAGTCGTTCTGAGGGTAGTTTCCATTGGCGAACGTCTGATTGGGCACCGGGTACAAGGCCGCGATTTTCATCGCAGCAGGATCCATGCGGCTGGTTGGAATTGTGTTATTGGGGAATGGAGTGCGTGTGCAAACGCCGGCGGCGTTACAACTGGTGCTGGCAGGGTCGAAAATCTCGTTTTGCAGAATCGTTTGACCGGTGATCGGGTCAGTGCCTATCGCTTGACCGAGTAACCCCGAAAAGTTGCCCTGAACTTCCGCGGGGGTGGGAATGGTCTCGAACTGACCGTAGCCGAGATTCTGGACCACGCCGCCAGCCGTGGCGATTCGCGTGCCTTGATAGTCGCCGAAGATAAAAAGCTTGTTCTTAATGATCGGCCCGCCGGCAGAGCCGCCGAACTGGTTCTGATGGAGCGGAGGACGCTCCACATCCGCTAAGTTATTTTCCCAGCGGTTGGCGTTCAGGTCAGTGTTTTGTAAGTATTCGAACAAAGTTCCGTGCAGGCTATTGGTGCCCGATTTGAGGGTGACATCCACGACGCCGCCTGCAGCCCGGCCGTACTCGGCGTTGTAACCATTGGTCAGAATGCGCATTTCGCCGATGGCATCCGGCGAGGGGCCGATCACGTAGGATGTCTGATTGATGAAGTCAATTACGTTGACGTTGTTATCGACGCCGTTCAGGAGGAAGTTATTCTCACCGGTGGATCGAACGCCGTTAGCGGAAAATCCGCCATTCTGAGCATCGCGGGCGCCCGGCTCTGCTACGAGAACGCCAGGCGAAAGCCGTGCCAGATAAGTAAACACGCGTTGTCCGCCAAGCGGCAATTGACTTACTTCGGAAGTATTCAGATCGGCGCCCTGAGAGGGAGTTTCGGTTTGCAGCAAGGGGCCTGCGGCCGTGACCTCGATGGCTTCACTGATCTGGCCGAGCGGCAGGGTCAATGACACGCCGATGCGATCGCCTGCGGTTACCACCACATTTTCCTGCGCGACTCGGCGGAAGCCCTGCGCTTCAGCCGTGACCGTGTAAGTACCCGCCTTCAGCGCGGGGCGGACGTATTCGCCGGTTGTATTGGTGGTTACAACGTAGCTAAGGTTAGTGGCTACTTCCGTAATAGTTACCTTGGCATTTGGTATGGCGGCCCCTGTGGGGTCACTGACGATACCAGTGATTGTGCCGAGATCTCTTTGAGCGGAGACCACAAGAACAAGCAGGAATCCCAAAAAGACGGTTCGTATGCACGCTACTTGGCGCATAGCTCTCCCCCTGTTATGGCGCGTGACCTTTAGCGGCCGACGCAGAAACCGAGATGGCCTAACCTGGACCCCAACGTCACCGAGCCCGTTCAGACTGCGATGAAAACGTTTGCAGGTGATGTTACGCGAGACACGAGCGTCAAGTCAAGAGGTCCGGCCAAAATTTTAATTATTTTGCATTAGTGCTTGTCATGAGAGACCCGAACACGGTATAGCTACGCACTGGGGAGAAAACAAGCTTGAAAATTCAAGAGGTGGCACGCCGCGCGGGAGTATCAATTGCCACCGTTTCCCGAACAATCAATAACTCGTCCATGGTGGATCCCAAAACCGCTAAGAGAGTGTGGAAAGCGGTGGAGGAATTAGGGTATTACCCGAACTCACAGGCTCGATCTCTGGTTTCGGGAAGAAGCCGGATTCTTGGATTAATTGTATCGGATATCACCAATCCATTCTTCCCTGAACTTATAACTGGTTTTGAAGATGTCGCCATTGATAACGGTTATGAAATTTTGGTGAGTTCCACTAACTACGATTCCGCACGTATGGCACTGTGCGTGCGCCGCATGCTGGAACGTAAAGTAGAGGGCGTGGCCATCATGACTTCCGAGATGGATAAGCACCTGGTGGACCAACTCGCACATCGCAATGTGCCGATGGTGTTCCTGGATGTCGGACCGGCGGGTAAGGGCATCAGTCACGTGGTAGTGGACTACGCCATGGGCGTGAATGAAGCCGTGGAGCATCTGTTGTCGCTGGGACATCGCAGAATCGGCTTCATCAGTGGCCCGCTAAGTTTGAAATCCGCCCGGATCCGCCAGACGGCGTTTCTGCGAGCGTTGACTCGCTACGGGATCGACGAGGATAAGCGTCTGGTAGGCGAGGGTGACCATAACGTGGACGGTGGCCTCACCGCGATGACCCGCATGCTGGCAACGGGGTGTTCACCCACGGCCGTGCTGGCCTCGAACGACTTGACGGCGATTGGCACGATGCGTGCCGCACGGCGGGCGGGGTTGTCAGTTCCGCAGGATATTTCGGTCGTCGGTTTCGATGACATCCGGCTGGCTGAATTTACGGAGCCGCCTTTGACCACAGTTCGCCTGGCCCGGCGGGAACTCGCCGAACATGCGTTTCACGCGCTCGTGCCGAACGCGGAACACGCGAAGGCTAAGCCGGATGGCAAATTGGAAACGCACTTGATTATTCGAGAAAGTACATGTCCGGTGCGAACATAACTGACAATCCGCGAGCTTTTCGGCGGGCATGCTAGAATGCGTTTCAAACGGGAGGGCAGAATCATTCCCCGTCACATTGCACCCGGCTCGAATCCGCAACAGGTTGCTCAGGCAGTTTCGTGGAGCCGGCGCAATTTTCTACGAACGGTGACTGGTGCGGCTACCCTGAGTGGGTACGATCCGCGGCGCCTTCAGGCAGCGCCGTCGCGCAATCGTAAAGTGGTGGTGGTTACCTTTGGCGGCGGGGCTCGCGACGAGGAAACCTTTATGCCCGAAGGGCAGGAGAACATTCCCCATCTCCTGAACGAGTTGATTCCTCGCGCTACTTTCTTCAGTCAGGTGGTGAACCGCGGTATTCTGGGCCACTATGTGGCTACCGCCAGTCTCGCCACCGGGGTCTATGAAACGTTCAATAACTTCGCCGCGGTACCGCCGGAACACCCGACGGTGTTCGAATACTTCCGCAGGGATTTGAAGCGGCCGGCAACGGACGCGTGGGTGGTGGCGCCCAGCAACGGGTTCAACCGGATTGGCGAGAGCGGCCATCGTTCCTACGGCCGTGGATCGGGTGCGGGTGTAATCCTGCCGAAGCGGCTGCTGAGCGCGGCGCTCTCCTCCGGCTCAGGGGAACAGTACGAACATCTGTTGCGGGATAACTACGAAACGCCGCTCTACGCGCCGGAATTGCGCGGAAACGAGATGCAGTTGCACGAGATGGCCGAGGTTCTGCGCTTATCGGTAACGGATTTCGCCGCGCACGCCCGTACTCTTGCGAGCCCTGACGAGCTATCCGTGTATATCGCGCGGCACTTGATGCGCCAGCTCGCACCCAGCCTGCTTTGGATTACGCTCCACGATGTCGATATTGCGCATTCCGGCACTTACTCGCTTTACTTGGAAGCGATTCAACGCACGGATCGCCTCTGCGCCGAGATCTGGAAGACGATTCAAAGCGAACCCGAATACACGGGTAGGACCACGATGTTTATTCTGCCGGATTTCGGTCGCGATTCCGATAATGATCCCGGCGGCAACGGATTCCAGCATCACCGCACGGGCGACGCGCTTTCACGCACCACGTGGATGATGGCCATGGGGCCGCGAATCCGGGAAAACGTGGTGATCGAGAGGCAACTGGACTCGACGGATCTCGTACCCACGCTGGGTGCCGTGCTCGGGTTCCAGACACCGCTGTCGCAAGGAAAGCCGGCGGCGGAGGTCGTGTAACGTTATGCTGCCGGGCGAACTGACTGCGGATGCTTTTCGCGGATACCCGCCGCAAGCCCGCCAGGTGGCGGCCGGCCAGGTGGCCTTGCTCCGGGAGTTGCCCATCAGCTTTCTGCCGCTGCTGTTGCGCGAACTCATCTCCTACGATTGGAAATTTCCGGCCGAACGAAGGGAACTGGACGATCAGTTTACGTATCTGACATCGCTGACGGCCGAGGCGCGCCGGCAATTGATGGGCAGTTTCGCAAGGCTGACCATTCCCCCTGAGCTAGAGCGATCGGACTGGGTTAACTCCCCGGCCCAGTTTTCCGAGCAGTTAACCACGCATCTCTGGGCGACTCACCAGATTGATGTTTTCCGTTCGGCGGCTGTCGATTATGTCCGGACGATCCATGCCGCGGCTCCTCGTGAACCGCTGCCCGTGGCGCGCTTGGGAATCGTGATCCTGGGAGAAGGCGTCGCCGAGAACCGGTACCGGCTTTTCCGCAAACTGCGACCGCATGGGTTGTACTTCAGCAATGTCAGTCAGGAAAACGGAGCGCGGCTATTGCTGGAGGTGGCGGCGGCTCGCGCCAAAGCGCATCCCGCGGCCTACGGTCATTGGTACATTCATGGCGGAGGGGACGTCGCATCTCCCCCCGGCCTCACCTGCTTGTCGTACAACGCGCTGACAGCCATTCGGGCCACTTTGCAAGAGAAGATGCAGAGAGCATTCACCTCCGGCATGGGGCCGGAAGCGTTTCGCACGATGCTCGCCAAGCTGAGTCCGGAGGAATTAGGGCCCGGCACTTCAGACGACCCTGTGTTAAGCCGTTTTCAGGTCAGCGTGCTCACTGAAGGCTCCGGTACGCAAATCTTCAGTACGACATTCGTGCAATGGGCGGCACGCGAGGTGCTGCGCCGCGCCGAACCCATGACGGTATTGGTGCATTTCGGCGCCCGCCAGCGGATGCGCCCGATGAACGAGCTACTTGCCGAAACCCAGCATAAACCGGAGCTCGACCCTGAGGGATCGCTGGTGGACGCTGATATGGGAGCGTATTATACGTGGCTCAATCAGCAACGCCTCGACGGCGCGGAGCA
>Ga0335071_10003421_pt1 | contig 16740 bp, 6 predicted proteins | sample Lox_Sample_15_FD_206724 | JGI IMG/M metagenome (GOLD analysis project Ga0335071, IMG submission 206724) | Soil microbial communities from Loxahatchee National Wildlife Refuge, Florida, United States - Lox_Sample_1.5 | ecosystem: Environmental > Terrestrial > Soil > Wetlands | place: USA: Florida... | reverse complement strand
TTCGCGGGCCGTCAGATAGACCGGCTTCCCATCCCGTGTGACTTGTCCCTCACGGACGTCGACGCGCACCGGGCCGAACTGGTAGATGCCATGGCCAGAGTGGATGGGAACGCGGCGCAGTAAAACCTCTACCCGGGCCAACAACTCGGCTGCTTCGAAGGGCTTGGTCACGTAGTCATCGGCCCCAAGTTTCAGCCCTACGACCTTATCGATCGTCTCGTTCCTGACGGTCAGAATCAAAATGGGGGTCGCAATTCCTGCCGATCGGATGTCGCGGCATACATCAAGACCACTGCGACGGGGCAGCATGACATCAAGAATGATCAGATCAAACGGAGAAGTGGAAGCCTTGTCGAATCCTTCGTTCCCATCCGCAGCCGTGTCGACCACGTAGCCTTCGCTGCGGAGGCGATCACTGAGCGTCGTGCGCAATGCCTTCTCATCTTCGACCAACAGAATGCTTTCATTCATTCCTTGCCACCTTTTCTCCCGAAGAGGGCACACTCGCCAGTTCTACTCTTCGTTCAGCGACCGCTCTCAGATGCAACGTAAAGACACTGCCGGCACCCGGCTCGCTCTTCACCGAGAGTCTTCCTCCCATCGCCTCCGCAAGGTGCCTCGAAACGGAAAGGCCCAAGCCAGTTCCCGCAATGTGAGCCTGCACCGCCTCCGGACTGCGATAGAAAGGTTCGAAAATCTGTTTGAGCTCTGAGCTTCGGATGCCAATTCCGTGATCTTCGACTCGGATCGCGACTTCGCTTGGCCCCTCCTCTGTTTTCTCCAGGGTAGCCGAGATACGAATGCGACGATCGCTCCCACTATATTTGATCGCGTTCGTGATCAAGTTCTCCAGGCAACTCCGAACTGCGACCACATCGCCGAGCACCTGGGGCAAATCCGGCTCTATGACTTCCTCGAGGGTGAAGGACTCCTCGATGATGAGCCCCGCAACGCTTCTTCGCACGCGCTGCAGGATGTCGGAGACCTGCAGCGCGCGAATGTTGTAGCGATCTTTGCCGCTGCGCATTGAGGCAAAAAGCAATATCCGGTCAACATGATCCATCAGGTGACGGCTCTGGCTCATGACGATTGAGCCGTAATCCGCCAGTACCACCTGGTCGCGCACAACACCATCCTTGATGTTTTCAGCAGCAGAAAAAATCGTGGTCAACGGAGTTCTTAATTCATGAGAGACAGAGGCAACAAAGTCCATTTGCAGCTTCGTGAACTTCTGCGCTCGAATGATGGCAACTGTGAGAAGGGCCATGTTGGCAGCAAGAAGGGCCAGTACAAAAGCGCTCACAGCCAAATTTCTTCCCCGAACCCGGCTGATTATAGCCTGCAGGGGACCCGCTCGGTGCTGCAGCACCAACAGCCATGGAATCGTCCGCGATTCATACTGAATTACTGGAAACCAGGCAGAACCATAGAAATGGTGCCACTCCGTTGACCGTAAGGGACGCTCCGTTCGCAGCTGCTGTTGCGAGTCATCGCCCGCAGAGTCAGCGGGAGGCCCGAAAATACTCAGTGTAGCGTCCGCGGCATCAAGATTTTCAGTTCCGAATCCTGGGTCGGATGAGTAGATGATCTCTTGGCGAGTACCGTTCGCGACCAGAGCCACCTTGTACTCCAAACCTTCCAGGCCACCGAAATAGCGGCTCGCAAGGTCGGGAAGAATTCTTTTGCGTAGCGCGTTCAAGTCGAGAACAACGACCATCCAGTCCACCGGACTCTGGCTGCTAAGAGATCTGCCATCGCGCTGAAAAATGGGATGAACCACTGCGGGAACATTCTCGTCGAACTGCCAACCAGTGTTGCTACTGAATGCGGGCCACCTGGGTTGGATGATGTCAGATTGTGAATTCGCGTCGGCACGAGTGGGCAACTGCCAAACGCGTAATGATTTCGACAAACTAGCTGAATTCGCGCGCAGCCGTGTCAGCAGATTCCCCAGATTCTCTGGTACCTTGGCCGCTTCTATCTTCTTCGTCTCCGCATTCAAGCGGAACAGGCGAGGAGACGTTCCCAGGTTTGTATCCCAAATATAGATATCCTGCACCAGATCGGGGTTCCGATAGACATTCGGCAAAGTCTCATGCGGCAGAGCACCATTCCACGCCACATAACGTTCCAAGTAGTCGTTCCATGTGTCCCGGGCTCCAGAATCCGGCCCCACTTGCATGGCAGTACAGATGGCGGAGAATTCGCCATATAAGTCGGCATGCCACTTCATCATCAAGGATTCGATTTGCGCTCCGATGCGCATTTCGGATGCAGCACTGGCTTCGTTCGTCCACCGGTACTGCAGGAGTGCGACGGTGACCAACAAGGTGACCATACCCCCTAGGATCAGTGGCCAGCCCAGGAGGCTCATCAGTCGGCGGTGAGGCGAAGACTTTAGGCCGGAGGAACTGTCAATCAATCGAAATACACCTCAACCCCTGTCCGCAATGCACAAGTGAGATCGCATCATCGCAGGCACCCGTAAGTTCATTGCGCGCGGATTTCGGAAAGTAGGGGAGTCATCGCCCGTTGGGAGAAAATGATTACTTTCCTGCAACTGGCCGTATTCTCGTACTGTGTAATGCCACTGTCAAGGAGCAGCGCGAGGCTCGGCGGGATAGAGGCTTCTTCATCAATGAATCACTTTTTCATCGGGGCGGGGCCCGTGGCTTTGAGCCAGTCTTCGACCGTCCGCTCTTCGGGCTGATGCCCTACTTTCCTGACGGCAAGTGGGTCGTATTTCTTTTTTTGCTCCTCGTTAAGCACACTACGGATTCTGAGCACCGTTTGGTCCTGTAGAGCACGCAATCGATCAATGCGCGCGCTCCCCGGAATGGAGCTGTCGCGGATCTGCAGTGTTTCCATCTGGCGTTCTTCCAGAATTTTTCGAACTTCTGCCTGTTGCTGCTCAGTCAAATCCAGTGCGGTCGCTAGAGCTTTGACCCGCTCATCGAGAGTCACTCGTCTGAAACTGTGGTGCGATGGCTGAGAGCTGTTGTGCAGTTTCTGCCCGGCTGTCGCATCGCCCAAGGACTGGATGGGAGTACCCAACGCCGATGATGCCGCCAGGATTAAGACGCATCCGCTCCAAGCTAATGTTCTCCTGCACATCCTTATTTCTCCTAAATCTATCGGCTGGCTGTAAAACGAGCCCGGAAAAGCTCTACTGAACGACTAAACCTTCAGCCCGAAATTGCCCGATGACGACATCGACGCGGTGCCCGGACTTCACGTAACCGCCTTTGTTGGAAAATGCCATCCAGTACACTCTGCCCGATTGAGGTGTGCTGCTCTGCCGCAGCTTGCCGACCTTTTCCAAAGACGGCACCACCAATTTCACTCCAGCGGCAGGGTCGATCAAGGAGGGCTCGTTCTTCTTATCATTCAGCGCTTTTGCCTTTTCGGGATCCAGAACCCGGTAAGTGAAACGGATGATCTCGCCCGATTCCACAGACTTGACCGAAAGCGAATCTACGCCCCACAACACGCTGTAATATTGGCGCGCCTTGTTTGCCATCCGATTCTGGCGATAGCGATAGGGGAGGGCGGAGTCCGGAGACTTCTTGGCGGGAGTTGATGTCTGCGGTAAGAGCGGCGATGCTGACGTCAGTTCCCCGCCCTTTTGGAATGATCCCATCGTCGGGCTTTGCGCCCACAAGACAGCGCAAAGCAGTGAATTGAGAGCAACTGTTTTTGCAAGCATCCCGAGATTAAACATTAGCAGGCCCAATAACCAGGAATTATCGGTACTAGTGGAAAACTGCTGCTCGCGTCTGTTACTCCGCGAGCAGCAGCGTGGGTTTCAGTCCGGCTCCGCTATTGTGCGGTGCCGTTCAGGTTTGAGGTTTGTGTACCCGCCGCATCCGTGACCGAAACCGTTGCTGGTTTCGACCCCGCAGCCTGCGAAGTCTGCGGTTGGAATTGCACGGTTACGGCGCAACTCGCACCAGGGGCCAGCGTCGTATTCGCTATGACCTGGCCGTTGCCCGTTGGACCGCAGGTCGAGGTCAGTCTCACGATCCGGTAGTTGGCAACATTGGCTGCGGTGCCTCCCAGGCTAGCCTGGGTAATGCCGGTCAGCGTTACGTTTCCGGTGTTGGTGAGCGTAAACGTCTGGGCAGGATCCAGGGCGCAAGCCAGCACCCCGAGACCGCTTCCCGGGCAATTCCGTGTACGGGATACCGTCCACGTTGCCGGTGCAAGCGATGCACTGGTAACTGCCGCGACCGACGTGCCAGCCAACTGCACAGGCGAGCCGGTCACATTGACACTAGCCGTGATGGTCAGAGTTCCGGCGTCATTCCCTGTTGCGTTCTGTGCTGGCGAGTACACAACGTTGATTGTGCAGTTTGCTCCAGCAGCAAGCGTTGTGCCGCAGCTCCCGCCCGCAGCTCCCGCCGGCCGCGAGAACGGAGCGGTAACCGCAACGTTGATCCCGGTTGCGCTCGCGCCGCCATTATTGGTCAGCGTTACAGCCTGCGCCGCGCTGGTTGTGCCTCGCACCACACCGCTGAAGTTCAACGAAGTCGGTGAGACGCTCAGCACCGCGAAAGCAGGGGTCTGGAACTCGATCGCACCGACGTCCACCGCGTTGTTTGTCTTCCTCTGTGTTCCGAAGAAGTCGAGGCTCGGCGCGGCTGAGTAGGTTGTCGAAGAGTTCGCATTGGTGATGTAGTTGATCGCTGGGGATCCAGCGGCCAACGAGTAGTCGCTCAAGAACGTCTCACTCGATGGGTTGTTCTCTGAGGTCGGAGCAATCAGCGAGAGCGGACCCCAGCTGATGTTGACCCAATTGTTGCCTTCGTCGACGGTCGCACCGGCCGTCAGGCTGAAGACAGGAGTAGGCACGTTGCCTTCGAAAGTGCCTGGAGGTACCTGGTACCAGACTGAGCTGCCGGCCTCGGGCGGAATCTTCGATCCGTTGCAGGCCTGCTTTACAACACCTGGACTGAAGGAAGAGGTGTTGGCTTTAAAGCCGGTTCCTCCTCCTGCATATCCCGCGATGCTGGTCAGCACCGAAGCCTGCGGCTGGAACGTATAGCCAGAGGCATGGTTGGTTGGGCCATGATCCCCACGGAGACCGATGTCCCAGTAGGTCGTTCCGGTCGGCGGTGCAACGCAGGCGCCCGTCGTGGGTTGGTTCAGCTCGGGAACAAGAGTAACCGTCGACTGCTGCGATCCGGATGCCGGCTGTGTCACAACGATGTTGAAGGCGCGATTCTGCCAGAACACATCGTTGTAAATGGTCGGATAGGAAACTGCTCTGCAAGCGCCATTTCGACGTCCACCGGGACCAATTCCTCCCGTGCCGTGACCTGTCGGGCACAAGATGCTCGCGGGCAGAGACCGCAGGAACTCGGCGGTGTGACCGGCGCTGGAGAGTCCGGCCGGTTGCGGATCCGATATTGGCACGCAACGAATGGACGCACCTTGCGCGTCGGTCGGGCACGGCGTCGGAGAGCTGGCTTCGGGGGCGAAGAAGGCCCCGAACAGCGTTCCCGACGAAGCGGTCGAGTCGTTGGAGACGATGGTGTTGTTGATGAGGTTTACGCCGATGGAGTCCTGCAGCGAGATACCGCCGCCGTCCCAGCCGGCTACGTTGTTGGCGATGATGTTATTGGTAACGTTCACCGAGTACCAGCGCTCCGGATTGTTGGGGAACGTGCCCACCTCCGAACCGTTAACGCCCTGGAACCGGATGCCGCCGCCGCTTCCAGCTTCCGCGGCGTTGCCGATGATGAGGTTGGCATCGACCACGAGATTGCGACCGATACCGTCGCCCACCGTTCCGAACGCGTGCGCGCAGTCTGCGTCAGGTTCGCCGGGACAGGTTGGATCCGTGTCCGGAGCGCTCATGATCAGCAGACCACCACCATTGCTCGGCGTAGTCGGGTTGGTCGCCTGGTTGAACAGAATCGAGTTGTGCTGAATGGTGGAATCCCAGACGAAGCCCAGCTGCGTAACTCCTGCGCCATCGCCAGTGCTGAGATTGCCGCACACCCAGTTGTAGTTGAATTGATAGTTGTCCGCGCCGGAGCAGAACGCCACCCCGCCCGCACCCGAGGCGCTGGCCGAGAACAGTTCGTCTCCTTCCGACGAGTTCAAGCTGACCGAGTTGTTGTGCACGTTGACGAACCGATTGAAGCAGTAAGGTAACTGCGTGTTGTTCGGCACGCCGAACTCGCTCTGGCAGGAACCCGGGTCGGCAATCGTCCCGCTGCCTGCAAGGTAAGCGGGCGGATGCTCGCCTTGGCCGACCGTGATTCCGCCGGCCAGGGTTCCCTGGTTATTGGTTACGCGGTTGTTCGAGATCTCCAGGTTGTGCGCCCATCCGTGAACGAAGATGCCGCCACCACCTTGAGAGCTGTTCATCACCATGAGGCCGTCAATTCGCGACGGATTGCACTGGAAGCTGCTGGGGAACGGGTTCCTGGAATTCGCCGTGTTGGGTCCGCATCCGCTTGGGTTCCTGTTAAGCGGTTGCGTGCCATTGTTGAGGAGAGTGGTGCCCGCCGGGAAGCCGCCTACCTCGGTACCATCGGTCCACGGATTCGCACCGGGGCGGACGCGCACGCCCTTCGCCAGCACGGTAATTCCTGCGCCTTCATAGGCACCCAGTAGAGTGGGTTCTTGCAGTTGCTCTGCCAGGTTGCCGTTCAGAGTAGCGTCCCATCCCACTGTGGCTTCGAGAGGCAACCTGTCCACTTGGGGATTGCTCGTGGTACCACTAAAGCCCGTGTGCGCCGGCCAATCGTTCGCGCAATTCGAGTTCCAGCCGTCCGGCACTCCGGAAGGCGCCAATCCGAACAGACACACCATCCGCAAGCGCCAACTGTCGAGAATCCCCGACGGATGGGCGTTCGCGTCGACGATGCTGGAAGTCGCGCCTACACCTTGCAGACGGACCGGTTTCCACATCACGAGCAGTTCGTGGTAAACGCCGGGCGATACGATAAGCAGGTCGCCAGGATTGGCAGCATCAATTGCAGCCTGAATCGACTGACCCGACGCGATGACTGTTGGAGCCTTTCCGCCGACCGTGACCACAACAGTGTCAATGGACTTCTTCCCGTTCCCTGCAGTGATGACCAGCTCACCGCAACGGGCTCCGGTCCCAGTCGGTCCACCATATTGCACTTGCTGCTGAACCGAGCAAAGGGGCACTTGATTGTTTCCAGTCGTGGGCAGAGTGACGACGATAGTGTCATCGCTCCAGCTGACGACGTTGGCGGTAATTCCGCCAATCGTGACGCTTCCTGTTCCCCGAGAGGCCCCAAAGCCGTAATGCCGGGTGATCGTCTTCTGGTTCCATGGACCTTTCGCGTTAGCAGGGGCATTCGGGCCCGAGTAGGCGTAGTTGTTCACGTCCTGATCACCCAAAGCGTGAATTGTGATCGGGTGAGCAGTGCCGGTCGCAGCGACCCAGGGCCCAACTCCGTCTCCATCCACTTCCTTCACCGCCGGAGTCGCATCCGGATAAGCGCAATCGGGGTGGTTGTAAGAAGGAGCAAATGCCGACGTCGGGATGACCGGCGTGTCCATATACGAGTTCTGGCCCGGCATGTAGGACCACTCATAGCAGAACTGGCTGTACGCCGGCTGGTAGAAGGGATCCGGGGTGGAGCCGCTGCCGCGGTCGTTCATACACATGACCATCATCTGCGGAATGTATCCGCTCGGATCCGGCGGATTCACCGAGAAGGTCGAATAAGTGAGGCCGTTGTAAATTCCGTGCATGTCGGAATAAACGCGTGCGATTTCGTTTCCGGAGAAATCCCGGATTCCCACCGGCAGGTTCGGCGGTGAGAATTTCTCGCCGAAAGCTGGCGAGAACGGATCGAACTCCGACGTAAAGTCGTCCGAGATGATGCCGCTGAAGTGACCAGCGATGTGAGTGGACGTGAAGACGTAGAACTTCGCCAGCACAGACATCTGGTCCTGCAGTACGACCTCCTTGCGATCGCACAGCGGACGCGACGCTCCCGCAAACGGCGCGTTCTGCTGCGCTCCCGGGAACAAGCTGTTGAAGTCGGGCACGACGCGAATCGCACCGACGCACGGCCAGAAGCTCTCCACGCTGCCCGTGTCTCCCTCATGCCGCGGTTGTACGCCAAGATCCGTGGTCGGATTCAGCGGGTTGCTGGCGTTGTAAGAGGCGGCGACGGTGGCCTGGTCCGGCATAATGAAGATGTTGCCAAAGCCGGCGAACTGTGTAGTCACGGGCGCCGTGTATGTGTCTCCCAAAAGGATGTTCTTGTCTTCTTCCTTCACCAGTTCGTAGCCAGGGGGAACGATCATCTCGACCACGTAGGTGCCGGTCGGCAGCATGGGCTCCCCATCCGGACCGGTGGAGCAGATCGTGCAATTCGTCCCGGTCGATGTTCCGCTGGCCGGATTGCGCCCCACGACGCTGGGGAACTTGTACATGCCGTCGTACGGGGCAGGCTGCAGTTGGTTCCAGTTGTGCATGCCGTCATAGCACTTGAACTGCGAGCTGGCTGGAAGCGGAGTCGCGGCATTCCCTCCATGCTGCGAGTTATACCAATCGAGATAGTTCGGTTGGTTCAAGAGGGTGTAGTAGAACGGATCGGTCGGATCCTGGCCCGGGCAGTTCATGTTGGGAACGTGATCGGAACGGAAGCCTTGCGTCCAATCATCCCAACTGGTGGTTTCGGTGGTATCTACCTTGGACAGAGTTGGAGTAACGCCATCCGGAGCGAAATCTTTCTTGTAGAGATTGATGGTGACATGCGGAACCTGCGGCTCCCAGGTCAATTGGAGCAACAAGGCGGGATCGTCGAACGGGCGAGTAGAGGCGTACACCACGTGGCCGCGAATCCCACCATTCTCTCCCGGCTGGAAGGGGCGTTTGCCGAATTCCAGCAATTGATTCTGACCCATGAAGCTCTGCCAGCCGTAGCTGTCGACCCATGAGGGATCGATGCGGCCCGTAGAGCCACCGGGGCCACCACCGACAGGCGGGGCGGAGATAGAGAATCCGCTGCAATCGGCGTTGTCGCAGTACACGGATCCTGGGAATCTCAGGTTGGTGGGCAGCGAGAAGTCCTCCTTCGTCCGGGCCATATTCGCCAGCAGGCCGGAGTTCCCGCATTCTGGGAAGCCGTTCCCGCAGGCGCTCGTGCTATCTGCCGGGCCGCCCGCGTCGTTGATCACGTGCGTTCCGGTGTTCTTGTAACGGTTGGAATCAGTTTCAACGACATACCAGGCGAAGATCGGGAAGACTTCGTTAAATCCGGCGAACCCGTCCAGATCCGTACTGTTCAGGTTTGAGATGCTGCCGTCTCGGTAACGAACGTTAGTGGGGACCAGCGAAAGGCCCTGTTCGTTATCCTGCGAAACGCCGTCGCCGTTTACGTCAAAGAAGGTCCGCGTATAGAGGTTGTTTTTCCACCCGTGCACTGCGATTTCTCCCATGTCGCAGGTCGTGCCATTCGACCCAGCTCCGTGACATAGAGTCGCGTTGGTGCCGCTGCCGACGCGAACTGGCGTCGAGATACCGTCAACGATCTGATCATTCCACTGATCGAAGATCGTCAACCGCCAATCGCCGGCAGGAACATTCGCCAGCGTGAACTTGCCATCGCCGTCGCACTTGGCGAAGGTAAAGTCTGCGCCGTCGGGGCTGCCCAGGCTGGCGTAACACTGCGTGTACCCGAAGGTATCGCGCGAGCCACTGCCATACAGACGTTCATCCGATGGCCGGCTCATGCGAGAACCAGTCACCTGACCCTTCACAACCTCATTGCAATTTAAGCCGCCGCCGTTGGGCGAAGGATCGCACAGCCCGCTTCCGGCGCTATTCCTGGCTTCGTCGTTGATGAATCTGGGATTGGCAAAGCCGATCGAGACGTGGAAGCTTGCCGGGCCAAATTCCTGGAAGTAGGCCGGTTCACCCGCCTTGATGAAGGCCTCGTGGTCCTTGCCGCCGTCGAGCGTGTTGGTTTGGAGCCACTCTTCGCCGCGAGCAATCCGATCTGCCGCCGGCGTCGCAATGATGCCGTATCGTCCCGGAGGCATATTCGCAACCACGGCCTGTCCGGCGAGAGGCGAGAGCGTCACGCCATCCGCCTCGTACTGAGGACAAACTGTGATCATCCCAGTAATGCCGGGGCTGTCGAGGCCATTCTTCGTGATCGGACAGGCATCGACGTGTGTAACAGGATCAATCGTGCCTGCAAGGGAGTTCGAGAGCGGTTGCCCGAATTCGTCATAGGTCAATTGCCCGGCAGAATCGCCCGACATTCCGACCAGGTCGACGATCGTGATGTTGAACCCGCCAAGGCCGGGCTCATTGGGAGACAAAGTATCGATACCGCCGCTGGCATCATGCTCGCCATTGAGCGGATGATCATCTTCGAAAACAAAGACCGAAACTTTGGCCGGCTGCTGCTGCTGCGGTTCGACCAGAATGCTGACGTTCGTCTGGCCGGGAGCGATCTGGGCCCCACCCATCTGGTGTCCGGGATCCATCGCGTCGCCAGGTAGCACTGAAATGTAGTAGTGCTTCGTCGGATCCAAGGCCACCTGGCCCGGGTCCAGAGGAGTTTTCGTGTCTCCGGCTCGGCATGCACCGTTCCCGATGTCGCAAACCGCGTTCACATGGTTCCCGGTACCAGGATCCAGAACGGTCTGACCCTGTTCGCAGGAGATCTTCCCCACGCAACCTTGGGCCACAACTGGCATGTAGCTCGTGTGGAAATTTGTACCGAAGACCGCTGGCGCGCCCTGGCTGGTTACGCTCGGGCAGTTCGCCGGCAAGGGATTTGTCTGGCAGTTCGGGTCAACGTAGAACGTACGGTCTTCCTCGATAATCCACCGATAGTCTTGCTGGTCAAGTGCGGCCTTGGTCGCACCGTCAATCAGAGTGACGTGAAGATTGCTCGGCGACGGGAAAATAATGGTTGCGGTAGCCGAAGTCCCGCTGGTCCCCTGCGAATTCTGAGGGGTAAATGTCAGGGAGTGTGCGCCCGACGCAGAGACGTTCGCTGTAAACCCGCCGTTCGCATCCAGCGATACTGTGCCCCCCGTCAGAACGGGAGCAGGAGAGGCAGCAACCGTCAGAGGATAACCCGCGGCATCTTTGCAATATGCGAGAACTCCGGGCGGCTTGATGCTGAGCGTGGTGGCGACATTCGATGTGAATGCGGGAGTCGGGAAGCTACAGGTGATCCCGGAGGCATCCTCGATTGCCGCGGCTGCTAGAGTCACCTGGGCACACGCGTTTCCCGAGGTTGCCCCGTTTCCGCAGTAAGTAAAGGTGGTTGGAGTTCCGGCGGTGTAAGTGAAGGTGCCATCGAGGTTGAGGGTGAGACCCGGCACCGCGCCGACAACTTTCACTCCGTATACATTGACGTCATTAGCGATCACGCCCTTGGCAGGATCGGAGACCGTGAGCGACTTCCCCGCCACGACAGCGTTGTAAACATCAGCATTCGCCTTCGCATCTGCGAACGCCGGTGAAACCGGAAGTGTTCCTCCATTAATGCCCAGGTACGCAATCATTCCTGCATCGCGTGCGGTTGCATTCCCAGAGAGCCCGAGGGCGCGATCGAAGATCGCAAGTGCCTCGGGAGGATTCGAACCCGCACCAACGGGAACGTTCAGCATCACATCGTAGGTTTTGCCGGGCGCCATAAATACTTCACTTTGCACGCGCCGTACTCCCGGCAGCAGGTTGCCGTCTTCTGCAACCAGTGAGAACCCTGAGCTAGCGGGAGCCGTTCCAGTCTGCGCTCCGACGATAGACGGGATGTGCATGTGCAGCCCGGCGTTCACTATGCGAACTAGAGCCGTCTTGCCCGCGGGAGAGCTTATCGTGCCAGGGTTCGAAGCGAACAATGAAGCAGAGGGAGCCGTCCTGTTAAACGCGACGCCGTTGATCAGATAGTAGCGCGGCGAATAGTTCACGGCTGGCGGATAGCAGGTCTGGTAGTCCGCAGAAGCTGGGTTACCGCAGTGATCGGGCTGTCCGGACCACACTTTCGTCTCACTGAAACCGGTCTTGTTGACAGCAGCGTTCACTGCGTTGTTTTGAACCGGATCGATTTCACTGAGGAGCACTCTTAGATCGGCGTCGTAATTCACTCCCGCGTAAGCAGTTACGGGGCTTCCAGCGGCAGCGGGGGTGCCGGTCACGACGACCATGCCGTAGAGTCCCATGGGGCCCTGGATCGAAGGATGCGTGCCCGACTCAAGCAGGTAGGTTCCTTCGCGCGGCGTTGTCCAAGTCAGGCTGGTTGTGGCACCCGCCGGAACCTCTGTCGCAAACGACTGAACGCGCGGCGACTGCGGAGGCGGAGTAAACGCACCATCCGCTAAATCGGTGCTGGAGGATGGCCACGTTAGAGTCTGCGGATCATGCTTGGGACTTGCGGTGCACGTGGCGCCAGTCGAACTCGTGCCGTTGCAGCTCGCGGTGGAACCGCCGAGACCGCCGCCCAATTGCCCCACAATCGTCAGCGAAGTCGGAATGTTGTTCGCCCCGAAAGTCAGGTTATTAGTTAAATTGATCTGCAGAGTCTGGCCTGTGGGCACCGTAATGACTACAGGCGACCATCCTGTCGCAGTGGGATTCAAGCTGGTACAGGTAGCCGTTGAGTTGGCTACAGCCGCGCCGCAGCTGTAACCCCACATCGGTACGGACGAGCCATCGGGCAAGGTGATGGTGCTGGGTCCCGCCGTCAGGTTGACCTGTTGCTGGGCAGCGGCCCAAGTTACTCCGAGGAGGAGGACACATACCGCCAGTACGATGGTTCTTGCCGTCAGTTTGGGATGATTGGATCGCATTGCTTTCTCCTCAGTCTCCTCGTGAATTAATTGGACTCGTTGATAACGAATTCCCGGGAATCGACCAGCATCATCATCATCATTCCGCCCGGGAAGATATTGTTCGTCGTGATCTCGCGCTCGTTGTGCGAGTGCCACATGAACGCAAAGCCCGCCTCATCCGTAGGTGAGTTTCCGACTGTGCCGGATGGCGGCGTGGTACCCGTCGAACCCACAGCGCGGATCGTAGCGTCCGGACCGAGATAGGGGCTGCCTCCGTACCAGGCGCCGTTAGCGAAGATATTGGGATCGGGCAGTGTCGCAGGCCCGCCGTGCGCTACGTCTCCTGTCGGTGTGGCCTGGAGTGGCTTGTTGTGGTCCTGACACCATTCGAAGTAGTTGATCGCCTGGTAGGCAGTACCGCCAGTGTTGTAGCCGTTGGCGTCAGGCGTACAGGGCAATGTGGAACCCGAAGCGGCATTGTGCCCGTACGGATCCCAGTTCAAACCCTTGCCCGTCCAATAGTAGATTCCGTCGATGGCTTGCCCGGGCGTGGTCGTCGTCGTGAAGAGCAATGGCCCCGCAAGGTTCGGGTCAGCGGGATTGGTTGTGCTCAGAATCAAGTTGCCGTCCCGGGCAAGCACACGCACATGGTTTCCGTGCTCGTGGAACGGGTGTTGCCAGCGCCCCTGGCCCACGATGCGCAGCAGGACGAGCTCGCCCGGATGCATGTGGGGATTTCCGTTGTACGGCTGGTGCGGATATTCACGCGCGTAGTTGGGATCCATGTCGTCGGGCATGGACCGTCCGTTGATCATGAAATATCCCGGAACATACGGTTCAGTAGCGACGTTCATGCAATCGGTGCAGGCGCGGGCGGCTTGCTGCTGGGCCTCGCGGTGAATGCGCGGATCCATTTCAGAGAACTGAAAGATGTACTCGCGGTCGTAGCACGCGCCGGGATGGTTGTAAGCGGCCGCCGCGAGGCGGAAGTCACTCTCGTTATGGACACCCTGGGCCAACAAGTTCGAGTTATGAACACCACCCGTGCATTCCGCTGGAGTGGAAGACGGTACGACAACGATCGCACCGTACATTCCCATTTCCACCTGCAAGTCGCCTTCAGTGCCGCTGTAGTACGCACGCGTGCCCGGGGTTGTCGCAGTAAAGGTGTACGTCACAGTTCCGCCGGGAGTCGCTTCCTGCGTCAGCAAGCCCCGCGTGGTACCCCCTCCTGTTGACGGAGTAACGTTGAAGCCAGGAAACAAGATCGACGTGTTACCGGCCGCAAGCGGCAGGTTATTGGTCAGGTTTACGACGACCGTGTCCCCCTGCTGCACGATTAACGTCGGCCCCGGTACTTGCATCGGGTTGCAGAATGCACCCGAGATTGCCGCCGGTTTGTAACCTGCAGGCGCTCCGTTGCATCCGTAACCCCACGAATAGACCGAGGACCCGTCCGGCTGAGTGAGGTATTCAGCTTGCGCAGTAAGATTGAAGGTCGGACCGGTTATCCCAGGAACCGCAGCGCGAGCCGCAGGCGCAACCAACAGAGCTGTCGTCAGAAGCGCGGCTAGAAGAAGTTGTGTCATCGAGATTGCCTTTTTCATGTTCATCACTCTCATGGCTGCGCTCCTAATTGATCCGAACTTCCGTCATCAGTCCGCCGAAGTTCTCGGCGTCATTGGATAAGTGATCGAGGTTCGGCGTGTAGAGGTAATAGACATCGCCTGCGTGATATTTACTGGTGTCGCTGGCATCCAGAATCACGTCGAGAGACTCCCCGCCGGCCAGCGTGATCGAATTCGTCTTGTAGTAGAGATTGTTCCCTGCCTGGTCGCGCAACAGCTTGGCGTTGAGTGCAACCACCGTCATCGGAATGCCAAGGGAGGCCAACGTCTGGTACTCCGTCACATCCAGGTCGGAAATCCGCAGAAGAGCTTTTCCGCCGGCGGGAATATTGATGATCGCGGGAAGCGGCTGCGAAAAGTGCATCACGCCGTCAGTCGTTTGCGTGGCAAGAGGACCAGGAGTCACCGTGTCCGGGTAGCTGCGCCCGTTTAGCAGGAAGTATTTGTCCTTCATGTCGATGAAGCCTTCAGGGTTGAAGGTCATGCCTACGAAGTGGAAGTTCGGATCGAATCCGTGAATCTGCAGTGGATACTCGGCGTCGTAGCAGGTTGAGCCGTCGCCGTCGTTATAGGCGTACTTGGGTTGAGCATCAGCGCTGGCTGCGGAAGCGCCACTACAGAGGTGTCCCGTCCCTAATCGGCTCGCGGAGTTGCTGGCTGGCACAGGATTGCTGCACAGAATGTCGGAACGATCGCACTTCGTCCTGAGGTCACCCTGCTGTGATAGCAACGCGTCATGCAGTGACGCCCCAACCGCTACACGATTCTGCCGGGGCCGCACATAGATCTGTCCCACCATGCCCATCTGCAAGTGTTCGGGTGGGGTGATGTGGCAGTGCCAGAAATAAGTACCGGCTTCCGGAGCCAGGTAGTAATACGTAAAGCTTCCTCCGATGTTGATCGCCACCGAGGCATCCGGGACGCCGTCGTAGAACGCCGATGCGTTCGGGTATCCATGGAAGTGGACTGTGTGCTGCTCGAACAAGTCGGGACGCATAACCTGGCCTACGTTGGTCAGCGTCAAGAAGAACTCGTCGTCCTCATCAATCGCCATCAATGGCGCGGGCATGTTCCCGTTCATAACGGCGACATCCATGATTGGCCGCGGATCGACATGGCCGTCCAGACAGGGTGCGGTACACGTTCCCGCCGCGATCGCATCCGTATCCGGCGCGAGCCCTACCGCACCGTTGTACGTAAAGGCGCTGGTTGTGATCGGGAAACTAGGCCAACTCCCGGCAGACACGCCATTGCTTGCAGCGGGATCGCCAGCCACAAGCGTGCTTGGGGCAAGTGTATTGAACACGTTTGGAAACTCAGTTCCCGGCTTGCCATCGGCCATATCCCTCAATCCCGACAAGGGACCAAATGCAAAGAGGTAAGTCTGAGTGCCATCACCCATCGTGGCGAATCCATCTCCACCTGATATCTGCTGACACTTGATGGCCCCGTTAACATTCGTCTTGGGCTCCATGTACCCCTTTGTCCCCACAGCGAATGTTGTTGGACCGACATACTCCGGTTCAGCATTGTTGCGTGCAGCGACCGGGTGCGTGATGGTGCTCGTCGGACACTGCACCTGGAATGACTGCCCGCTAGCGGCAACGGCCGCGAGAACCACGAGCATCAGGGAGAGACTTAGCGATGACAACCTATTCATGACCGTTGGCCTCCTTACATCCTGGGACAGACGCGTTCAGCGACTGCCAGCCACTTATTCTTTGTGATACCCCAGTTACTGCTTGTTTCGACATTTGTCTATGTCGATTGACGTCAGTACATAACTCCACGGCAGCGGATGCCGTTATCTGTGGCGAGAGTATGTGGTTGGGATCTAATGCACGTTGCGTAACATCAAATTGCGAGGTCGACAGAGATGGTTTTGCTGAGATTTCACATTTTTAACTTTTGTCGGTGGCTTCAATCACTGTTTCGACTGCACATGAACGATTTCAAACCTTTGGGATCATCCATCCCACAGTTGGAATGATGTCCTCTAGCACCCGTGATTGAAAATGTGGGATTGGCTGTGATCTTTCACTCATCCGCGGAATGAGTGCTCTCCGACTGTTCTACGTACCTCTTCGCCCGAATAGCATTCCCGGCGATGAAACCTGACTTTACAATTTTCACAACTCAGACAATCCCAATAAAATTGCAAAGTTGGTGGTCATCTTCGACGTTTGGTTCTATCGAACATTGACGTCCTTGCGTGGCCACTTACCGCAGGGTGCCATGACTTACATGGCCTCATACGAGACTATAGGTTGGCCCCCTGGATTGTTAACTTTGCCAATTCGCCGCAAATTCATTGGACTAT
>Ga0335071_10003419_pt1 | contig 16745 bp, 12 predicted proteins | sample Lox_Sample_15_FD_206724 | JGI IMG/M metagenome (GOLD analysis project Ga0335071, IMG submission 206724) | Soil microbial communities from Loxahatchee National Wildlife Refuge, Florida, United States - Lox_Sample_1.5 | ecosystem: Environmental > Terrestrial > Soil > Wetlands | place: USA... | reverse complement strand
ATCTTCCCGGCGTGGTCCTCCATTGCCTGCATTTCCGCGGCGCGGGGCGGCACCAGCCCGTCGATATAATCCATAACATATTCGGGGATCAAAGGTTTGTCCATCCGGATTCTCTCCTACAGGAAACGGCCCTCATACCAGTTATTGGGATAATTTTACTCCTATTTCTCGGCCCATGGATGAAAACAGGTTGTAAATGCCCTTCCAAATCCCTGGTGATATACTTATTCCATGGATTTCAGCACCCGCGGTATCCAGTTCTACCCCGAATATTTCTTCCAGGCTTACTACCGGCCCGAGGAAACTTTCAATCCCGCCTCGGGGGCCGACGATCGTCTCCAGCTGGTCCTGGTGGAAGGCGGCAGCGGGCTGCTGAACCTTTCCGGGCGTCTGCTGGACTTCATCGCCCCGGCCCTGATCTTCATCAACGAAAAAGAAATCCCCAGCCTGGAGCATAGCGCGGCCCTGAAAGCCCGGGCGATCCTTTTCCACCCAAGCATCGTCAACAGCGGATTCACGTTCAAATCCATCCGTGAGGAACCGCCAGGGGACCCGCTGGTCTACTGGCAGGATCGTTCCAGCCTGCGCCCGTTCCTGGTCCGCGGGGATGGCTTCACCGGCCTGCTCCCGCTCGGGCCGCTGTCCACCCGGCGGGCGGTGGAGTTGTTCGACTCGATCCGCCATCAACTGGTCGACCAGCCGGACAATTACTGGGTATGCCGCAGCCGCTCGTTCATCCTGGAGCTGCTTACGCTGGCCGAACAGATGGTCATGACGCCCGAACACATCGGGACCACCCTGGCCAGCGCACCGGCCCCGTCGCCCCAATTGCCGGAGCATCCCGACCTGCTGGGCGAGAACAGCGCAGCCGGGCATATCATCCTTTACCTGCACGCCCATTATGCCGAGAAGATCACCATCCCGGCGTTGACGCGCACGTTCCATACCAACCGCACCACCCTGGCGGAGCAGTTCCACCGCGCCACCAGCATGCCGGTCATGACCTACTTGGCCCAACTGCGCATGCGCCAGGCCTCCTTGCTGCTGCGGGATACCGTCCTGCCCATCTCGGAGATCATGCTGCGGGTCGGATTCCAGAACGGCACACATTTTTGGCGGACATTCCGCAAACATATCGGCATCTCGCCGACCGAGTACCGCGAGCGGTATTGCTGGCTGATGCGGCCGCAATAGCTGACAATCCGCACACAACGGCTGTCTTTCCGTCATTCTCCTTTGGGGGCATCCTTCTTATACTCCACCGTAAATCAACGGAGGAGCAGGCCATGAAAACATTCCAAATCCTGATCTGTGCAATCCTGCTGGCAGGCCCGGCCCTGACCGGCTGCAGTGGAGCGAAGCCCACCCAGGCCCTGTCCGCGCCGGGAGCGGTCCTGTGGACCTTCCAGACCGGGGAGGCCGTCTGGTCGCCGCCGACCGTCAGCGACGAGGTCGTCTATTTCGGCAGCGACGACAAGTCCGCCTACGCGGTGGATCTGCATACCCACCAACTGCGCTGGAAGTTCGCCACCGGCGGAATCGTCCGCTCGCGCCCGGCCGTCGCCGACGGGGTGGTCTTCGTCTCCAGCGACGATGGCGTGCTGCATGCCCTGGACGCGGCCGCCGGGACCGAAAAATGGCAGGCTGACCTCGGCTCCGCCAGGATGCCGGTCCGGGGTGAGTTGGGCAGCGGCTACGATTACCAGCAGTCCTCCCCGGTTGTCGCAGACGAAGTGGTCTACGTCGGCAGCGGGTCGGGGGAAGTGGATGCATTCAAGGCCGCCACCGGGGAACGCCTCTGGCAGTTCATGGCGACGACCCGCGTTCGCTCCTCACCGGCGGTCGCAGACGGCAAATTGTACATCGGCGACGGGAACGGCAACTTGTACGCCCTGGACGCTGCGACCGGGGTCGAACTCTGGAAAGCCCAGGGCTGCGACAACCCAACCCCGGCCGTGGCGAACGGCCTGGTCTACTGCGGCAGCCGCGGCACCCTTCAGGAGCAGGCTTGGGATGCCGCGACCGGCGAACAGCGCTGGCGATTTGCCGTCGGGCACTCATGGATCGAGTCCTCCGCCAGGATCGCGGACGGCACACTCTTCGTCGGCAGCTCGGACGCCGCCACCCTGTTCGCCCTCGATCCCCAGACTGGCGAATTGAAATGGCGATTCGGCCTCATCGGCGACGCCTGGTGTTCCCCGGCCATTGCAAACGGAGTCGTCTATATAGGCGGATACAGCAGCGGCGCCGATTCGGATTTCTACGCAGTCGATGCAACCACCGGGAAGTTGAATTGGAAACTATCCATAAGAAACGGCGTGGTCTCCTCCCCAACAGTCGTCGACGGAATCGTTTATTTCGGCGGGATGGACGGCAACCTTTACGCGGTCCAGGGATGAGGGTGGTCGAACAAGCAAACCGCCCGGGAGAATTCGCCGGGCGGTCTTGTTTTACAAGAGGCTTGGCGGGTCCACCTCGACTCTCCAGCCGGACAGGTTTTTGTCCCGCAAAAGGCTGGCTGGATCGGGTCCGCGCAGGACAATCTGCCAACGATAAACCCCGTTCAGGCGAGAGAAGAAGCAAGGCGCCGGTCCGATCAGGGTGGTCTGGCGGCGATCGTCCACTTCGAGCCAAGCCTGGATCTTTTCAGCCAAGCGGCGCGCCTCCGCCTCGGCCCTGGCCGGGTTCCCCTCGCGGGTTTCCAGGCGCACCAGCCGCCCGAAGGGCGGGTACCCCAACCGGCGGCGATACTCCAGCTCGCGGTCGTAAAAAGCTGCATAGTCGTGCCCGGCGGCGGCCCGAATGGCATAGTGCTCGGGCTGGAAGGTCTGCAGCACAACCCGCCCGCCCAGGCTGGACCGCCCGGCTCGGCCGGCTACCTGGGTGAGCACAGCAAAGGTCCGTTCGGCGGCAAAGGGGTCGGGCAGGTTCATCCCCACCTCGGCTAACACGATCCCCACCAGGGTGACCCGTGGTAAATCCAGGCCCTTGGCGAGCATCTGCGTGCCGACCAGCACGTCCGCCCGCCCGGCAACGAAGTGGCTCAGGATGATCTCGTGGGCGTCTTTCCGGCGGGTGGTCTCCCAATCCCAGCGCAGGGTCCGGGCAGCCGGGAAGAGCGCCTGCACCTCCGCCTCGACTTTCTCGCTGCCCAACCCGTATGCCCGGATCTGGCCGCTGCCGCAGTTCGGGCAAACTTTTGGGACCTGGCGCTGATAGCCGCAGCGATGGCAGCGCAGGTTCGCCGCCTGTCCATCGAGGTGTTGAGTGAGCGGGGCGTCGCAGCGCGGGCAGCGGATGGCCTGCCCACACTCCCGGCAGAAGACATAGGTGGCAGTCCCGCGCCGGTTGAGGAACAGGATGGCCTGCTCGCCCTTCCGGAGCACATCCCCCAGCGCTTCCGCCAGTTGTGTGCTGAAGATACCCCGGTTGCCGGATTTCAATTCCTCGCGCATGTCCACCACCCGGACCGGCGGCATGCTCCGGCCTTCAACCCGTTCCGGGAGTTCGAGCAGGCGCAGGCTTTCCCCGACCCCGGCCTGCTGGCGCAAGACGATCGGCGGGGTGGCCGAGCCGAGCACGCAGGCCGCCCCGCGCAGCCGGGCGTATTCCACGGCCGCTTGTACCGCGGAATAGAACGGAGGCTCGGATTGGTAATACGACCCGTCGTGGCACTCGTCCACGCCGATGAATCCGACGTCCGGCAGCGGGGCGAAGAGCGCCGAGCGCGGCCCGATGATGACCTTGAGTGTCCCGAGGCGGGCGCGCCGCCAGGTATCGTAGCGTTCCCCGTCCGACAGCCGTGAATGCAGCAAGCCGACCTGCCCCGGGAAATGGGCCATAAAACGGCGCACAGTCTGGGGCGTCAGGGCGATCTCCGGGACGAGGAGGATGGCCTGCCTGCCGCGCCGGATGGCTTCGCGGGCGCCGCGGATGTAAATCTCGGTCTTGCCGGAGCCGGTCACGCCGTGCAAGAGGAAAGGAGAGGTCGGCGATGAGGCATCGAAAGCGGCGGCGATCTCACCCCAGGCGCGTTCCTGCTCCGGGGTGAGGACGATTTCGGGTTTCGGCGTTTCGATATTGTCGATTTTCCCCAGGGGATCCCGCCAGATTTCGGTCTCCCGCAGGAGGATCAATTCCCGTTCCGCCAGCTCCTGCAGATCGGCCAGGCTGCAGCCGGATTCCGCGTAGACCCACGAGACATTGACGTCTGCAGGTTCGCGCAGCAGGAAGCGCAGGGCGGCCTGCCGCCGCTTCAAAGTCTCGGCCGTCCTACCGAGCCCGGGCAGGGCGGCTTCAGCCACAGTCGGCGGGACGGCCAATTGGGCTGTCCGAACGAACTTGGGCCGCACCGAGGCGGCCGGCAGGATGGACCGGCTCGTCAACGCGCCCGTACGAACCAGGTGCTGCGCCGGCTTGCGCCAATCCACATTCTTGAAATGCCGGTCGATCTGGCGGCCTCGCAATGGGCCTTTTTCATGAAGCAAATCAACGAGCCGGCGTTGGACAGGGGAGTTCGAAACGCCCGGGGTCTCTGGTTTACCATCCACAACCTGATAAACGGTGTCCGCCTGCTGGCTCAGCCCGGCTGGAAGCATCAAGTCCAGCATGGCCGCCCGGGAGGCGAGGAAATAGTCCGCCATCCAATCTGCCAGGGCAAGCTGGGCCGGGGTCAAGACCGGCAAGGGATCGAGCAGGCCGAGGATCGGTTTCGTCTCTGCAACTGCCGCGGTGGCGGTGAGTGCCGTCACCACGCCCTGCACCGTCTGTTTTCCGAACGGAATCGTGACCAGATGCCCCACGCGGAGCTTTTCCTCCAGATCTGCGGGAATAGAATAGTCAAAAAGGCCGGAGACGGTTGGAACGTGGACAGCAATCCGGGCGTAAGGCATGTTCCCATTATAAGCCGGAGCAACTCGTAGGGTTACCTCGGAGTCGATTTCCGCGGGATATTAAAGGGGAGGGAACAGAAAGTTGTCGATCCGGCGGACAAGCTTCCTAGTCCGAATGGGCCGCATGGCGACCAACCGCAGGCGATTTATCCATATGGAAAACGCCAAAGCCCGCACCCACGAAGCAGTCATGGAGGCTTTCCTGGCCCGGGCCAACAAAGGCTCAAACCTTTTTTTCATGGTGTAGTAGCCGGAACGGATTCGCATGATCTCCCGGTCGGTCAGATCGCGTTCGAAAGACTCCGGCAGCGGCTGTCCGAGGATTCGAAAGGCGAGCATCACCCAAGTGCACTTCGTGCAACGACAGCAGTTCCTGTCCTTGTGCGGGCCGGCCCAGCAGACCCGCAGATTCTGCAACGCCTCGGGCCACTGGCAAAGGGCCTCGATTTTTTCCAGCCGGGCGACCGCAGTGCCGTCATGGATGATCTGGAACGAATCGCTCGACAACATTCCATCTGTCACCGGATTCGACCCGGAAGGCAGGACGAGCTCGGTATAGGTATAGGAACTGGCGATCAGACCGGCGCCAAACCGCCCGCCCAGGAGCGTCAGGCAGGAGGCCAGGGCCGCCCCGTGGGCGTCGTCCCAACGATCGCCAAGTTGGCGGAAATTGGTGGCCATTGGGATCAACTCCATGCCGATGCTTGCAAGCATGCGGTGGGATTTTTCTGCGGCTCTCTCGAAAACATCTGTTTCCTCGACCGGGATATCCAGCCCATGGACCATCAAGCCGACAGTCAATTTGTATTTGCCGGGGCCGGAACGCCTGGAGCCGTGACTCCATGCCGAGAAGGCCGAGTCGACTCCCCCGGAGAAACCCAGGATTGCCTCCTGCCCGGGGACCGGCCTGCGTTCCTCTTCGTGGTCCGTACGCAGGTCCACACATTGATAATGTCTGGGCAGCCAGAGCGACCAAGCCCGTTGGAATTCCTGCAAGTTGACAAGCAGGGAGGGCGATACCGTCCCATGCACATGAAGATCCTGCCCGGCGCGCATGGCTCTGAACAGGGTACCCAGTAGAAAGGAGTCTGCGCTCTTTGTGACCCAGTCGGAGCAGGCCTCCGGCACACGGTACCACAAGCGGCAGCGGTCCATGCCGGCCGTTTCGATGATCGCCGCGATGGTAATCAATCCGTCCTGTCTTATGAGTGGTTCTGGCCAAACATGGATCGTATTCTTCATCTCTTGTTTCCTGATGCGCTGGCCGAGAATGAAATGCACGCAGAAACTGGTTTACCCTGATATAGGGGCCGGCCCTGTAAGAGCTAAGCTGTGTACCTCTCCCGCACCGCACAAAGAGCTCGCGGGTTTCATTCATTATACAGAATTCTCCCCTCCTCGAATCTCGTTCACCAGACCAGGATTATAATGCCCACACCCTGTTCTGAAGAAATCCGAGGTTTGGTCTGGATGCTTCGCAAAAAGAATTCGATTAACGGTAATGGCTTGGACCCGATGGCCGACTCCCGGGGGCAGGATGCCCCAGGCGGAGATTCTACAGGATTTCATGCAATCTGAATTTTCCAGGCTGGCCGAGATCGTCAAGCAAGAATGCCGCGGCGGACCGACTTACTTCATGTCGAATCGGGGGAATTGGGGCGATGCACTCATCCGTTTGGGTACAAAGATATTATTTCGTCAGATCGGATTACAGTATTACGAAATGCAGCTGCACAAAGGTCGCGTATTCCAGATCTTCGAGCGGTACCTGCCGTTGGTCCTTAAGGGTTCCCTGATCTATGGCGGAGGAGGTGCCTGGTGTAAATTGTGGGATCGTTCTCCCCGGATCCTGGACGTCATCGCGTCGTCCTACCGCAAAGTAATTATTCTGCCCTCGACCTTCGAGTTGAATAGCTTTCTCCCCAATGCGACTTATTTCTGCAGGGACAACTATGAAAGTAAAGCTGCAATGCCCGAAGCGATATTCTGTCATGACATGGCATTCCTGATCGGCCCTCGCCCGGCAAGAGAGGGGAAGGGAGATGGTTCCTTTTTCCGAATCGACAAAGAAAGTGCAGGAAAAATCCCCTTGCCAGCGAATAATCGTGACGTCAGCCTCCTGGGGACACATTTCGCAGATCCCCTGCCTCTCTTTGATATCCTTGACGCTTATGCAAGGATTCACACCGACCGCTTGCATGTGGCGATCGCGGCCTGTCTGCTTGGAAAGGAGCTGCACTTTTATCCGGGGGCTTACTTCAAGAATAAAGCGGTTTACTTGTCCAGTATGCAGGGATATTTCAAGAACGTCCATTTCCACGAATTAAATTAAGAAGCGTCCCTGATAGATATATGATCGCTTTAAAGAATCCGCGCCAGATCCTGTCGGCTTGACCTTTCGTCATCTATCCGGCGGCGGGGGTTCTCCGGTAACACGAGGATCAACGATGTATTCTTCTTCACTTTCCTGCATTGGCGCAAAATTGGGTTTTCGCTTCAGCTAGATATGTGTCCCGGCCAGAGCCGCTACTAATTCCGGAGAAGCGCACCCAGTTACTGCACAGGGTCGTTTCCAGGTTGGGGGTTAATTTCTGGGCAGCCAGGCTAAGTTGGAAAGCCTTCGACCATTCCCCGGTTTGAGCTTCCGCTTCTATAAATGGGAGGTACTCTGCGCCCATATGCGGTTTGAGGCCTTTCGCCTCGGCTAGCGCGCCCAATTGGGTGACCATCTGCCAATCCTGCATCTGCCGTGCCAGATCGGCTTTCTCGAAATAGTAGCACCAACCGCGGGCCGGCTCGGAACCAAAGATATCCGGGTTGGGCGAAGTCGGGGTATTGCTTGCAGTGACCATGTTGAGGTTCGAAATGGGGATCAGATTGTTCAAGGCTGTTGTAAAGCCGGGATCGCTTGTGTAGATCGGATCCAGCAGCCTGACACAGCCTCCGGACAGGTTGAAATACATCCCGACCACCTGGGAGGTGTTTCCCGAGAATGTTCCGGCGCGGACGGTAGCCGTGATGGGAAGATCGGGATAATATTTGTCAGAGGGCAAATGGAACACGTCGAGGTAAGCATACCGGGGAGGGGTTTGAACCTGCTTATCAAAAAGCAGGTTAAGAGTATATGTGGCATCATAGACAGAACCCTTGTCGGTGAAAGTTCCCTTACCGACGATCATCGTCCCCGGCTTCAGGGAGGGAATCCGCCAAGCCAATTGCCAATACAGCTCTCGTTGGTCTACCCAATCCAGGCGGTATGAGTTCACGTTGAAGATCTGGGATGATATCGAGAATCCCAGGAGGAGGACCAGAAGGATTTGTTTTTGTCTGCTGGTTTTGAAAAACCATCCGATCAGGAAAACAAGGAATATGACGACTCCCAACATCGGTGCAAGGGCAAAGCGATCGGACCACTTCCCGACGCTGATTTGACGTCCAATCGACCAAACCGGGATGCCTCCCGCAATAAAGAGCGCCGCGCCCAGGACGAGCAGGGGAAGGTGGGTCTTCCGCGTGCCTGGTTTGTCCAGGTGCGCGTCCCGGTTGGCAAATAGGCCGAGTAAGACTGCTGCCAGGATGCCCACGAACCATGAAAACCAGAGCACCTTTTCACGAAGGTCGAAAAGGGTGGGATTAAAGAATGCGTCCATCCAAACATTCACGAAGAGATAGCGCGCATCCGTGTAAATATTGACCATCAAGGCAAGCAAACCACTGACAGGCGATTGGAGAAGCGCCTTAAGAAATACGGGGTCATATGGGTCGGATGGGAAAATGGTGGGAATGTATACGAACCGCCACCAGCCGTAAGCGCCCAATCCGATGACAAACGGCAGCCAGTAAAGGAAGGTCTTCAAGGCAATTTGCCGTCTATCGCCTCCTTCCGAGCGCAACATGTACCAGATGAGAACTGGCCGGATTATTTCCAGGACGACGAAGTACTCAAGCATGAAGAACTGGAGAACGCCGAATAAAACCGATACAGGCATCCATAGCCAGAAAGCCCTGCGCCTTTGGATGGCCAGAACGGTCAGGTAGAGCGATAGCGTGAACAAGGCGAATGCCGTCAAATGACGGCTGTAGGTGACGGCGAGCGGCTGCTGGAAAAAGCCCGGGAAGACAAGTAATAGGGCGCTGATCCATCGATTCGACCATGTCCGCTCCGGCCAGACCACATTCAGGGTCAGGTACAAAAAAAGGACGCCTGCCCAGCGCAGGAGGATTCCAATCACCTGCCAGGTCACCGGGGTCATTTTTACAACCGGAAACAGGACAAGATAAGGTAGGGTCGAAAATGCCCGTTCCGCAAAATACTGAAAGCTAATGGCCGGGTTATGCAAGTAATACAGATACACCGACTCCCAGTCGTCCCAATAAAAGCCCAGGCGAGGGAGCATTAATCCATAAGCTACAAAACCGATCGCCAATAAGACGACCGGGTAAAACAAACGGCTGCCTCTGAATTTCTGAATATATTTCCCGATGTTTTTCATTCAAATACTCCGCTTATCTTCCCTTATCAATCCCCGGCTGTCTTCCTACATGAATTTGATTGTCTGGCCGAGCGACTCAAGGATGAATACTTTTGTAGCAAGCCCTTGCCAACGCCTAACCTGCGTTGGGGGCTTCCCGACTCTCCCGGTGGGCCGACTCGTCAGGATATTTTTCGGAACGCCCACGCCTTGATCCAGACCAGTCTGTCAGGGGACCGATCTCTTTCAATCCGATCCGGTCTTCAAGGCGATCGCCGCCCCGTAGCCTACCACGGAGGAATAATCCCCGGTCACATCGCCGGAAGTGGCATGCCGTAATACCTTGACGGTATCGGCTCCCAAGTCTTTGGCCGCCCACAGGGTCGCCACCAGCGCGCCCAGCCCGCAGGCAAACCCCTTTCCTTCCTTTTCCGCGCAAAAGACCTCGTCCGGGGCAAAAGCCTCGATCCGGCGGAGCATTTCCGTGTCGAAAGTGACCGCCTGCTGCTGGGTATAGAAATGGGAAAGATCGGTGGAGGCAACCACCAGCGCGTTCCTGCCGCCCACGACCTCGGCGATGGCCGCGCCCAGCTTGCGGGAGATCGCCGCCGACTGGGCCCTGACCATGACCGGGAGAAGCGTAAAATCCGAGGCGAGGGCCTGTTGGAGGAAAGGCAGTTCGATTTCGAGGGAATGTTCCCGGTCGTAGGCGACAGGCGCAAGGCCGTAGCCCAGATCTTCGGTGAGGCGCGCATCCAGGGTCGCGACCAGTTCCCTATCCACGCTGACCGGTCCGAGGGGGGTTTCGTAGGCGCTGTGGGCGGTCGTCAGGAAATTTTCGGCGTAAGCCTGGTGCATGGGAGAGAGGACGGCCACGACGTCCGGCGTCCGGCCGCGCACAGCCGCGAAAGCATACCCGGCGACCGGGCCCGAATAGATATGCCCCGCATGCGGGGCGATCACAGCCACTATGTCACCCGGAAGTTCGGGGAGTTCAGCCTGGTCGAGGTAACGGTCCACGGCGTTCGCCAGGGCCCTGGCATTGCCCTCATACCACGTCCCGGCGATTGGGGAAGGACGGATAGGTGCAATTGCAGCCATATAACCTCCTTGCTCGATTACATTTTAGCACGCAGGCCGATTAAAGTTGCTTCCGAAATGTGTAGGATGTTTTGAGGTTGGTATAACCACGGGCGGCATAAAAGCCGTGGGCGGCTTTGCGGAGGATGTTCGAGCGCAGCCAGAGCTCGCCACAGCCTTTTTGGCGCGCCCAATCCTCCGCCTCGTCCAGCAGGGCTTTCCCGATCCCCGCGCCGCGCTGGTTTTCGTCCACCACCAGGCCGCCGAGTTCGGCCATCCGATCGGTTTCCAGGCTCGGTGAGACGTGCACATGGATCCAGCCGGCAAGCCGTCCCTCCACCTCGGCCACGATGACTGTGTGGTCGGGGCGGTCCAGGACCCCCGGCAGGCGCTGGAGCAGGTCCGCTCCGGTCGACGGGTAACCAAGCTGGGTACACAACCCGGCCAGCGCAGCGCTATCCTGGAGGTTGGCTTTTCGGATCAGGGGGGGATTCATCCGGATTTATGCTTGCGAAGGAAACTGCGCCTGGACGACCAACGGACGATCAGGGCCGCCAGCACCAGAACGACTGCCAGTCCCAGCCAAAGATACGGCCAGGGATGGACCAGTTCCGACCGGGGCCGGAGGGCAACACCGGGGGATTGGACAGCGCGTGTTTCAAGTGTGGGGGTTTCCACGAAAGCCTTCATTGTCGAGACTTCCGGCGTCGCCGTGGGTAGTTCGGTCCCATTTGTGAGCTGTTGGACAGCCGTATCGGCTGACTGGGTGCCAAGCGGCTGTTGCGTGGCGGCAGCCGGGAAGATGGGCGCCTGGGTGGCCGCGGGAGCCATGGTCGCGGCCATCGCAGGACCGCCGCCGATCCCGTAGTGCTCGGAAGCTGCCAGCCGCGGCGCTGCGCTGATGCCCAATTGACCGATCAGGCCATAGCTGAATGTGCAAACGAAGAGCAACATCGCTACCGCAGAAGCCCAGGAAAGGGCTGGAACGACCCGCGGCACCGGCGGGCGGATTCCTGCCATTTTGGGAGTCAGGGTGAAGTTATGTGGCGCCCGGCGATGCGGCGCCCGGCGAAGCAACGCCTGGGCCTGACGGAGGTCGTCCAGCAGAGCTGCCAAGGCAGGGTCGGATTTAAGCCGGGCCTCCAGGCGCGCCTTTTCGGCGCCGGATAGTTGTCCATCCAGATAGGCCGAAAGTTGTTCAACGTCGCGGAAGGAGGAGGTCGTCATAGGCTGCTCTCCTCTTCCAGACGGAAGGCAGACGGTAAAAGTTCCCGGAAGGATTGCAGGCACTCGCGCAGGCGCAGGCGGGCGCGGGCGAGGCGGGATTTGATCGTCCCGAGCGGCTTTTTGACGGCGATCGAGACTTCGCTGTAATCGAGCCCCTGAATATCGGCCAAAACCACTACAGCCCGGAATTCGGTCGGCAGGTTTTCCAAACAATGCTGGATGGCGTGTTCGAGCTCTTCCTGGTCGAGTCGTTGCTCCGGGGAAAGGTTCGGATCGGCCAGCCAACGCGGCGACTCGACTTCCTCGCCATCCTCGGTCTCAGGCTCGAGCGGTGTGGTGGGCCGGCGTCGCTTGCGGCGCAGTTCGTCGTAACAGGCATTGGTGACGGTCCGCAACAGCCAAGCCCGGAATGAACCGCCCCGGTAGGAATTCAATGCCCGAAAGGCGGACAGGAAAGCCTCCTGGGCGGCGTCTGCAGCCAGGTCTTCGTCGTTGAGGATGCGCAGTGCCGTATTGTAGACCTGGTCCTGGTAGGCAAGGACCAGCCGGTTGAAGGCTTCCAGGTCGCCCCGCTGGGCGTCTCGGATCAGGGTGGGTTCGTCCATCGGGGATATTTTACCCCAGAGGCAGACTTGAAATCATGCCAAAAAACAGGGGGTAAATCCAATGGGGGATATACCGGACATACAAGGTAAAATATAACCAAAATTGTTACACAATTTCCAAATAGAGATGAGGAAAATCATGCCCCACAAGAAATCACTTTTTACCCTTTTAGGCTGGTCCCTGACGATCCTGCTGGTCGGCTGCAACCTGCCATCCCCCTCCGGTTCGGGATCGTCCGGCGGGGCCGGTGGATCCACTTCCGCATCCGGTCCTTGCGCCAATTCCGTCTACCCGGTCACGGTCGGGAATACCTGGAATTATCAGATGAGCGGCACCACCAATGACACCTACACCCGCACGATCCAGACCGTCGACAGCAGCGGGTTTACCGATCAGGATACCTTCTCGAACGGGGTCTCCCGGACCGGCAAATGGAATTGCGCCGCCGGGGACCTGACTGCCCTCGACCCCGTCGGGGCGACGACCGCCAATGTCCAGTTCAGCGGGAACAGCACGGACTTCCAGACCACCGCCCTGACTGGGGTGACCCTGCCGGCTCACATCCAGTCCGGGGACAGCTGGAACCAGACGCTCAGCCTGCACGGCACGGTGACGATGCACGGGGCCAGCGCGGAGGCCAGCAGCGACATTGCGATCGCCTGCACGGCAGCCGGTTCCGAGAGTCTCGCCGTCCCGGCCGGATCGTTCAACGCCATGAAGGTGACCTGCCAGGATACCCTGACAATCACAGTTACCACCGCTGGCGTCACCATCCCGACGAACCTGAACTTCGAGGCAGACAGTTGGTACGCTCCAGGTGTGGGCTGGGTCAAGACCATCAGCAGCGGGAGCGGGCTCGATACCACCATCGAGCTAACTTCGTATACCGTTCACTAAATACCAGGAAGACCGGCGAAAATAATCAGGACGGGCATCTGCCCGTCCTGATCGATTCTGGGTGGCCGACCGATTTACTTTTTGCCTTTATCCTTCGGTTTGTCGTCTTCGGCCGGTTTCTTCTGGATTTCCTGCCGGATCTGGGCCCGTAGGGCCTCGGCCTCTGGCGAACGAGGTGCCTTGCTGGCATCCTTGGCCATCGCCTCGAACCGGTCGGAGAGCAGCAGGGTCAGCAATCCCTCCATGACGTTGGGCGTGAGATTGCCTTCCTCGCCATTCCCACCGCCCACCACGATGCGCGGCACCACGTCCACGCCGGAGGCCTGGATGGCGTCCGCAAAGCGGTTAAGCACCTGCTGGGTCACCTGGAACTGCGGCCCGCCGTAAGCCCGGACCTGTTCCTCGGTCGCCAGGGCCTGGGCAACACCCACCCGGGCCACCCGCTCGGCCTCGGCAGCAGCCAGCGCACGGATCTGGGAGGCCTGCTGGATGGAGCGCTGGTACTCGGCCTTACCCTGGTCAGTCTGGATGTTGATGTTCAGTTCGGCTTCGGTCAGCTTGGTCTGCATCTGGGCGCGGGCCTCGGCCTCGCGGAGCTCGCGTTCCTTGACGGCCGCGGTTTCCTGCCGGCCGTAGGTCTCCACCTGTTCGGTGGCGATCTGACGGGAACGCAGTTGGGTCAGAATCGTCTCGATCTGCGTATCGTTCTCGGGCGAGCTTGGAGTGCCAATCAGGACTTCCTCAAGCTCCAGATTGTAGTGGGCAAACTTGTCCTTCATTTCCACGCTGGCCTGCTGCTGGATGGCGCTGCGGTCCTGCAACAGCTGGATCAGGGTGCGGGTCTGGCCGATGTTCTTGAAGTAAGCCGAAACCATCGGGTCGAGGGTCTGCTCAACCAAGCGCTTGATGTCGCCGAAGCGCTGGATCACCAGGGGGGCCTTCTGGTAGTCGATGTGAACAACCACGGAAAGCGGCAGGGACGGCTCGAAGGCATCTTTGGTAATGAGCGAGACTTCCGTCAGGTTCTCATCGAAGTGATGAGCGCCGACCTCGTTGCGGATCCACTTCAGGATAAAGTTGGTTGTCGGGACGATGGACACCTTCCCGGCATAGGTATTGAAGGCATACTTGCCGGGCAGGAGCGGGTCGCTCCACACGCCGCGGTTGCCCTTCTCGACCAGCTCGCCGTGCCGGTAATCCTTGCCGGAGAGGTCTTCGCCCATTTCGCCGGTGTAAGAAACGACCACGCCGACGTTCCCGACTTCGATGGTGGTCTTGGGGATCATCTCCACAGTTCCGAACAGGCGGTTGACGTAATACGTACCTTCCACCAGCACTTGCAGTTGGCGCCCGCGGAAGCCGCCCGCCTGCAGGAAGTGGTCGGCATCCTGGAATTTGTTGTGATAGGTCTCCGGGGCCTTGGGATCGTCCCCGACGACCGGGGCGATGATCTCGCCCTGGCCCAGGGACGGGCCGTCATGAATGGTCACGATGCCGATCGTATCGTCGGTATCCTTGATCACCACCGGGCGGAAACCGCCGCGCTGGGCGATCACCTCGGCCATGCCACGGATGGTGGCGGCTTCTTCCCGGCTGAGGGACAGGGCATAGATCTGTTCCTCGGTGATGACGATGAACTGCACCAGATTGATGGCGTAGGTACCTTCACGCAGAATCCGGCGTTGCGGACCGCGCTGCCCACCGTTTTTCAAAAACCCTTCCACATCCTGGAAGTCCTGGGCTGTCAGGTTGGACGCCAATACCTGGGCCGGATCAAGCTGCTTGCCATCCCGGGCAAAGATATAGCCGATCTTGCCCTGGGCAATGGTCACCAGCGGCATCGTATGGACCTTGTAGACGATGCCCCACAGGTAGTGCATACCGCCGCGCAGTACATGCGGCTGGTAACCGGCTTCGCCGTGCAAGGCGATGAAGCCTGTCTTGACCGACCCCTTCAAGCTCAGGCTCTTCTCGATGATGCCAATCCGGTTGTTCGGGATGAACCGAAAACCGGACAGCAGGTAGAGAATCAGCACGACGGCCAGAATGGCCCACAATGGGATCAATTCTTTCAGCAATGCAATCATTCTTCCTCCTCTCTGCTTTTAGCAGATTCCATTACTATCTACGAAACAGGCAGATAGTTGTTGCAGCGATTGACTTCCGTTCAAGCGAAGTTGTCAAACACGTGCCGGCCAGACCCACCCAATGACAAAAAAGGGGGCGCGGCTCGGAGCCGCGCCCCGGGAAACCTAATCTTCTGCAGCTACAATGATCTTGTCTTCCGGGCCGAACGTCACCAATCCGGATTTTTTCGGATTGGTGTGGACCCCGTAGGACTTGCCCTTGTCGCCCGCTTCCTGTTCCAGCCGGTAACCGATCGCCACTTCGCCGCGCTGGCGGGCAGCTTCGACCACGGTGTAGAAGTTCACCGGCTTGCCCGTCACGACGTAATCGCCGATCGGCTTGAGGTAGATCTCCGACCCTTCCGGGTCGAAGATATCGGCGAATACATCGTAGAGAGCACCGTCCTCGGAAAGCTGGGACATCATCAGACTGACCAGGTGATCGCTGACGATGAAGTCGTCCACCTGGGTCACCTCGGCCAGCTCGCGGTTGCGCAAGTCGAGCATCTCACTGACGATCGAGATGGGCGTTTCGTCCCGTTCGGCGATATGCCGCAGGTGCAGCAGGGTGACCAGCGTGCGAGCATCCGCTTCCTGGATATCCAGCCCGGCATAGCTCAGGGCGATGACGTGATCGTAATCCATCACCTTCAGGCTTTCGAGCAGGTGGCTGTCGGTCGTATCGCCCTTTTCGAGGGTGACTTTCTGGTTTTTCAGGCGGCGCCCGACCGCCTTGACTTCGTCGGCGAGCCCGTCCACCTCGAAGGAGACATCCGGATCGGCCACAACCGTCAGGCGTGAACCCTTGGCAACGTAAGCATCCAGTTCACGGATGATGATCGCCCCGCAGCGGTTCCAGCCCAGGATCAGGGTCCGTTCGGGAGCCGGCTTCCGCCCGCGGCCGCCCTTGACGATCGCCGAGCTGTCCACCGGGGCCTTTGCCATGCCCGAGAGGACGATGGTGTCATCATCGGCGGTAAGGGCAAAGATCCGGTCGCCGGGCTTGAGGACGGTATCCATAGGGGGATTGAGGGCCACCCGGCCGTCGGCGAATCGCATGCCCATGACAGACGAATCTTCATAAGCAAAGAGGGAGTCGCCAAAGGTTCGACCAACCAGGCTGGGCTCTTCCTTGAAATAAATCTCGTCGCCGTCGAAGTTCATCAGCTCGGTATAGACCACCGAGAGGCCCGACTGGCGGGAGGTCTGGGCGATGACGCGGGCGATCAGGTCGCCGGTCAGGACAGCCTGGACATAATCATCGCCGCTCGCCAGCTTGATGACGTCCATGTTCTTTGGATCGCTGATCTGGGTGACGATGTGGTATTTCTCGTCCCGCCGGTTCGGGTTATTGGTCAACGCCAGGACAGCCTTGATGACCACTGAGTCGGGATCGTCCGTTTCGGGGGGCAGGATGATGATGGACTTCGCCTCATGGGGGTTGG
>Ga0335071_10003418_pt1 | contig 16749 bp, 22 predicted proteins | sample Lox_Sample_15_FD_206724 | JGI IMG/M metagenome (GOLD analysis project Ga0335071, IMG submission 206724) | Soil microbial communities from Loxahatchee National Wildlife Refuge, Florida, United States - Lox_Sample_1.5 | ecosystem: Environmental > Terrestrial > Soil > Wetlands | place: USA... | reverse complement strand
GGCCAGGTGATCTACGACAAGGACAAGACCACGTTCCGGTCCGAGATCGACCAGGCGCTCCGCGCCAACCCCGACATGATCTATCTGAACGGCTACACGCCCGACGTCACCGTCCTCATGAAGGATCTCTTCAAGGCGGGCTACGCGGGGAAGCGGATCGGGCAGGCCTACGCGGTCAACGCCAAGCTCCTCGCCTCCCTGCCCTCCGAGGTCACCGACGGCACCTACGCGATCTCGCCCTCGCCGTCGATCGATTCCGCGGCCTACAAGCGCCTGGCCGCCGCGCTGGGCGTCGAGGAGGTGGATCCCTATTCGGCGCAGTGCCACGACCACGCAAGCCTCGTCCTGCTCGCCATCGCCCGCGCGCGCGAGGCCACGGGCACGGCGATCAAGGACAGCATCCGCAAGATCTCGCAGGGCCCCGGCGCCAAGGTCGACAGCGCCGTGGACGGGCTCAAGCTCCTCGCCCAGGGCAAGGAGATCAACTACGAGGGCGCCAGCGGCCCCTGCGACTTCACGGAGACCGGGGACATCGTCGACACGAAGTTCCGGTACGAGCAGGCCGAGAAGGGCAAGCTGAAGCTCCTGAAGATCGCCTGACGCCCGGGCTCCGGCACTGGTCCACGACGCGCTCCAGCTCCTCCTGAACGGCCTCGTGGCCGGCACCATCCTCGCGGTGCCGGCCATCGGCTTCACCGCGATCTACGCGGTGCTGCGCTTCCCCAACTTCACCGTGGCCTCGCACGCCACCATCGGCGCCTTCGCCGGCTACGTCGCCAACACGGTGGGCGGGCTGCCCGCGGCCCCGTGCGTGGCGCTGGCCTTCCTCGTCGCGGGCGCGGCCGGCGTGATCAACGACGAGGTGGTGCTGAAGCCGCTGCGCCCGTCCGGCGCCCTCACCACGGCCATCGCCGCCATCGCCCTCGGCATCGCGCTCGAGAACGTGCTGCGCTTCGTGTTCGGCAACGACCTGCGGGGCTATGCCCTGCCCATCCGGCGCGACTGGCAGTGGGCGGGCCTGCGCATCGGCCCCCAGCAGGTGCAGAACTTCGCGATCGCCATCGCCGCCATGGTCGCGGTGTTCGGCTTCCTCGCCTTCACGCGCACGGGCAAGTCCATGCGCGCCGTCGCCGACAATCCCATGCTCGCCGGCATCAAGGGCATCAACGCGGAGGCGGTGGCGCGACTGGTGAACTTCGTGGGGATGGGCCTCGCCGGCGTGGGCGGCATGCTGATCGGCCTCGACACCACCATCGACCCGCTCACGGGCTTCCGGGTCATCCTCTCGGTCTTCGCCGCCGCCGTCGTGGGCGGTCTCGGCAGCATACCGGGAGCCGTGGTCGGGGCCCTGTCGATCGGCATCGCCGAGGAGCTCTCGCTCCTCGCCCTGGCCCCGGCCTACCGCACGGCCGTGGGGTTCGCCGCGATCCTGCTCGTGCTGACGCTCCGACCTCGCGGGATCCTGGGAGAGCGCGCCTATTAGGAACTACCTGATCGCCATGGCCACGTATGCGGGCCTCTATGCGCTCCTCGCCCTGGGCCTCAACGTGATCTGGGGCATGGGCGGCATGATCAACCTGGGGCTCGTCGGCTTCTTCGCCGTGGGCGCCTACGTGACCGCGCTGGCCACGCTCAAGCTCGGGGCGCCGATGGTGCTCGGCCTCTGCCTGGCCGCGGGGGCGGCCGCCATGGCGGGCTGGGCGATGGCGCTCACCACGGCCAGGCTCCGCGGCGACTATCTCGCCATCATCACCCTCGGCTTCTCGGAGGTCGTCCGGCTGGTGGCGAGCAACGAGATCTGGCTGACGCGCGGCACCGACGGCATCTCCGGCATCCCCGGCCCGTGGCGCGGGCGGCTGAGCCCGGAGCAATTCAACCTCGTCTACCTGGCGCTGGTCGTGGCGGCTGTCGCGATCGTCTTCGCCGTGGTCGAGCTCCTGCGCCGCTCGCCCTACGGCCGCGTGCTCCGCGCCATCCGGGACGACGAGCAGGTGGCCGAGGTGGCCGGCAAGCCCGTGCGGGGCTTCAAGGTCGAGGCCTTCGCGCTCTCCGCGGCCGTGCTGGGCCTGGCCGGCGGGCTCTACGCGCACTACACCTCGTTCATCGCGCCCGATGCCTTCGTGCCCCTCGTCACCATCTACGTCGTGCTCGCGCTGACCGTGGGCGGCACCGGCAACAACTGGGGCGCCGTGCTGGGCGCCTGCCTGGTCGTCTTCTTCCTCGAGTCGACGCGCTTCGCCACGGCGTGGCTGCCCGCTCTCGAGCCCGTGCAGGTCGCCGCGGTGCGCGAGTTCACCATCGGGGTGAGCCTGATCCTGGTGCTGCGCTTCCGGCCGGCCGGGATATTGCCGGAGCGCCTCGTCCACATTCCCATGCCTGGCGCCGCCGCCGCTCCGGAGGGCCGATGAGCCGAGCCCCGCGTGTCGATCCCCTGCCACACCTCGAAGCCGTCGCCCGCGCCTCGACGCAGGGCGGCCAGCCGGAGACGAGCTTCCAAGCGCTCGACCGCGCCATGAGCGCGGTCATCGGCCACAAGCTCTTCACCGTGCTCGTGCACCATCCCGCGGCGCGGGAGTCGGAGCGGCGCTACACGAACCAGCCCGTGGCCTATCCGGTGGGCGGGCGCAAGCCGGTAGCCGCGTCGCCGTGGACGGACCGTCTCTTCGTGGAGCGGCAGCCGTACATCGGGCGGACCGCCGACGACATTCGCCGGGTCTTCTTCGACCACGAGCTCATCCTCTCCCTCGGCTGCGCCTCCGTGCTCAACGTGCCCGTGGTCTGGGGCGCGCGCACGCTCGGCACCATCAACCTGCTCCACGAGGCGGGGTGGTATGACGAGGGCGACGTGCCGGCCGGGCAGCTCTTCGCGGCGCTCGCGATCCCCGCGCTCCTCGGGCTGACGCGCCCCTGACCTCCGCTCAGCTGAGAGCGCTCAGCCAGAAGCGGAGCTGGGCGACCCGGATCGAGCCGTCCGCGTTGAAATACTTCGCCTGCCAGTCGTCGGGCTTCGCCTTGAGGAAGCCGTCGCCCTTCTGCCGCGGGTCCTGCTGCGCCACCCGCCACGCGAAGTGATCGTAGACGTCGAGCACGTGCGAGGCGTAGGCCTCCGCGAGCTTGCGGTTGCCCCGGATCATCGCGAGGTTCTCGTCGTTGTTGAACGAGGCCTTGTGGCCCAGGTTGTGGCTGCCCGTGATGACCACGCAGTCGCTGGAGAAAGGATCGATGACCACGATCTTGTCGTGGATGATGGCGAAGCCCGCGCTCAGGATCTCCTTGAGCCATCCGGCGGGCGCGGACTTCTCGTCGAGGGCGTCGGCGGCGATGACGCGGGGGTCCTGGGCCTTGCCGCCCTTGGGCGGTGTCATGCCGTGCAGCTCGTAGTAGAAGGACTCGGACGCGGACGGATTGGTGACGCAGCCCCGCACGAAGAGCGCCTTGTTGGCCTTGAGCGCGTCGGCCGCCCACTGCGCCACGTTGGGATTGCCGGGGTAGAAGACGAGGAAGAGCACGGCGCGCTTGGCCCCATTGATGGCCGCGACCACGTCGGCCATGTCGGGCGGGCGCGTCTCGTTCTTGGTGGAGCTCGACCGGAGCTTGGGCGTGTTGGGGGAGAACCAGCTCGTCAGCGTGCCATCCACCCCCGTCGCGATGGTCTTGCTCGTCGCGTCGAAGGTGCGGAGCGCCGGCCCCTGAAGCGCCGGGGGGCTGTCCTTCGCCTGCTGCGTGTCCGCCTTCAGCTGCTTCCAGTAGTCGAGGTAGCGCTGGGCGATCTTGGCGTTGTCGAGCACGATGGTGTTGTTGGTCTGCGCGCACAATCCCGTGGGCGTCCAGTTCGTGGACCCGAACAGGACAGCGCGCGGATGGCCTGACTTGTCGACGTAGACCACGAACTTGTTGTGGCCGATCTGGTTGCCGGGGAGCATGCGATTGAAGATGGCGCCGGCCGTCTTCGTGAGCCGGTCCCGGGCGTCCTGGTTGCCGTCCACCTGGGCCTTGGGCGCCTGCGGCTGCCCGGCCGGGCGCACCTCGTCCTCCATGGCGTTCGAGAGCACGATCGAGAGCTTCTTGCCGGCCTTCTCCAGGAGCGCGATGAGCTCCTCGTCCTGGAGCTCGTAGAGCGCGGCATAGAGCTTCCCGCCGGCCCTGGCCCGCCCCGCGAAGTCCGTGAGGGCTTCCACCATGTCGCCGGAGAGGCTGGCGCGCAGCGCATCCGTCGGCTTCGCGATGCGAGCGAGCAGCCCTTGCTTGCTGGGCTTGCCGCCGAGGGCGCGCGAGATGGCCTGGGTCGAGATGAGCCCGCGATTGAAATAGGCGTGCAGGGTGTCCGAGATGCGGGCGCTGATCTCGACCTCGTTGGAGGTGACCTGGGGAATCGTCATGGGCGCCAGGTGGCCCGGCGTGCCCTCGAGCGGCACGACCTTGTAGCGGAACTTGCGCGCGCCCGTCTTCTCCGCGATGAGGCGCGCGTAGACGTCTTTCCAGTAGAATTTCTGGATCGGGAACTTCTCGCAGGTGTCGTTCGGGCCGCGCTTGAAGCCCGGGAACACGGCCACGGCGGGCAAGGGCGTCTCCGTGCCCTTCGCGTCGATCCGGTAGACCGCGAAGCCCATGCATCGCTCGAGCTTCTGCCCGTAGCTCCAGGCCACCGTGATCACGTCGTTGTTGGCGAAGGCGATGGCGTTCTGCACGGCGGGCCTCCTCTCATCGGGACGCGAGGCGCTGCTTCTGGCGAGCTGCCGGGCCGATCGTGCGACAGGGCGGGAGAGCCGTCAAGGCGGTGGGCAAGAGGCGAAGGCGCCCGGCTCTGAGAGCCGAGCGCCCCGGTGCTGCCGCGGAGAGTCGGGCGCGCCGCTACTTGGCGGCCGCGTTCCGGTCCCGATGAAGCTTCGCGTGGTCGTGGTTGACCTCGTGGCGGTCCTCGCGGCGATCGCGATTGTCGGCGCGGAGGTCGCGGCGGTCCGCGTGGAGATCACGGCGGTCGCGGTTGATGTCGTGCTGGTCGTTGCGCACGGCCTGGCGCGCCGTGCGAAGATTCGCCCGATCCTGCTGGACGGCCGCCGTGTTGCCGGCCGCCCGGTCCTGCTGGAGCTGCCTCTCGTCCTGCCGGACGGTCTGCCGGTCGCGGTAGCGATCCTGTCGGTCGGTTCGAAGGTCCTGCCGATCCTGCCGGATGTCGCGGGCGTCCTGCCGCATGTCCTGGCGATCCTGCCGAAGGTCGCGCTGGTCACGACGCAGCTCGCGCCGATCCTGCTGCACCTGCGGGTCCGGCGCCGGGGTCGTCGTCTGGGCATGAGCGGCGGGTGCCCACACAACGGTCACCAGCGCTCCGAGCAGGGCCATGGTCTTCACTTGGTTCATGGGATCCTCCAGTTGATTGGTTGTGCTCCTCACCCGTGTGACGCGGAGCATCCTGCCGCCGTTTACTGGATGGTGGAGCAAGTGCTGCGCCGAAGCCGTGGTGCAGGATTTCAAGCACTTGAGGGCCTCCGCCTCAGAGCCGACTCGCACAATCCGTCACCCATCTGACCGGCCGTGTCAGCCGTGCTACCATGCGGCGACTCCCGAGATCCCAAGGAGGTGTCCGCCGTGGCAGAGGCGAATCCCGAGGCGAACGAGGTGCTCGTGCACCGCGACGGCGCCGTGCTCACGCTGACCTTCAACCGCCCCGAAGCCCGGAACGCCATGACGTGGAACATGTACGAGCGGCTCTACCAGACCGCCGAGGAGGTGGACGCCGACGATTCCGTCCGGGTCCTCGTGCTGCGCGGGGCGGGCGGCAAGGCCTTCGTGGCCGGCACCGACATCAGCCAGTTCAAGAGCTTCAGGACCGCCGAGGACGGCATCCAGTACGAGCGTGACGGCGAGCGGCGCACCGCACGCCTGGAGCGCGTGGGCAAGCCGGTCATCGCCCAGATCGAGGGGTTCGCGGTGGGCGGAGGCTTCGCCATCGCCGCCGTGTGCGACATCCGCATCGCCACGCCCGAGTCGCGCTTCGGCTTCCCCATCGCCCGCACGCTGGGCAACTGCCTCTCCATGGAGAACTACTCGCGCTGCGTGGAGCTCTTCGGGCCCTCCCGCGTCAAGGAGATGATCATGCGCGCGCGGCTCATCACGGCCGACGAGGCGCGGGCGGCCGGCTTCGTGCACGAGATCGTGCCGGCGGCGGACATCGAGGCGCGCGTGAAGGCCATCGCCCTCGAGGTCGCCTCCCATGCGCCCATCACCCTGCGCGTGACCAAGGAGGCCGTGCGTCGCATCCAGGAGCGCCGCCGCCTCGAAGGCGGCCTAGACCTCATCTCCCTCACCTACACGAGCGCCGACTTCCGGGAAGGCATGAGCGCCTTCCTCGAGAAGCGCCCCCCGCGCTGGACCGGCACATAGGAGCCCGCATGATCCGCAGCGTTCCCGGCCGCACTCCCCGCGTGCATCCGGGCGCGTGGGTCGATCCCTCCGCCCAGGTCATCGGCGACGTCACCATCGAGGAAGGCGCCAGCGTGTGGCCGCTCACCGTGCTCCGCGGCGACCAGGACAACTACGTGACGCTGGGCCGGAACTCCAACGTCCAGGACAACTCCGTGCTCCACGTCACGCCCGAGTTCCCGTGCATCGTGGGCGCCAACGTCACGATCGGGCACCGCTGCGTCGTCCACGCCTGCCGGATCATGGACAACGTCAGGATCGGGATCGGCGCCGTGGTGCTCACCGGCGCCGTGGTGGAGGAAGGTGCCCAGGTCGGCGCGGGCGCCCTCGTGCCCCAGGGCAAGGTCGTGCCGGCAGGATGGCTCGTCATGGGCGTGCCGGCCAAGCCGATCCGGAAGATGGACGAAGCGGAGCTCGAGGACATCCGCCGCAATGCGGTGGAGTACCTCGCCCTCTGGCACCGAGACTACCGGAGCGACCCGGCTACTTGACGTCGGGGGGCGCGCCGAGGTTGCGGGAAACCTCGATGTCGCGGCTCTGATCCCGCGTGCGCGTCGGGCTCAGCACGATCTCCTCCACCACGGTCCGCGCGGGCAGCGTGACGCACATCAGGATCGCCTCGGCCACGTCTTCCGGCTGCATCATCGTCGCGCGCGCCACCGCGTCCGGCGGCAGCGGCCGGTTGTCGAGGATGGGCGTGTCCACCTCGGCGGGCATCACCGTCGTGGCCCGAATCCCCTTGTCCCTCAGCACGGTGTGCACATGGCCCATGAGGTTGAGCACGCCGGCCTTGGCCGCGCCGTAGGGCGCGCCGCCGATCAGCCCGGGCCGAAGGGCCGCCACCGAGCCCACGGTCACGATCGTGCCGCCGCCGCGCTCGATCATCCCGGGCAGCGCCGCCTGGATCAGCGCGTAGACGCCGGTGAGGTTGACGTTGATCACGGCGTCCCAGTCCTCCTGCGTGACCCAGCGCACGTTGCGGGCCTTGCTCGAGTGGCCCGCGTTGTTGATGAGGATGTCGACCCGGCCCAGCTCCTTCATGGTCCAGTCCACGAGGGCGCGCCCGTCCGACGGCCGCGACACGTCCCCCGCCCGTGCGACCGCCTGGCCTCCGGCCTTCGCGATCTCCGCCACCACGGCGTCGAGCGGGGCCTGGCGGCGGCCGGAGAGGACCACGTGGGCGCCCTCGGCGGCCAGCATGAGCGCCGTCGAGCGGCCGATGCCCGTGCCGCCGCCGGTCACGATCGCGATCTGTCCTTTGAGCTTTGCCATGGGCGTCTATCTCCAGGCCCAGACGGGCTGTTCGAGGTGATCGACGCGGGTGGCCCGCCCGTGGCTCACGACCTCGCGCATCTGATAGACGACGGCGGCCGTGGGCGCGTGAATGAGACTGCCCAGGATGGGCAGCTGGATCACGGGCCGGTCGCTTTCCGGAATGCTGATGAAGCGCGGCACCTCGGGGGCGTCCAGCGCGTCCAGCGGGACGAGGTGCACGCGCGCCACCTCGGCGGGATTCGGGCGGAGGGGCCCGGGCGCCTCCGCCCAGAACACGACAGGCGTGATGACGAAGCCCGAGCGTGTCGGATAGTCGTCGAGCAGGCCGAGCGAGGTGCCTTCGGCGAGCTCGAGCCCGAGCTCTTCGTGGAGCTCGCGGAGCGCCGCCGCCGGCGCAGTCTCGCCCGCGTCCATGCGGCCGCCGGGAAGGGCCCACTGACCGGTATGCGAGCGAAGGGTCGGCGCGCGCTTGGTGAGGAGGAAGCAGCCGCGTCCTTCCTCGTCGGGCAGGAGCACCACGGCTACCGCCGCCGCCTTCCGCCCGTCCACGCTCGCCGCCCGCCGCTCGAAGGCCGCCAGGTTGGAGCGGGCGCGGTCGCGCAGCGCCGCGTCGAAGCGCACGGCTAGTACGCGGGCAGCCTGCCGCCGGCGCCGGTCTTGCGAACGACGCCGACCTCCTCCGCGGCCTTCATGGCCATGTGGCGGCTGTCGCTGGCGAGGGTCACGAACTGATAGCCCTCCGCGATCATCTTCACCGCGTAGGCGGCGGTGGAGTTGTGAATGCCTGCGACCACACCGTGCTTCTTGCAGGCCTTCACGATCGTCTGCTGGGCCTCGACCACGGGCGGGTCCGTCTGGTCGAGCCGCGGCTTGCAGCCGAGCGCGAGGGAGAGATCGGAGGGGCCGACGTAGATGGCGTCGACGCCGGGCACGCTCAGGATGTCGTCCAGGTTCTTGAGGGCCTCGGCCGTCTCGATCATGGGCATCACGATGACGTCGTCGTTGGCGTGGTCGCCGTAGTCCGTGCCCATGTAGAGGCTCGCGCGCACCGGGCCCCAGGAGCGGAACCCGCGCGGCGGATACTTGCAGGCCTGCACGAGAGCTTCCGCCTGCTCCCGCGTGTTGATCATGGGACAGATCACGCCGTAGGCCCCGGCATCGAGGATCTTCATGAGCCGCGCGGGGTCGTTCCACGGCACGCGCGCGAACGGAATCACGCCCGTGGTGGAGATGCCCTGCAGCATCGACACGCCCGTCTGGTAGTCCACCACCCCGTGCTGCATGTCCACCGTGAGCGAGTCGAAGCCCTGATGGGCCATCACCTCGGCCGAGAAGCCCGAGGGGATGGAGAGCCATCCGTTGACGACCGCTTCGCCGCGCGCCCAGATCTCCCGCACCGTGTTCTTCCGCACGTCGCGTCTCCTTTGGTCAGACTCAGAGGTTGCCGGCCCCGGGCTATCTAAGCCGCCGCCGTCCCGGCTGTCAAGGACGCGCGGGCGGGTGATGGGCGCGCCAGTGCCGCGCGATCTCGCTGCGGGTGGCGAACCACGCCTGGCCCCGGCGGCGCACGTGCTCGAGGAAGCGGGCGAGCCCGCGGGCGCGCGCGGGACGACCGGCGATGCGGCAGTGCAGCCCCACCGACATCATCCGGGGGCGCGTGCCGCCCTCCTCCCAGAGCTGGTCGAAGGCGTCGCAGAGATACGCCGCGAAATCCTCCGCGACCTGCAGGGAGCCGCGCCAGAAGCGGATGTCGTTGGTGTCGAGCGCGTACGGGATGACCAGCCACGGGCCGGCCGCGCTCGGCACGTAGTACGGCAGGTCGTCCGCATAGGAGTCGCTGTCGTAGAGGAAGGAGCCCTGGGCCACCACGAGGTCGCGCGTGTTGACCGATGGGCCGTAGCGGCAATACCAGCCGAGCGGCGGCTGGCCCGCCGTCTCGGCGATGGAAGCCACGGCGCGCGCGATGGCCGCCCGCTCCGCCTCGCGGTCCAGCAGCCAGTGCTCCTCCCAGCGGTGGCCGTGCGCGCAGATATCCCACCCGCGCGCGATCGCGGCCCGCGCCGCCTCCGGGTTGCGCTCGAAGGCCACCGCGCAGGCGAACACGGTGCCCTTGACCTGATGCTCGTCGAGCACGCGCAGCAATCGCCAGAATCCCGCCCGGCTGCCGTACTCGAAGAACGACTCGTTGGCGAGATCGCGCGCCTCGGCCGGCACCGGAGACGGCGCCTCGCCCAGGCTCTCGCGCCTTCCCTGCCCGTCCTCGACGCGGTTCTCGGAGCCTTCCTCGTAGTTGATGACGACGTTCACGGCCACGCGCGCGCGGCCGGGCCAGCCCACCACGGGCGGGGTCTCCCCGTAGCCGATGAGATCGCGCGTCATGGCCGCCCAGTATAGCGCCGGCCCGAGGGCTGCGTGCTATACTCCCGCCGATTTCCGAGCCACCCGCGAGCCTCCGCCGGATGCGCGCGGAGAGAAGGACCACGACGCCCATGAGCCTCGAGCAACAGTTGACCGACCGGCTGACCCAGGCCATCAAAGCCAAGGACACGCCCACCGCGGACGTGGTGCGCATGCTGAAGACGCGCCTGCAGGAGCGCCGCACCGCCAAGGACTTCTCCGGCACGGTTGACGACGCGCTCGTCCTCGACGTGATCGGCGCGTACCGCAAGCTGCTCCAGAAGGCGATCGTCGAGTACGAGAAGGTTGGCGAGAAGGGCGCGGAGCAGGCCGCGAAGCTCCGCTTCGAGATGGCGTTCTGCGAAGGCTACCTGCCCAAGGGCCTCGACGAGGCCGCGGTGCGGGCCCTCGTCCGCGAGCGCATCGGCGCGCTCGGCCTTGCCGAGCCCAGGCAGGTGGGCCGCCTCGTGGGCGACATCATGAAGACGCACAAGGGCCAGGTCGAGGCGGCGGACGTCAAGCGCATTGCCGAGGAGCTGCTGAAGGCGTGAAGCCCTGTCCCTCCCGCGAGCGAGCGCCCGCGGGAGGGACAGCGTCGAAGGCGGCTACTTCTGTCGTTGCGCGGTCAGCGTCGCGGGGAGCACACCGTCCACCTGCCCGCTCATCTGATCGCCCGTCACGGTGAGCCGTCCCGAGATCCGGCCACGCAGGATCATGTCGTTGCCCGAGACCGTGGCCTGGATCGTCGAGGGCCGATTGATCGAGGGCCCGGTCACGGTCAGGTTGCCGGTCACGTCCGCACCGACCTGGTTCAGGTCCATGACGACCTGCCCCCCTCCCATCGAGACCGGCTCGAACATCCAGTTCCCCAGCCACCGCCCCGTCACGTTGACGGTCGGCGGCGCGCCCATCATGGGCGACCCGCTGCCGCCACTCGCGCATCCTGCCACCAGCACCGTCAATGCCACCGCCGCGAGCCCTCGCACCCTCCTCATCGCCTGGCCCCTCCCCGGTACATCATATGAACTTCAGTGCCCACCCAGCCCGGGGATCGAGATCAGGAGGTGGAGCGACCCGCCCAGCTCGTTGAGCCGGCGGGCATCCCACCTCACGAAGGCATCTCGCTCCTCGGCGGTGAGCTCGGCGCCTGCGAGCGCCCCCTGCGCATCTGCGCGGAAGCGGCCGCGAAAGGCCGCGTCCTTTTTCAGGCGATAGAGCAGCACGTTGACCTCGTACCGGCTCATGCCGTCTCCCACTCCATGGCGGCGAGATCGATGCGGCCCATCTCGCCGAAGAAGCGGACCCTCGCTCGCAGCGGCCCGACGGCTCCCATCAGCACCATCCAGTTGAGGAGCTCGTGGGAGCCCGTCAGATCCAGCTCCTTGACCGTGAGCGCACACAGCGCTTCGTGGTCGCCCGCTTCCATGAGCGCCACGAGCCGCCGGTCGAACGAGGGCGCGGACGTGCCGACGCGGGCGAGCGAGAGCTCGGGGAAGTGCGAGAGACCGCCGGTGGCGATCGCGGCCACCCGCCACGGCCCTTCGCCGATCACGCGGGCGATGTGGCGGCCGGCGGCATAGCAGCGGCGCGCCGTGGGCTGCGGCGCCACGAAGCAGTTCACCCAGAACGGGACGAGCGGGGGCGCCGGCGTATCGCCGCAGAGCGTGCCCACCGGGCTCAGGAAGGCGTGGTCGAGGGGCGCCGACCACGAGGCGGCGAAGTCGAAGCCCTCCTCCATCCCCACCTCGAGAATGCGGTTGGCCAGGTCCTCGTGGAGCGGATACCGCTGCGGCAGACCGTCCAGGGCCTGATCGAACTCGATGGCATCGGCCTGCACCATCCGCTCGACGGAGCGGCCGATGCGCACGCACATGGCCGGGATGGCGTCGAAGGAAAAGACGTTCAGATGATCGTCGGCGATCACGACGAGCGCATCGGGCCGGGTCGCCCGCAGCTCGCGACCCATCTCCTGCACCACCGCGATGAGCTCCTCCACCATCTTCCGCCCGTGCGGCCCCACGTTCTTGCCGTAGTAGTCGGGATAGAGCACGTGCGACATGGCGGCTGCATAGACGAGCTGACCCATGGCTAGAGCTTGCCCCAGTAGGCGCGCTCCTTGGGAAAGACGGAGGTGCACTGGACGCGCTCGGTGGGCCCGTCCAGCACGTCGGCGACGCCGCACCATACCTCGTAGTGAGGCATGGTCCGGTGCGCTTCGAGGGCCGCCTCGTCCTTGTAGACCTCGTAGAAGTAGTAGACGTTCGGATCCTTGGCGTCCTGGAGGACGTTGAAGCGCAGGCAGCCGGGCTCGTCCCCCTCGGAGCCGAGCGCATCCACCTCGATGGCCTTCAGAAACCGCTCCCGCTTGTCCGGCTTGATGCGCACCTTCACCCAGAGGGCCAGCATGCCTGTCTCCTTGCACTCGAAACTTGGGTTGTCAGACCCGGCGCGGGGCCCAGCGGGCCACTTCGGCGTCGAGGTCGAGGGCCCGCGTGCCTACCGGGACGCCGCCCGGGACCGTCCAGAAGATCTCGAACTCGAGGCCGTCGGGATCCTTGGCGTAGAGGGAGAGGCTGACCCCGTGATCCGACTGCCCGACCAGCGAGCCCACCTCCATCAGCCGCCGGCGTGCCCGGACCAGATCGGTGATCTCGCCGACTTCCCACGCCGAGTGGTACATGCGCGCCGCCCGCTCGTCGGGACGCCCGATGCCTCCCTGCTCGAACAGGCCCAGGTGGTGATCGTCGGGCGTGCCGGGAATCTTGAGGAAGGCGGCGTTCGGATACCGTTTCTTCACCTCGAAGCCGAGCACGTCCGAGTAGAAGTGCACGCTCCGCTCCACGTCGGATACCCAGAGCACGAGGTGCTGCAGTCTCCGGAGGCCGAGGCCGGCGGCGTCCCCGCTCACCGCGAGCCTCCCGGCATGTCGACGCTCACCGTGATGGCCGCGCACGCGATGATGGTGTCGGCCCCCGGCACGCGCAGCCCGCCCGCCACCGGATGCACCGTCACTTCCCCGTGCGGCAGCTCGCGCCTGACCACCTCGACGTCCACGGCCGCGGGGTCGGGCACGGCGACGGTCACGTCCACGATCATCTTGCCGCCGCGCTCCCTGACCTCCTGGAACAGCGGCAGGCTCGAGTGGCGGATGGCGTCGGAGACCGCCCGGCAGGCTGCCTTCGTGGCGTCCTTCCCGTGCACGTCGACCCCCATCCCGAACTCCAGCACCTGCGGCTTCGCGCTCACGATGGCCTCCTGTGGGTGATCTGTCCCCGCGCATCCTTCACCCTGGCGTGACGGCTGTCAAGCACCGCTTGACGCGCGGAGCGGGTAGCGGCATCTTCTTGGCGACCTATCACCCTATCGGGAGGGACCCGTGAAGCTTCTCTTCTTCGACGACTTCAAGCTGGGCGTGCTCAAGGGAGACTCCGTCTTCGACGTCACCTCCATCGTGGAGGGCGTTCCGCACACGGGTCCTCACGATCTCATCAGCGGCGTCATCGCCCGATTCGGCGAGTACCGGAGGCGGCTGGAGGAAGCCGTCACCCAGCCGGGCGGCACGCTGCTCAAAGGGGTCCGGATCCGCTCGCCCCTCCCCCGGCCGACGAACATCGTGTGCATGGCGGTGAACTACATGGAGGACGGCACGCGGACGGAGCCCGCGCCCATCAACGCCTTCCACAAGTCGCCGAACGCCGTCATCGGCAACGGCGACACCATGGTCCTCCCCGACGTCCCCGCCACCATCTTCGAAGGCGAGGCGGAGGTGGCGCTCGTCATGGGCAAGCGCGCATCCCAGGTCAAAGCCGCGGATGCCATGAGCTACGTGTTCGGCTACACGAACTTCATCGACGGCTCCGCCCGCGGGCTGCCTCCCGCCGGCAACACCTTCTATCAGATGAAGTCGCGCGACACCTTCGCACCCATGGGCCCGTACATCGTGACGGCGGACGAGGTGCCCGATCCCCTCAACCTCCAGGTGCGCCTCTGGGTCAACGGCGAGATCAAGCAGAACTTCAATACGAGCGACATGGCCCACAAGATCGCGCGCTGCGTGGAGTGGGTCACGTCCATACACACCCTCGAGCCCGGCGACGTGCTCGCCACGGGCACCAACCACCGCGGTTTGAGCGCGTTCCAGGACGGCGACGCCGTCGAGATCGAGACGGACCGGCTCGGGCGCCTGCGCTTCTCCGTGCGGGACGATCTCAAGCGCACGTGGTCCCGGGAAACGCGCCTGGACCGCCAGCAGAAGGGCGCGGAAGGCACCACCCCGCAGCTCACGGGGAAGTACGCGCCCGCCGGACGCTGAGCGCCGTGGCGGGCGGGCGCGGCCTCGCGCATCTCGTGGGCAGCGTGCCGCTCGAGTCTGCCGAGGCCGTGTTCCGCAAGGTGGGGGGCGCGCTCGGCTTCGAGCTGGCCTCCGTGCCCGATGGAGAGACCGGCGAGCGCCGCCGCTGGATCTACTGGCAGCGCACGATGCTCGAGCGCCATCCCGCGATGGAGGTGGACCCGGAGGCGGGCCTCCTCGAGCTGCGCCAGTGGGACGGCTCGCTCCTCCGCCGCGCCGAGCTCCTGCGCCTCAGGCCCGGCGTCGATCCCGATGCCGTCGAGTTTCCCACCGGCTATGCCGAGGCCGCCGCCACATCGTGGCCGATCTTCGAGCGGCTCCGCGCCGAGGGCGTCTTCCCGTCGGCCACCCGCTTCCAGGTCTGCCTCCCCACGCCGATGTCGAGCGCGTTCATGTACGTGAGCCCGCGGTCCCACGAGGCGTACCTGCCCGCGTACGAGCGGGCCCTGCTCCTGGCGCTGCGGCGCATCGTCGCCTTCGTACCGCCAGCCGACCTCGCCATCCAGTGGGACATCTGCCAGGAGGTCCTCGTTTTCGAGAGCTACTTCCCGACGCGCCCCGCGGACTACAAGGAGCGCGTCTTCTCCCTGCTCGGGCGCCTGGGGCAGGCCGTCCCCGCCGGCGTGGAGCTCGGCTATCACCTCTGCTACGGCAGCCCGGCCGATCAGCATCTCGTCATGCCGAAGGACGCCGGCATCCTCGCCGAGATCGCCGCCGCCATCCTCTTCCGCGTGCCGCGCCGCGTGGACTTCCTGCACCTGCCCGTGCCGCAGCACCGCGATGATGCGGCCTATGTCGCGCCGCTCCGCGGCCTGACCGTGCCGGCCGAGACCCGGCTCTATCTCGGGCTCATTCACCACGGCGATGGGCCCGGCGACCGGCGCCGCATCGATGCCGCGCGCACGGTCGTGCCGGCGTTCGGCGTCGCCACGGAATGCGGGTGGGGCCGCGGCGATCCCGGCCGCGTGGACGGTCTCCTCGACAGCCACCGCGACGCCGTCCGCTACCTCACGAACGACCTTCCGACCCGGGGGGTTTCCTGATAATCTCTCGGGGTGAGCCGGCACACGCAGGGCACCCACAGCGGAGGTCATGAGCGCGATGAGTGATTTCAAGATCTGGATGAACGGCAAGCTCGTCTCCCAGGCGGAGGCGGTGCTGCCCGTCAACAGCGCCGCCGTCTTCTACGCGTCGAACGTCTTCGAGGGCATCCGGGCGTACTGGAACGAGAAGGACGGCGAGCTCTACGCCTTCCGGCTCGCCGAGCACTTCGCCCGCTTCCGCGAGTCCATGAAGATGATGCGCTTCACCATCCCCTACCAAGACCTGGATCTCTACGACGCGGTCCGTCAAGTGCTCCACGGCAACGAGGCCCGCGAAGACATTCACATGCACATGGTCGGCTACGTCGCCGGCGTCGGGCTCGACGCCACCTCACCGAGCGGGCTCTACATCAACCCGCGCCGGCGGCCACGCATCGGCGACGGCACCGGCCTCAAGGCCTGCGTGAGCTCGTGGCAGCGCACCAGCGACAACGCCATCCCCATCCGCCTCAAGTGCGGCGCCAACTACCAGAACGGGCGGCTGGCGGGGCTCCAGGCCAAGGCCGACGGCTACGACTCGCCGATCTTCCTGAACCAGCACGGCACGGTGGCCGAAGGCACCGGCGCCACCTTCTTCATGGTGCGCAAGGGCAAGCTCGTGACGCCGCCCGTGACCAGCGACATCCTCGAGTCCATCACGCGCGCCACCCTGATCGAGTCGCTCTGCCCCGCCCTTGGCATGGACGTGGTGGAGCGGGACATCGCGCGGACGGAGCTCTACGTGGCCGACGAGGCGTTCTTCTGCGGCAGCGGATACGAGATCACGCCGATCGTGTCCATCGACCGGTTCCCGCTGGGCGACGGCAAGATCGGTCCCGTGACCCAGCGCCTCTCCAACGCCTACATGGCCGTGGTGCGCGGCGTCGACCAGCGGTTCCCGGAGTGGCGGACGCCCGTCTACCGGCCCGTCACCGTGTAACGCGCCGGCGGGCGGCCGCGATCTCGTCCTGGACGCCTTCCGCGCCGGGGAAATCGCGGCCCGCCCGCCGGTACCAGTAGCGGGCGTTTCTGAGGTCGCCCTCGATCGTGTGCACGATCCCGTGCAGCCACGCGGCGAGGTTCGACCGCTCCCCCTGGACGATCTCGTGGGCCGGCTGCCATTCCCCCTTCTCGAGGAGCTCCACGGCCTTCAGCAGGGCGCTGCGGGACTCGGTGGTTTCCATGCGGCGCATCATACCCCTCCTGAGGACCGAGCGGACGGCA
>Ga0335071_10003417_pt1 | contig 16750 bp, 11 predicted proteins | sample Lox_Sample_15_FD_206724 | JGI IMG/M metagenome (GOLD analysis project Ga0335071, IMG submission 206724) | Soil microbial communities from Loxahatchee National Wildlife Refuge, Florida, United States - Lox_Sample_1.5 | ecosystem: Environmental > Terrestrial > Soil > Wetlands | place: USA... | reverse complement strand
TCTTTTGGGTGCTGCTCGGTCAATAGGGCGGCGCCTTGCCTTCAGGAGGAACCCTTGATGGAAGAGAGAACTGATAATCATTCGCGTGCCGCGAAAAGAGCGGGAGTTGTATTTCTTCAATTCGTGGCTTTGGCTCTGTTTCTCATGATGGCGTTGCCCGCAGGCGCCGCTGACAGCCGCCCTGTCAAAACACGGGTCGCTCCGGTTTACCCGGAGATTGCAAAGCGCATGAGAATCGAGGGCGAGGTCAAGCTCGAAGCTACCGTCGATGCGAGTGGCAACGTGACCGACGTGAAAGAAGTGAGCGGAAATCACGTCCTGGCTGTTGCCGCCGAGGACGCGGTTCGCAAATGGAAGTTCGAGTCCGGCAGCGGTGATACCGTCGTCGTTGTCGCGGTCAATTTCGGGCAATAAGGTGCGGACGAATGCGTCCGCACCGCAACCTGCGAGAGAAAGGTCGGGCCCGCATAGGAGAAATGCGGGCTATGCCTGCGCACCGTGGCACTTTTTGTATTTCTTGCCGCTGCCGCAGAAGCAGGGATCGTTGCGGCCGGGCTTGTCGCCGGTGCGCCGTTGCGTGGTCTGGGCTGCGCCAGCCCCGGCCATGCTGGCCGCCTCTAACTCCCGCTGCTTCTTGCGGTGGAACTCCTTCTCGAGCTGATCGATCGTTGTGGAAGGCGCGCGTGTGGGAATGGCCACCTCCCGCGGAACCGCGTCCAGCGTGGACGACGCGGCTCTCCAACCCGACCCATCGCCAGGAACAGCAGAGCTGGCCACCGGCGGCGCCTTGGGGACCGCGCGGCGCGGCTGCACGGCCTGCGTAACCGGCTGCCCATCCTGACCCAGAATCTGCATCCGGAAGAGGAACCGCACCGTGTCTTCCTGGAATTTCAACATCATCGCTTCAAACAGGTCAAAGGACTCGCGCTTGTATTCCACCAGCGGATCGCGCTGCGCATAGCCGCGCAGATTGATTCCCTCTTTCAGATGATCCATCGAAAGCAGGTGTTCCTTCCACAGCCCGTCGATCACGCTCAGCATCACCATGCGCTCGTGATAGCGCATGGTCTCGGCGCCCAGGATCTTCTCCTTCTCCTCATAGCCTTCCGTGAGTTTCCCAAAGATCGTCTCGCCCAGCTCGTGCCGGCCCAGCCCCTCCGGCTTGATGCCCGCAGCATCAAGATTCAACCCGAATTGATCGATCAGTTTGCCGCGCAGTCCTTTGAAGTCCCATTGATCGGGCCGGATCTTTTCGTCGGCGAACTCGTCGAGTAGCGCGCTCAGGATTCCTCCGACGTAATCTTCGAGAATCAGCTCGCGCTGCTCGACGCCTTCGAGAAGCTGGCGGCGCAGACCGTAAACGGCCTCGCGCTGCTTGTTCATCACGTCGTCGTACTCGAGCAGGTGCTTGCGGGCGTCGAAGTTCTGCGCTTCTACGGCCTTCTGCGCCGTTTCGATCTGCTTGGTCACCATCCGGGACTCAATGGGCACATCCTCTTCCATCGCCTTGTAGAGCAGTTGGCCCACCCAGTTCTTGGCGTAGATGCGCATCAGATCGTCTTCAAGCGACAGATAGAAGCGGCTCGCGCCGGGGTCTCCCTGGCGGCCGGCGCGCCCGCGCAACTGGTTATCGATGCGCCGGGACTCGTGGCGCTCGGTGCCCAGGATGAACAGCCCGCCCGTCTCGACGACTTTGTCGTGCTCCAGCCGGGCCGCTTCGGCGTGCACGCCGTAAACCTCGGCCCACTCGGCTTCGGAGATCTCGAACTCCTGGCCCTGGTAGTAGAAACGCAGGAAGCCCGGCGGCGCCATGGGATTGATGGCGCCCTCGGCCACGCTGATGGCGCGCGCCTTGCTCTGCTTCACCAGTTGCTGCCGGGCCATAAACTCGGCGTTGCCGCCCAGCAGAATGTCCGTGCCGCGGCCGGCCATGTTGGTGGCGATCGTGACCATGTCGAGCTTTCCGGCCTGGGCAACAATCTCCGCTTCGCGCTCGTGGAATTTCGCGTTCAGCACAACGTGGCGCACGCCCCGGCGCTGTAGAATCGCCGAGAGGCGCTCGGATTTCTCTACCGAAGTTGTGCCCACCAGCACCGGCTGCCGCTTCTGGTGAAGCTCCAGAATGTTCTCGGCTACCGCCTTGTATTTTTCCTTCTCCGTGCGGTAGACCACGTCGGGATTCTCGATGCGCAGCAGGGGCTTGTTCGTCGGGATCACGACGATTTCGAGCTTGTAAATCTTTTCGAATTCGGCGGCCTCGGTCTCGGCTGTGCCCGTCATTCCGCTCAGCTTCTGATAAAGCCGGAAGTAATTCTGGAAGGTGATTGTGGCGAGCGTCTGGTCTTCCTTGCGGATGTTCACCCCTTCCTTGGCTTCGATGGATTGATGCAGCCCATCGGACCAGCGGCGGCCGGGCATCAGGCGGCCGGTGAAGGTGTCCACAATGATGACCTCACCGTCCTTCACCACGTAATCCACGTCGCGTTTGTAGAGGGCGTGGGCCTTGATGGCCGTCTCCACATAGTGCTTCAAATCCCAATTTTCGGCGTCGGCGATGTTGTCGATGCCGAGCGACTTTTCGATCGTCACCCAGCCCTCATCCGTCACACCAATGGTCCGCTGTTTCTCGTCCACGATGTAGTCGCCGGTCAGATGCTTCTGGCCCTCGCGGAGTTGGATGCCAAGCTCCTCCTGGCGTTTCGTGTCGTGGAACTCGATCTCCTCGCCCAGCACGAGCTGCGGAATAATGCGGCGCACTTTGGCGTATTTGTCGGTGGTCTGGTCCGTGGGACCGGAGATGATCAGCGGCGTACGCGCTTCGTCGATCAGGATCGAGTCCACTTCGTCGACGATGGCGTAGTAGTGGCCGCGCTGCACGCAGTCCTTGGCTTCGAACTTCATGTTGTCGCGCAGGTAGTCGAAGCCGAACTCGTTGTTGGTGCCGTAGGTGATGTCGGCCCCGTAGGCGGCGCGGCGCTCGTCGTCGCTCAGGTCGTGGACGATGACGCCAACTGTGAGCCCCAGAAACTCGTAGATCTTGCCCATCCACTCGGCGTCGCGTTTGGCCAGGTAATCGTTCACCGTGACCACGTGCACGCCGTGGCCCGCCAGCGCATTCAGATAGCAGCTGAGCGTGGCAACCAGCGTTTTGCCTTCGCCGGTCTTCATTTCGGATATCTTGCCCTGGTGCAGAACCATGCCGCCGATCAACTGCACGTCGAAGTGGCGCATCTGCACTGCGCGCCAGCCCGCCTCGCGCACCACGGCGAAGGCCTCGGGCAGAATCTCGTCGAGCGCCTCGCGCTCGGCTGCCTTAATCTCCTCAGCCTCTTTGAGCCCTTCAAGCCTGGCGGCGATCCGCGCCCTGAACTCGAAGGTTTTCGCCTTCAGCTCCTCGTCGCTCATCTGCCGGACAGACGGCTCCATCGCGTTGATCTCATTCACGATCGGCGTCAGCTTTTTGATGGCCCGCTCGTTGGCGGTGCCGAAAATCTTCGCCAGTAGCTTGTCGAATATCACGCAGTTCTCCGCTTACCAGTGTAAATGGCGAGGCGAAGCGAGGAATGGATCGGACAAGAGGCGATAGATCGACGCTTGACAAAACCGGCCTGAGCCTTCGCGCGCCCGAGGCAGCGCGGATTTGCATCAAATCAAGCGATGAAAGAATCTCTGAAATGATAGAAAAGAATCTGAGAATCTGAACCGATGAAATAAATTCCGCAGCAGCGAAGGGAATCGCCGCAAGTGACCCAGGCCATGCGCCGCACGGCGCTGATCTACAACCCGGCTTCAGGCATCCATTCAGCGAGCCGGCGCGCCGCGGTCGAGAAGGCTCTCGATGTCTTCCGGCAAGCCGGGATTGAGACCGAGGCGCTGGAGACAAAGGGGGCAGGAACCGCGGTGGCGCTCGCGCGCGAGGCTGTCCAACGGGGCTGCGACACGGTTATCGCCTGCGGGGGCGACGGCACCGTTCATGAAATCCTGCAGGGGCTCGCGGGCACTGAGACGGCGCTCGGCGTGATTCCCTTCGGCACGGCCAACGCACTGGCGGCCGACCTGGGTTTGATCGGTCCTCCCGAACGAGCGGCGCGCAAGCTGCTTGAAGCCTCGCCCTCGAAGATCTCAGTAGGGCACATTCACTACACCGGGATCGATGGGAAGGCTGACTCGCGCTACTTCATCGTTGCCGCCGGCATTGGGGCCGATGCGCTGCTGATGTCGCGGCTCGATGCGCGGCTGAAGCGGCGGCTCGGCTACGTACTTTACCTCATCGAGGCCGTTCGCATCTGGGCCACGCATTCGTTTCCGCTCTTTGAGACGTTGCTTCCTGCCGCGAATGGCGATAGCGCCGGACGCGCCATTGAAGTTTCGCAGCTGCTTGCCGTCCGGGTCCGCTCGTTTGGCGGCGTGCTGAACAAACTGGCCCCGGGGGCAAGCCTACGCAACGGACGCCTGAGCCTTCTCGCATTCCAGACCCAGAGCCGTCTGCGGTATCTGAATTTCCTTCTCGCGGTGATGGCCGGCCGCCAGACTTTCTCGCGCGGAATTGAGCTGGTTGAGACGCCTTCGGTCGAGTGCCGCGCTCCCCGCGGCAACAAAGAGCCCATCTTCGTCGAAGCCGACGGCGAGGTGCTGGGCTCGCTGCCTGTACGCATCGAAGTTGTGCCCCACGCGCTGAATCTCCTGGTTCCTCCCGGAGCACAACCGTAAGGAAGGCAGCGGAGCTAGCGGCGCTAACGTAGTCAGCGGGGTTAGCGAGTCAGCAGGTCAGCAACTCAGCTCCGTGCCCCGTCCTTGCGCCTTCCTACTGGCGCAAGGGCGGGCGCCGAAAAGCCAAACGGTCGGGTTTTGTGGTTCCCTCCCTTTTTACGATGAAGCCGTGAAAAGGACGGGGCATGGAATGGATCGGCAATCCTACGAATTCCGCTTCAGCGCGCGCTTCAGCACGGTTTCCAGCGCGGCTCTCTGCTCAGCGTAATCTTCGGCGGAGATTTTGCCGGAGACTTTATCGCGCTCCAAAGCGAATAGCTCCTCTTTCAGCGTCTCCATCAGCGTGCCATTTGATGCGGCAGGCTTGGCGGCTGTGCCCGCAAGCGGGGCGGCGGGAATCGCCGCAACCACCGGACCGGCGGCTGCAGAAGCGAGAGCTCCCTCCGGCCTGCGCAGCAGAACAGCCGCTGCGCCGGCGAGAACCAGGGCCAGCGCACCCAGAATCCACCACTTGTATTTTGAAAGCGGGTCGGGCGTATTGATGGGCGTTCCGAGACCGCCGCCAGGCGCGCTGGAGGTCTGCTGACTGCTGCTCTGCTGCGCGGTGGCGCCGCTCTGCGATTCGCGCGGCAGCGAGCCCACTCCGGCAACCGTGAAATCAATCTGCTTGCCCGCCGCGACGTTCTTCATCAGAAAGGTCTGGAGCCCGGCGTCGCCGCCCTGCATGGGCTTCAGATCTGCTCCGGCGCCGTTCGTCAGCGACATGCTCAGGGGCATCAAAACCGCGAAGCTATCGGCAGGCAGAGAAGGCACGGGGTGAAAGGCGTATTTGCCGCTCGCGTAGGGCACGGTGTACATGACTTGAAAGAGCGTGTCTTTGTCGCCGCTGTCCGGCTGGATGGGGAAATTAAAGGAGTAGTGTCCCTTGGGGCCGTCAGGATCGAGCTTCATGTTGGTCGGCAGTCCACCCGGCCTCTCTGCCGACACTTCGCTGACGATCGCATCCGCGGGAAGAACGATCTCAAACGACTTTTTGCTCCACTGTGTGGTGGGCGGCGAGCTGGTGTTATGGACAAAGAACCGTTCATCGACGCTGAGCTGCCCGTTGTCGCTCTCGACCTCCAGGACATCGGCCTCGAGGGAAACGCTGTTCACCTTCGCGGCCACATCGTAGACGGAGATGTCGCCCGATCCGCCTCCCTGCGGCGCGGCAATAAAGTAGCCTGCGCCCTGGTGCATGACGCGGATCAGGTAAGAGCCATTGCCGGGCAGGTTCAGCGTGTAATGGCCCTGCGCGTCGGTCTTCGTGGTGGACGCCTCGCCCATCCCAGCTTGAACGTCGATCAGCGCCACGGCGTCTCCCGCAGCGGGCTTGCCGGTGGTTTTGTTGGTCACCGTTCCGGTGACGCTGGCGGCGTGGGCCAGTGCAGCGCCAAGCAGGAGGCTCAAACCAAGCATCTTCGCAAAAAACTGTCTCGCTGTCATTGCGTCTCGCAATCCTTAATCTTCAGATCCAAAACTGGTCCCTGCTCCCTGACCCCTGATCCCCTTTTCATTTCACACCTGCTGCAGCCGATCGATTTCCGCAACAAGCGTTGTGGTCTCGTTTTCGAGCAGCGCCCGCTGGGTCTCGAAGTCCTCCTGCGGGTATTTGCCAGCCCGGTACTCGAAGTTCAGATCGCGCAGGTTTTCGTAAAGCTGCTCCTTTCGCTCCAGCAGGAACTCGAGGCGCGACTTTTCCTTCTGGCCGGCGAAGCCACTTTCCGGCCAGAAGGTGTAGACGATCAACGCAAAGAGCAGCAGGAGGCTGGCAACAAGTCCCAGGGTTTCACTCATCTCTAAGACCTCCTTCGGCGCCGGCGTCCACACTGGTTTCCCGGCGAATGCGCTCCCGCCGTTCGCGCTCGGCTGGGTCGAGAACTACTTCTTCCGTCAGCCCTGCCGGATGCCCCTTGCCGCCTTTCAGACCGCCCCAGCGCCGGATGAGCAGAATCGTTCCTGCAAGGGCCGCCGCAAAGACTGCGAAAGGAGCGATCCAGGCCACCAGGTCGAAGCCTTTGGCCGGCGGAGCGGCCAGCACGGTGGCGCCATACTTCGCCACGAAAGCGTCGAAGATCTGCTGATCGCTCATCCCGGAGGCGATGTCCGTGCGCAATTCGGAGAGTTCCTTCGTGGAACTCGTGCAGCCCACGTGGTTGCACTCGCCCAGCAGTTGCGCGCAGCCGCAGGTGCACATCAGGCGATGGTCGAGATCGTAAAGGCGGCCATTCGGGCTGGAAGCGCCCACGGAAAAGCAGATCGCCACAGCCAGCGCCACCGCTTCGAGAACTTTAGGAAGGCGCATCAGTCCCCTCCCTTAAATGCCGCAACGGGTTCTGTCTGCGCCACCTGTACCCGCGCCGGGGCCAAAGTGGGGGTGAGGCTGGGGGCCAGCGCGATGAGAGTTCCGAAGACCATAATGACCAGCCCGAACCAGATCCATCCGACCAGCGCATTCAAAAACGCCTTGATGATGGGCTGGCCGGTCGAGGGATTCGTTCCTTCGTAGACCACATACAGGTCCCACTCTGGAACCGAGTGAATCGCCACCATCGTTTGCGGCTGCTCGCTGGCGTGATAGACGCGTTTCTCAGGGGTGATCTGGAACTGCTTTTTGCCGTTCTGGTAGACGTTCAGCACGGCGAATTCGGAGTCGTAGTTCTGGTTTGAGTCCTGTGTGAAGCTCTCGTTCTCCAGCGTGTAGGGCCCGATGGACATTTTGTCGTGCAGCCCGAGTTCCTTCTCGATGTTGCGATTGAAGGCGGCGCCGGCCAGCCCTACCGTCGCCACCACGACCCCAATGTGAATGATGTAGCCGCCGTAACGCCGCGTATTGCGGCGGGTCAGCAGCACGGCTGAAGACAGAAGATTGCGGCGAGTCTGCCGGCGGATCACCCTCGCCCCGCGCACAAACTCCGACAAGATGGCCGTGAGCACTGCAGCCGAGAGCGCGAAGGCTACCACTGCATAGAAGCTGCCGGTGTCGAATGCCCCGCCGTTCCATGGCCTCACTCCCAGGGCCAGGCAGGCCGCAACCACGACCCACAGCGCGATAACCGGAAGAATGAAGTTCCGCCTTATGGCGCGCAGCGACGTGGCGCGCCACGGCAACAGAGGCCCCACGCCAGTCAAGAACAGCAGAAAGAGCCCGATGGGAACGGCCACACGGTTATAAAACGGGGCGCCCACGGTCACTTTTGATCCCTCAACATATTCGGAAAGAACCGGGAAGAGCGTGCCCCACAGGATCACGAAGCAGGCCGTAAGCAGCACCAGATTGTTGAACAGGAAGCTCGATTCGCGGCTGACGAGCGATTCCAGATTGCGCTCGCTTTTCAGGTGGCTGCGCTGCAGCAGGTAGGTAAAGATGCACACTGCCACCACAATTCCCATAAAGACCAGGAACCATGCGCCGATAGACGATTGAGCGAAGGCATGGACCGAGCTCACCAGCCCGCCGCGCGTAAGCATCGTGCCCAGAATCGTCAGCAGGAAGGTGGAAAAGATCAGCCACACGTTCCAGCTCTTCATCATGCCCTTGCGCTCCTGCATCATCACCGAGTGCAGAAAAGCGGTTCCCGTCAGCCAGGGCATGAAGCTGGCATTCTCCACCGGGTCCCAGCCCCAATAGCCGCCCCAGCCCAGCACCGCGTAAGCCCAGTGCATGCCGAGAAAGATACCGCAGGTCAAGAAGAGCCACGTAACCAGCGTCCAGGTCCGCGTGGTCTTAATCCACTTCTCGCCCGGATAGCGCATCATCAGCGCGCCCAGGGCAAAGGCGAAGGGCACCGAGAAGCCCACATAGCCGAGGTAGAGCATCGGCGGATGAATCACCATTTCCGGGTATTGCAGCAGAGGATTCAGGCCGTTGCCGTCGGAAGGGACAATCCCGGTCTGCTGGAGTGCGAGAAGTTCAGCGGGCCCGACGCCAAATGGATGCGCAGCATAGACGGCAGGGAGCAGCGCAAAGGGCGGCGCATTGATCACCAGAATCAGCAGAAAAAATACCTGTACAGCGGCCAGAATTGTGCCAGCGTAGGCGTAGAGCTTTACGTCGGCCTTGTGCCGCAGCCGCAGGACGAATCCAAAGACCGCCAGCAGCCATGCCCACAGCAGCAGCGACCCCTCCTGCCCGCTCCAAAGCGCGGCGAACTTGTACGCCGCAGGCAGCGCGCGGTTTGAGTGCTCCAGGATGTAGGTGATCGAGAAGTCGTTGGCGAAAACAGACCAGACCAGCGCAAAAGCGGCGGCTGTGACGGCGACAAAACCTGCGATCCCCGCGCGGCGCGCAGTATCAGCCAGCCGCTCGGGCGAAATTCGCGCCTCTCTGCCGGTCGCGATCATCCGTAGCGCCAGCGCCCCGGCCACCAGGTTATAGGCCGCTAAGGCCAGTGCAATCAGAAGGGAAAAGCTGCCAAAGGCTGCCATGAGACTCCATCACGATTTTCGCACGTTTGGCAGTTCGACCGCTGCTGGCCCCCGCACGATGACGTCAAGCGCCCGCCAACGTGGGGCGGCTCACCGCCTATGCAAGAGACGAACAAAAAGTAGAGAAACTGTCTCCCCGAGACAAGAACTGCCTGACCTATCCTCTCCCCTCAGGATAGTCCCATTTTTTGTGATTTGGCTCACTTTAAGGAGCTTGTCAGGCGTGACTGCGTTTCAGACTAAACGCTGGCGATCAACTGGCTGGCAGCGGTCAAAATTTCTCTGCGTCCAGCCGGTTCGTCCAGATATTGCACGTGCTTACCTTCGTAGTCCGATCTGGCGCCTGTGCCGTTTCCGAGGACGAGCACCGGCAGGCGAGGCATTCTGTCCTGCAACTCGGCGACAAAGTCCGGGCCGCGGATCCCCGGCATGAAGTGGCCGCAAACCACGAGTACAAGATTTTGCGCAAATTGCGGCTCCTCAACGAGGCAGAGAGCGTCAACCGCCCCGGAGACCCTCTGGACGTCGGGAAATCTCTCCTCAAGGACCGCCTTCCGCCATCGCGCTTGAAGAGGGTCGTCGTCTACCAGCAGAATAATTGGCATCAGAGGGGCCCCCGATCCGAAGCCGGATCGGCCTTTCATGGGGGTTTGCACCCACCCGACGCCTTAGATGGCGGACCTCGAAACACCGTTGCCCGGCGGTCTTTTCCCGGCTGGCCGCCTCCTCCGTTCCCTCGGGCACTCGCCCTACCCGAACAGAAACTCCTTCGCCCGAAGGTCCTTGATTCCGTCGCGCAGCTTTGCCGCGCGCTCGAACTCGAACTTTTTGGCCGCTTCGCGCATTTCGACCTCGAGTTTCGCGATATAAGCGTCCAACTCGGCCTGCGTTTTGAAGTCGGGAATGCCTTCGGCCGCTTCCTCTTCTAGCTCGCCGTACTCGGCCTTCAGAATTTGCGCCAGTCCCATCTCCACCTGACTGACGATCGACTGCGGAGTGATCCCGTTTTCCTCGTTAAACGCGCGCTGGATCGCCCGCCGGCGGTCGGTTTCGTCGATCGCCCGGCGCATGGAGTCGGTCATCGTGTCGGCGTAGAGAATGGCCCTGCCCTCGATGTGCCTTGCCGCGCGGCCCATGGTCTGAATGAGCGAGCCCGAAGAGCGCAGGAAACCTTCCTTATCGGCGTCGAGAATGGCGACGAGAGAAACTTCGGGCAGGTCAAGCCCTTCGCGCAGCAGGTTGATGCCGATCAGCACATCGAATTCGCCCTTGCGCAACCCGGCCAGCAGTTTCACGCGCTCCAGCGTTTCGATCTCCGAATGCATATAGCGGCAGCGCACGCCCACCTCGGTATAGTAGCCGGCCAGATCCTCGGCCATGCGCTTGGTCAGCGTGGTCACCAGAACGCGCTCATTCCGCTTGGCGCGGTCGCGGATTTCGGCCAGCAGATCGTCGATCTGCCCCTTTACCGGCCGCACCTCCACCTCAGGATCGACCAGACCGGTCGGCCGGATCACCTGCTCGACCACGATTCCGGCCGAGCGCGTCAGCTCGTACGGCCCCGGCGTGGCCGAGACGTAAATCGCCTGGCCCACTCGTTCCTCGAACTCGTCAAATTTAAGCGGCCGGTTGTCGAGCGCCGAGGGCAGCCGGAAGCCGTAATCAATCAGCGTTTGCTTGCGGCTGCGGTCCCCGTGCCACATTCCATGCACTTGGGGAATGGTCGCGTGGCTCTCGTCGATAAAGAGCAAAAAATCGCGCGGGAAGTAATCGAGCAGCGTGGGCGGCGGCTCGCCCGGCTGGCGCCCGCTGAAATGCCGCGAATAGTTCTCGATGCCGTGGCAGTAGCCCATCGACTTGATCATTTCGAGATCGAAGCGCGTGCGCTGGTGGACGCGTTGCGCCTCGACCATGCGGCCCTCGGATTCGAGGTGAGCCACCCATTCGTTCAGCTCCTTCACGATCGACTGAATCGCTTCTTCCTTCTGCTCAGGCCGCACGACGTAATGGCTCTTGGGGTAGATCGGCAGCCGCGAATACTTCTGTTTCACCGTGCCGAAGAGCGGATCGATTTGCGAGAGCGACTCGATCTCGTCGCCGAACATTTCGATGCGGTAGGCGGATTCGTCGTAAGTGGGGTAGATCTCAATCACGTCGCCGCGCACGCGGAAGGTGCCGCGCCGGAAATCGGTGTCGTTGCGCTCGTAGAGGATTTCTACCAGGCGGCGCGTAACGTCTTTGCGGCTGATCCGCTGCCCCTTTTCGAGCAGCAGCAACATGCCGTAGTAGGCTTCCGGGGAGCCCAGGCCGTAGATGCAGCTCACCGAGCTGACGATAATGGCGTCGCGCCGCTCGAAGAGGCTGCGCGTGGCCGAAAGCCTCAGCTTGTCGAGCTCTTCGTTGATCGTCGCTTCCTTCTCGATGTAGAGGTCGCCCGCCGGAATGTAGGCCTCCGGCTGGTAGTAGTCGTAGTAACTGACAAAATATTCAACCGCATTCGACGGGAAGAATTGCTTGAACTCGTGATAGAGCTGGGCAGCCAGCGTCTTGTTGTGCGCCAGGATCAACGCCGGCCGGTTCGACTCTTCAATGATCCGGGCCATGGTAAAGGTCTTGCCCGAGCCTGTTACACCCAACAGGACTTGGTGCTTTTCGCCGTCCTGAAGCCCGCGCACCAGCTCGTCAATGGCTCTGGGTTGATCCCCGCGCGGTTTGTAGCTGGTGACAAGCTGGAAGTCCATGGGGGGATTATAGCGCGGGCAGGCGAAGACCGGGCGAAGAGCTTGGGCGCGGCATTATTCGACTGTTGAGCGGGAAGACGATTGCGGCGCTCAGGCGGGGAGGGCGTGCCGGAAGCTCCTGCGGCGAAGCAGTATGCCCCGCAGCCAGTCCAGAAGCGATTTGCCGCGCCGAGCCGACGCCGGCGCGACACCGAATGGATCTTGTGCTTTCCCGCCCTTTTCACAGGAAACGCTAAAAGGACGGGGCACGGCGCCTGGAGAGCGCTGCGGCCCGGCTTCGGAACGGCGCAGCTCGGCCATGGCCTGTTTAACCTGGGCGCGGAGAGATTCGACTTCGAGCGTGCACGAACGCAGATAAGCGGAGAGGGTCAAGCCGGCTTCGGCGGCGCGGCGGCGGAGCTGGGCGCTCTCCTCGGCGCTCAAGCGGACGGTGACCGATGAGGTTTTCGGAGCTTGATTTTGCACCGGAAAATCCCGGCGGGGTTGGGGGGAGGGCCGCTCGGGTGAGTCATCGGGAAAAGCTTGGGGGAGGGTCTCAAGAAAATCCGAAAGGGAGCGGGGTCTGGCTGGCGAAGCCGGGGAAGATGCAACGGGATCGGGATCGGCAGCGCGGTAGCGGGCGTGGGCGCGCAGCGCGCTTTCGTAGCTCAGAGAAGCAACGTCGGGAGCCAGTTCGCTGTCGTCGAAGGCCTCATCCTCGCCCTTGGGCCCGGCCAGCGAGGCCAGCAGCGATGCAAAGCTCGAAGGGGCTGAAGGGCGCTCCGCCAGATTCTCCATGGAAGAGAGATTAGCCCCACAGGAGAAAGTGGCTTGAGAGCAATTCCAGGAAAAGCGCAGGCACCTTTCCGGAACGGGATTGAAAAGAAGCAAGTCCCGAATCGGGATTGAACGCCAGAGCCCGTATCGGTTCGTTCAGGCTGCGGTGGAGGCAAAAGTGAGCGGATCGGGAAGAATCCGGTCCGGGAGATCGAGCATCGGCGTAATCTCGTCGATGGGCATGGGCCGGGCAAAGAGATAGCCTTGGCCGTAGCGGCATTTCATCTCGCAGAGGAGACGATACTGCTCGGCGGTTTCGATGCCCTCGGCAACCACTTCCATCCCCATCACGCGAGCCAGATCGATGATGGTGCGAACAATGTGAAGCGGCTGCTCGCCTTCGGTCATCCGGCGAATGAACGAGCGCTCGATCTTGAGCACGTCGAAGGGAAAGACATGGAGGTGGTCGAGCGAGTTGTAGCCGGTGCCGAAGTCGTCGAGCAGCAAGGATACGCCAAGACGGCGGAGGCTGCCCAAAACCTCCATCGCGGTGTGAGAATCGGTCACGAAGCTGGATTCGGTCATCTCCAGGCCGAGCTGATGGCTGGAAATGCCCGTACGGACAAGGAGGGCCTCTACATGGTCGGCGAGACCCTCGCGAGCAAACTGGCGCGCGGAAAGATTGACGCAAACGCGCGGAGCAGACTCGGATGGATGTTCGCTGCTCCAGCGCTGAATCTGCCTGCAAACTTCGGCCATTCCCCAGTCGCCAATGGGAAGGATGAGGCCGCATTCCTCGGCGATAGGGATGAATTCCGCGGGAGGAATGATGCCGCGCCGCGGATGGCGCCAGCGAATCAGGGCTTCCAGTCCGACGATGCGGCGGGTGGCGAGCTCGACTTCGGGCTGGTAGTAGAGTTCAAACTCGCGCTGCTCGAGCGCGCGGCGCAGATCGGCGCATTGAGGCCAGATCTCGGAGGTGGAATGCGCCCGGCGCGCGGCGTCCTCACTCCGAATGGGGAGGAATTGCTTGAGACGGCGCAATTCCAGTTGGCTGGCGGCCATATCGGCAAGGTTCTCGAGCATCTGAATCTCGTCCAGGGTCATGCGGCGCCGGGGCTCGGAACTGAAGACGGTGAGCGTACCGAGAATTCTGCCCTCGGAACAGCGAACTGGAGCGCTGGCAAAGGAGCCGACCTGGAGCCGGCGAATATTAAAGCGGCGATCTGCGAAGTTAGGATGCTCAGCGATATTGGGAACAACAACTGTACCGTCCGCGGATAGGACCATCTCGAAGATCGACCGCTCCCGAGGCATTTCGCGCACGGGCTCGCCCCAATAGGATTTGATCCAGATCCGGCTTTGGTCGGCGAAGCCGAGGCAGACCGTATCGGCGTGAAAGTATTGTGCGCAAAGCCGCGTAATGGTGTCGAAGCAGGGCTCCGAGCCAGTGTCGAGGATTCCCGTGGCAGCAAGAGCAGCCAGCCTGGCATCTTCCTGATCGTTCCGAGCCATCGCGCTTGTCACTTCGATTGGTCGCATCTCATGAGCCCTGTAGCACCCTTCCAGGCAGACCCCGACAGGGCGGCGGACACTAGGGAAGAGTGACCGCCGCGATTTGCCCGAAGATCATTGCGTATCGGCCAATTCACGGGGCCGCGCAATCCGCCGTCAGGGTTCCGTATCTGCTTTATCGGTATGAATCGAAAAAACACGAGATTACCCAGAAAGAAAATGGGATTTATGCAGTTGGAAGGGATGCAACGGGATTTGAACTGTCCTGTTTTCGGACAGGGCTCCAGCGGTTCCAAGGTTGTTGTATCCCGAGACCCCAGAGTCAACTGGCGTTCTCCTCGAGAGAATGCCACCTTTCGCGGCATTTAAAGAGGCACGGAAACTGTGGAACCGCTCTAGTGCTGGGGACTGCCCGTTTCCGTCCACAAAAAGGCAAGAATATCGGCGTGGTCCTGAATCGACTGATCGACGCCGACTCCCGCCGAATGGCCGTTGATCAGACTGTAGTGGAGCAGAACGGGCCGGCCGCTCGTTGAAGCAGATTGCAAGAGCGCCGCCATTTTGCGTGCGTGCAATGGATCGACGCGGGTATCGTCTGCGCCGGTAAAAAACAGGACCGCCGGGTAGGCTGTGCCGGGTTTGACGTTTTGATAAGGCGAATAGCGGAGCAGATAGGGAAACTGCTTGGCGTTATCGGAAGAGCCATACTCGGTGGTCCACTCGGGACCCTGAAGAAACTTCTGGTAGCGGAGCATGTCGAGCAGCGGATAGCCGCAGAGCACCGCGGAAAACAGCTCCGGCCGCTGAACAATCGCCGCCCCCATCAGCAGGCCGCCGTTGGATGCGCCAGAGATGGCGAAATGTTCCGGCGAAGTGTATTTCTGAGCGATGAGGTACTCGGCGGCTGCGAAGAAGTCGTCGAAGACATTCTGCTTACCAGCGAACATCGCCTGTTCGTGCCACCGCTCGCCATACTCGCTGCCGCCGCGCAGATTGGGCAGGGCAAACCAGCCGCCCTGCTGCAGCCACTCGGCGTACATTGAGCTCCATCCGGGCAGCATGTTTACCTGGAAGCCGCCATAGCCGGTCATCAGCAGCCGCTCGGAGCCGTCGCGCTTCAGGCCCTTTTTGCCGGCGATGAAGATGGGAATCCGGGTGCCGTCTTTCGAGGTATAAAACTCCTGCCTGAGCTCGTACTGGCTGGTGTCGAAGGGGATTTTGGGTTGGGCAAAAAGCTCGCGGCGGCCTGACACCGGGTCGAGGCGATAAAGAGTGGGCGGCTGAATGAACGACTCGAAGCTGTAGAAGGCGTAACGATCGATAGTGCGGCCGGAGATTGAGGAGATGGAGCCGATGCCGTCGGTGGGGACGGTGCCGGCGGGCTTGCCTTCGAGCGTATAGATGGCCGTTTCGGGCTTCACGTCGTGCAGGCGCTGGACGAAGAGCCGGTTGCCGACTATGGAGAAATCGCTAATGGCGTCGGTCCCTTCAGGGACGATCGTCTTCCAGACGTCGGGCATGATACCGGGATCGGCGCGCAGGATGCGGCTGTTGGGGGCCTGATAATCGGTCTTCACATACCAGGCGCCTTGGGCATAGATGGCGGAAAAGCGGGCGTCGAGCCCCCAGACGAGAATGTCGAAGTACGCGCCCTTCTTGGTCAGGTCGCGATAGACAATATCCACGCGCTTGGCCGGCGTGCCGCGGTCGATCTCGACCACCAGGTAATGGCCGTCGTCGGTCACGGTGGCCCAGAACTGGTCGATCGTGCCCAGCAGCTCGCCGTGAAACTCGTGGCCAAAGAGCAGCTTGTCCTGCGCCAGGCGCGCGCCCAACGTGTGCTCGTAAAGCAGGCAGCCCTTGTCGTCGCAGCGAGAGTAGAAGAGGCCAGAGGCGTCAGGGGTGAAGTTGGCCGAGAAATAGAGCGCTGAGGGAAGTTCGTCGGGGAGCATCTTTCCGGTTTTCACGTTGAAGACGCGTACGGTGTTTTCGTCCGCGCCGCCCTGGCGGACGGTGAAAGCCACGAGCAAGCCGTCGCGCGAGACGTCGGCTATCTCCACGCTTGTGTTCGGATCCTCGGTGAAATGAGCCGGATCGACAAGGCGCTCGTCTTTGCCTGTCCAGCCGTGGCGGAGATAAATCGACGCCTGGCCTTCGCCGGCCAACCGCTTCGCGAAAAAGAGGTCGTTTCCGCGCTCGATGGGCAGCGACCACCTGGAGACGCGTTCGAGCTGGTCGAGATCGTCCGCGATCTGATCGCGAACGCGATCCTGCTTGAAGTAGCGGGCGGTGTAGGCGTTTTCGGCCCCAATGAAGGCCTGGGTCTCCGGGCTTTTTGCGTCTTCGAGCCAGCGGTAGTTATCGACAATTTTGGTGCCGAAGTAGTTGTCGGTGACGGGCGTCTGCTGCGCGGCCGGCGGAGCAGGGAGCGTAGTGCCGCCGCGGCCATGGATCGCCTGGGCGAAGGAGGCTGGAGAGAGGAGGACGAAAAGCAAACTGCAAAGAGCGCGCCGCATAAGTGGATCATAGTGCAGCGGGGCAGCGAGGTTAGCGGAGTTAGC
>Ga0335071_10003416_pt1 | contig 16754 bp, 18 predicted proteins | sample Lox_Sample_15_FD_206724 | JGI IMG/M metagenome (GOLD analysis project Ga0335071, IMG submission 206724) | Soil microbial communities from Loxahatchee National Wildlife Refuge, Florida, United States - Lox_Sample_1.5 | ecosystem: Environmental > Terrestrial > Soil > Wetlands | place: USA... | reverse complement strand
TCTACGAGGACATCGTCGATTTCTTCATCCAGGACATCAGGGACACGGTGAAGGTCGGGGGGGCGAAGCGGCTCGATACCCTCATGCGGGACAAGCCGGTGGCCGAGGCCCTTGCCCGGGAGATCCTCGCGCTCATCCGGGGGAAGAGCTCATGAGGGGGGACGCCATCCTCTCTATGGAACGCGGCAGGCAGGCGACATGACGGACCAGGAGATGACCCCCGCAGCGGTCGAGGACATGAGGCTCCTCGGGGACGTCGATGGGCTCATCCGCGCCCTTGCCCCGGGCCGGCCTGCCGAGGTTCGGAGGGCGGCCGCCACCTCCCTCGGCGACCTCGTCGACCCCCGGGCCGTCGCGCCCCTCGTCGCCGTGCTTGCCGAGAAGGAGGACCAGGTGAGGCTCGCGGCGGTCCTCTCCCTTGCAAAGATCGGCGATCCCCGGGCGGTCCCCCCCCTCATCGGCCTCCTCGCCGACCCGGACGGCGACGTGAGGACCGCGTCTGTGATCGCCCTCGGCATGATCGGCGACCGGAGCGCCGTCCCGCCCATCGTCTCGTCACTTGCCGATGCCCACACGCCGGTAAGGGACGCGGGCGCCTGGGCCCTCGGGGCGATGAAGGACGGGCAGGCGGTCCGTTCGCTCATCAGGTCCCTCTCCGACCCCGAGTGGCATGTCCGGATGGAGGCGGAATGGGCCCTCCTCGAGATCGGGCAGCCCTCGGTCGAGCCCCTCATCGCGGCCCTCCACGACGAGGGTGTCAGGTGGAAGGCGGCGGGGGTGCTCGTGAAGCTCGGCGGAATGGCCCTCGAGCCCCTGAAGGCCGCCCTCCAGAAGAACACCGACCCGAACACCCGGCAGGGGGGCGAGTGGGCCCTGAAGAAGATCCAGGAACTGAAGGCAAAGATGCGGGAGCGGGACCCCTTCAACGACCGGAACATCCCGAAAAAATGATCGGCAGGCCGGGCCCGGGGTGCGTTTCCCGGCGTCCCCCCCTGTAAATCCCCGGTTCAGGTCTTCCGGTGCCTCTCCGCCGCCGCGACGAAGCCCTCCGCGAGGGCGTCGGTGAAGTACGAGTGGGTGTACGCCCCGACCGTGTCCCACTCGGTGAGGCCATCGCAGCCCCCCAAGATCCCCTTCCCCCTCGCAAGCTCGAGGGAAAACCGGGCATCGCCCCCGCATTCGACGCGGGAGTAATGGAACTCGTGCCCCCGGAAGGAGAGGCCGGGGGAGAGGGCAGAGGCAGAGCAGGTCGCCCGGGCCTCCACGTACCCGAGCGCCTGGACCCTCCCGGTCAGCTCTGCACGGGCCGGGAGCACCCGCGCCATCGGGAACTCCCTGCCCTCCGCCGAGAGTGACTCGCAGAGCGCGAGGAGCCCGCCGCACTCGCCATACACCGGCATCCCGCCGGCGCAGGCCGGGCCGAGCTCCCCGATGAACCGGGATGCCGACAGTTCCCCGGCATGGAGCTCGGGATACCCGCCCGGGAGGTAGAGCCCGTCAACGCCGGGGAGGGGATCGGCGAGGGGGCTGAAAAACACCAGCCGGGCCCCGGCCCGTGCCAGCCGGTCGAGGTTCTCCTGGTACATAAAGCAGAAGGCGGCGTCACTGGCGACCCCGATGGTGACTGAGGGAGCCCGCGAGGGCTCAGGGCCGCCCGGGTCGGGGAACGGCGGGGAAGCCCGGGCAATGTCGAGGATCGCGTCCAGGTCGCAGCACTCCTCAAACACCCCTGCCTGGGAAGGGTCGGGGGCGGCCTCGGAGGCCATGACGAGGCCCAGGTGCCGGCTTCCGAGGGCGAGGTCATCCCGTTTCGGGACCCACCCGAGGGCACGCCCGCGGAGCCCGGCCTCGATGAGGGACCGGTGCCGCGGGCTCCCTACCCGGTTGAAGATGAAACCGGCGGGCGGGGTGGCCTGCCGGTGCCCCGCATATCCCTCGATGACCGCGTGGACCGACCCCGACATTCCCTTGGGCTCCACGACAAGGACGACCGGGGCGGAGAGCAGCTCCGCGACGTGGGCGGTGCTCGCGATGTGGCCCCCGTCCACCCCGTCGAAGAGCCCCATGACCCCCTCGATAACGGCGAGGTCGGCCCCCCGGGAGGCGCTCGCGAACACCCGGGCGACCTCCTCCTCTCCCATCATGAACGGGTCAAGGTTCCTCGAGACCCGGCCGCAGATGGCGGTATGGTGGGAGGGGTCGATGAAGTCCGGCCCCACCTTGAAGGGCTGGACCCGGAGCCCCTGGGCGGTGAATGCGGCCATGAGGCCCCGCGCGACGGTAGTCTTCCCGCACCCGCTCCAGGTGCCTGCAATGACGATCCGGGGGATGGCGCGGCTCACGGTCCCCTCACCTCCTGCACCGGGATCCAGGTCCCGGACTCTTCGCAATGGGCGGCGACCCGGCGCTCGACTCGGCCGACCACGCCGCCGGCATACCTGCCTGGAGGGGGGATCTCAACCTTATCAGGAGAGGCAGTTCAGTGTGCATGGCCAGGAAGCTCGTCATGGCGATGTTCCGGAATCCGGTGATGGAGGGATCCCGAAGTAGTGGCCTGATTCCCATGAATGGTGGCATCCGGGAGATAATTGATGTGATGGAGGAGGTCGTGGGGGGATTGCTTCGCGCCCGGGCACGATCATGCACCCCGGTGCGACATCGGCGGCCCGTCAGCCCCCTCGCTCTCGACGGTCGATGGGGGTACCGAGAGATGCCCTGCCCGGAGTTCGTGGTCATTCTTCATACCCGCCTTCACCCTCGCCGGCATTCCCCTTGGTGGCCGCTGGTGGTTCCTGTTCTGCCGGTTTCAAGGGGATGACCGCGATGGTGTTCCCGCTCTCCCTGCAATAAGCCTCCACCCGCAGGGTCACGCGGCCTGCCATGCTGTTCGTCGTCAGGATCAGGGAGTCTTTTCCCCGCAGGGCCCGGAGGATGCACTTGTCGATGACGCCGTAGTGGAACTCAACGGGCAGCTGTTCCTGCTGCGCCCGCTGTTTTGCCCGGGTGCCCATGGTCCCGATGGCAAGATCTTCACGGGATGCAACGCAGGAGGCAAGGGATCTCCTGTCCTCGTCCACATTGCAGACGGTGATCGTTCCCGGAACCCGGTTCCATCGGGAGCCGTGGAGCAGGTTCTCGATGATCTCCACCATGTCCAGCACGCTGCGGGGTTTCCGCTCCGGCTGGGAATACCCGCGCCGGCCGAGTTCCAGGGACAGGTCGAGCAGGGCCGGGACCGAGAGGTGGGCTTTCCGGACCAGCCCGGGGCTTCCAAAAGCCACTTCCGGCCGGTCCTCCCGGAGGATCTCCCCGTTCAGGAGGAGGATTGCCCGATCGGCCCAGGGGTACGCCAGTTCAACGTCATGCGTGGAGATGATCACGGTCCTGCCCTCGTGGTTCAGCTCCTCGAGGAGTTCCATGATGTCCTCGGAACCGGCCGGGTCGAGATCGCTCGTCGGCTCATCGAAAATCAGGATGTCAGGGTCCATGGCCAGGATCCCGGCAATGGCGACCCGTTTCTTCTCGCCGCCCGAGAGCTGGTGCGGGGGGCGCCGGCCGAAACCCTCGATACCGACGTGCCTGAGGGCATCGGCGACCTTCTTCCCCACCATCTCGTCGTCATACCCGAGGTTCGACGGGCCGAAGGCCACATCCTGCCAGACCGTGGGAGCGATGAGCTGGCGATCGGCGTTCTGCAGGACGTAGCCGACGCGCCGGCGGAGATCGCGGAGGGAGGCGGAATCGTACCGGATCGGCTTGTTGTCGAACAGCATCGTACCCGTGGATGGTCGGATCATGCCATTGAACATCTGGAGCAGGGTCGACTTGCCGGCTCCGTTCGGCCCCACAAGGGCAATCTTCTCTCCCTTCCGGATATGGAAACTTATCCCGCGGATTACTTCCCGCCCCTCCCGGGGGTAACGGAAATGAATGTCCCGGGCTTCAAGGATGATGCTCATGGCAGCTTCACGATCCTGGCGGATGCCATGAAACCGATCACTCCGAGAATGAGAAGGTAGAGGACGACAGGTAAAATCGAACGCGCCCGTACCGGTTCTACCTGGCCAAATGAAGGGAACGCACCGTCATAGCAGCGGCAGTCCATGGCGCGGATCAGATCCTCGCCGGCATTCCAGCTGGTGATGAAGAGCATACCGCAGAGGGAGGACAAGGACCGCAGCGATTCTTTCGGGGATCCGTACCCGAGCCTCATCTTCTGCGCCAGATAAATCTCCTTTGCATGTTCGTAGAAAATGAAGACGTACCGGTACATGATCATCATAAGGTCGATGAGTTCGACCGGGACCCGGGCGCGCTTCATGAGATTGAAGAGATCGGTCATCGGCGTCGTGAGCGTGATGAAGAAGAGCGAGACCGAGCACCCGAAGACCCGGCACAGGACCAGTATGCCTTCCCGCAGGGATCCTTCGGTGAGGGTGAGGTCGATCCAGAGCACCGGGTGGTATCGCCAGATTACCGCGCCTCCTCCGAGAAGGAAGAAAAGGAGAACCACGCTAATGACGGTGAAGACGGCCGGCCCCAGGAGGAGTTCGCCATAGATAACCGGTGAAACACGTGCCGGGATGACCAGGACGCAGCTGAGCACGATACCGGAGAGGAGTGGAACCAGCGGCGAGGGCGAAACGAGGCAGATAACGAGGGAACCAAGACCGAGGAGGAGCTTGGTTCCCGGGTGGATATGCCTGAAGGCACTCTCCTGCGCGATATCATCCAGCAGTGTTTCGAACATCGCAGTTACGGGTTGCCGGGGCGTTTTCTCTGGCCGTACCAGTACCCGATGACAAGTCCGACCACTACCCCGCCGAAGGTCGCCTGCAGGGCAAAGAGAGTCGATTCGATCTCGCCACTCGGCGGCACATACTGGGGGATCAGCGGCTTGAAGTCTTCGACCGATCTTCCCGTTATCTCCGCGATCTTCGCTGAACCGACATCATCCGACCCGCTGAACTCGTGTCCCGACTGGCCGCTCACGATGATGAAGAGGACAACGAAGACTGCGAGTCCGATTAAGGTGAGGATCTCGAGTTTCCTGTTCTGGAACATGGGTTACACCGTACCGGCCGGAACCTGGACGGTTGCCCCAAGGGCCCCGTCAATCTGCTGTTTCGAGAACACGCCCAGTTTCTCGATGAGATCCGGTTTGAGCTGGATAATGTACTTGAAGACCAGCGCAAGGACGAGTCCCTCGATGATAGAGAGCGGTACCTGGGTGATCGCGAAGATCGCGAAGAACGTGACGAAGGATGTGACGACCCCGCCGGCCGCGGCGGGGTAGGCAACGGCAAGTTCAAAGGAGGTGATGATGTACGTGACGATATCCGCGACCGCCGCTACCAGGAATACGGTGACGTAGATATTGACCGAGGTGTCTTTCAGGAGTTTGTACACCCAGTAACCGACCAGGGGGCCGCCGATTGCCATCGAGACCATGTTGGCCCCCATCGTTGACAACCCTCCATGGGCGAGCAGGAGCGCCTGGAAGAGCAGGACGATGCCCCCGATCAGGGCGGTGATGGAGACCCTGAAACACATCACCGAAAGCCCGGTACCGGTCGGGTGCGAGCAGCTGCCAGTCACCGAGGGCAGCTTGAGCGCGGACAGGATGAAGATGAAGGCGCCTGAGACCCCAAGCAGCGGCAGGAACTCCCTGTCTTTCCGTATCAATTTCCTGAGTTCAACGATCCCCATGATGACAAAGGGCAGGGCAATGATCCACCATACGAGGCACCACTGCCATGGGAGGAAACCTTCCATGATATGCATCCATATCACCTACACAAGCTAGCTTGTCTTAACTACATAAAACTTGCTTTAGAACCTCCCGATGACGAGAGAGAAGAGCCTCGAACGGATTTCGGGCGGGTTCGCAGGCGTGCCCCGCACGATCCGCTCGGCCGGGTACCCGAGGTCCTCGCAGAGGGCGATGCTGCAGGAGATCCCTTCGCCCGCGAGCGCGGCCGCGAGATCCCCGAGGGGAAAGGACGGGTCGGGGATGAGGAACACGATCTTCCCCCTCCGGAGCTCGCCAACGGTCTCGGCAATGGCCTGCCCGGGGTCCCGGCCATGCCCGTCCACGATTGCCACCTTCACGACCGGGAGCCTGAGCCGGGCAAAGGCGAGCTGGAGGGAGGAGATGCCGGGGACCACCTCGCCCTCCCTCTCGCCGAGGCCCGCGAGCATCGGGTCGCCGGTGGAGAGGAGGACCGCGTCACCGGGGATTTCGAGGGTTGAGTAGTCCCGGATCTCGTGGATCTCGCAGGACCGGGGGAGGTGCGGCCGTGCAATCTCGATGGCCCGCCGGGAGCCATAGACCCGGTGTGCCTCCCGGAGTGCCCGGATCGCCTCTTCGGTGAGCATGCCGGGCCCGCAACCGACCCCGACAATCTTCACGGGATGCCTCCGAGGACCCTGCCCGACCGGTCGAAGAGGACGACCCGCACCCCGGGCATTCTCCCGTGGAAGTCCGCGAGCGTCGGCTCGATCGCCTCCCTCCACCCGTCCCGGGCAAGGAGCTGTTCGACGGTGCGGCACCCGGTCCCATCGAGGATGCGCGGGTTGAGCTCCCTGAGGATCAGCCCGGGGAGGCCGCAGAGGATCGCCTCGCCCCCGGCCGCCTCCAGCGCCTCGCGGATCTTTCCCCCGACGAGGATGACCTCCCGGTCCGGGAAGAGGAGCCGGGAGAACTTCAGGCCGGTCCTTCCCGTCGTGAGGACCGGGCAGTCCGAGGCCCGCACCCGCGACAGGACCGATGCGACCAGGTGCTCGTCCCAGGGCTCGACGAACCCCGTCGTCCCGAGTACCGAGATCCCGCCCCCGATCCCGAGCCTCGGGTTCAGGGTCCGTCCCGCCGCCTCCTTCCCGCCGGGGACCCGGAGGAGGACCCGCGCGCCGTGGCAGCCGGCCCCTTCCAGCCCCTCCAGGCAGGCGCCGAGGATGGAGGAGAGGGCGGTCTCGCTCACCGCGGGGGCACCCGGGTCATGGCCGGGGAGTTCCTCCCCGAACCTGCCGATCCCCTCGCCGAACTCAAGGGTAAGCCCCTCATCCGCTCCTTCGGCCTCGGCGATGAACACGAGGCCTGCCGTTGCGTCGGAGGGATGGTCTCCCGCGTCCTTCACGCACGAGCCTGTGCCTCCCCTCCCCCGGGCGGGAAGGTCCACCGTGATCAGGCAGGGGAGGGTGATCGCGACCCCATCCACGTCGCCCGCGAGGGAGAGGATCGCCGCCTTGCAGGCCGCCGCCGCCGTGGTCCCGGTGGTGAACCCCCGCCTGAGCACGGTACCGTCGGCCGTGAGGAGGGCGAGCCCCCGCTCTACGTCGGGAAGGAGGGCGGGGTCTTTACAGGCCTCCACCCACTCTTCGGGATACTCGAAACCGGTGACCGGGTCCCTCATGTCTCGCTCCCGGCTATGTGCACGGTGATGATCTCGTTCATCGCGGCAACCGCGACGGGGCTCCCCCCGCGGGTCCCCTCGGTGGAGATGGAGGGGACGGGCATGGTGCGGAGGAGTTCCTTTGACTCGGCGGCCTGCACGAACCCGACGGGGGTCCCGATCACGAGGGCCGGCACCCGCCCGCTCTCGATGAGCTCGCAGACAGCGAAGAGGGCGGAGGGGGCGTTCCCGATGACAACCACGGCCCCGTCGAGCCGGTCCTCGAGCGCCCGGAAGCCGGCGGCCGTGCGGGTCGTGCCCTCGCGGGCGGGCGGGCCGTCTGCGTCGAGGGCGCAGAGGACGGTGCTCCGGTGCCCGGTCTTCAGGATCCCCGCCTGGACCATCCGGATATCGGCGATGATTGCTGCCCCGCGGTCGAGAGCCCCGAGGCCGGCCTGGACCGGCCGGTTCCGGAACCTGAGCAGGCCGGCCATCGCGAGGTCCCCGACGGCGATGGCGCACCGCTGCCGGATCCGGTCCTCGGGCGTCCGGTCCCCGATGGCCGCACGGGCAATTGCCCTGCTCCGCTCCGCTATCTCCCTTGCCGCCCTCGTCCGCGCCCCGGGTTCAATAAAGGTATTTTCTCTCATAGCCCCTCGGCGTGATGATGCCTTCCGCCCCGCCGTTCCTCCTCCAGATCCTGCTCCCGCGCCCCCCGATGATGACCGTGGCATGCATGTCCGCCTCCCCGGTGCTGCCCGCCGCATCCCCGAGGGTGACGACCGCGAGGTGCTCGCCCTCGCGGTAGGCGTCCCGGGCAAACCCGACCGGTGTCTCCGGTGGCAGGTGCCGGAGCGCGATCGCGAAGGCGGCAGCGAGGTGGTCCCTCCGGCCCCGGCTCCTCGGGTTGTAGAGCACGACCGGGACCCCCATCTCAAACGCGAGGCCGAGCCGCCGCTCGATCTCCCCGCGGGGGGTGAGGAGGTCAGAGAGGCTGATCACGACGAAATCTCCCGAGAGAGGGGCGCCGAGCCGGGAGGCAGCCGCCGTCGCGGCGGTCACACCCGGCACCACCTCGACGGGGATATCGAGGCCCGAGTGCTCCAGAACCTCGAGCACAATGGAGGCCATGCCATAGACCCCCGGGTCGCCCCCGCTCACGATGACCACCGACCTCGAGCAGGCCAGCTCGACGGCCTGCCGGGCGCGGTCCACCTCCTTCCCCATCGAGGAGCGGATAACCTCTTTCCCGGCGAGAAGGGGGGCGACCTGGTCGAGGTAGGTGCCGTTCCCGATGATGAGATCGGCCGCCCCGATGGCCTCCTTCGCCCGCCCGGTCATCTGGTCCAGCCTCCCGGGCCCTATCCCGACGATGGCAAGCCTGCCCGTCCCGGCAGGGCCCGGGCCCGGCCCCGGGTCACGGTCAGCGCGCGATGGCAAGGGTCACCCCCCCATAGTTCTTTTTCCGGGCCACAAGAACCCCTCTCCCTGAGATGGCAAGGGCGCAGGGCTCGGCCACCCCCGGCAGGTCGAGGAGCCCGGCGCGGGAGGGGGTCGGGCCGGGCCTGGCACGGATGGCATCGTCACCGAGGAAAACGAGGGTCCCCCCGAGCGCGAGGACGGCATCGGCAAGCCCCTTCTCGCGCATCTTTTTCACCGTCGTTGCATAGGCAAAGACATCGGCAGGGGAGATCCCGGCCGCCGCAAGGCCCGTCTTCACGGAGGCGAGGATCGTCTCCCCCGAAAGCCCCCTGCGGCACCCGAGCCCGACGGTGTACTCCCCGCGCTTCAGCAGGACGGGGACCCCGGGCCCCGCGATGACGATTCCAGGGCCGGCAACGGGGTAGACCGGGACCTCGCCATCGAGGATCGCAGCATTCGCGGCCCGGGTCGAGGGGGGGTTCAGCACCTGCAGGCCACGGGCGTCCGCCACCGCCTCGACTGACATCTTCCCCTCGGTCTCGGTGGCGGTGCTGATCACCGGCCGGATCCCGAGCCCGGCGAGGGACTTCGCGATCCGGTTTGCCCCGTGGTGGCCCCCGGCGACGGGGATCGCCCATGCGAGGTCGGGGCTCACGACGATGACTGCCGGGTCCTGCCACTTGTCTTTGAGGAGCGGGGCGATGGACCTCACGACGATGCCTGCCGACATGACGGCCACGATGGCGGAGTACGACCCGAACGCGGACCGGAAGGCATCCGGGCCGTAGGGGATGACCTCCGCCCCGAGGTGGCCGGCAATTTTTTCTGCCTTTTTCATGAACCGGGGCAGGGCGATGATGCAGGTGCCGGTCATGGGTAGAGGTGCGACCTCCTGAACCCCGAGGTCCGGGGCTCGACCACCTTCCCGACGACGACAAGGGCGGTCTTCCCGATGCCCGCCGCCTCAGCCCTTCCTGCGATGTCGGCCACCGTGCCCCTCGCGATTTTCTGGTCGTCCCACGAGGCATGGTAGATCACGGCCGCAGGGGTATCCGGCGGGCACCTGAGTTTCGCAACCACGTCGGAGATCCGGTCCCCTCCCAGGAAAATGACCAGGGTCTCTCCGAGCGAGGACAGCTCGGGGATCCGGTCCTCCTCGAGAGTCTCCCCGGCCGGGCGGGTGACGATCACCGACTCGGAGACCCCCTTCAGGGTGAGCTGGGTCCCGAGCGCCGCTGCCGCGGCGAAGAGCGAGGAGACCCCCGGTACAACGACCGAGGGGATGCCCCGGTCCTCGAGGGCGAGGATCTGCTCGACGATGGCACCGTAGAGGGAGGGGTCGCCGCTGTGGAGCCGGACGACCCGCTTCCCTGCCCGGGCCGCCTCTTCGAGCCGGGTGATGATATCCGCATGGCCCATCCCGTGGCTGTCCAGCTTCTCGGGCGCCCTGGACTTTGCAACGAGATCGGGGTTCACGAGCGAGCCGGTGTACACGAGCAGTTCGGCCGATTCGACAAGCGAAAGCCCCTTCACCGTGATGAGGTCGGGATCCCCCGGGCCTGCCCCGACGAAAAAGACAGGTTCAGAGCCCATCCTTACCGCCCCGCATAGAGGATGGAGAAGTAGGTGCTCCGCTCGGGGAGTTCTCCCCGGTACACCCGCTCCCCGTCGAGGAACATTCGCTCGACGAGGATGAACTCCGTGAACCCCTCCCGGGCGAGGCGTTCCGCCTCTTTTCGGGGGCGGCGCACCTTGAGAAGGATCCGGCCCCGCTCTCCTTTCCCGTCGGAGACCGAGAACCCGCCGGAGAGGGTGATCCCCGCCACCGAGGCAAAGGCGGTGACCGAGGAAACGCCGGGGACGGTCCTGCACCCGATGGCCGGGTACCGCTCCTGCACCACGGCGAGGAGCCGGGCCCAGGTGGAGTAGACGTTCGGGTCGCCGAGAAGCGCAAAGACCGCTGTCCCCGACCCCGCCACCCGGGCAATCTTTCCGGCCGCGTCCTCGATGGCGTGCCTGATGGCCTCCTCGTCACCGGTCATCGGGAACGGCAGTACCTCGGGGTCCCGGTACGGGGCGACCAGGCCCTGCGCGATCCCGCCGGGGACAAACACAGCGTCCGCCTCCCGGAGCAGCCTCACTGCCCTGAGGGTGAGGAGCTCGGGGTCACCCGGCCCGAGTCCGAGGCCAATGAGCACGGTCACCGCCCCCCGATGACGAGGTAGGCGGGGTTCGCCGGGGAGAACATCGTGCCGCCGGCGAGGTCCCGGGAATGCGCCACCTGCACGAGGAGGGACTCCCGGAAGATGCCGAGCCTGCGCATCGCGGCGACGGCAGCCCCGAGGGTCTCTATCCGGACGCAGGAGACGACCATCCGCCCCGTCCCCGCTGCGCCGAGGGCCCCGATGACCTCGGGGAGGTTCCGGGATCCACCGATGAAGGCCCGGTCCGGGGCGGGCCGGCCTGCGAGGGCCCCGGGGGCTTCTCCCTCGAGAAATGTGATGTTCTTCCTACCGGCCGCCCGGGCCTGCTCCCTCGCATACGCGATAGCCTCTGGCCGCCGGTCGACGGCATAGACCTCTCTCACCAGTGGCGAAATGGCGATGCTCACCCTGCCCGAGCCGCAGCCGATATCGGCAAAGATGCTCCCCGGGGAAAGGTCCAGCTTCCGGAGTGCGATGGCAAGGATCTCGTCCGGGGTGGAACCCGCGGTGGGTGGCATCATCCTCAAGTTATCTTGTCTTAAAGTATATTTTATTGATTATTCGTTTTTGTACCGGATTGCACAAGGAGCGTCCCGGTTTCCGGCTCGAGAAGCTTCGACAAAGCCCCGCCCGCCGCCCCCCGCCGCCACCCATCCGATTTTCTGGAGAGATACCAGGACGTTTTGGGTCCACCCGTTCGTCCGGGATGGTGAACGTCCCGACATTCCCGAATACCAACACCTTTTACCTTTTCAGCGGAAATATAGGAGGTATCTGAACATGGCGAGCCCCATTGCATCCATCACCCCGTCAAGCGGACGGGCGGAGATCACCGGCTGGGTCCACGAGAAGCGGGACCTGGGCGGTCTCACCTTCTGCCTGGTCCGGGACCGGACCGGTATCGTCCAGGTCACCGTGAACCGGAAAAAGGCCCCTGCCCCCGTCCTCGAGGCCCTCGCCAGCCTCGCACGGGAGTCGGTGGTGAGGATCGAGGGAGCGGTGAAGGCCATCGAGAAGGCACCCGGCGGCAGGGAGATCGTCCCCGACCGGTTCGAGATACTCGCGCCGGCCGCGTCCCCGCTCCCCCTCGACGTGGTGGAAAAGGTGCCCGCCGAGCTCGACACCCGGCTCGACTCCCGGTTCCTCGACCTCCGGAGGCCCCGGGTCGCGGCGGTCTTCCTCATCCGGTCCGCCGTGATAGGCGGGGTCTGGGATTTCCTCACCTCCCGGGGGTTCGTGAACATCGCGACCCCGAAGCTCGTGGCCGCCGCGACCGAGGGGGGCACCGACCTCTTCCCGGTGGCGTACTTCGAGAAGGAGGCCTTCCTGAACCAGAGCCCCCAGCTCTACAAGCAGATGATGATGGCGGCGGGCTTCGAACGGGTCTTCGAGATCGGCCCCATCTTCCGGGCCGAGGAGCATAACACGACGAAGCACCTGAACGAAGCCACCTCCATCGACATCGAGGTTTCCTTTGCCGACGACCTGCAGGTGATGGAACTCCTCGAGGACCTGGTGATCGATGCGTACCGGCGGGTTGCCGACACCTGCCCCGACCCGATCTCCTGGCTCGGTATCGACCTCGAGGTCCCGAAAAAGCCCTTCCCCAGGCTCGCATACCGGGACGCCATCGAGATCGCGGCACGCCGGACCGGGGAGCCGCTCGCGTTCGGGGACGACTTCGGGGCGTCGGCCGAGAAGGCCCTCGGCGAGGAAATGGGAGTGCACTATTTCATCGTGGACTGGCCGACGGCCATCAAGCCTTACTACGCGATGCCCCGGGAGGACAACCCGGAGCTCGCCCGGGCCTTCGACCTCATGCACCCGCGGATGGAGCTTGCGAGCGGCTCACAGCGGATCCACCAGCACGACCTCCTCGTCCACCAGATCCGGTCCAAGGGCCTATCCGCCGACTCCTTCGAGTTCTACCTCCGGCCCTTCCGGTACGGCATGCCCCCCCACTCGGGCTGGGGCCTCGGCGCAGAACGGCTCGTGATGACCATGCTCGGGCTTTCGAACATCAGGGAGGCGGTGATCTTTCCCCGGGACCGTCACCGGCTCGTGCCATGATCCTGATCCACAAGGTCCTCCCGACCACGGTCGTGGGCAGCTACCCCGTCGTGAAGAGCCCCTCGTTCCGGTCACTCCTCGATCCCCTGAAGTCGGCGGTGGAGACCGCGGTAGCCGACCAGTTGTCGGCCGGGGTCGATATCATCTCCGACGGGCAGGTGCGGGGCGACATGATCACCGCCTTTGCCTCGAAGCTCCCGGGGATCCGGGGGCAGCAGGTGGTGGGGAAGGTGCTCCCGCCGGACAAGCCCATCACCGTCGCCGACACCCGGTATGCCGTCTCGAAGCACCCGTGGGTGAAGGGCATCGTCACCGGCCCTTCAACCCTCGCCCACACCCTCCAGATCGCGACCCCGACCTACCGGGACCGGGCAGACCTGACCCTCGACCTCGCCCAGGCGCTTGCCTACGAGGCAAAGGCCCTCCAGGAGGCAGGGGTCACGGTCATCCAGGTGGACGAGCCCATCTTCTCCACCGGTGCTGCCGACCTCGCCGTCGGCGGGCAGGCCATCCAGATCCTCACCTCGCTCCTCCAGAAGCCGGTCTTCCTCCACGTCTGCGGGGGGCTCGTCGGGGCGGTCGACGAGATCCTGAAGATGAAGGTCGCGGGCTTCGACTTCGAGTTCGCGGGGAACGACGTGAACCTCCAGTTCCTCTCGGGAAAAGACCTCGGCGACCGGTTCCTGGGCTTCGGGTGCGTGGACTCGAACGACCCTGCCGTCGAGAAGGTCGCGGTGATCAAGAAGCGGATCCAGGCGGGCATCGAGGCATTCGGGCCCGAGCGGCTCCTCATCGACCCGGACTGCGGACTCCGGATGCTCACCCGGGAGGCGGCATTCGGGAAGCTGAAGGCGATGGTGGACGCTACCCGGGAGGCCCGGGTGGAGTTCACCGCGGCCACACCGCGCGACTCGTCGTGGAAATCCTCTTTTTAGAAAGGGTCGCACCCCGCCTGACGGCGGGTCGCTCCAGCCCGGGTCCTGATGGACCCTCGCCAGTCGCACCCCGCCTGATGGCGGGGCGCTCAAGGTCGGGTTCTCTCGAACCCTCCCTTACACCACGCGGCTCGTCGTCGAGATCTCGAGCCCGTTTTCCTTGATCAGGAGGGGGATGCCCCGGGTCGGGAGGTCCATGCCCTTCACCTTGTGGACAATCAGGGTATGCTCGTTTTCGATCCCCTCGTACACCTCCCGGAACTCGACGACCATATCGGCGGCCCGCATGACCCGGATCTCCTCGACGATCGGGTGCACCCCCCGGTAGAGGAGGAAGAGGTAGTTGGACTTCCGTTTCTCGGCGTCCTTCGAGCAGATGGATATGAACTTGATCGCGGTGTCGATCCCGTTCTTCAGGATGACCGAGGAGAGGGAGTCCACGACGATGCGTTCGCCCCGGGCCAGCTCGAGGAACTTCTCGAGGAGGGAGACCGCCCGGGCGTCGATCATCCCCGGGAGGGGCTCCGCGTCGGTGATGAAATAGGAGCCGTTCCCGTCCTGCTGCCAGAACTGGCGGCCGAGCAGCTCCATGCCCGAGACCGCCGTTCCCACGGCAACGATGACGGTTCCCTTCGGGAACCCGCCGGAGAGGACGTGGTCGAGGCTCGGTATTCCCGTTGAACGCTTGTCTGCTGCGGCGGTATCCGGAGTACCGCCGGACTTTGGTGCTCCCCCCGGCATATGGTATCACTGGTGGATTCGTGCTCGGCTGTTCCCACCAGTGTGTCGCCCCGCGCAGTGATAAACCTTGCCAGTTCCGTAAAAAGAAGAAACGGGGGTCCGGATCCCCTCTACTGGTACTCCGGCGGCTGGACTTCCTTCGGGAGGCCGCCCTTGAAGACCTCCCGCATCCGCCGGTAATAATCCCGCACGTTCTCGTTCATCATCGCGTGGACCTTCTCGAGGGCCGCGGCGAAATGTCTCGCCTCGACGGTCTGCGCCCCCTCCCTCATGGCAAGCATCCCCGCTTCCCTGCAGACCCCCTCGAGGTCTGACCCCACATACCCCGCGGTCTGTTTCGCGATCTCACGGAGCAGGGCGTCCCTGGCCGGGTCCTCGATGCTGAGCCCGCGGGCCGACAGGACGGCAAGGACCCGCTTCCCGTTCAGGGGGGCCTGCACTTCACCACCAGGCCCTTGGCCTGGCGGTTCTCCCTCGGGCTTCTGCCCTTCGCGTTCACCACCAGGCCCTTGGCCTGGCGGTTCTCCCTCGGGCTTCTGCCCTTCAGGCTCCTCACCGGCCGGCGGGGCACGGATGTTTCCCGATACGTCGGCGAGCCTGATCTTCCTGCCGGTGCCGAGCGGCTCCAGCAGGTTCTCGAGGCCGGTCTCGGTCAGGTGGCGAACCGCTGCCACGAATTCGTCCAGCGTCGAGCCGGCGATGGGCATCCCCCGGGTGTGGATGGAGAGGATCTTGAGCCGGTCCTCCTCCGACGGCTCCCCGATGTACACGAGCCGGTCGAACCGGCCCGTCCGGAGGAGTGCGGGGTCCACCATGTCAAGCCGGTTCGTGGCCCCCATCACGACGACACCCCTCCGCTCGAGCAGCCCGTCCATCTCGGTGAGGATCTGGTTGAGCACGCTCTCGATGACATGGGAGTCGGTGGCCGAGCCCCGGGCAGGGGCGAGCGCGTCCAGCTCGTCGAAGAAGATGATCGAGGGGGCGACCTGCCGGGCCTTCTTGAAGATCTCCCGGACGGCACGCTCGGATTCCCCGACCCACTTCGAGAGAAGCTGGGGGCCCCGGACCGGGATGAAGTTCGCCCCGCTCTCGGTCGCGACGGCCTTTGCGATCAGGGTCTTCCCCGTCCCCGGCGGCCCGTAGAGGAGCACCCCCTTCGGCGGTTCGATCCCGAGCCGGTCGAACCGGGCCCGCTGGGTGAGCGGGTACTCGACCGCCTCGCGGACATCCTCCTTCTCGGCGTCGAGGCCGCCCACGTCCTCCCACCTCGTGTGGGGGACCTCGAGGAGCACCTCCCGCATCGCCGAGGGGCCGACGTCCCGGAGGGCCTCCCGGAAGTCGCTTGCAAGCACCTCCATCCGGTCGAGCACCTCGGCCGGTATCTCGTCGGCTTCGAGGTCGATGTCGGGGAGGTACCGGCGCAGCGCCCGGATGGCCCCCTCACGGGCGAGGGCCGCGAGGTCCGCCCCGACGAAGCCATGGGTCTGCTGCGAGAGCCTGCCAAGCTCCACGTCCTTCGCGACCGGCATGCCCCGGGTATGGATCTTCAGGATCTCGGCCCTGTCCATCTCGTTCGGGACCCCGATCTCGATCTCCCGGTCGAACCGCCCCGGCCGACGCAGGGCCGGGTCGATGGCGTCCACCCGGTTCGTGGCGCCGATGACCACCACCTGCCCCCGCTCCTCGAGGCCGTCCATCATGGTGAGGAGCTGGGCGACGACCCGGCGCTCCACCTCGCCGGTCACGTCCTCCCGGCGGGGAGCGATGGAGTCCAGCTCGTCGATGAAGATGATGGACGGGGCGTTCTGCCGCGCCTCCTCGAAGTGCTCCCTGAGCTTCTGCTCGCTCTCGCCGTAGTACTTCGAGATGATCTCGGGGCCGGCGATGGGGATAAAGTGGGCCCGGCTCTCGTTCGCCACGGCCTTCGCGATCAGCGTCTTCCCCGTCCCGGGCGGGCCGTAGAGGAGGACCCCCTTGGGGGGCTCGATCCC
>Ga0335071_10003415_pt1 | contig 16757 bp, 16 predicted proteins | sample Lox_Sample_15_FD_206724 | JGI IMG/M metagenome (GOLD analysis project Ga0335071, IMG submission 206724) | Soil microbial communities from Loxahatchee National Wildlife Refuge, Florida, United States - Lox_Sample_1.5 | ecosystem: Environmental > Terrestrial > Soil > Wetlands | place: USA... | reverse complement strand
GGGGCCCCGCCCCCCCCCCCGGCCACCCCCCCCCCCGGCCCCCCGGGGCCAACCCCCGCCCACCCCCCGGGTCCGGGGGGCCGGGGGGGGGGGCCGCCGTTCGCCGGGATCCACTATCGCTTCGAACAAGGCGACTGGATGGGCTTCGCCAGCCTCTCCTACCGGCTTCGCACCGAGGCAACCTACTTCGACGAGAGCAAGTACAAGTTCGGTGACGCGGCCCTCTGGAGCGTCCACGGCCAGTACCGGCCGACGAGCAAGCTCGCCCTCGACCTCGGGGTGGACGGCCGGTATGCCGTGGCCGATCGAGCGGTGGACCCCGACGGGACGGTCACGGCTCGGGTGGAAAACACGGGCGGCACGCTCCTCTCCCTCTCGCCGGGGGTGTACTTCAACGCGCTCGGGAAGGCGTGGTTCTTCGTTCGTAGCCAGGTCCCCATCTACAAGCACCTCTTCGGCGAGCAGGACGTGAGGCCGTCGTTCACGGCCGGTTTCCAGTACCAGATCTTCTAGCCGTTCCACCCCTCGCAACCGACCGAAGCCCGACAGAGCAAGAGGAGACTCCCCATGAAGAGGCTGCTCATCACCCTGGTCCTCACCTTCCCCCTCCTACCGGCCCTGGCCGACGAGCCGGCCGGGCGGCGGGTGGACATCAAGGTCACCCCGGACGGCTTTCAGCCGCAGGAGGTGCAGCTCAAGAAGGGCGAACGGGTGACGCTGGTCTTCACGCGCGTGACCGACGACACCTGCATCACCGCCATCGACATCCCCGCGGAGCACGTGTCCAAGCTGGAGTTGCCGCTCGACAAGCCCATCTCGGTGACGATCACGCCGGCGAGCGTGGGCACGGAGGAGTTCCACTGCTCGGAGATGGGGATGGGAGACGGTCGGCTGATCGTCTCGAGATGAGGCGATCGCGGGGGCGATCCAAGAGACGGGGCCGCTGGCCGAGGGCGGAGGCGGCGCCTCCGCGCGTTCCGGGGAGCCCCTTTGGTCACCCCCGCTCGCTGTCGAGCGTCCCCATGCCGTGCGAGTCGTAGCGGGTGCCGGCCACCGCCTCGGCCGGGACGGCGGCATCGATGCGCGCCAGGTCGTCCGGCCCGAGCCTCAGCTCGAGCGCCCGCAGGGCGTCGGCCAGCTGGTCGCGCCGGCGTGCGCCGACGAGCGGGATCACGTCCTCGCCGCGCGAGAGCGCCCAGGCGATGGCCAGCTGACCCGGCGTGGCACCGCGTTCGGCGGCCAGGGCCTTGAGCGCCTCCACGAGCTCGAGGTTGTGGCGCAGGTTCTCGCCCTGGAAGCGGGGGAAGCGGCCGCGACCATCGCGGGGCCGATCTGGGCCGGCCGGGCCGATCCTTCCGCCCAAGAGCCCGCGGGAGAGCACGCCGTAGGCGGTGATGCCGATCCCGAGCTCCCGGCAGGCGGGCAGGACCCGCGCCTCGATGCCCCGGCTCATGAGCGAATACTCGATCTGCAGCTGCACGACGGGGTGGACCCGGGCCGCTCGGCGCAAGGTCTCCGGACCGGCCTCGGACAACCCCAGGTAGCGCACGTACCCGGCCCGGACGAGGTCGGCGATGGTCCCGACCACCTCCTCGATGGGCACGCCCGGGTCCACCCGCGACGGTTGGTAGAGGTCGACGTAGCCGGTGCGCAGCCGACGCAGCGTCTGGGCCAGGTAGTTCCGGACGTGGGCCGGCCGCGAGTCGAACCCCAGGAACCCGCCGCCGGGATCGCGCAGGGCCCCGAACTTCACGGCGATGAAGACGCGGTCGCGCGGGATGCCCTCCAGCGCCCGGGCGATGAGCAACTCGTTGTGGCCGCTCCCGTAGAAGTCACCGGTGTCGAGGAAGTTCACCCCGGCCTCGACGGCGGCCCGGATCGTGGCCAGGCTCTCCGCCTCGTCGGCGGTTCCGTAGAAGTCGGACATCCCCATGCAGCCGAGGCCGATGGCGGAGACCACCGGCCCCTCCCTGCCCAAGCGCCGCGTCTGCATCGATCCTCCCAGCCCGGGTGGCGAGGGCCCGCGCCCCGGGTTTCGCCCGGGCGCGAGCCTCACCGGTGGCCCTTTTCTAATCAGGTCCAGCCGAGCCGGCTCACCAACTCCCTCGCCCGGGCGAAGTCGGCACCGACCGGGACGCGCTGCGAGGCCTTCTTCCCCTTCAGCACCATGGCCCCCTTCTCCGGCTCGATGGCCTGCACGTCCTCGCGGCCCAGCTTGTCCACGGCCACCATGGCGGTGCCGTAGGCGAAGGTCCGCGACCCGTGGGCCGGGACCTCGAAGATGGTCGGCCGGCCGAGGAGTACCGGGTTCTGGCGGGCGTAGCCGAGCCCCAGATTGAAGCTGGAGGTGCCGTTCTCGGTGCCGAGGCAGTAGACCCGGTCGAAGCCGCCCTCGTACAGCGACCAGGGCGCGCCGACCCGGCCGCCGTGCTGCAGCCACAGCTCGTTGAAGCTGCCGGCCACCTCCTCCTCGGGAAGGCCGGGGAGCCCGGGGAAGAAGCAGACGTAGGCGAGCTTCAGGCGCGGGTTCACAACGCAGCTCCACCCCAGCGCCGCCTTCTCGGGAACCGCACCCATGACGAAATCGGAGTGGCCGATCATGCCCGGGAGCTCTCGCAGGTCGACCGTGCCGCCGCCGCGGAGCGGCGCCTTGGAGAGGCTCCGGAACTCGCCGCCCTGGGCGAGCCGCCCGGTGGGATCGAACTCCGTCCCAGTGGGCGCGGCCATGAAGCGATCGGCCGAGACGCTGAGCCGGCAACCGGGGGCGAGGAAAGGCGCCCCGGCGGTGTTGTGCCGGACCAGGTTGATGGAGATGGGCCGATCGCCGCTGTTCTGCACGCGGATGAAGGAGTAGTAGGCCGGCTCGCCGGGCAGAAGGAAGTCGAGCTTCTCGAAGCGGAGGGGCATGCCCGCGGGCGAGGGACAGCGCAAGACCGAGCGGGCGAAGGCGGCGCCCGACGAGGGCTCCACCTCGACGGCCTCGGCGGCCCACTCCTCGTTGGCCCCCCACCCGTGCACCGGCTGCTCCACTCCGTCCACCACGCAGGCACCGCCGAAGCTGGGGACGCAGGGGAAGTCCCCGGCGATGTGGTGCAGGAGCTTCACCTTCCAGTACGGCCCGTGCACCGCTTCGTCGTACGGCGTGCCGGACGCATCGCGGAAGTCGGGGATCCAGTGGGCGTTCAGGACCGAAGCCCCGCGGCGGGCTCCGAACACGGGCACCATGCCCCCCGTCGCCTCCAGGATGGTGACCACGTTCTCGTTCGCCAGGACCACCGCCCGCTTCCCCATGTACTCGACCCGCTTGGCCTCGGCTGCCATCTGTATCCCTCCGTATCACGCCGTCGGGGAGATCCCGTGGGCGCGCCTCGCAGCCTACGCCATCGGCGGCGTCCCGCGCAGCCGATCGATGGGGGCCCATCCGGCGAGCCCGTGCTACCCTCCTTGCCGCTCCATGTCCTTCCTGGCCGCCGTCGGTCGTCCGCTGGTCGCCGTGGCTCGGTACGCGGTCGGGCTGGCCGCGCTCCTCGGGTGCGCCATCCCGGCCACGCTGCGCGGCCTCGGTCGCCCGGCGGTGCGCTCGGTCCTCTTCCGCCAGATCTTCTTCACCGGGGTGGAGGCAGTCCCGCTGGCCATGCTCATGGCCCTGGCCGCGGCCATGGCCCTGTCCGTGCTCTCGAGCTTCCTGGGCGGTGTCTCCCTGGCCGGCGACTTCCTGGTGGTGATCGCCTTCCGAGAGATCGGCCCCATCGCCGCGGCCACCATCGTCGTGGCCCGCAGCGCCACCGCGGTGGCGGCCGAGCTGGGCGGCATGCGCGTGCTCGGGGAGATCGACGGCCTGGAGGGCATGGGGATCGACCCCCTGGAGTACCTGGTCGCGCCGCGCATGGCCGGTGCCGCGGTTGCGCTGGCGGCGCTGACCGTGTTCGTGGTGGCCGGGACGGTGGCGGCCGCCTCGCTCCTCGGAGCGATGCTCCAGGGCCGGAGCGCGGCCGAGCTCCTCACCTCCTCCCTGCGCAGCATCGGCGGGGTGGACCTCGTCTCGGTGGTGCTCAAGGGCGCGGTGCCGGGCGGGGTGGTGGCCGCGGTGGCCTGCCGCGAGGGCCTGTCGGTGGGGACGGCCACCGACGTGCCGAGGGCGGTCCGGCGCGCCGCGGTGCGCGGGCTCGTGGGGGTGATGGCCTGGAACCTGCTCGTCACCGGGCTCTTGCCGCGGCGCTGAGGCCGGCGATGGATCCGATCCTGGAGATTCATGGGTGGCAGCTTTCGGCCGACGGCGGCGGCTCCATCGACCTGCGGCTCTTCCCGGGCGAGCTTCTCGTGCTCGTGGGCGAGGGCCAGGGAGAAGGAGCGGCCCTGCTCCGGGCAGCGGCCGGCCTGTGCCGCCCTCGCCGTGGAACGGTCCGGGTGCTGGGACAGGACCCGGCGGCCCTTCCCCGCGCCGCCCGCGAGGCGCTCTCGGCGCGGCTCGGCTACCTGCCCCGCCGCGGCGAGCTCCTCTCCAACATCTCCCTGGAGGCGAACCTGCTCCTCCCGCTCGCCTACCACCACCGACTCGGGCCGGCGGCTGCGGCCCTCGCCGGACAGCGCACCGCCGCCCGCTTCGGCCTCCCCTGGCCGCTCCCCGACGCCTTGCCGGCCGAGGTACCGCTGACCCTGCGCCGGCGGGTGGCCCTCGCCCGCGCGCTGGTGCTGGAGCCGGAACTGCTCCTCCTCGACGACTTCACCGACGACCTGTCGCGCTCGGACGGCGGGGCGATGGCCGACGCGATCCGGGCCTATGTCGTCGCGCGGCGGGCGGCGGTTCTGGCGGCGAGCGACGATCCCACCCTGGCCGACCGCCTCGGCGCGCGCCGGCAGACGCTGGAGGCCTGACCATGGCCGAGCCCTTCAAGCTGCGCCACGTCGAGGCCATCGTGGGCGTCTTCGTGCTCGCCGCCCTGGCGCTCACTCTTGCCGGGGTCGGGATCGCCGCCCGCAGCCGGCGCTGGTTCGAGCCCAGCGTGGAGATCGCCGCCGCCTTCCCGGCCGAGGCGGGCGAATCGCTCGCCCCCGGCACCCCGGTGACCGTGGGCCAGGAACGGGTCGGCGAGGTGCTCGACGTGGCCCTGCGCGAGGACGGGGCGCAGGCCCGGCTGAAGGTCTTCGCCTCCATCCGCGCCCGGCTGCGCGCCGACGCCCGAGCCGTGCTCCACCTGCCGGTGGCGGGCTTCTTGGGCCAGCCGGGCGTGGAGCTGCGGGTCGGCCTCTCGGCGAAGCCCCTCCCCGACCACACCCCACTGCCGGGCGCGGGCGGCTCGGAGGTGACCCGCGACCTGGATCGCCTCGTCCAGCACGTCGACGAGCTGGTACAGCGGCTCGGCCCGACGGTCGACCGGGCCGGCGCCGTCCTGGCACAGCTGGAGGAGGGCGGGGCGGGACGCGAGGCCGCGGGCCTCTTGCGCGAGGCCCGGGGGCTCGCCCACAGCGCCCACAAGGCCCGAATCCTCGAGGAGGCCGCCGCCGCCGTGGCCGACCTGCAGGCGGTGGTCGCCTCGGTCCGGGGTGGCCACGGCAGCGCCGGGAAGCTCCTCACCGACGACGCCCTGCACGCCCGGCTGGTGGCGGCGGCGGAGCGGGCCGACGTGGCCCTGGCCGGAGTGGCCCGCCTCAGCGCCTCCGCCAGCAGCGTGACCGACGACCTCCAGGCGATCACCTCGCGGGCCCGGGCCAAGGCCGACGACCTGGAACTGCTTCTTGCCCGAACCGAGACGCTGGTCCTGCGGGCCAACCAGACCCTGGACACGATTCAGCGCCACTGGCTCGTCGGCGGGGCCACCGCCCCGGACGACGCACCGCCCTTGCCGCCGGCGGTCCTCGACCACGGCAAGGAGGCGCCGTGATCCGGGCCGCCCTTGCCGCGCTCCTCCTCCTCGCCCTGGGCTGCCGCTCGACGCCCCGCCCGCCCTCCCCGGTGGGCCGCGCGCTCCGCGACCGCCGCGCCGGCGACGAGGCCCGCGAGGGCGGCAGCCCTGCCGCCGCCGCCAGCCTCTACCAGCGCGCAGCAGCCGAGGCGCAGGCCACCGACCGGCGCGACCTGGCCGCGGATGCGCTCTACCGGCTGGGCCTTTCCAGGCTCTCGGCCGGCCAGCCCGGCCTTGCCGAGCGGGTGCTGGAGAGCGCCGCCGCCGAGGCGGAGCGAGCCGCGGCCCCGCGCCTAGCGGCCCGGGCCTACCTGGCGCTCGCACGGGCCCGCCAGGAGCTGGGATCGGGAGAGGTGGAGGAAGCGCTCGAGCTCGCGCGCACCCGGGCCGAGGCGGCGAGGGATCCGGTGGCCCGAGCCCTGGCGCTCGTGGGGCTCGCCGCACTCGCCGATCCGGCAGGGGCAGGGACGCTCCTCGACCAGGCGGAGGCGGTGGCCGGCGGGGAGGCGGCGGTACGGTGCCCGCTCGCACTGCAGCGGGCTGCCCGCGCCGAACGCGACGGAGCGCCCGCCGGGCCGCCCTACCGGGCGGCGGTGGATGCCTGCGCCGGACGGGAGGACTACGGCGCCCTCCACCTGGCCCTGTCCGGCGCAGCCCGTGCCGCCCTGGCCGAGCCGGGGGAACCCGCCGCGCTCGACGCGGCCGACCTCTTCCGCCGGGCCGCCGCGGCCGCGCTGGCCGCCCGGTGGAGGGAGCAGGCCCAGGCCTCCCTCCGGGCCGCGGCCGAGGCACTGCGCCGAGCGGGCCGGGGCACGGAGGCGGAGGCAGTGGAACGGGAGCTGCCCGGCGCAGGGGGTTGAGCGAAACGCCCTCCTTCGGCGCGGCTTTCTCCGCTCTCCCTGGCCGGTGGGATCCCGCGGGCAGCGGTCGTTCCGGGGCCCGGCCCGCTCAGGGCTCCGCCGCGCGGACCGCCGGAGCCCCGGCCCCGTCCGTCCCCACGAGCCAGCGCGAAGCCAGCGGCACGCCCTTGCGCACCTCCAGGTAGCGTCGGTAGTCCTCTTCGTACCAGCCGCGAGCGGTGAAGACCTCGTCGGCCATGGACAACAGGGCCAGGGAGACCTCGCACGCCTCTCGCACCGCGCCGGCCCCGGCCGGCGAGCGCACCACGTAGTCGCACAACCCGCGCCGCCGGGCGAAGTCCTCGACCAAGGGCTGGAACGGCCGCGCCACCAGGAACCGCGCCCCGCAGCGCTCGGCCGCGCTGTAGTCGATGACGTCGTCGAAGACGAAGAGGAGCTCGGCCGGATCGAGGCGGCGCGTCCGGCAGAAGTGCTCGAGGGCGAGCCGCTTGTCGAGGAACCCCATGTACAAAGCGTCGAGCCGGTCGCGCTCGGCCAGGGCCCGCGCCCCTGGGTCGTGCTGCCCGCTCACCACCGCCACCGGAGGGATGGCGGCCGAGCCGCCCCGCCGCCACAGCGCGTAGCGGAGCAGGTTCAGCCCCATGGCGTCGATCTCCTGGAAGGCGGCGCCCACGCCCGGGCCCTTGAGCCCCCGCCCGAGCACCCCGTCCCAGTCGAGCACCAACCCCCGGCAGCGACCCAGGCGCGCGGCCAGCTCCTCGGGAGGGGTGGCGAACCGCTCCCTGCCGAAGAGCTCCGCCACCTGGGCGGGCGTGCGGTGGACGAGCTCAGCCAAGCAGGCCCATCCGCACGAGGTCCTGCACGTCGAGCAGCCCCACCGGCCGGTCCGCCTCGACCACCACCACGTTGTCCACCTTGTGCTTCTGGAAGAGCTGGGCTGCCTCGTAGAGCAGGGCATCGGCGGCGATGGTCAGGGGCTTCGGCGAGTGGCCCACCCCGGAGAGCGGCCGGGAGAGGATTCCCGGGCCGTCCCGCTGCAGATCGCGGCGCAGGTCGCCGTCGGTGAAGACTCCGGCCAGCCGCCCCTCGGGATCGACCAGGGCCACCGCCCCGAGCCGCGACTCGGTCATCTGCACGAGCGCCTGCGTGACCGGCTCGCCGATGCCGCAGATGGCCTTCCCGCCCGAGCCGATGGCCTCGCGCACCCGCACGGTCATGAGGGTGGTGTGCTCGAAGAACTGGTTGGCGCCCACCTCGGTGAGGGCGTGGTCGGTGAGCCGCTGCAGGACGCCCCAGGGAACGGTACAGACGTCGGCGCCGGCGAGGAGGGCCGAGCGGACGTGCTCGGGATGGCGCACCGACGAGTACATGACCTTGGTGTTGTACCCGTAGCGAGCCTTCACCTCGGCGATCTGCTCGAAGAGGCGGTTCGCGTCCTGGCCCTGGTCGTGCATCCGCCCGGCCAGCGGGCAGACGAAGGCGGCCCCCGCCTCCATGGCCATGTACGCCTGGTTGAGGGAGTAGATGAGGTGGACGTTCACCCGGTTGCCGGCCCGGGTGAGGGTGTGGCAGGCGTGCAGCGCCTCGATCGAGACCGGCACCTTGAACACCGGCTTGAGCTTCAAGGGCAAGGCCAGGATCTGCTCGGCGGCGGAGACGATCTCGTCGTGGGTCCGGCCCAGGGCCTCGACGTGCAGGTCGGGCACCATCCCGGAGAGCTTTACGATCGCCCCCTCGATGTCGGTGATCCCGTGCCGGTGCATGAAGGTCGGGGTGGTGGTCAAGGCCTTCACGAAGCCGAGCTTGAAGGCGGCCTCGATCTCCTTGAAGTCCACCGAGTCCAGGTACAGTTCCATGTCGCTCTCCCGGGCGCGCCGCGCCCCTCACTCCCCCCAATGCCTACGCACCACCGCGTCGATCTCCAGGAGCGGGGCCAGGAAGGCCTCCAGCTTGTCCAAGGGGTACTGGCTCGCGGCGTCGCAGTGCGCCCGGGCCGGATCGGGATGGGTCTCGATGAAGAGTCCGTCCACACCCGCCCCCACCGCCGCCCGGGCCAAGACCGGCATGAACTCGCGCAGGCCGCCCCGAGGGTCGGAGCTGGGGATCCCGTAACGCCGCACGCTGTGGCCGATGTCGAAGACCACCGGGTAAGACAGGGCCCGGAAGTGCTGGAAGGCACGCGGGTCCACCACGAGGTCGTTGTAGCCGAAGGTGAAGCCGCGCTCGGTGACCACGATCCGTCGGTTGCCCGCGTCCTCAACCTTCTTGACCGGCTTCGCCATGTTCTCCGGGGCGAGGAACTGCCCATGCTTCAGGTTCACCACCCTGCCGGTGCGGGCCGCAGTCACCACGAGGTGCGACTGCATGCAGAGGTAGGCCGGGATCTGGAGCACGTCGGCCACGGCCGCCGCCGCCTTCACCTGCTCCGGGTAGTGGACGTCGGTGAGGATGGGCAGCCCGGTCCGCTCCTTCACCTTGCGGAGGATGGTGAGCCCCTCCTCCAGCCCCGGCCCGTGGTCGAAGGCCAGGTCGCTCCGGTTGTCCTTCATGAAGGACGACTTGAAGATGATGGGCAGGGAGAGCCTCTGGCCGATGCGGACCAGCTCCTCGGCGGTGTGGAGCATGAGCCCCTCGTCCTCCACCACGCAGGGGCCGGCCATGAGAAACGGGCGTGAGCCGCCCAAGGTGACGTTTCCCACCTGGACCTGGACCTTTGACATCGCAGACACCTCCTCGGCCGCGCCCGGGGCGGGCATTATGGCCCATCGCGGCCCGGGCCGGACAGAAACGTGGCCCGGCCCCTCCGGCAGGCCGCCGCGCCGCACCGGCCGCTAGCTCGGCTCCGGCACCGAGGGCACCGGATCGTCAGGCAGGTCGGGCGCCGGGGCGCCCCCGATCCCCAGGCGGTCGGCGATGGGGATCTGCGCGGCGATGACCAGCGCCGCGAGGTCGGGCAGGGCCATCCCCACCTCCTCGGCCCCCCGCCGGATCTCGTTTCGGTCCACCGCCTTGGCGAAGGCCTTCTCCTTCATCCGCTTCACCACCGATTCCGGCGGCAGGTCGCGAACGCTCTTCGACGGCCGGATGAGGGCGCAGGCGCCCACGAACCCGGACAGCTCGTCGGCGGCCACGATGGCCTTCTCCATGGGCGTCTCCGGCTTCACCCCGGTGTAGTTCGCGTGGGCGCCAACCCCGCGGATGATCGCCTCCGGCCAGCCCCGATCCCGGAGGATTTCCATCCCCCGCCACACGTGGTTCTCGTGGGTAGGATACTTCTCGTAGTCGAAGTCGTGGACCAGCCCGACGATGCCCCAGCTGTCCACCTCCTCCGGGGAGACGCCGGCCCGGCGGGCCAGCGCCCGCATGGTCGCCTCCACCGAGAGCGCGTGGCGCCGAAGCGGCTGCGATTTCGTGAATTCGCACAGGAGCGCCCAGGCTGCGGCGCGGGTGGGCTCGGGCATGCGCGGATCCTAGCCCACTCGGCCGCCGCGCGCGCTCAAGTCTGCGCCATGGGCGACAGAGCCAGCGGTCCCTCCGGCAGGGGCCGGCCGCGGACCATCAGCGTTTCGGGCGGTGGGCGCGGCAACTGCCCGAGATGGTGAGCGCCTAGCCGGTCGGGCGTGAACAGCACCTCGACCTCCTCCGCACCGCCTGCCAGCCGCTCGACGAGCGCCCCGAGCGGAGGGATCGTCGGCCCGATCACGTCCTCCAGGACGAGCGCCCTCCCGCGCAGCCGCGACACAACCGCGCAGCCCAGGTCGGGCAGCTCACGCACCAGATCCCCTCCCGCCTGCCCGATCCGCATCGAGAGTGCGATGAGGAAGTGCCAGCCCGGACCACCGGCGGCACAGAGCTCCGCCACGGGGGTGCGAGTGGCGAGCAGCTCTCGCAGCCGCGAGAGGTCCGCCGGCCGGTCCGGATCGAGCGGACGGTCCACCTTCCTCCTCGGGCCGGGCGCGATCTCTCCGCGGAAGAGGTGCTCGGTACGGACCTCGAACCCGTAGCGCCGGTAGATGTCGGGCTCGTCGGTCCAGAGGACCGCCGTGTCGTATCGAGCGTCGACGAAGGGCAGCGCGAGGCGCATGGCCCGCCGCAGGTGGCCGCGCCGGCGATGGGATGGGCTGGTGCACACGGCGTGAATACCGGCCACGGACAGGTCCCGGCCGGCTGCCCGAAGGTGAACCGGAACCACCCCCACGTGGCCGAGCGCCTCCCCGTCCTCGCCCCATGAGACGAACGGGGTCGAGGCCCGGCACCAGTCGGCCCCCCAGCGACCCGCCCTCTCGATGGCCGCGAGAACATTGGGCCAGACCGATCCCAGCAGGCGGAGGATGGCGGCGCACTGGGGTTCGGGAGGGTAGGCCACGGCCCGAGCAGAAGTACCACGGGCCGTCCCTTGCGCGTCTTCCCGAGGCGCGTGAGGGCCTCCGGCTGCCCCGCCGGCGCCCCTGGAGGCGCCCGTGGCACTCGGCTGCGGCTCCCATCGTGCACAGCTTCCTTTCGGGCCAACACGGCCTGGGCGACCGCGGGGGAGCGGCGCCCAAGGGGGGAGACATGTTCCGAATCCGTTCCTTCGTCCTCGCGGCCGCGCTGCTGGCGCCCAAACTGGCGTTCGGCCTGGGCACCCTCGAGGGCTTCTACGGCATCGCCCGGTCACCGGGTACCAGCTTCCACTCCGACGTGAGCGGCGCGGTGAACGATCCGCATCTGTTCAAGGACTCGCTCCAGAACGCCGGTGGCGACCTGATGTTCAACCTGAGCTGGTTCCAGTTCGGTGCGATCGTCGACACCACCTGGGCGAGCCACTCCGCGAGCCAGATGGCCGTGGGGGGGCTGGCCGGGCTCAAGATCCCGCTCGGCATCGTCCGCCTCGATCTCATGGGGGAGGCGGGGGGCCACCGATACGGCCACCTGGGGAGCGCGGTGAACAGCAACAAGGACGAGTGGCTCGCCTACGTCGGCCTGCGGCCGGGGATCGCCTTCAAGTTCGCCGCGCCCGACCAGCCAGGGCTCATCATCGGCGTGTGGACCTTCGCTCGCTGGGACCTGAACAGTAACCGGGTCCCGGTGACCGGCGGGAACGCCGGCAACGTCAGCGCCGGGAGCCTCAAGCTGGGCGGCTCGACCATCGGCGCCACCCTGCGGCTCGGATTCGACTTCTGAAGTGAGCCGGAAGCGGGACGGTTGGTGGCCGGGGCCGGGCGGCGCTATGACAGGTGCATGGCCGCCCCCACCCCACCCGGCCCGCTCCCCCCGCTCACCCCCGAGGAGGAGCTCCGCTACGGGCGCCACCTCGACCTGCCGGAGGTGGGACCGGTCGGGCAGCGGCGCATCAAAGCAGCTCGCGTCCTGCTCGTCGGGGCGGGTGGGCTGGGATCGCCGGTCGCCTTGTACCTCGCCGCGGCCGGCGTCGGCCAGCTGGGCATCGTCGACCCGGACAAGGTCGAAAGGAGCAACCTCCAGCGCCAGGTGCTGCACGGGACGCGGGACCTGGAGCGCCCCAAGGTGGACTCGGCCCTCGACCGACTTCGTGACCTGAACCCGGGGGTGGAGGTCCTGCCCCGCCGCGCCTTTCTCGCCGCCGACAACGCGGCCGCGCTCATCGAGGGCTATGATCTCGTGGTCGACGGCGCGGACAACTTCGCCACCCGCTACGTGCTGAGCGACGCCTGCGTGAGGGCCGGCAAGCCCTGCTTCCACGGGTCGGTGTTCCGGTTCGAGGGACAGGTCACGGTACTGTGCGCGCCGGGGGGACCCTGCTATCGCTGCCTGTATCCCGAGCCCCCTCCGGCCGGGGCCGTCCCCTCCTGCGCCGAGGTGGGGGTGCTGGGGGTCGTGCCCGGGCTCGTGGGCCTCCTGCAGGCGAGCGAGGTCCTGAAGTGGATCACCGGGGCGGGGACGCCGCTCGTGGGCCGGCTCCTGCTCCTCGACGCGCTCGGCCCGACGTTCCGCACGGTGAACATCCACCGCGACCCGGACTGCCCTGCCTGCGGGCGGGGCCGGCTCTCCTCCCCGCCCCCTGTGCCGGCCGCCTGCACCCCGGCGAGCGCGGTCGCCTTCGTGCCCACCCTCTCGCCGGCGGAGCTGCGAGACCGCCGCAGCCGCGGCGACGACATGGACCTCGTCGACGTGCGCGAGCCCGACGAGTGGGCCCAAGGGCGCATCGAGGGGGCTCGGCTTTCTCCCCTGTCCTCCCTCTCCGAGGCGCTTCCCAGCTTCGACCCGGCCCGAGACGTGGTCCTCTACTGCCGAACCGGGGTCCGCAGCGCCCAGGCAGTCCGCCTGCTCCAGGCCGCGGGCCTCACCCGTGTCTTCAGCCTGGCCGGCGGGATCAAGCGCTGGGAGGCGGAAGCCGCCACGGTGCCCTGAGGGCCGCCCGGCAGGTCCTTCACTCCCGCTCCTCGTCCTCGACCGGCTCGCCGCCCGCCGCGCCTCGGAGGTTCTCCTCGCCACGGACCGCCAGGAACCCGTCGGCAAACTGGTAGCCCTTGAGCGCCAGGATGCCGGGCGGATGCTCGACCCCCTGGGCAGTGTCGCCCTCCACCAGCGCCAGCATGAACTGCAGGGCGAGCTCGTCGCGCCTGGTCCACTCCTCTGCGGCACTTCCGGTCTCGTCTGGCATGGCCATCTCTCCCGTCCCTTCCCGGGGAACCCTAGCGCGCGAGCCGTCGAAGGCGCGTGTCGTGAAGGGGCGCCTCGGCCCGGCGTGGAAGGGATCCTCGGCCGAATCCGGCGCCCCCGGAGCCTCCGAGGGAACGGGACGGTTACCCCCTGTACCGTTCAGCGCGTTCGAAGCCCACAAGGTTCCCAGGCCGATGCCGCCCCATTGGGATACCTTCCTCCGCCGGGATGACGCTCCGTAGGGAAATACCACCTGGACTTCTACAAGGACGAACACGGCGATGAGCCTGTGCGTCGGTGGCTGAAGGAGGAGCTCTCCCGGACGCAGCGCATGGTCGTCGGTGCCGCGATGCGCGAGGTGCTCGCGGAGAACGGGATCAACGTCTGCGGGACGAAAGTTCGGCTCCCAACTCGGCGAGGGCCTCTTCGAGTTCCGGATCCGAGGGAACGTCGACGAGTTCGTGAAGGGAACGGCCGCCGCTCAGGCGGGGGCTGCGGAGGAGAAGATCCTGATCCGGGTCTTCTGCCATGCCTACGGCGACCGCCGTCGGAGATCCGCGCCAGCCACTCCACGCACTGAGCAACGGTGACCGCATGACCCCTCGTCGACCATTGAAAAACGGTGGGGAGTCTCCCCCCCCGTCGGTCCGCAGGGTTGGTCACCTCAAGAGAGCCCGCACCCCCCCGTCGACCGCCACGTAGATGCGGCCGTTCGAGACGATCGGCGACTGGAAGCGGCGCACCCTCGCTCCCAGGGACACGGCCAGGACCGGCGCCCCGGTATCGCCGTCGAAGGCATGCAGCTTCTCGTCGCCCTCGGCGCCCACCACCCAGACCACCGTATCCGAGTGCCCGTCGCTCGTCGTGACGATGGGCGAGCCCCGACCGCTGGCCTTGGCGCACCAGGCCACCTCGGCCTTGGGCGGCGCCCCGGGGGTGAGCTTCACGGCGGTCAGGTCCCCGGCACAGCCCACCCCGCCGCCGCGGAAGGCCACGTAGGTGCCGGCGGCGGTGGTGTAGGCGGCGGCGGCGTTGATGATCTCGGTGTTCGACACCCTTCGAACGAACAGTGCCCCGCCCAGGCCGCCCAGGTGCTCGCGGTCGAGGAGGTAGATCTTCCCGTCCTTGCCGAGCGCCACCGCCAGCGCCCTTGGGGTGGAGCCGGGCAGATCGACGAGCACCGGCCCGCTCCCGCCGACGTCCACGTCCCCGGCGTCCAGCCTGGTCCAGTTCGAGGGTGCGAACCAGTCGGCGGGCGACTCGCCCAGGGATGCCCCGGCGGTGAAGGCCAGCACCCCCTCGCCCCCCGACCAGGTGGTGGCGCCGAAGGTATTTCCGGTGGCCACGAACACCGTCCCTCCTGCGCTCGATACACCGCTCGGTCCCCACATGCCACCCCCGCGGGCGCCCGTGTGATAGGCCGAGACCTGCGCCGGCGTTAGAACCGGGATGGAGACGAGCCAGCCGCGGTAGTTGCCGCAGTCGCCATAGAACCCGCCGTACGGTACGAAGAGACGGCCGTGCACGAGTGCCAGCGCCCCGCGCTGGTTCTGCACTCCCGGATCGAAGCCGGGCACGGACGCGCCCACGTCCACCGGCCATCCCGGCCGCGTGCTGCCGTCATCCACCGAGAGCGCGAACACGAGGTGCCGCTTGGTCGAGCCCCCGTCGGGCGTGGTCATCGCGTCCAGGAAGACGGTGCGCGAGGAGGGATCCACGATCGGCGTCCCGGTGATGCCCAAGGGGTCGATGTTCCCGCAGGGGAGCGCGGAGAGGGAGACCGGCGGCCCCAGGGAGCGCGTCCATACTGCCCGACCGGTACGGGCGTCGAAGGCGCCCACCTCGTTCGCCTCGCTCGCCGCAAGGACGAGGTCCGGCGAGCCCGCATCGCCGGGAACGTAGAGAGGCTGGGCGTAGATCCGCCCGGCCAGGGAGGCGCCGAAGCCCCCGTCGAGGTGAAACCCGGCGTCGGCAGACCGCGTCAGCTCCGGCGCTCGGTAGGTGCCCGCCCGCGACGGGCCGCCGTGATGCTCGAGCACGGCGATGACCGTGGCGCCCGCAGGCGCAGGAGAAGCGCCCGGCGAGCTCGCCGCGGGGCCGGCGCCCAAGCCGAGGAGAAGGAGAGCGGGGATGGCGATCTGCATGGGCGGAAGCTGGCCGGTCCCGCCCGCGCCGGCAGCGTCCGGGCGAGCTCGCGCTCGCCTCTCAGCTCGTCAGGACTCGGCCGAAGCAGGCCTCTTCGTAGGCGGCGAGGTCCGAGAAACGGCGGAAGGGTCGACCCTGGACGCCGGCGGCATCGGGCCAGGCCGACCCGCCGCCCTCGAGCAGGAGCGCCTCCACGAGCTGGGCGTAGGCGCGCGCCGTCGGCACGCCCGGACGGTGTCCGGCGAGATTCATTTCGTGGCCCGCCAGGCGGAGCAAGAGGAGGCTGCCGTCCTGCCGGGGATGGAGCAGGAGGTCGAGCACCACGCCGTTCTTCCGCTCCTCGCCTTGCCGCACCAGCCGGTCGAGCAGCGCGGCCGAGGCGAGCGCCACGCGAGCGGGCTCGAGACGGGCGGTGCGGCCGTCCGGGGTGACGAGGTCGAGCGTCGCCCCGTGGATCCCGGCCACCCGGCACCAGACGGTCCCCAGGGCCGCCCCCTCCGGCAGCACCCGACCCACCTCCCACTCCGACGCCGCCGTGCTCCTCGGTGGAGGGAGCGTTCCCCGTTCCAGGCGGATCCAGTTGGCGACGTCTCCATCCGCGGCCAGCCCCTCGGCACGATCGAGGAGCTCGCGGGCCCGCTCCGGGTCGGCCGCCCTCACCCCCTGTGCCGCCTTGAGCAGCGCCTTCGCGCCCAGCCCGCCGCCGGCCGCCCCGGCCGCCTCGTAGAGCGAGAGGGCGAACTCCGGGTCTTCCCGGGCCGCGAGCTCGGCCACCCGGTAGGCCGTGCCCGGGCGGAACCGGTCCGCCCGAAGGCCGCCCCGGAACTCGGCGAGCAGCGCCCGGGCCCGCCCAGCGTCGCCGGCGGCAATGCGGCGGGCGAGCACCGGCTCGAGCAACTCGGTCGTTTCGCCGGCGTTGAAGGAGCGAGCCTCGATCCGGGCCAGCTCGACGGCCGCCTCGTCCCGCGTCGACTCCCGCTTGAGCGCTGCGAGGAGCCGGGTGCGAGCGAAGGAGACGTCGCCCTCGGCCAGGGCCTCGGCAGCGCGATTCAGGTCGAGCCCGCTCCGCCAGCGGACCGCCCCTTCCGGCGCGATCCGCCGCTCGAAGCGGGTGGCGGCCACCGCCACCGCCACGCCGGCCCCGAACAGAAACCCGCCCACGTGGGCGGCGTAGGCCACCCCGCCCCGCCCGTCGGAGAGGGCGAGGCCGACGAGGGCGAGGGCGAGC
>Ga0335071_10003413_pt1 | contig 16760 bp, 13 predicted proteins | sample Lox_Sample_15_FD_206724 | JGI IMG/M metagenome (GOLD analysis project Ga0335071, IMG submission 206724) | Soil microbial communities from Loxahatchee National Wildlife Refuge, Florida, United States - Lox_Sample_1.5 | ecosystem: Environmental > Terrestrial > Soil > Wetlands | place: USA... | reverse complement strand
CCGCCTCCCTTTTTTTGACCTTGCGGCAGGATTTTATGGTCAAATTCGCAGAAATCAAGGTCCAATTCGGCACTTTGACGTCAGATTTTGGCCTTTTATGCACATTTTCGTGTGCACACGACTCATGCCTCCGTCGGGCGGGGTCAACGCTGAATTCCTGAACCGGCGCTGACGAATTCAGGATTTCAGCGTTGACCCCCACCTCGAACTCAGGGCGGGCCGCTAGAATCGGTCCATGCCGGACGGACGCTGGCCGACCCGCGACGAGGCGCGCGCGCTGCTCTTCGAGTTCACGCAGTCCGACGCCCTCCGCAAGCACGGGCGCGCCGTCGAAGAGGCGATGCGCGCGTGCGCGCGGCGCGCCGGCGTGACCGACGCCGCCGAGATCGAGCGCTGGGGCATCGTCGGCATGCTGCACGACTTCGACTACGAGCAGAACCCGACCGAGGACACGCACCTCCACGTGGGTGGCAGGATCCTCAGGGAGCGCGGGTACGCCGAGGAGATGGTTTCGACCATCGAATCCCACGCCGACTACATGAAGATTCCGCGGGACACACCGATGAAGAAGGCCATCTACGCCTGCGACGAGCTCGTGGGCTTCATCGGCGCATGCGTGAAGGTCCGGCCGACGAAGAAGATCGCCGACCTCCCGGCCTCTTCCGTCGTCAAGCGTCTGAAAGACAAGGCCTTCGCCCGCTCGGTGGACCGGTCCTACGTCTACGGCGGGGCCGAGGCCGTGGGCGTCCCCCTGGAGGAGCACATCGGCTTTCTGATCGAAGCTTTGAAACCGATCGCCGACGAAATCGGCCTCTAGTGGTATAAATGGTGTCTCCCGTTTCGACCAACTTGCTCCCAGGAAAGGACTTGCCGCCATGAGCACCGTCGCGACGATCTCTCCCCGGGCGATTCGCGCGAAATCGATCGCGCGGGACCTGTCGGGTGAGGAGCTGCGCGCCCTCGCGCGTTCGGGCGAGAAGACGACCGAGTACGGCTCCCCCGTCTACGCCACCCGGATCAAGAACCGTTCGGCCAAGAAAACCTACATCGTCGCCGACGTGAAGGTCGGCGTCATGCAGCAGTCGATCGACCCGGCACCGGCACTCGAGAAGATCCGCGAGGTCCAGGAAAAGCTCGCGACGATGGACCTGATCCAGGTCGACCGGCGGATGGGGATGAGCCACGAGGTGCCGATCCACTGCCGCCTCTTCGTGCCCCGCGAGTACGCCCGAATCGCGTACATGTGGCACAACATGCTCTTCCCGTCGAAGTCGAGCCAGGAGCCCGACTTCATCTCCGTCTACGTGCCGGACTGGCCGGAGACGATGATCTTCTGCGACGTCGAGCAGGGCTACACGTACATTCTCGGCACCGACTACCCGGGCGAAGCGAAGAAGTCGATGCTCCGCCAGGCGATGTACTGGATCAAGCGCAAGGGCGGGCTCGGCCTCCACGCCGGGTCGAAGATCCTGCGCGTGCTCGGCCCGGACGGCGAGCTGCGCGACGTCGGCTTCCTGCTCTTCGGCCTCTCCGGTACCGGCAAGACGACGCTGACGCTCCACGACCACGGCCTGCACGAACCCGAGAAGGCGATCATCAAGCAGGACGACGTCGTCCTGCTGACGCACGACGGCCGCGCCTTCGGCACGGAGGACGGCTTCTACATCAAGACCGAGGGGCTCGAGCCCTCCCAGACGGTCCTCTGGGGCGCGGCGACGCACCCGACCGCGGCCTACGAGAACATCACGGTCGCGGCCGACGGCAAGGTGGACTTTCTCGACACGTCGCTGACCTCGAACGGCCGCGGCGTCGTGCTGCGCCGCTTCATCAAGGGCACCGGCGACGGCATCGACCTCGAGAAGGCCAACAAGATCGTCTTCATCACGCGGCGCAACGACGTCGTCCCGGTCTGCGCGCGCCTCTCCTCCGAGCAGGCCGCGGCCTACTTCATGCTGGGCGAGTCGATCGAGACCTCCGCGGGCGATCCGACCAAGGCCGGCCAGGCCAAGCGCGAGGTCGGCACGAACCCCTTCATCGTCGGCCCCGAGGCGGACGAGGGCAACCGCATCCTCCAGATCCTCCGGGCGAACCCGGACATGCAGGCCTACATCCTGAACACGGGCTCGGTGGGCGCGAAGGCCGGCTCCGCGGGCGAGAAGATCACGATCAAGGTCTCGACGGAGATCATGAAGCAGATCGCCCGGGAAGGGATCCGCTGGGAGAAGGATCCCGATTGGGGCTACGACGTCCCCAAGGACGTGCCGGGAATCGATCTCGCCAGGTACGATCCGCGGAAGCACTACACGGCGGACGAGTACAAGGCCCTGATCGACAAGCTGCGCGCCGAGCGCCGCGAATGGCTCTCGAAGTTCCCGGGACTCGATCCGGTCATTCCAAAGGCGGTCGAAAAGACGCAGGCCTGAAAGCCGAAGCGTCGTTTCGAGGATGCGCAGGCCCGACTCGCGGACTGCCGCTTTCCGTAAGCCGACTTGGTCGCCGCGGGACCTGCGGCCGGTCCTCCCTGTGCCGACTTCACCCCGCTCTCGTTTGAAGCGGCCCGCCGCGGCTATTCTCCCAGGTAGGCTTCCTTGACCTTGGGGTTGGCGGCGACTTCGGCGGACGTGCCGGACAGCGCGACCCGCCCGGTCTCGAGCACGTAGGCCCGATCCGAGTGGCGGAGCGCCGCGTTCGCGTTCTGCTCGACGAGCAGCACCGGGACGCCGGCGCGGTGGATCTCGCCGATCGCCTCGAAGATCGCGTGAACGACGATCGGCGCCAGGCCGAGCGACGGCTCGTCGAGGAGGAGAACGCGGGGCTTCGACATCAGCGCGCGGCCGATGGCGAGCATCTGCTGCTCGCCTCCCGACAGCGTGCCCGCCGTCTGCTGAATCCGCTCCTTCAGGCGCGGGAAGAGCGCGTAGACCTTCTCGAAGTCCGCCTTGACGCCGCCGTCGCGGCGCGCGTATGCCCCCATCTCGAGGTTCTCCTGCACGGAGAGGTTCGCGAAGACGATGCGCCCCTCGGGAACGAGGACGAGCCCGTCGCGGACGAGCTTGTGCGTCGGGATCCCGGCGGCGGACCCGCCGCGGTAGCGGATCTCGCCGCCCGCCGTCCGCACCAGCCGCATGATCGCCCGGAGCGTCGTCGTCTTGCCGGCGCCGTTGGCCCCGATGAGCGTCACGATCTCGCCCTCCGAGAGCGTGAGCGACACGCCCTTCAGCGCTCCGATCGCGCCGTAAGAGACCGAGAGGTCCTTGACCTCGAGGATCGGGCTCATGCGCCCCCCAGGTAAGCCTCGATGACCTTCGGATCGCGCTGGATCTGGGCCGGCGGCCCGATCGCGATCGTCGACCCGTAGTCGAGCACGTGGACCGTCTCGCAGATGCCCATGACGACGCGCATGTTGTGCTCGACGAGCAGGATCGCCATGCCGAACTGGTCGCGGATCCAGCGAATCAGGTCCATCAGCTCCGTCGACTCGTGCGGGTTCATCCCCGCCGCGGGCTCGTCGAGGAGCAGCAGGCGCGGCGCCGTCGCCATCGCCCGGGCGATCTCGAGGCGCCGCTGGCTGCCGTACGGCAGGTTCTTCGCCTTCTCGGCGGCGAGGTGGTCGAGCTTGAAGATCTTCAGGAGCTCGAGGCTCTCGCGCCCGACGCGCTCCTCTTCTTCGCGGTGGGCCGGCGTGCGCAGGACCGCCGTCGTCAGCGTCGTCGCCTGCCGGCAGTCGAACGCCACCTTGACGTTGTCGAGCACGGTCATCTCGCCGAAGAGGCGGATGTTCTGGAACGTCCGCGCCACGCCGCGGCGGGTGATCCGGCCGCACCGCTCGCCGGCGATCGACGCGCCCTCGAACCGGACGTCGCCCGACGTGGGCGTGTAGACGCCCGTGATGACGTTGAAGACCGTGGTCTTCCCGGCGCCGTTGGGCCCGATCAGGCCGTAGAGCTGGCCCGGCGCGATCGTCAGGTCGAGCTCGTTGACGGCGCAGAGACCGCCGAACCGCATCGTCACGCGCGAGAGCTGGAGAGTCGACATGGAGGCGGGCTAGGCGTTGCCCGTCGTGCCGGGCGCGGCACCGATCGAGCGGCGCCGCCTGGTCAGAAACGTCACGAATTCCTTGTGGCCGAGGATGCCCTGCGGCCGCACGATCATCAGGATGATCAGGAGCAGGGAGAAAAGGACCATCCGGTACTGCGCGAACTCGCGCAGGCCCTCCGTCAGCGAGATGAAGAGCACGGCGCCGAGGACGGAGCCGCTGATCGAGCCGAGCCCTCCGATGACGATCATGATGATGATCTCGAAGGACTTCAGGAAGTTGAACGAGCGGACGTTGACGTACATCAGGTAATGGGCGAAGAGGCCGCCGGCGACGCCGGCCATCGCCGACGACACGACGAACGAGATCACCTTGGCGCGGGTCGTGTGGACGCCCATCGCCTCGGCCGCCACCTCGTCCTCGCGGATCGCCACGAGGGTCCGGCCGAACGAGGAGTGGACGATGCGGTAGACGATCAGGATCGTCACCGCCGCGAAGATCCAGATCCAGAAGAAGTTCGCGAGCTTCGGGATCCCCGAGTATCCCCGCGCGCCGCCGACGGCGTCGATGTTCAGGATGACCACGCCGATGATCTCGCCGAAGCCGAGGGTCACGATCGCGAGGTAGTCGCCGCGCAGCCGGAGCGACGGCACGCCGACGAAGAAGCCGGCGATCGACGCGAGGAACGCGCCGATCGCGAGGCCCACGAGCAGCACGACGCTGTCCTGCACGAAAAGCGGCAGGGAGCCGAGGCTCGTCCGGAGCGCGGGGCCGAACGTCACCGTGAAGTACGACGAGGCGTAGGCCCCGATCGCCATGAAGCCGGCGTGCCCGATCGAGAACTGGCCGGTGAAGCCGTTGATCAGGTTCAGGCTGACCGCGAGGGTGACGTTGATCCCGGCGAGGCACAGCACCTGGAGCACGTACGGCGGCAGCGCGACGCCCGCGCCGAACGCGCCGGTGAAGACGCCGTTGGCGAGGAGCAGGCCGGCCGCGATCAGGATCGCGAGGAGCCAGCCCCTCACACCTTCTCCTTCTGGACCCGGCCGAGCAGTCCCTGAGGCCGCAGGATCAGGACGAGGATGAGGATGCCGAAGGCGATCGCGTCGCGATACGTCGACGAGAGGTAGCCGACGACCATCACCTCGGAAGTCCCGATGAGGAGGCCGCCGAGCACCGCGCCCGGGATCGACCCGATGCCGCCGAGGACCGCCGCGATGAACGCCTTCAGGCCGTAAGTGATGCCCATCAGCGGGTCGATCTTCGGAATCTGCATCGCGATGAGCACGCCGCCGGCCGCCGCGAGGGCCGAACCGAGGGCGAACGTCACCGAGATGATCCAGTCGGTCGAGATCCCCATCAGCTTCGAAGCGTCGAGGCTGAAGGAGACGGCGCGCATCGCCTTGCCGGTGCGCGTGCTCATGATGAACGCGCGCAGCAGCACCATCAGGAGGACCGACACGGCGATGACCGTGATCTGCTCGCTCGTCAGCCGCATCCCCGCGATGTGGAAGTCCGTCCGGGGCGCGAGCGAAGGGAAGAACCGCGGCGTGGCGCCGAAAAGGAGCTGCGCGAGGTTCTCGAGGAACAGGGACACGCCGATCGCGGTGATGAGCAGCGTCAGGCGGGCCTCGCGGCGCACCGGCCGGTAGGCGAGACGCTCGATCAGGACGCCCAGAATCGCGCACGCGATCATCGAGCCGAACATCACGAGGAGCGCGGAGACCAGCGACGGCTCCCGTCCCTGCAGGCGCCGCGACAGGTAATACCCGACGTACGCGCCGATCATGTACACGTCGCCGTGGGCGAAGTTGATCAGGCGCAGGACGCCGTACACCATCGTGTACCCGAGCGCGATCAGGGCGTAGATCGACCCGAGCGACAGGCCGTTGACCAGTTGCTGGAGAAAGGTCGTCATGCGGAGGAGATCCCCGCTCGCTCCGCGGCCGGAACCCCTACAGCTTCACCGACTCGGGCTTGATCGTCTCGACGAACAGGTACTTCCCGTTCTCGACCTTCAGGATCACGGCCGGCTTGACGGCATTCCGATCCGCGTTGATCGAGATGACCCCGGTCACGCCGGGGAAGTCCTTGGTCGAGGCGATGGCGTCGCGGAGCTTGGGCCCGTCGGTCGAGCCCGCTCTTTCGATCGAGGCGGCGAGGATCCGCGCCGCGTCGTAAGCGAGCGCCGCGAGCGCATCCGGCGTCTGCCCGTACTTGGCCTTGTAGTCGGCGACGAATTTCTGCACCGCGGGGTTCGGGTCGTCGGTCGAGTAGTGGTTCGAGAAGTAGCAGCCGTTCAGAGCCGCGCCGCCGATCTCCCAGAGCTTCGGCGAGTCCCAGCCGTCGCCGCCGAGAAACGGCACCGTGATCCCGAGCTCGCGGGCCTGGTGCACGATCGTGCCGACCTCGGTGTAGTAGCCGGGGAGGTAAACGGCCTCGGGGTTGGCGGCCTTGATCGCGGTCAGCTGCGCCCGGAAGTCGGAGTCGCCCTGGCTGTAGGACTGCTCGACGACGACTTCGCCGCCGAGCTGGCGGAACTGCTGGCGGAAGAACGTCTGGAGGCCGACGGAGTAGTCGCTCCGGACGTCGACGAGGATCGCGACTTTCTTCAGCTTCAGCGTGTCGGCCGCGAACTTGGCCATGACCGCGCCCTGGAACGGGTCGATGAAGCAGACGCGGAAGATGTAGTTGCCGACCTGCGTCACGCGCGGGTTGGTCGAGGAGGGCGAGATCATCGGCACCTGGTTCGACTGGCAGATCGGCGCCGCCGCCAGCGAGTGCGACGAGGCCACGTGGCCGAGGATCGCCGAGACGCCGTTCTGGTTGATCAGCTTGGTGACGACGGTGCCGGCCTCTTCGGGCTTGGACTGGTCGTCCTCGACGAGCAGCTTGATCTGCTTGCCGTTGATGCCGCCCTTCTTGTTGATTTCCTCGAAGGCCAGCTCCGAGCCCTGCTTGGTCGAGATGCCGAAGGTCGCGATGCCGCCCGTCAGCGAGCCGAACTCGCCGATCAGGATCTCCTTCTGGGAACCCTTGGAGCCGCAGGACACGTCGACGGCCAGAATGGCGGCCAGGGAGACCGCGGCAAGCGCTCGAAACCTCATGGTTTAGGACCCTCCTCGTCTCCGGCTTTCGGAAAGACGGCGTATTGTTTCGCAGCAGCCGTCGGAAGTCAAAACATCCTTTCTGTCAATGCGTTAGGCTAGAATTCCGCCCGAGCCGAGACGACAGAGAGGCGTACCTCATTAACGACACGCGAACACACCGGGAGGCGCTCGTCGCGCCCGACCCGACTCCCGAGCCAGCCCCCCGCATCCGACCGCGCTCCGAGCATCCGATCTCGCGCTCGAAGATCGACCCGGACGCGCTGAAGGTCCTCTACCGGCTCCAGGGAGCCGGCCACAAGGCGTACCTGGTCGGCGGGAGCGTGCGCGACCTGCTGCTCTCGCGGGTCCCCAAGGACTTCGACATCGGCACCGACGCCCATCCGCAGGCGCTGCGCCGGCTCTTCCGCAACTGCCGGCTGATCGGCCGCCGCTTCCGCCTCGCCCACATCCTCTTCGCCAACGGCAAGGTCGTCGAGGTCGCCACGTTCCGCCGGCGCCCCGACCCCGTGCTCGACGCCGAGGGCCACGAGCTGCTCCAGACCTCCGACAACACGTTCGGCACGCCGCGCGAGGACGCGCTCCGGCGCGACTTCACGATCAACGGGCTCTTCTACGACATCGCGAGCTTCTCGATCATCGACTACGTCGGCGGTCTCGACGACCTCGAGGCCGGCCTCGTCCGCACGATCGGCGACCCCGAGATTCGCTTCCAGGAGGACCCCGTGCGGATGATGCGCGCGGTCGAGTTCGCGAGCCGGTTGGGCTTCGCGATCACGCCCGACTCCTACGAAGCGATCCTGCGCCACCGCAAGGAGATCGTGAAGTCGGCGCCTCCCCGCGTCACCGAGGAGCTGGCCCAGTCGCTCCGCGGCGGGCACGCGCTGCCGACCTGGCTCCTCATGCGCGAGGTGGGCCTCCTCGACGTGCTCCTGCCGGAACTCGCCGCCGTGCTGCGGCAGATCGACCCCGACCACGCGGGCGGGACGGGACACCTGTTCTGGGCCCTCCTCGACGTGCTCGACGCGGAGCGCCGGCGCGGCCGCGCCTTCGAGGACGCCGTGCTCTTCGCGCTCGTCTGCCTCCCGATCGCCCGCGCCCGGGTCCGCGACGTCTCCCCGGACGGCGAGCCCGATCCGAACCGGCTCGCGGTCATCCTCGAGGAGGTCGTCGCGCCGCTGGCGCTGCGCATGGCGTGGCCCCGGGCCGTCGCCGAGCGGATCAAGCTCGGGCTCGCGATCATCGGAAGGCTCTCGCACCGGCCGGATGCGAAGATCCCGACGCGGCGCCTGGCGATGCGCGACGCGTTTCCGACGGCGCTCGACCTCTTCGAGCTCACCGCGATGGCGACCGGCCGGGGCCTCGAGCTCGTCGCCGACTGGCGCGCGCTGCAGGCCCGCGTCGCGCGCGCCCGCGAAACGGGCGAGCTGCCTCCCCCGCCGCCCCCCGCACCGCGCCGGCGCCGCCGCCGGAGGGGTCAGTCCTGATTTCTGATTTCGCGCCGGTCAGCGCGCCTCAGCGAGCTCGCCCTGTCCCGCGCGGCCGATGTCGGGTGTTGCGCGCCGTTTGAATCGACCTCGATGGATGACGCGAAATCAGAAATCAGGACTGACCCCAGCTACAATCCCCGCATGTTCCTCTCATCGAACTTCCTCGGCATTCCGCCCGAGGAGAACACGCTCGAGAAGAGCCGCGTCGCGGTGCTTCCCTGCCCATACGAGCGCACGGTTTCCTACGGCGTCGGCACGAAGAACGGGCCGGCGGCCATTCTCGAGGCGTCCCACTACGTCGAGCTCTACGACGACGAGCTCGACGAAGAGGTCTACCGGATCGGCGTCCACACGCTGCCGGCGTGGCTGCCGGACGACATGGAGCCGGAGGCGTGCGTCGTCGGGCTCGAGAAAGTCGTGGCGGGGCTGCTCGCGAAGGACCGCTTCGTCCTGACGCTCGGCGGAGAGCACTCGATCGCGCCCGGCCCGATCAAGGCCCACCGCGCGAAGCACCCGGCGATGTCGATCCTGCACTTCGACGCCCACGGCGACCTGCGCGACACCTACGAGGGCCAGAAGTACTCGCACGCCTGCGCGGCGCGGCGCTGGGTCGAGCTCGGGATCCCCTCGGTCCACGTCGGCATCCGGTCGATCTCGAAGGAAGAGATCGACTACGTCCGCGAGAGCGGCACGATGATCGTCTCCAACCGCGAGATGCACCGCTCCGACGCGTGGCTCGACAAGGCGCTGAAGAAGCTCACGAGCGAGGTCTACGTCACCTTCGACGTCGACTTCTTCGACGGCGCGCTCGTCCCGGCGACCGGGACGCCGGAGCCGGGCGGCGGCACGTACGACCAGGCGCTCTCGATCCTGCGGCGGGTCGCCTCGGAGCGGAAGATCATCGGCGCCGACGTCGTCGAGCACGCGCCGTTGGCCGGCAATCGCGCACCCGACTTCATGATCGCCAAGCTCTGCTACAAGCTCCTCGGGTACGCCTTTTTCCCCCAGAAGGCCCGGAGCCCGGTCCTGTCGCCGGCGTAAGTTGTTGCACTCCAAAAGGTTCGGGAGACCTCGGACCCGCATCTCGGAGCGAACTTTCCCGATCCCCCTGCGTTTTGAGAGGTTGAGGGCCGCGTGAGCAACAGCACGACCGACGAAAAAGACCTGGTCGCGCGGTGCCGACGCGGCGACGACGACGCCTGGAGGGATCTGGTGGATCGTTTCGGTCCGAGGGTTTACGCGATCGCGTACCACTTCACCCTGAAGCGCGAGGACGCGGAGGAGCTGTCGCAGGAGATCTTCCTGAAGATCTTCGAGAACCTCCATCGGTACGACGGCGGCTTCCCGCTGGTCGCGTGGGTGCTGTCGGTCTCTCGCAACCTCTGCATCGACCGGTATCGCCGCAAGAAGCGCGAGAACTCGTTCCGCTTCGTCTCGGACGAGGCGGTCACGGCGCTGCTGAAGTCCGAGGACGACCCGGCCGGCGTGGCTCTGAAGAAAGAGCGCACGCGCATCCTGTTCTCGGCGCTCGCCGACGTGCCCGAGGACCTCGCCGAGATCCTGATCCTGCGCGACTTGAACGGTCTCGCCTACGACGAGATCGGGAAGGCCCTGGAGCTTCCCGAGGGCACGGTGAAGTCGCGCCTCTTCCGGGCGCGCGCCGAGGTCGCGAAGAAGATCCGCGAGCGCCACGAGGGCCGCGGCGGCGCGGGCGCGTTCGCTTCGATCGCGATGGCCGCGGCGGGGCTCGTATGACCTGCCGCGAGCTCGAGCGCCTCTTCGTCGCCGGAGCGCCGGAGACGGATGCCGCCCGGCACCGTGCGGGCTGCGCCGAGTGCGCGCGCCTGGGTGCGGACCTGGATCGGACGGCGACGTTTGCTTCGGGGCTCGCCGCGCCGGCCTGGAGGCCGGAGCTGCGCCACGCGCTGCTGGCGATCCCCCGCACCACCGTGACCTGCGAGGCTGCCGACGGCCTGCTCGCGGCGCTGCTCGAAGGCGAGATCGCCGCGGGCGACGAGACGCGGCTCCGGGGCCACCTCTCGCGGTGCGCGGGTTGCACGGAATCCGCGGCCACGCTCTCGGCGATGCGCTCGCTCGCGGCGCCGGCGCCTCCCCCGTGGCTGGCGACGCGCCTGTCCGCGGCGAAGCCGGCGGCGCGCCGGAAGTCCTTCTGGCGCAGAGCGCTCTCCGGACGCATGGTCGTGACCTACGCCTACGCGGCGGCGGTCCTCGTGATGCTGCTCGGCCTGAATCCGACGGCCGTCGTCCGCAAGGCCGGCTTCGCGTCGCTCGGCGAGAGCACGCGCAACGCGGTGACGGTCGCCGAGAGCTCGATCGGCGACCGCCTCGGCGCGATGCAGGAGCGGGCGCTGCGCACGCTCGCCGTGTGGCGCGGCCACATCGGCGGCTACGGACGCGCCGCGGTCTCCAACGCGCTCGGCCTCGTGTTTCGTCCCGAATCGAAGAAAGCACCGGCCCGTCCGAACCTCGGCAAAGAGGGCGGCGCGGTCGCGGCGCCCGGCGACGTGATGCTCGCGGGCGGCGCGTCCGCGGAACCTTTTCGCGCCCCTTTTCGTGTCTAGGAGCGACGGTTAAGTCGACGAGGAGAAACCGATGAACGACACACTGAACCCCCAGCCCGCAGCGCCGGCGCCCCAGGCGCCCCCGGCTCCCGCCATGCCGACGCCGCCGCCCTACGTGATCGTGGACCGCAAGTCGCCCGCGCTGGCCGGCTTCCTGTCCTTCTTCCCCGGACTCGGGCACCTGTATCTCGGCCTCTACCCGCGCGCGTTCGCGGTCGGCGGCGCCTTCATCCTGGGCATCATGATGACGTCGCACGGGCGTTCCGGCGAGTTCTTCGGACCGCTCGTCGCGTTCGTCTGGTTCTTTGCGGTCATCGACGCGGTGCGCCAGGCCAAGGCAATCAATCGGGGACAGCTCGCAGAGAGCGGCTTCGCCGGTCAGGCTCAGTTGAAGCGCGCCGCATCGGGCACCGGGGGGCTGACTTGGGGAGTCATCCTGATCGGACTCGGCGGCCTGTGGCTGCTGAACAGCTATGACCTGCTCGATCGGGTGCTCGATGCGATTCCCGAATGGGGAGGCCCGGCCGCGTTCATTCTGTTCGGACTCCTTCTCGTCGTAAGCCACATCCGGAAGGTTCGCCGCGAGAACGAGGCTCAGACCGGAATGCCGCCACGGAGTCAGTAGGTAGAAGGCAACAGGCAGGAAGCAGCGGGAAGCGAAAGCCTCCCGCTTCCCGTTTCTAGCGCCGCTTGAAGTGCTTCTCCAGGTCCTCTTCCGACATCGCGAGCACGACCGGCCGGCCGTGCGGACACGTGAAACGGTCGCGCGTCTTTGCCCAGTCGGAGAGCAAGTGCCGGATCTCCTCCGGCGCGAGGTGGTACCGGATCGTCACGGCCGAGCGGCAGGCGAGGCTCGCCGCGAGCCGGTCGCGCCGCAGCGTCTCGTCGGCCGAGCCGTTCTCGGCGAGCGCGGCGAGCGCCTGGCGGAGCGTGTCCGCCGGGCCGCGCTCGGTCGCCTCGGCCGGCAGCGCCGCGATCGCGTAGGAGCGTCCCGACATCGGCTCGATCTCGAAGCCGGAGGCCGCGAGGTCGGCGCCGCGCGCGGCGAGCGTCTCGACTTCTTCCGGCGTCGCCTCGAAGAGCGCGCGCACGAGGAGCTTCTGCGAGAGGACGCGCCCCGACGCGACGCGGTCGCGGATACGCTCGTACAGCGTGCGCTCGTGGGCGGCGTGCTGGTCGATCACGAGGAGCCCTTCCGGGCCGCTCGCGACGATGAAGGACTCGCGGTGCTGGCCGATCGGGACGATGTCGGGCACCTTCTTCTCGGCCGACGCCACCGCCGCAGCGGCTGCTGAAGCTTCGCCGGAAGCCGCCGGCGCGGGCGGCGGCGACGGAACGCCGACCGGCACGCCGGGCGGCGCCGCGAACGGGTCGCGGTACGACGCCGGCGGCTCCGCGACGATCAGGCCCGTCGGGACGGGACGCAGGCGGCGCTCCTCCTTGCCGGCGAGGAGCGCCGAGTGGAGCGCGTGGTACACGAGGCGAAAGGCCGTCGCCGCATCCGCGAAGCGGACCTGGGTCTTCGCGGGAGACACGTTGACGTCGACGGCCCCGGGCTCGGCCGTCAGAAAGAGGAAGACGCCGGGATGTCGATCGACCCGGATCGCGTCCCGCGAGGCCTGCCCGATCGCGCGGACGAGCGCGCGGTCCTCGATGGGGCGCCCGTTGACGAACAGGAACTGGTGCCGGCGGCTCGGAAAGGTCACGGCCCCGCGCGTCGCGTAGCCGACCAGGCGCAGTCCCCCGGCGCGCGCCTCGAACTGCTCGAGCTCCCCGAGCGTCGCCCGCCCGAAGACCTGCAGGATGCGCGCGCCGCGGTCGACCGCCGCCGGCGCGTCCAGCGTCTCGCGCCCGTTGGACTGCAGCGTGAAGGCCACCGCCGGGCTCGACAGCGCCGCGCGCGTGACCGCCGCCGCGACCGCGCGCGCTTCGGCCTCCGGGCTCGCGAGGAACTTGCGCCGAGCCGGCGTCTTCGAGAAGAGCCCCTCGACCAGAACGTCCGTGCCCCGCGGCCGCGCGGCCGGCTCTTCCGAGACCGGGCCCCCGTGCTCGATTCGCAGCCGGATCGCCTCGGGCGAAGACCCGTCCGAGGTCGTCAGCGTCAGGCGCGACACCGAGGCGATCGACGGCAGCGCCTCGCCGCGGAACCCGTAGGTCTCGACGCGCGCCAGGTCGTCGTCGGAGGCGATTTTCGACGTCGCGTGCCGCTCGAGGGCGAGCCGCGCGTCTTCGGCCGCCATGCCGGAGCCGTCGTCGCGGACGAGGATCCGGTCCACACCCCCGCCGTCCATGACCACCTCGATCCGCGACGCGCCGGCGTCGAGCGCGTTTTCGACGAGCTCCTTGACGGCGGAAGCCGGACGCTCGACCACCTCGCCCGCGGCGATGCGGTCGATGACGGCGCCGGTCAGGCGATGGATGCGCGGCATCCGCGAGAGTCTATCGCCGCGCGCCCGCGCCGCTCCGCTCGCGACAATGTAAGAGCGAGAGATCCGCCGGCGACTCCGCGAAAGGGGTTGCAACATGCGACGTCAGCTCGTGCCGGTGGTCTCCCTCTGCCTTCTCGTGACAAGCGCTTCTGTCAGCCGCGCGCAGAACGGTCCGGACAACGACCCGGACGCGGCGCCGGGATACGTCAACGGCGCGTTCCACAGCGCCGCGGTGGATTCGGTGAACCTCTACAACGGCCAGCTGACGGTGCCGATCCCTCTGGGACCGTCGTACCCGGTCGGGCCGAGCCTCCGCGTCCAGCTGACGCTGACGTACAACTCGCGCTCGACCGACTTCGGGGCGCCTTCGGCCCTCGAGCAGAACCCGAACTTCTACTACATGCCGCTCGTCGGAAATCCGTCGCTCGGCTCCGGGTGGGAGCTGACGCTCGGAGCGATCAAGAGCTGCAAGCACGGCACCATCACGGGTGTCTGCTACAGCGCCCCCGACGGGAGCCAGCACATGTTCGCCGCCGGACCCAAGGCGAGCGACGCCTCGAGGCTCTACCTGTCCGGCTCCGGCCCCTACGATCTCTGGGACGGCGACGGCAATCACTTCGTGTTCGGCCAGCACGTTTCAGGCTACGACGACATCGGCCTGCCCGAGGGGTACACCCACGACTTCGGCAGGGGTCGCGACGGCTGGTACCTCACGTCGGCGACCGACCCGTTCGGCAATTCCTATTCCGTCACGTACTACGCGACGTCCGAGGTGACGACGCCCCGCTGGACCTACGGCACGACCGCCTGCCCCCCCATCATGCAGATGCGCGCGCCGTCCGGTGCCGGAACCTGGATTCCCAAGGACGTGACCCTGCCGTCGGGGAGCAAGATCCACGTTGGGACCGGGTCGGTCCTCGGGATCACGGGCATGATCACGTCGGTGGCGTTTCCGGTGCTCGTGGACGGAACGCCGGCGACGAAGACCTGGTCGCTCGGCTACGAGCCCGCCTTCGCGATCCTCAATCACGTCTGCGGCGGATCGAACGTGCTTCAGGTCAACGTGCCGCGCCTCAAGAGCCTGACGCTGCCGGCGGACGACTCGAGCGCCGCGCCCTCGTATCAGTTCTCCTCCGCCTTCGACCCCGTGTTCGGACAGGTTCTCCTGCACCAGCTGACCCTTCCGACGGGAGGCGTCCTCCAGTACTGCTACAACTGGTACACCTTCTTTCACGGACGCGGCGGCCGGCTCGAGCCCGGTTGTCCCGGGATGGTTCCGCCGGTCGACGATCCGGACAATCACGTCATGCGGTCCGACGCCTGCCCGATCGCGCTCGAGGAGCCGTCTGTTCCGGACATTCCCGGAGGCTGCACCCCGACGAACCCGATGCGCTGGATCGACACGCAGCCCGGAGTCGTCCGGCGCCGGGAGATTCTCGGCACGGCCCAGAACGACACGACCTACACGCAATTCGCCTTTCCCTTCGGCGAGTCGGGCAACGCGAGCGCGCCCGAAGACTCGCAGACGCTCACGGTCGTCGTGTTTCCGCCGACGGACCGCAACGGCGACGCCGGCCGCAGCCGCGCGAAGGCCGTCCTGTTCAGCAGCACGCGGGGCCGCACGAGCAACGGCGGCGAGATCATGAGCGTGCCCGGAGACGTCGTCGGCGCGGAGCTCGAGGAGCGCACCTTCGAGAAGGACCCCACGGCAGCAAGCGTGACCGATCCGCCGTGCGGGGGCTCGGCGGAATCGGACTTCTGCGGGAGCCGCGCCGTCCGCGTCGTCCAGCGCGGCTACGAACTCGACACCGCGGGCCTCCCCGGCAGCGACCGGCGGCTCGTGCACGAGAAGACGATCTACGGGGCAAGCACCTGCTCGACCTGCCCGTACCACCAGGTCGACTACACGCTGACCGCCGGCGACACCTGGGACGGCAACGGGCGCCACTACAACCTCGAGACGCACGCCGGCACGCTCGGAGGCGACGCCCGGACGATCGCGACCGACTGGGCGCCCGTCAACTGGGCCGCCGGACCTCCCCCGGGCCAGCCGGTGCTGCCGAATCTCTTCAATCGCCGCACCACGACCGAGGGCTCGTCGACGCGGGACGAGTACTTCGAGTTCGACACGACGTCGCCGAACGGCTTTCTCAAGGGCCGGTTCGTTTACGACGCGGTCAAGGACATCGCCTTCGTGACGTGCCGCTACAACGACGGGTTCGGGAACCCGGACAAGGAGCTCACGCGCACCGTCAACACTCCCTCCGCTCCGGCGCGTACCTACTGCTCGTCGACGTACCCGAGCTTCCCGGGCTCCGTCGGCGTCGACGGCGACCTCTTCGGCAAGGACTCCTCGTGGCAGCACGGCGAGCTGCTGACCGCTCGCTGGATCAACGGCGCCGTCGGCACGGGCACTTTCAACATCCGGGACGATGCGCGCGATCCGACCACCGGCTGGATCACGACGTCCAGGGACGCCGCCGGCCTCGCCACCACGTATCTCTACGACGCGCTCGGACGCGTTCATCGCACCGCGCCGCCGGCGGCGCTCTCGACGTTCCTCTGCTACGACGGCCCCAACGCGACCACCGCCTACCGCTCGGCGAGCGCCCAGGCCTGCCCGGTCGCGGCCTCGAACGCGGCCGTCGCGACCTGGCAGCGCTCCGAGTACGACGGCCTCGGCCGCCTCGTCCGCGAGAAACGTCTGCAGCCCGGCTCGTCCGTGGTGAAGCGGTTCACGCTCTACGACGGCGCGGGCAACGCCACGTTCGCGTCGGAGTGGGTGCCGGACGCGACGTCGGAGTCGATCGCCCTCGACCTCGCGACCAGCTGCGCCTTCAGCGGCGGCCCGTGGTCGGGGCGAGGGCGCCCGTCGGCGGCGCCCGGCACGTATCGCCAGTGCTTCGACCCCTTCGGCCGGCCGCAGCAGATCGTGGGACCGAAGATGTCGAGCCTCTCGACGATCACCCGGACGGAAGGCGGCGGCAACCCGTACAGCGACACGACCGAAGCCGTCCTCACGTGGTGCGTCAACGCGGCGTTCACGAACGTGGCCACCCCCTCGTGCGGTGCCGGAGGGATCAACGCGACGACCACGACGAAGAAGGACGCGTTTG
>Ga0335071_10003412_pt1 | contig 16764 bp, 19 predicted proteins | sample Lox_Sample_15_FD_206724 | JGI IMG/M metagenome (GOLD analysis project Ga0335071, IMG submission 206724) | Soil microbial communities from Loxahatchee National Wildlife Refuge, Florida, United States - Lox_Sample_1.5 | ecosystem: Environmental > Terrestrial > Soil > Wetlands | place: USA... | reverse complement strand
CAAGGCACAGCTCGGCTTCCTCGACGACGGTCCGCAGAAGCCGATCCAGATCTGGAGCCACGCCGGACGCCGGCCGCTCGTCGCCGGCGGCAACTCGAACGGCGACCTTCCGATGCTCGAGTTCGCGGAGTCGCTGCGCCTGCTCGTCCTCCACGACGACGCGAAGCGCGAGTTCGCATACACGAGCGGCGCCGAGAAGGCGCTCGCCGAGGCGAGGGCGCGCGGCTGGACGGTCGTGAGCATGAAGGACGACTTCGCGACCGTGTTCGCGTCGACGAACGGAGGTTGATCGCCGTGAACATCCCCATCGACGCGAAGGTCGAATGCACGGACGGCGCCTGCGGGAGGTCGACGAACGTCATCGTCAACCCGGTCACCCATGCGGTCACGCATGTGGCGATCAAGGACAAGAGCCTGATCGACAACCCGACGCGTCTCGTGCCGGTGTCCAATGTCGCCGAGGTCACCGACGACCGGATCACGCTGAACTGCACGATGGCGGACGTGGCGAAGCTCGGCCCGTTCGTCGTCGCCGACTTCATTCAGGAGTCACCCTCGGGCGGGGCGTATTCGTCGGGCGATGCGTACAGCGCCCAGTACGTCGTCGACGACACCGCGTACGACGAGGTCGACGAGGAGGAGATCCCGGAAGGCGAGCTCGGCCTCTACGGAGGCATGCACGTCGAGGCGTCGGACGGGCGCGTCGGCAAGCTCGACCAGCTCGTCCTCGACCCGAAGAGCGGCGTGATCACCGGACTCGTGATGCGCAAAGGGCACCTCTGGGGCGCGAGGGACGTCACCGTCCCCGTCGAGCAGGTCGAGTCCACCGACGGCGACACCGTGTACCTGAAGCTCGACAAGTCGGCGGTCGGGGCGCTGCCCGCGATGAAGGTACGGCAGGCATCGTGAGCGGAGACGGCAGCCGACGATGACGTGGGCGACCCGCTTCCGGATCCGCGAGTACCTCCGCGAGAGCCTCTGGGTGCTGCCGGCTCTCGGGGCGGTCCTCGGGATCCTCGTCGCCGCGGTCATGATCTCCGTCGACTCGCACGTGTCGGTGCCGACGGACTGGTCGTACTCGCCGTCCACCGCGAGCACCGTCCTGTCGGCGATCGTGGGTGCGGTCGCCGCGCTGACGGGCTTCGTCGTCACCGTCACCGTCCTGGTGGTGCAGATGGCGAGCGGCTCGTTCTCGCCGCGGTCGATGCGGCTCTGGTACCGCGACCCCGTGCTGAAGGGCTCGCTGGCTCTGCTCATCGGCACGCTCGCGTACTCGTTCTCGCTGCTGCGCCGGGTCGAGAGCACCTTCGTCCCGGACCTCGGGGTCACGCTCGCGGGTTTGCTGCTCGTCGTCGGGCTGGTCATCTTCGCGCTCTTTCTCAACCGCTTCGTGCACCTGCTCCGGCCCGCGGCCGTCTCTGCGCTCGTCGCGAAGTCGGTACGCGAGAGCCTCGACAACGACATCGCGAACACGCGGAACCTCGGCAGCGTCTTCGCGGGTCCGCTCGAGGGCATGACCGAGCCGGCGTCGCTCACGGTTCGGTCCGCTCACCCGGGAGCCGTCCAGGCCGTCGACCTGCGCGGGATCGCGGCGTGGGCCGGACGGCACGAGTGCCTGGTGGTGATGCGGCACTCGGTCGGCGAGTTCGTCGAGACCGGCGACGCGCTCTTCGAGGTGTACGGCGACGACGGCAAGACCGACAGCGCCGAGCGTGACCTGCGCGGGCTCGTCGCGTTGGGGCTCGAGCGGACGATCGAGCAGGATCCCGCGTTCGCGCTCCGGGTCATGGTGGACGTGGCGAACAAGGCGCTCTCTCCCGCGGTCAACGACCCGACGACCGCGGTACAGGTGCTCGACTACCTCGGCGACAGCCTGAGGGTGATCGGAACGGCCGACCGGTCGGCGCCCTCCTGGCATCCCGGCGCCGCGCGGCAGGGTGTCGTCATCCCGGTTCGCCGCTGGGAGGACTTCCTCGCCCTGGCGATTACCGAGATCCGCGAGTTCGGCAGCACCTCGATCCAGGTCATGCGCCGGATGCGTGCCGTGCTCGAGAAGCTCCTGCAGGAAGTCCGCCCGGAGAATCGCGCCGCGGTGAAGGTCGAGATCGCGCGCCTCGACGCGACCGTCGCAGCCGGCTTCTCCGCGTCGATCGATCGTGAATGGGCCGGCATCGCCGACAGTCAAGGAATGGGAGGGCCGGATCGTCTGGGCCTCACCGAGTCGGCTGCAGGGCCGGTGCGCTGATGTGGAGCCCGGCTCTCTTCACCTCGCTGCAGGGCTACCGGCGAAACTGGATTCGCGGCGACGTGATCGCGGGGCTGACCGTGTGGGCGGTGCTCGTCCCGGAGGCGCTCGCGTACGCGTCGATCGCGGGCGTCTCGCCCGTCGTCGGCCTGTACGCGGCTCCGGGCGCGCTGATCCTCTACGCGGCGTTCGGCAGCTCGCGACAGCTCGTGACCGGGCCGGGAGCGGCGTCGGCGGCGCTCTCCGCCGCCGCGGTGGGCGACCTCGCCGCCGGCGGGTCGGGCGCGTTCGTGCAGCTGACGATCACGCTCGCCCTCACCGTGGGGATCCTCGCGGTCGTCGCGGGCCTGCTGCGGTTCGGCTTCCTCGCCAACTTCATCTCCGCGCCGGTGCTGAAGGGCTTCATCATCGGTCTCGCGCTCACCATCATCATCGGGCAGATCCCGAAGCTCTTCGGCATCCCCAAGGGCGAGGGCGACTTCTTCCGGCAGCTCTGGGACTTCCTGACGAGTCTCAACGAGACGAGCGGGCTGACGCTGCTCGTGGGCAGCCTCTCGCTGGCGCTCGTGCTCGGGCTGAAGCGGTGGCTGCCGGTCGTGCCCGGAGCGCTCGTCACCGTGCTGCTCGGCATCGCCGCCGTCAAGATCTTCAATCTCGACCAGCACGGGGTCGCGATCATCGGAGACATCCAGAGCGGCCTGCCGTCGTTCGGCCTGCCGGACGTCGCCGCGCACAGCTATCTCGACCTGGCGCCGGCGGCGATCGGAGTGATGCTCGTCGGATTCGCGGAGGCCCTGGGTGCGGCGAAGACCTACGCGGAGAAGGAGCACTACGAGGTCGATGCCAACCGGGAGCTCCTCGCCCTCGGCGCCGCGAACATCGGCGCCGGGCTCTCCAGCGGGATGGTCGTCAACGGCAGCCTCTCGAAGACGGCCGTGAACGCGTCGGCCGGGGCAAAGTCGCAGCTCTCGGGGCTCGTCGTCGCCGCGCTCACCGTCGTCACGCTGCTCTTCCTCACCGGCCTGTTCGAGGACCTCCCCGACGCAACGCTCGCCGCGGTCGTGATCGCGGCGCTGATCGACCTCGTCGACATTCCCTCACTCATCCGCCTCTACAAGCTCCACACCACCGGGCTCGGACGGATCTACGGGTTCGCCGCCCGCCCGGACTTCATCTCCGCGCTCGCCGCGCTCTTCGGCGTGCTCATCTTCGACACGCTCCCGGGCCTGTTCATCGGCATCGGCGTCTCGATCGCGCTGCTCCTCTATCGCGCGTCGAGGCCGAACATCGCCGTGCTCGGGAAGGTGCCGGGCTCGGACACCGACTGGTCGGACGTCCAGCGGAATGCCGAGAACACGCCCGTCCCGGGCGTCGCCGTGCTGCGCGTCGAGAGCGGGCTCTTCTTCGCCAACGCCGACGCGATCAGGAAGGACGTGCTGGCGCACGCCGTCCACGGGACGAAGGCGGTCGTGCTCGACGGGGAGACCGTGCCGTTCATCGACGTGACCGCGGCGCAGATGCTCGCCGCTGTCGCGGAGGATCTCGAGCGTGACGGGGTCAGGCTCCTCCTTGCGCGTGACGTCGGCCAGGTGCGCGACATCCTGAAGCGACAAGAGCAGGGTCGGCAGTTCCCCACCATCCACGCCTACCCGACGGTCCAGGACGCTGTCGACGCCGCGCTCGAACCGTCGAAGCCCGAGCCGGTGAAAGTCTGATGGTCTGGATTTGGGCCACTCTGGCCGATGCCGCCTGGTTCTCCCCGGTCGTACGTTGGAGCTGGCACCAAACCTGACTGGAGGTTGAACGATGACTGACGTACTCGCCGAGCAGCTCGAGACCGAGGAGTCGATGTTCGTGCAGACCGCACAGGGCATCGACAGCGACGGGAAGACCCTCACGTTGCACGGGATCACGCCCTCGACGCTCTACTTCTCCGACAGGCCCGAGCGGGTCGTCGGGCATATGACCACCGCCGACTTCGTCGACCTCTGGTCCGTCGGCGACAACAGCTTCGAGTCCGACCCGCCGAACGCCGTGCTCGCGTTCCTCGAGCCCGGCGCCGACGTGCCCGACGACGTCGTCGTCGTGCTCAAGGAGCCGCAGCTCAGCGGAACCGGCGAGCTCGCCTACTCGATCGACGTCCTCGAGGGAACCGTCCCGGCGAAGACCGGCCCGGTGTCGCTGTTCATCGACCCGTTCGGGCGCCCGCTTTCGCCCGTGTCGGTGTGCGGCGTGCGCCGGCGCGGCCGGCGGCGCGCGCGGCGGCGCTTCTAGGACACGACCGACAACGGAAGGGAGGCACCATGGCACACGACGGCGACCCACCTGTCGATCTCTACGTCGCTGCCTACGCCGACCCGGACGCCGCCCAGGAGGACTGGGAGGCGATCCAGGATCTGGCGAAGCAGAAGGTGATCACTGTCGAGGCGCTGGTGCTCGTCAGCCGCGATTCCGGCGGCAAGATCCAGGTGAAGGACGATGCCCACACGGTCGGGAAGGCAACCGGTTGGGGCGCCGCGGGCGGCTTCCTCGTCGGTCTGATCTTCCCGCCGGCGCTGCTCGCGTCGACCGCCGTCGGCGCCGGCCTGGGCGCCGGCACGGGCGGGCTCGTCTCGCATCACGAGAAGAAGGAGATCAAGGCCGAGGTCGCCAACGACCTTCCCGTCGGCAGCTCGGGGATCGTCGTCCTGCTCGAGGAGGAGTGGGTCGCTCGAGCCGAGAAGGCGCTGTCGAAGGCCGACCACATCTCGACGCACAAGGTCGACAAGGGCAGCGTCGAGCACGCAAAGACGGAGGCGCTGAAGGCAGCACCGGCCGCCGTGTCGTAGTCCCCGAAACCTGCCACCGGCTCCGCGCGGCGGGGCCGGTGGCGATCTCGATTGAACGGAAAGGAGCGCATATGCCGAGTCTGCTGACGGTCTTGCCCCTCGCGTTCGTCATGATCGCGGGCCCGCAGATCCTCACCGCCATCTTCCTGGCGACGAGCGAGAAGTGGGAGAAGGACTCGGCGGCGTTCCTCGCCGGCGTGCTGCTCGCGGTCACGCTCTTCGTCACGGCCGCGTACGTGGCGGTGAGGCTCCTGTCCGACGCCGCCGGCTCGTCCCACGAGTCGACGACCCACCGCTGGATCGACGGCGGGCTCGTGCTCCTCCTCGCCTTCGCCGCGTGGCACACGTTCCACACCAGGAAGACCTCGAAGCCGCCGGCCTGGATGGGGAAGCTCGAGGATGCGACTCCGAAGACGTCCTTCCGGCTCGGCTTCCTGCTGCTCGGACTCTTCCCGACGGACATCGCCACGAGCGTCGTCGTCGGCGCCCACCTGGCCCGCGGCGGCGACCCCTGGTGGTACTGCCTTCCCTTCGTCCTGCTCGTCCTGCTCTTCGAAGCGCTGCCCGTGCTCTTCGTCCTCCTGATGGGCAAGAAGGCGGCGGCGATCCTGCCGAAGGTGCGCGACTGGATGAACACGAACTCTTGGATCGTGAGCGAGGTCGTGCTCGTGTTCTTCATCTTCCTCGAGGCGAAGAACCTCGTCGGGTCGTAGGCGGATGGAAGCGCCGCCGGAGCGGTAGGCGGGCATGCAGCAGATCCTCGTACTGTCGTTGATCGCGATCGTCGATCCGGTGATCGTGGGCGCGACGGCGATCATGTTGCTCCTCCCGGAGCCGAAGCGGCTGATGCTCGGCTTCGTGCTCGGCGCGCTGGCGACGAGCATCCCGATCGGCCTGGTGATCGTCTTCGCGCTCGAGGGCACGAGCTCGACGACGAGCACGACGAAGCGCACGGTCGACCCCACGGTCGACATCGCCGTCGGCGTCGGCTTCCTTCTGCTCGCGACCGTCGTCGCGACCGGCGTCTGGGACCGGTGGAGAGAGCGGCGTAAGGAACGCAGGGGGCCGAAGAAGGACAAGGGGCCCTCGCGCATGCAGCGGGAGCTGTCCACGGGCTCCCCGCGACTCACGTTCTGCGCCGGCGCCGTGTACGAGGCAATGCCGAGCGTCATCTACCTCGCAGTCATGCACGACATCGTCAAGCTGAACGCATCGACCTTGGCGTCGGTGCTCTTCGTCGCGTTGATCTGCGTCGCGCAGATCGGGCTCGTGCTGGTGCCGCTCGTCAGCTTCGCGGTCGCGCCGACGTGGACACCGAGGGCGCTGGCCGCGGCGAAGGCCTGGTTCTCGCGCGACGCCAGGAAGATCGCCGTGGTCGCGCTGACGATCGTCGGAGCGTGGCTGCTCGGACGAGGCGTGATCACCCTGCTGAAGTGAGCGCGAGCCTACGAGCTCTCGACCGTGCCGCCGGCGAGCTGCAGGAAAGACAGCCCGCTCAGGACCGAGACGGCGCGCGCCTCGTCGTCGTCGAGCTCCAGCCAGCGTGGGTGCTCCGGCGAGTGCCGGCCGACGGCCTCCCACCGGTCCTGGAGACCCGTGACGGTCTCGAGCAGCGTCGAGCGGATCTCGACGACGGCGCTGTACGGATAGGAGCTCTTCGCCTTCTCGAGGTCGTCGTCGGACGCGCCGTGGACGAGCTCCTTCAGGCGCTTCCAGTCGAGCCCGCGCTCGGGGTCGGCGGCAGTGAGGATCTGCATGCCCGGATCCTAGGCGGTCGGCCTCCGCCGAGGAGCCGGGCCCCGGACCGACACTCCGGCCGGGCCGGGCGAGATCAGCCTTTTTGGCCGATGCCGCCCCGATCGCGCGGGTCATAGCGTCTGCAGCGTGATCGCCGACGCGAGGGGAACGACATGAGCGCTGCCGCAGCTGCGACGGAAGGACCGGCGAAGAAGCACGTCCACTGGAAGCACTGGCTGATCGGCGCGCTGACGATCGTCGTGATCGGCGCCCTCGCGAACCTGCTCGGCTGGGACATCGCAGGATGGTTCGAGAAGCTCTGGGACACGCTCACGGGCATCTCGGGCTGGTATCTGCTGGCCGGGATCGCGCTGAAGACCCTGCAGACGACCGCGACCGCGTTCGCCTGGTACTCGATCGTCCGCTTCGCGTACGGGAAGGTGAGCTTCCTGCAGGTGCTCGCGTGTTATGCGGCCTCGGTCGCGTTGAACACGATCCTGCCCGCGAACCTGGGCACCCTCGTGCTCCTGGTGATGCTCTCGGTCGTCATCGCCGCCGCCACCTTCGCCGGGGTGCTCGCCGGCTACGCCGTCGAGAAGATCTTCTTCGTCATCATCGGCGCGGTTCCGTACCTGTATCTCTTCCTGACCGTCGGCGGTTCCTTCAACATCAGCTTCGGCTGGGTCAAGACCCATCCGTGGGGCACCGGGATCGTCGTGCTCGGCGGGATCTGGCTGATCTACCTCGTCATCCGGATGCTCTGGCCGCGGGTCGAGAAGTGGTGGCAGCAGGCGAAGCACGGCGGCCAGATCCTCGGGCATCCGGGCGCCTACTTCGGCGGCGTCTTCCTGCCGGAGACGATCGGCTGGCTCGCCGGGCTCGCCGGAACGGCGGTCTTCCTCGCCGCCTACGGCATCCCCGTCAGCTTCCACACGTTGATGCGGGTGCTCGCGGGCAACTCGCTCGCCAACGTCACCTCGGCGACGCCGGGCGGCGCCGGCGTCAACCAGGCCTTCAGCGTCGCGTCGCTGAAGGGAATCGCGAGCTCGACCGATGCCACCGCGTTCTCGGTCACCCAGCAGATCGTGACCACGGCCTGGAGCATCGTCTTCGCGATCATCCTGATGGCCTGGGCCTTCGGCTGGAGCGGAGCGAAGAAGCTCGTCGGCGATTCCGTCGGTCAGGCAAAGGAGAAGGAAGCCGAGCAGAAGGCCGAGCACGCGGCGAAGAAGGAAGCCAAGCACGCGAAGTCGGCCGCGGGTCAGTCGTAGCCCGCCGGCCGGCACCCGGGCGGCTCAGCCTCAGCCTTTTCGGCCGATGAGGGACGGCCGCCGCAGGCATAGCGTTACCCCCGAACGATCGACCGCTCCACACGGCACGGCGCTCGCCGCGGCCGACTTTCACGGAAGGAGAGAGATTCGATGGCAGAGACAGCCGACACACCGGTCCTCGACCTGCTCGCCGACATCACCACCCGCTCGATCGAGGCGTCGAGCCTCGACCCGGAGACGTTGATCCTCGTCCGGATCGCCGCCCTGGTCGCGGTCGACGCGCCGCCGGCTTCATACCTCTTCAACCTCGGGGCAGCGTCCGAGCTCGACCTCGACGTCGACGACGTGCGGGGCGTGCTCGCCGGCGTCGCTCCGATCGTCGGGACGACCCGCATCGTCTCGGCACTGGGCAAGATCGCGCGTGCGCTCGACTTCGAGCTCGACCTCGCCGAACTCGAAGCCGACGTCGACGCGACCTGAGGAGCAGCGGACCGAGGGCCGGGCCGACGGGTCGCCGGCCCTCACCCGCGCAGCTTCCGCAGAGAGCCCTCTGACGGACTCGAACCGTCGACCCCCTCCTTACCATGGAGGTGCTCTACCAACTGAGCTAAGAGGGCAGCGGGCCGAAGTCTAGCCGGGTTATCGTCGGGCCGATGCGTGCCCGCCGGACCCTGACCGTCGTCGGCTGCCACGCCGGCGGCGAGGTCGGGAACGTCGTCGTCGGCGGGGTGCTGCCGCCGCCCGGCGGGACGGTCTTCGAGCAGATGCGGGCGCTCGCCGCCGACGACTCGCTGCGGCGGCTGCTGCTCCGCGAGCCGCGCGGAAGCGTCGCGGTCCACGCGAACCTCGTCGTGCCGTCGTCGCGGCCGGACTGCGCGGCCGGGTTCATCATCATGGAGCCGACCGAGTACCCGGCGATGTCCGGGTCGAACACGATCTGCGTCGCGACCGTGCTGCTCGAGACGGGGATGGTCGAGATGCGCGAGCCGGAGACGACGCTGCGGCTCGAGGCGCCCGCCGGCGTCGTCGAGGTGCGCGCGGCGTGTCGCGACGGGCGCTGCGAGAGCGTCGAGCTGACGAACGTCCCGTGCTTCGCCGACCGGCTCGACGCGCCGCTCGAGGTGGACGGGCTCGGCACGCTGAATGTCGACGTCGCGTTCGGCGGCATGTGGTACGCGATCGCCGACGCGCACGCGCTCGGCTTCGCGCTCGAGCCCGCAGAGGCGCGCGACCTGTCCGCGGCGGGCGAGCGCATCCGCGCCGCCGCGCGCGAGCAGCTCCCGTGCGCGCACCCGGAGAACCCGGAGATCGCGGGCGTGAGCATCGTCGAGATCGCGGAGCCGTGGCAGGGCGTCGGCAACGTGACGCGCAACGCGGTGGTCGTCGCGCCCGGACGGCTCGACCGCTCGGCGACGGGAACCGGTCTCTCCGCGCGCATGGCCGCGCTGCACGCGCGCGGGCTGATGAAGGCCGGCGACTCGATGACGCACGCGTCGGTTCTCGGCTCGACGTTCGACGGGCGGATCGTCTCGGAGACGACGGTCGGCGGGCGGGCGGCGATCGTCCCCGCGATCCGCGGCAGCGCGTGGATCACCGGCGTGACGCAGGTCGTCGTCGACCCGGCCGACCCGTTCCCCGAGGGCTACCTCCTCACCGACACCTGGCCCGGGCCGGACACGCAGTGACGGAGCCCGAGCCGCACTCGCGGATCGCCGCGCTCGAAGCGCGCGCCAAGCGGCTCGCCGAGCGCGGGGAGGAGGAGCGCAGGCGGCACGCGTCCGTCGACGCGGTGTACGAGATGGTCGACCGCGACGCGGAGGTCGGCGGCGGGATCATCGCCGGCGCGCTCGCGTACCGGCTCTTCCTCTGGCTGCTCCCGGCGGCGCTCGTCGCCGTCGCGGGGCTCGGAATCGCGTCCGACGCGGCGTCCGACTCGCCGGAGCAGGCGGCCCGATCGGCGGGCCTCGCCGGGCTCGTGTCGAACTCGGTCTCGAGCGCCGCGAAGGGGCAGGCGCGGTGGTACGCGCTCATCGTCGGGATCCCGATCCTCGTCTACGTCACACGAAGCGTCCTCCGCGTGATGATCGGCCTCCACCGTCTCGTCTGGGCCGACGTTCGCGCCCGCGCGCCGAAGCCGAAGCTCGGCGCCGTCTGCCTCCTGCTGCTCGCGTTTCTCCTGTTACTTGTGTTCTCGGGGCTCGCGGGTGCAATCCGCGCGCGCTCGCCGGGGTGGGGCGTGCTCTCGACGATCGTCGTCATGGTCCCGTACGCGACGATCTGGCTGTTCGTGATGCACCGTCTCCCGCACCGCGACGCGACGTGGCTCGAGCTCGTGCCCGGCGCGGTTCTCTTCGGCGTCGGGCTCGAGCTGCTCCACGTCGTCGGGGCGTACGTGATCGGGCCGTACGCCGTTGCGAAGCAGGGGACGTACGGCGCGCTCGGCGCGGCGGCGGTGCTGCTCTTCGGGCTCTTCCTGATCAGCCGGCTCGTCGTCGGCGCGGCGATCGTGAACGCGACGCTCTGGGAGCGGCGGACCCGGTCCGCCCCGACCGGGCCCGCCGCTCCGACGTCGAACGACTAGCTCATCCCGTCGAGCCAGGGGTCGCGGCCCGGGTCGCCGCCCGGTACGGCGACGGCGAGCCGGCCGAGGTAGTGGTCCCAGCCGTGCCCGTGCGACTCCGCGGACTCCACCGTCTGCAGGTCGCGATGCGTGAACCGGAGCAGCGTGCCGCCGCGGCTCGGCTCGAGCTCGAACTCGATCGTGCTCCCACCCGGCGGGATGACGCCGCCGGCGCTCGACGCGCGGCTCGCCTCCCAGCCCCACGTCAGCACGAGCCGCCGCGGCGGGTCGACCTCGACGAACTCGCCGCGCGCGATGTTCGTCGGGAGCACCACGACCCGGTAGATGCCGCCGGGCTGCGGGTCGAGCTCGGCCGACTCGCCGATCCAGCGGTTCAGCTTCTCCGGGTCGACGAGGAACTCCCACACGGTCTCCGGGCTCGCGTCGATCTGGAGCTCCCGGGTCACCGTCAGTGCGTCAACTGCGCTTGCCACGTTGCTTCTCCTCTCGTTCTGCCTCCCGTTTCAGCGCCTCGAGCCGGTCGCCCCAGAACTCGTCGAGGAACGTCCGCAGCTCGACGAGGCGATCCGTGCTCGCGCGGTAGAGGCGCCGCGTTCCGTTCCGGCGCTCGGTCACGAGCCCGACCTCCTTCAGGACTCCGATGTGCTGCGAGATCGCGGGCCGCGAGACGTCGAAGTGCGACGCGATCTCGCCGGCCGACAGCTCGCCGTCCCAGACGAGCCGGATGATCTGCCGCCGGTGCGGCTCGGCGATCGCTCTCAGCGCTGCCTCCACGGGTCTTATGTAAGCAGATGCTTACAGACTGCGCAAGGCGAATCGCGTCGTGCAGACTCCGGGCATGGCCACGCCCGTCGTCTTCGTCCACGGCCTCTGGCTCCACGCCGACTCGTGGGGCGCGTGGACCGAGAAGTTCCGCGCCGCCGGCTACGAGCCGACCGCGCCCGGCTGGCCCGGCGACGGTGCGACGGTCGAGGAGACGCGCGACAACCCGAACCGCGTCGCGAACCACGGGATCGACGACGTCGTCGCGCACCACGCGGGCGTGATCGACGGGCTCGGCGCGAAGCCGATCGTGATCGGCCACTCGTTCGGCGGGCTCATCGCGCAGCGGCTGCTCGGCGAGGATCGCGCGGCGGCGGCCGTCGCGATCGACCCCGCGCCGATCAAGGGCATCCTCTACCTCCCGCCGTCGGCGCTCCGCGTCGCGTCCGTCGCGCTGCGGAACCCGTTGAACCGGAGCAAGGCGGTCGCGCTCACGGAGAGCCAGTTCCGCTACGGCTTCACGAACGCGGTCTCCGAGGACGAGTCGGCGGAGCTGTTCGAGCGCTGGTCGATCCCCTCGCCCGCGAAGCCGCTCTTCGAGGGCGCCGCGGCGAACTTCTCGCCCGGCTCGCCGGCACGCGTGAACACGGCGAACAAGACGCGCGGGCCGCTGCTCGTCACGGCCGGCGGGAAGGACAACACCGTGCCGGCGGCCGTCTCGCACGCGACGGTGAAGCAGTACGCGCACTCGCCGGCGCTGACGGAGCTGCGCGAGTTCCCGAGTCGCGGCCACTCGCTCACGATCGACAGCGGCTGGGCGGAGGTCGCGGACGCCGTCCTCGACTGGCTGAAGGCGAAGGGGCTCTAGCTCGGAGGACGCGGCGGGACCTCGCGGTCGGGCGGCACGCGGCGCGCGACCGACTCTGCGATCCCGATCGTCTCGACGAGGAAGCGCGCGCGCTCGCCGTCCTCGAGCGGCGCCGCCGTGAGCGCGTCGTCGCGCGAGATCGTGAAGCGCTTCGCGCCCTCTGCGCCGACCGTCTCGCCGCTGCGGTTGATGCGGACGCTGAGCTGGACGTTGAACGGGCTCCAGATCACGGTGCGGCGGTGCAGCGCGTCGAACTCGTCCGCGGTCGCGCCGATCCGGTCGATCCGGCACGGGAACCCGTCCGGCGCGCGCAGCATCCGCCACATCACGGCGGGCCCGTCGTCGAGCCACACGAACCGGGGCATGCGCGTGCCGCCGTCGTCGCCGATCCGGACCGGCTCGCCGCTGAGGATCGACGCGTCCGCGATCCAGCGCTCGCCGTCGAGGGTCACGATCACGGAGCCGTGGTTCGGGCCGACGACGTCCGGCGCGGGCAGCATCGTCGCGATCGCGCGCTCGACGTCGAACCCGAGCGCCGCGAGGAGGTCGTGCAGCGCGCCGTTCCCGGCCCAGCAGGTCCCGCCGGTGCCGAGCTCGAGCCACGAGCCGAAGAAGTCCTCCGCCGTCGCTCCCGGCAGCGGCCAGTCGCGCCCCTCCGCGATATGGATCATCTTCAGCGTGTTGTCGAACGGAACGCGCGCGCACCACGCCGCGTAGACCGCGCGCAAGCCGTCGAGGTCGAGCGACGGTTGCCCGACCTCGAGCCGTGCGAGGACCGCCTCGACGAGATCGCCGTCCACCGGCGCGAGGCTAGCTCACGCCGGTCACGAGTGAACCCACGCCAGAGCGAGGCTGTCCGCGTCCGCGCAGTTCTTGTTGCCGAGGGCGTCCCACTGGTCGGCGAGGTCGAACCAGTAGGAGCTCGTGCTCTTCAGCTCGGACGATGCGAGCGTGTACGGGTCGCCGGCGCTGCCTCGCATCTGCTGAACGAGCTTCGCGTCGGCGTTGTACGTCTTCCAGAGGTCCCAGAGGATCTTCGAGTGCATCGTTGCCAGCGACGCGGGCGGCTTCAGCGCGCGGAACGCCATGTACTCGTCGCGTGTCACGACGAGCCGCTCGGCGAGGATCGCCGCGCCCTGAGCGCGTGTGACGGAGATGGTGGGCGTCGGCTCGAGCGCGGCGACTCGGGTCTTCGTCCTCGCGCAGATCGCGGTCGTCTGCGCCCGGTACTGGCTCGGCGTCAGCGCGGCCTGCGCGCCGGCGGCCGCGACGAGCGCGACCGCGGCGATCGGCGCGACGATGCCTGCCCGGAACATGTCCTCGTTATCGACAGGACGCGCCGGGTGCTTGACATCTGGCATGGGGGCGGGAGGATTCGAACCTCCGTAGGCTGAGCCGACGGGTTTACAGCCCGTTCCCTTTGGCCGCTCGGGCACACCCCCTTGGGGACGGAGATTGTAGCCTCGGTGCCGTGAGCTCGTTCGACGTCGCGGTGGTCGGAGCGGGGCCCGCGGGGTCGACCGCGGCGTACCGTCTCGCGACCGCCGGGGCGCGTGTGCTGCTCGTCGACAAGGCGGTCTTCCCGCGCGACAAGCCGTGCGGCGGCGGCGTCACCGGACGCGCCGCGCGGCTCCTGCCGTTCTCGATCGAGCCCGTCGTCGAGGACCGGACGGAGCTGCTCGACTGCTCGCTCCGCTACCGGCACCGGATCGAGCGGCGGGCGCGCAGTCCGCTCGCGTACATGACGCAGCGGCGCCGGCTCGACCACTTCCTGCTCCAGCAGGCGGCCGCGGCGGGCGCCGACGTCCGCGACGGCGTGCGCGTCGCCGACGTCCGCGAGAACGCGCTGACGGTCGACGGGGAGGAGATCGAGGCGCGCGTCGTGATCGGCGCCGACGGCTGCAACGGCACTGCGGCGCGCGAGCTCGGGCTCGCCGGCGGGATCGTCCACGGCGTCGCGCTCGAGGCGAACCACCCGCACGAGGCGCGGTTCGCCGGGCGGCTCGTCCTCGACCTCCGCGTCGTCGAGGGCGGCTACGGCTGGATCTTCCCGAAGGGCGCACACGTCAACGTCGGCGTCGGCGGCGACGCGGCCGCGGGCCCGCACCTTCGCGAGGGCCTGCGCCGGATGTGCGAGGAGCACGGGATCGATCCCGGCACGGCGACGGAGACACGCGGCTACCGGCTGCCGATGCGCCGGCCCGACACGCGGCTCGCGCGCGGCACCGCGGCGGTGATCGGCGACGCGGCCGGGCTCGTCGATCCGTTCTCCGGCGACGGGATGTACGAGGCGTTCGCGAGCTCGCAGCTCGTCGCCGAGGCCGCGCTCGACGTCCTCGCCGGCCGGGCGGCCGGGCTCGAGCACTACGAGGCGGCGGTCGAGCGCCGGATCACGCCCCTGACCGCGGCCGGCTGGGGCGCGAAGGTCGCCTTCGACCGGTTCCCGCGGACGACCTACGCCGTCGCCCGGCTCCCGGTCACGTTCCGGGTGCTCGAGAAGCTCCTCGTCGGCGACCTCGGCCGGCCCGGCGACGCCCGGGGCGCCGAGAGCGCCGCGATCCGGCTGATCTATGCGGTTGCGAGGCGCGCCGGCGACCCCGGCCGCGCCTTCCGGGCGGCCGCTCCGGCCTAAAGGTCTCGGCCCCGGCGGCCGATTCCCACCCGGAGCGGCATGGATCTCAACGGACTTCTTGCGCGCGCCGTCGACCTCGGCGCCAGTGACATCCACCTCAAGCTCGGCCAGCCGCCGGTGCTCCGGCGCGACGGCGAGCTCGGGCTCCTCGAGGCGTGGGCCCCGCTCTCGGACGCCGACCTCGAGCACGTCCTCGAGACGGTCGGCAAGCGCTCGCCGGAGCGGCTCCAGCTCTTCCGCGACCTCGGCGACCTCGACATCGCGTACCAGGACGGCGACCTGCCGCGGTTCCGCGTCAACGCCTACCGGCAGCGCGGCGCGACCTCGTTCGCCTTCCGCGTGATCCCGAAGACGGTGCCGAGCTTCGAGCAGCTGAGCCTTCCGCCCGGCGTCCAGAAGCTCGCCGACGAGCACCGCGGTCTGATCCTCGTCACCGGCGCGACCGGCTCGGGGAAGACGACGACGCTCGCCGCGATGATCGACTTCATGAACCGCAACCGGCGGCAGCACATCATCACGATCGAGGACCCGATCGAGATCCTCCATCCCGACCAGGGCTGCATCGTCAACCAGCGGGAGATCGGCCTCGACACCGAGTCGTTCGGCCAGGCGCTCCGCCGCGCGCTGCGCCAGGACCCGGACGTGATCCTCATCGGCGAGCTCCGCGACGCCGAGACCGCGCAGACCGCGCTCCAGGCCGCCGAGTCGGGCCACCTCGTGCTCTCGACGCTCCACACGATCGACGCCGCCGAGACCGTCGGCCGCATGATCGAGTTCTTCCCGCCGGAGAAGCAGGAGGTGATCCGCGCGATCATGGCCGGCGTCCTCCGCGGCGTGATCAGCCAGCGCCTGCTCCCGAAGGAGGGCGGCGGGCGCGTCGCGGCCGTCGAGGTGATGGTCATGAACGCGCGCATCGCCGACCTGATCCGCGAGGGCAAGGCCGAGGAGATCACGGACGCCGTCGGCGAGGGCGAGTTCTTCCAGATGCAGACGTTCACGCAGGCGCTCATCGAGCACGTGCTCTCCGGCAAGGTCGACCGCGAGGTCGCCGCGAACGCCGCGACGAACCGGCACGACTTCCTCGTCGCGCTCGAGCAGGCGATCAAGCGGAAGAAGGCGGCCGACAACGCGGTGCAGGCCGAGGAGCAGGCGGCCGCGGCGGTCGTGGCGGAGCACGAGGCGCAGGGCCACGTGCAGTCCGAGGGCGAAGGCGGCCTCGGCCTCCGAGTCGTCCCCGCGGGCTGAGCCCGTGCGCCGGCTCGCGCCGATCGCGATCGTCGCCGCGCTCGCGCTGCTCGCAGGCACCGCGCGCGCCGGGAACGTCTTCGTCGTCGTCCCGCAGTCGTCGGCGCCGTTCGCCGCGCTCGCGAGCGCCGACGCGCCGAACGCGCCCGGCTCGGTCGCGTTCCCGACGCCGCTCTCGACGCCGCCGGCGAACCCGGAGCAGCTCTCGTACGACCAGCTGCTCGGTCTCTGGCAGCAGGCGGGAGCCGCGTACGGGATCCCGTGGCAGGTGCTCGCCGCGATCAACAAGGTCGAGTCGAACTTCGGCCGGAACATGGGCCCGAGCTCGGCCGGCGCGATCGGCTGGATGCAGTTCATGCCGTCGACGTGGGTCCGCTGGGGGACGGACGCGAACGGCGACGGCGTCGCCGACCCGTGGAATCCCGACGACGCGATCTTCTCCGCGGCGCGCTACCTCGCCGCCGCCGGCGGGACGTCCGACGTGCCGCGCGCGGTGTTCTCGTACAACCACGCGGCCTGGTACGTCCGCGAGGTGATGGCGCTCGCCGGCCTCTACGACCAGGGCAGCGGCGTCGCGTTCTCGCTCGACCAGCTC
>Ga0335071_10003411_pt1 | contig 16767 bp, 16 predicted proteins | sample Lox_Sample_15_FD_206724 | JGI IMG/M metagenome (GOLD analysis project Ga0335071, IMG submission 206724) | Soil microbial communities from Loxahatchee National Wildlife Refuge, Florida, United States - Lox_Sample_1.5 | ecosystem: Environmental > Terrestrial > Soil > Wetlands | place: USA... | reverse complement strand
ACCGATCAGGAGGCAAAGGGTCGATTCCTGGAGCATCTCGCTGGTGCTATTCATGACCGTAAAGTGAAACGCATCCCGGGTGAGTTCCTTCACCAAGGAATCAAATTGGGAGCCCGAGGCGGTCAGCATGACAAGCCTGTCGATGACTAGTTCGTTCATAAGCGTCCGTTCCTCTGGAATAGCTGCCAAGTATAACATTACTCCCGCACAGCCTTTGGAGAAGTCGCGGTAAAATTCGATCTTCAATCCGTTCTTGAAAGGTGGTGGATATGACCAGCTCAAAGGATATTGCCCGCTTTCGGGCCAACTGGCAAAAGGAGATCGACGGCGCGGCGCTTTATTCCGCACTCGCCGATGTAGAGGAAAAGGACGAGCTGGCCAATGTCTACCGGAACCTGGCTGCCAGCGAGAGGAAACACGCGGCAGTATGGGAGAAGCGCCTGGCAGAGGCGGGTGTAAAACTCGGACAAGCCAAACCTTCCTGGCGGGCGCACACGATGGGCTCCCTGGCGAAACGGTTCGGCGCGGGCTTCGTCCTCCCGACCATCGTCGGGAACGAACAGGCCGACAGCCGGGCATATGACAACCAGCCTGAGGCCAGGACCGAGACAGGCCGCATGTCTGCGGATGAGAAATCCCATGCCCGTCTGGTTGCCGCCGCATCCGGCCGCCTGAGCGGATTGATGGGCAGCGAGGTGGCCCAGTTGGAAGGGCGTCATCGGGCCGGCGGCGGGAACGCCCTGCGGGCTGCCGTGCTGGGAGCGAACGACGGACTGGTTTCGGTGCTCAGCCTGACCATGGGTGCGGCCGGGGCCAATTTGCCCGGGCACGGGGTGTTGATCACCGGCATCGCCGGCCTGCTCGCCGGCGCCAGCTCGATGGCCCTGGGAGAATGGTTGTCCGTGCAGAGTTCCCGCGAGCTCTACCAGAACCAGATGAAAATAGAGGCCGAGGAAATCGAGCACGCCCCCCAGGAGGAGCAGGAGGAACTGGCTCTCATTTATCAGTCCAAGGGCCTGCCCAAAGAGCGCGCCCGCGAACTGGCTGCCGCCCAAATGGCGGCCGACAAGAACACCATCCTGGACACGCTGGCACGCGAAGAACTGGGCATCGATCCGAATGAGTTGGGCGGGTCGCCCTGGGTGGCCGCTTTCACTTCGTTTTTCCTCTTCTCGGCCGGAGCGATCGTTCCGCTCTTTCCCTACTTATTCCTCAACGGCCTGACCGCGGCCATCGTCAGCCTTGCCCTGGGCGCGCTGGCCCTATTCCTGACCGGCGCAGCCATCACCTTGATGACCGGAAGAAGCGTCTGGGTCTCCGGTTTCCGCCAGGTGCTGATCGGCGTGGCAGCAGCCTTGTTGGTATTTGGCGTTGGCAGGCTCATCGGGGTTTCCGTCGGCGGCTGAGGACGAAATCCGATCGAGCCGAATCAAAGGGCACGGATCATCGCAATTCGATGACATTCTATCCGTTGGGCCCAAACACAAAATATAATAGGCAAACAATCCTCTTTTATCGGAGCATGATGAATGACGACCCCTTACTGGGTGCAGGACGCGATTTTCTACCAGATCTTCCCGGACCGGTTTGCCAACGGCGATCCGGCGAACGATCCTCCAAACGTACATCCCTGGAATGCCGCCCCGACCAACTGGAATTTCGCCGGAGGCGACCTGCGCGGGATCATCCAGCATTTGGATTATCTTCTCGACCTTGGAATCAATGCGCTCTACCTGAATCCGATCTTCCTGTCCACTTCCAACCACCGCTACAACACGAGCGATTATTTCCAGATCGATCCCAAGCTCGGGACGATGGCCGATTTCCACATGCTGCTGGATGCCGCCCACCGGAATAATCTGCGTGTCATCCTGGATGGGGTCTTCAACCACTGCGGAAGAGGCTTCTTCGCGTTCGTGGACGTGCTTGAAAACGGCGAAAACTCGCCATACAAGGATTGGTTCCATATCCACCGCTTCCCCCTGGATGCTTACACGGGAGGCGACGCGCAAAACTACCTGGGCTGGTGGAATCACAAATCCCTGCCGAAATTGAACACCGGCAATCCGCAGGTTCGGGATTATATCCTCAACGTAGCGCGCTACTGGATCGAGCAGGGCACAGACGGCTGGAGGCTGGACGTCCCCAACGATATCGACGACGACGGTTTCTGGGAGGAATTCCGCCACGTGGTCAAATCCGCAAACCGGGACGCCTACCTGGTCGGCGAGATCTGGGACATCAATCCACGCTGGGCCAACGATACACACTTCGACGGGTTGATGAATTATCCCTTCCGGGAAGGCCTGATCGCCTACCTGCAAAACAACGAGAACAGCGCCCAATTCGGGGACCGGGTCGACCGGATATTCGCCGCCTACTCGCGCGAAAACCTTTACGCGATGTACGTTCCGCTTGGTTCGCACGATACCGAACGGATCAAAACCATGCTGGGAGCCAATCTCACGAAGGTCAAGCTCGCTTTCCTGATCCAGATGGCTTTCCCGGGCGCACCCGCCCTCTACTACGGCGACGAGATCGGGCTGGAAGGGATGAAGGACCCGGACAGCCGGCGAGCCTTCCCCTGGCAGGAAAGCGATTGGAACCAGGAGCTTCGCCAGTGGGTGCGGATGCTGATCGCCCTGCGGAAACGGACGCCCAGCCTGCGTCGCGGCGACTACGTCCGCCTGCTGGCTGTGGACGGGCTCTATGTTTTTGGCCGCTCCCTGGGGGAGGAAAGCGTCCTCGTGGCAATCAATGCTTCGGATCGCGCCCACCAGTTCGAGGTCCCATGCGCAGCCCTCGGCTGGAAGGAAGGCCGGGCCGTCCAAAGCCTGATCGACGGGAAAAAGTTCACGATCGCCAACGATCGGATTAAACTTAACCTGCCAGCCTGGAGCGGAAATTGGATTAGTTGATCGAGATGAGCTTACGAAATGAAAACCTGCGTGAAGTGCTCTCGCAGGTTTTTTATCGATGCAACGGTCAGGGCCGGCCTTTACCTCCAGATTTGCCTGACCAGTTCGGGCAGGATTTCGCCCGATTTACCCTGGAGGAAATAATCGGCGGAGGCGGTCAAGGGAGTCTTTTCTGGATTGATCTCGACCAGGCAGGCCCCGGATTCTTTTGCCAGGATCGGTAGGGTGGCGGCCGGGTGGACCACCGCGGAAGTACCGATGGAAAGAAAGACCCGACTTGCCCGGGCGGCTTCGATCGCCCGCTCCAGTTCAATTTCGGGCAGCATCTCCCCAAACCAGACGACGTCCGGACGCAGGTTCGCTCCACAGCGGGGGCACCTCGGGATCTTCTTCGGGTCATCCTTCCATTCGGTGACCGGCCCGCAGTCACGCGAGCAGCGCAGGCGGGTAATGTTTCCATGCAGCTCGATCACGTCCGAACTGCCGGCGCGCTGGTGCAGGCCGTCGACGTTCTGGGTGATCAGGCTGAAATAGGGTATGCGCCGGCCGATCTCCGCCAGCGCATAATGGCCAGGATTCGGTTGGACTTGCCCGCCTTTCAGCCTTCGCATGGCATAGAATTCCCAAACCAGCTCGGGATCACGCTCGAATGCATCGAGGGTCGCCAGGTCCTCCGGCCGATACTGCGCCCAAAGGCCATCCATTGGATCGCGGAAGGTGCGCAGACCAGATTCCTGGGATACCCCCGCGCCGGTCAGGGCGGCGACATTTTGAGCGGACCGGAGGTCCTGGAGCAATCGAGGCGGAATTTCCACGGACGGGGGCATGTTAGTCTTGCAATCCAGCTCTAAGGTGTGGGCGTCTCCGTCACGAAGAAGGTGCCCGTCCCGGTGGGAAGGACAGGGATCGGCGTCTCGGTAGGAAACGGCGTCAGGGTTGGCTGAGGGGTTTCGGTCGGGAGGCCAACCACCTGGATATTGTAAAGGATGCTATTGAAGGGGGCGTATTCCGTCCCGAGGGTGTACCGGAAGCCAAACACTCTGAGATCATCCGGGTTCTTGATCTTCGCTGACAACTGAATGGCAATTTGCTCGGTCTCGCCATACAACCGGGCATACAGGATCGAATCGCCTCCCGGCTGGCCCCAGACATATCTGGCTCCGTGCAAGTCTCCCAATTGTTGAGTTTCCTGCCAGAGGACTGCATAACCATCGTCGGCCGGATCCGATCGAGCGGGGTCGAGAGTGTCCTGTTGATCGGCAGCCAATGACCAGATTTGCATGGTGATCCGATCCACGCTCGGGCTCCCGGATGAATCGACGCCGGGCGGATCGATGAAAACCGTCCTGCCAACCGGATCCGCCCCCGGATCGGAAGCTGACAGCGTCCATCCGGAGGGATAGAAAAAGCCCACTTCCCCTTCGACAGCATAATCCAATTTGGTCGCCTGGTAATCCGGCGTGGGAGGCGACTTGGTCATCATCTCACTCATGGCTTGTTCTTCCGGGGTGCGCGGCACCCAATTGGCGTTAATGTAATCCCAGGCCTGCTTGGCGGTCATCCCGGTGAAGGTCTGCATCGGGAAGCGCTCCAGCTCGCCCTGGATGTCCTCCCGCAAGGGTGACTCGGCTACAGATTCCAGCCATTCAAACTCCGCCTGGGCCGCATCGACCTGTTCGGCGCTGAGCGTTACGGTATCCCCCCGTCCATCCAACAGCGCCTCCAAAGCGGGCATATACATGTCTATTACAGTGAACATATCGTTGCTTTTTTCCGGATATGCGTAATAGATCCGGATCAACTCGTCATTGCTCTTCCAGAAGAAGGTGCGATAGTACCGTCCGGCCGGTGTGCCCATCAGGAGTTCGTTTTCGACCCGGTAGAGCACGAAAATTTTATATGCATTGCCATACATCGCCCGCACTTTCTGGTTGGTAAGCAGCAAAGACAAAGCCAGGACAACCAGAAGGACGACGGCCAGGATGATCGCATGCTTCTTTTGGAGTTTCATATTCCACCTCTACCATCCACGCACTCAATGACAGCGGACGGCTGCAGGCACAGACCGGATGGGCCGCCGGTCTCCTACGCCAGATAGCACTTTCATTGTACAACGAAACCGCCTCATGATGTAAAATGAGACATGCCCGCCATCCTAGTCACGAATCTAACCAAAACATTCCGGACCAAACACAAAGCCGCGGGGTTGGGGGCCAGTTTTCGATCCCTCTTCCGGCCGGAATACAGCCCGGTCGAGGCAGTCCGCGGGCTTTCGTTCGAGATGGAGGCCGGGGAGTTGCTTGGCTTTATCGGCCCGAATGGCGCCGGCAAATCCACGACGATCAAGATCCTGACCGGCATCCTCTTCCCAAGCTCGGGCGAGGTGTCTGTGTTGGGGTATGTCCCCTGGAAACAACGCCGGAAGCTGGCCTACTCGATCGGGACAGTTTTCGGACAGCGCCCGCAACTTTGGTATCATTTGCCGGCCATCGACACCTTCACCCTGTTTGGGAAAATCTACGAGCTCGACGACCGGGAGGCCCGGAAACGGATCGCCTACCTTTCGGAGGCGTTCGAGATCGCCGACCTGCTCGAGACCCCGGTGCGCAAGCTCTCCCTCGGCCAACGGATGCGCTGCGAGGTGGCCGCCTCCCTGCTCCACAAACCCAAACTGCTCCTGCTCGACGAGCCATCCATCGGCCTGGACGTGGTCGCCAAGCAAAATATCCGCGATGCCATCCGGGAAATGGCCAGGCAGGAAAATGTGGGTGTATTGCTGACCTCCCATGATGCCGGGGACCTCGAGGCGCTTTGCAAGCGCGTCATCATCATCAATCATGGACAGATCGTCTACCAAGACAAGGTCTCGACCCTCAAGCGCTCCTTCCTGACCTCCAAGCTGGTCGAAGTGCGCTATGCCGAACAGATCCCGCTGAATTTCTGCATCCCCGGCACCGAGACCCTCAAAGTCGGCAAGGAACGCTACGGCGCCAAGCTGCGCTTCGACACCCGGCGGACCCCGGTCGAGCGCGTCATGGCCGACATCTCGGCTGCGGGCACACTGGTCGATATCACCGTCTCCGACCCGCCCCTCGAAGAAGTCATCGCCATGATCTACCAGACAGCCAGAAGACCGGACATGGCAGGGCAGGGATGAAAAAATACTTCGCCGTCTTCCAGATCAACCTGCTCAACACCCTGGCATATCCGGCTGAGCTGGTGACGCGCAGCGGGATGATCCTGATCTTCATGTGGGTGTTCTTCCAATTGTGGCGGGTGACCTTTGCGGCCTCGGGTTCCAATTCTCTGAACGGATTGACCCTTCACGACACGATCTGGTACCTGCTCCTTGCCGAGACGCTCGAGCTCGGACGCCCGCGGGTCAGCCGGACCATCTCCGACCAGGTCAAGGATGGCTCGATCGCCTATCTTTTGAATAAGCCCTATCAATTCCTGCTCTACGAATTGAATAATGGACTCGGTGAGAGCCTGCCACGCATGGCCATGCTATTCGTCGTCGGCGGCGCGCTCGTCTGGGTCATGGCGGGGCCTCCCCCCAACCTGCTGAATTGGCCGCTGGCCATCCTGGCGCTGGCCGGAGCCTGGTTGCTGCATTTCTGCACGGGCGCGCTGATCGGACTGGCCGCTTTCGTCGCCGAGGAAGTATCGCCCTTCGAATGGATCTATCAAAAGTTCGTTTTCATCCTTGGCGGGATGTTGATCCCGATCGATTTCTATCCCGGTTGGCTGCAGGCGATCGCAAGAATCCTGCCGTTCTCCTACATGATGTATGGACCGGCCCGCCTGTTCGTGGAACCCAACCTGCAGCTCTTTATCCAGATCCTCCTCGGCCAGGCAATCTGGCTGCTCGTCCTGGGTGGAAGCCTTGGCCTGGCCTTTTCGCGCGGCATGCGCCGCCTGGCCATCAATGGCGGATAGCCAGGGCAATTGGCGAACATCCGGAAGAGCCGGTCGAACAACCAATGATCCGTGAATTGAAATTCCTTCTCTCGCTTTGGAAAACCAACCTGGCTTCCGTAATGGAATACCGGGTGGCTTTCCTGTCCCAGTCCATCGGCATGATCCTGAACGACGGCGTGTATTTCATCGTCTGGATCATTTTCTTCGACCGGTTCAAGGACGTCCGCGGCTGGCAGCTCGGGGACATGTTCCTGGTCTTCGGCGTGTCGGCCAGCGCATTCGGCCTGGCCGGGATCCTGTTCGGGAACGCCTTCAACCTGGGGGACATCATCGTCAACGGCCGGCTGGACTACTACCTTTCGCTGCCCCGGCCGACCCTCCTGCACGTCATCGCCAGCCGGATCGTCCCGAGCGGGTTCGGCGATTTCCTCTACGGCTTCATCAGTTACATGGCATCCGGACAATTCAGCCTGGGCGGCCTGGGGCGCTTCGTCCTTGCCGTTGTCCTCGCCACGACCGTTTTCGTGGCTTTCCTGATCATCGTCCAGAGCCTGTCATTCTGGACGGGAACAGGCGGAACATTTACCGGCATGGCGATCAACGCGATGGTCACCTTCGCCCTCTATCCGATCACTCTATTCGACAACGCAGCAAAATTCCTGCTCTTCACCCTCGTCCCGGCCGCCTTCATGGGAGCCGTCCCGGCCGGATTCGTCCACGCCTCCTCCTGGTCGCTCCTGGGGCAAATGGCGCTTGCGGCGGTCGGGTTCCTTGCACTGTCGATCCTCTTGTTCCAGATGGGACTTCGGCGGTACGAAAGTGGAAGCGCGATCCAGGTCGAAGTATGAAGCAACTCCGGGAGATTATGGACGCCACAAAGAGAACGAAAGTCGAATCGCTTCTGGCCCGCCCCATCCTGGGGCGTCTTGCAACATCCTCCCCGGCCGGGCAACCGCATGTGGTCCCGGTCTGGTTCCTCTGGGAGGAAGGCGTGGTCTGGGTCAGTTCCTTCCGCAACACGCGCAAGGTCAAGGACCTCGAGCGCAACCCGAAATGCGCCATCGTGGTCGACCTGCCCAAGCCGGAGGGAGGCATCACCGCCGTCCTGTTGGAAGGGACTGCCGAGCTGACCGCAGTTGGCAGCCCCGATGTCCAGGCCCGTCTCGAGAAGATCTACGTCAAATACCTCGGCACGGACGGCCTGTTGGGCCGGGAGCCCCAAAACTGGTTGACTTCCCCGGATAACCGGCTGATCAAACTGAAGCCAGCGCGTTTGATTTCCTGGTGACCCCCGGGAGTAAAATCGAATTGAAAAACTCAAGGAGGCAGGCATGACTTCAGCAGACAGGGAATTTCTACTCCACCGATTGAACGAGACCCGCTCACAGATCGAAGCGCTCCTACCCAAGATCGATCCGAAGAAGGAAATCTATCCGGGCTGGACGATCAAAGATATGCTCGCCCACATCACCGGTTGGGATGACGCCACCATCGACAGCCTGCGCGCCCACGTCGCCGGGCGGCTGCCCGCCACACCGGCCGAGCGGGGCATCGACGAATACAACGGCCGGACGGTCACGTCCCGCCAGGACCTGGATTATCCGCACATCCTGAACGAGTGGCGCCTGACCCGTCAGGTGCTGCAAACCATCATCGAACAGATGCCGGATGAAAAGTTCTTCGAGCCCCTGGTCGTTCCCTGGGGCGACAAAGGCACCGTAACCTACCTGGTGGACACCTTCCGGGATCACGAGGACGAACATGCCCGTGATATCCGGGAATGGCTGAAAGATCCAAGCCAGCCGCTTGGGAAGAGAGGAAACTAAATGACAGACGAAATCCGGATCGAGCAATTCGTCAAGGCGAGTCCCGCCCAAATCTATTATTCGCTCACCCATGCCGTCGGGATGACCGAGTGGTTGTGCGATTTTGCCACCCTTGCGCCGCGCCCCGGCGGGCGGATCTATCTTTGGTGGCACGGCGATTTCTATACCGCCGGGGAGTTCATTGGTCTGGAGGAGAACAGATCCGTCGCCTTCCACTGGCGATCCGGGGCGGATCCGGCTCCCAGCACCGTTACGATCAGCCTCGCCGGCAAGGATGGGGGCACCCTGGTCACGCTGGCTCACACCGTCCCCGCAGGAGAAGAATGGTCGAAGCGAGCGGAAGGCTTCCGGCAGGAATGGGCGGCGACTCTCGGCAACCTGGCCCAGGTGATGGAGACCGGCCTGGACAAGCGAACTTTCGAACGGCCAATGCTGGGCATCAACCTGAGCGACTTCACTCCTGATATTGCCAAAGCCATGGGCGTCCCAGTGACCACCGGCATGCGCCTGGACTTCCTGCCCGAGGAGATGGGTGCGTTCAAGGCCGGCTTGCGCAAGGATGACGTGCTGGTGGAACTGGCCGGCAAACCGCTCACCAGCGACTTCGGCACGCTGCTCACGGCCCTGCAGGGGAAGAAGGGCGGGGATAAGGTCGAAGTGGTTTTCTATCGCGGACCCGAGAAGAAAACATTGACGATGGAATTATCCAGGCGCCCCATTCCGCAGATCCCCTGGGACGCCGCCGGCCTGGCAAAGGAAGCCCGCAAGAGGTACAACGAAGGCATCGGGGCGCTCGAAAAGATCTTCGCCGGGGTCAGCGAAAGCGAAGCGGATTTCCGGCCTGCCCCGTCCGAGTGGAACGCCAAGGAGGTGTTGGCCCACCTCATCCAGAACGAACGCCACTGGCTGGAAAACCTCGACGATGTGATCGGCGGCTACCCGCGCGTCTCTGATGACTGGGGAGGGAACAGCACCATCCATGCCCGCGCCACTGCGGGCGCTTACAAAACCGTGCGGGGCCTGCTGGACGAGGAGAAGCGCCTCGCAGACGAGATGGTGGCTTACGTCGAAGCCTTTCCGCCGGAATTCGTCGCCCGCAAAGCCTCCTATTTCCAAGCTGCCAATATGCTCCTGGAAGGTTCGCTGCCGCATATCCTGTCACACACCGATCAGATCAAGGCCGCCATCGAGGCCGCCCGCAAGCCGGCCTGAATCCAGTCGCAGCCCGGGGCAGAGCACCGCGTCCGCCATCATTCAATCCGCCTCAATGCAGCCATGGACCAAAAGAAGCAACTTTACGAAGAAATTCTCGACACGATGAACGAAGGCGTTTATTTCGTGGACAAGGAACGACGGATCATTTACTGGAACAAAGGCGCGGAACAAATGACCGGCTTCCCTGCCGAACGGGTCGTCGGCTCGTTCTGCCACGCCAACATCCTCAACCATGTCACGGAAACCGGGGTTCAGCTCTGTTTCGGCGGCTGCCCACTGCATGCAACCATCCAGGATGGGAAATTGCGCCAGGCTGAAGTTTTCCTGCACCATGCCGACGGCCATCGTGTGCCCGTGCTTGTCCGTACGGCTCCGATGAAGGATGAAAACGGCGAGATCGTCGGGGCGGTGGAGACTTTCAGCAGCAATGTACCCGTCATGAGCATGCGGCGGCGGATGGACCGGCTGGAAAAAGCCACCCTGCTCGATCCGCTGACCGGCATCGGGAATCGCCGGTATATGGAACTGCAGCTGAACAAGGTGCTTGCCGACTATTCCGAGAACGGGAATCCCTGCGGCCTGTTGTTCATCGACATCGATTATTTCAAATCCGTCAACGACGCCTTCGGGCACGAGATCGGCGACAGCGTGCTCCGGATGGTCGCCCAGACTTTGAAGACAAACATTCGTTCTGACGACATCCTGGCTCGCTGGGGTGGAGAGGAATTCATCGTCCTGCTCCAGGAGATGGACAAGGAAAGCGTCCTGAAGACGGCCGAAAAGCTTCGCATCCTGGTGGCGCAATCACGCCTTCGCTTGGATGAAACGGAGCTCAGCGCGACCGTCTCGATTGGCTGCACCCTCATCCGCACGGAAGACGCCACCAACGCAGCCGTGGAGCGCGCCGATCGGAACATGTACCAAAGCAAGAAAACGGGCCGCAATCGAGTCACACTGGAATGATATGAAACCCCAAAGAATCCTGATCTTCACTTTACTGGTTCTTTTACTCCTGGCGTGTGCCTGTCCGGCGACCGCCTTGCCGGCGTTTTCTCCGACCCCTACTCCGGCGCCGACGGTTCCATCGAACCCGACGACGATCGTCGCATCGCCAGTCCCGCCCTCCCAGAATGAGGCGCTTTTCAACATTCCCTGGGGAGACCGGTCTTTGTTCTCGGCAGGATTGTCGCCTGCTTACCAGGGCATCTTGAATGGGCTGCCCGGCTTGAGCATTTACCATGTCGCCATCTCCCTGGGCGATCCACCGACCTCCCTGAGCGGGATCGAGGAGGTCCATTACACCAACCGCTCGACGGATGCTTTGGCCGAGATCGACTTTGCCATCTTCGCCGAGATCCTGGGAGGGACGATCGCTGTCAGCAATGTCAGCGTGGACGGAAAGACAGTCCAGCCGGAGCTCAGCACCGGCATCATGCGCGTCCCGCTTGCAGTCCCGCTCGACCCCGGCGGCTCGGTCACCATCCACGACGAATTCCAGGTCACAGTCCCGACTGCGGGAGGCAATTTCTATTACGGCATTTTCGGATACAACGACGATATCCTTTCGATGGCGCATGCCATCCCGACGATTCTCGTTTACGATAAAAATGGTTGGAACAATAAGCTGCCCGACCTGGACGGCGACCCGCTCTTTTCCGAGATCAGCTTTTACCTGGTCTCGGTGGACGCGCCGCAGGACCTGACTCTGGTCGCCTCCGGGAGCGAGGTCGGCCGGTCCACGGTGGCCGGCCGGCAAAAGGTCCTGTTCGCGGACGGCCCGGCCCGGGATTTCTACATGGCCGCCAGCCGGAACTTCGTCAAACAGTCGGAAACGGTGAACGGGATAACGGTCAACAGCTACGCTTCGGCAGATCTGCAATCGTATGCCCAGTCTGCACTGAAGACCGCCGAAGGCGCCATCGGAGATTTCAGCCAGCGTTACGCACCTTATCCATACACGGAATTCGACATCGTTCCGATCATCACCTCCGCCGGCGGGGTGGAATTTCCCGGACTGACGGCGGTCGCGAAAGACGTCTACAACGGGAGCCCTTTCCTCGAGGTCGTCGTCACCCACGAAGTCGGCCATCAATGGTTCTACAATCTGGTCGGGAACGAGACGCAGGACCAACCCTGGCTGGACGAATCCCTGGCCGAGTTCCTCACCTGGCAGTATTACCTGGACAAACATGGGACCGCCGGCGCGGCGGCGTATAAACTCGAAATGCAGGGCACCTGGGATTCTCTCAAAGACCAAAAAATCCCGATCGGCGAACCGGTCTCGGACTATACGAGCGCCGGCTACGTGGCCATCGTCTACGGCCGTGGACCTCTCTTCATGCTGGCGCTGCGGGACCAGCTCGGCCAGGCGACCTTCGACCAGTTCATGAAGGACTACACAGAGAAATTCGAGTGGCAAATCTCGACGACCGATGCCTTCAAATCGGAAGCCCAGCAGGTCTGCGGCTGCGACCTGACCCCTATCTTCGACGAATGGGTTTATACTAAATAGTGAAAGTCGAGGTGTCCCATGAGGGTGGAAAACACAAAACGATGGCCGAGAAAAAATAACTTTGGCAAGCTTCTCCTGTCTGCTTTTCTTACGCTCGGTTGCGTCGCTCCGGCAATCATCCTTCCCACCCCGACAACCGTCCCTACGCCTACGACCACATCCACCCAAACCACTGTCCCCGCATCCCGGACCCCCACCTCATCAGCGACAATGGCGCCTACGCCAACAATAACTCCTTCTCCCAGTGCCACGCCTATCCCCACAGCTATGCTGCCGATCAAGCCACTTCGCCAGGCAGGTCCATGGCTACTGTTCTGGGGCCAGGCTGGTTTGTACGCAATGAATCCGGATGGCACTGGCCAGACATTGGTTTACAAGCTGGATCCTAAGACCTATCGACGGACCTCCTCTGTGTCGCCAACGGGCGGACACTTTGCTTTCATTGAAGGCGACCCTAATCCGGTCTTGGTGGTGGTTAGCCTTCCGGATGGTAATGTCCTCAAGAAAATAGTCGTCACGAATCCGAACGTTTCTCAAGTCGACGCCCCGGACGTTGGGGACTCAGACTGGTCTCCGGATGGAAAACAACTGGCCTTTATCAGTGCTGTGAATGGCATCTCTGCGGATTTATTTCTGTTTTCGACCACGACCAATGAGATAACGCGCCTGACCGATGCCCCAACACAATCCGCCGTCCCGATATGGTCTCCGGATGGAAAATATATCTTCAATATCGGCGTCCTGACCTTTGGGACAGGAGCTGGATGGAACGTAGAAAGTAATTGGGTGACGGATACGAAAGGGGAAAGTAAACATTTGTCTACGCAAGGAGATTCAGCCTTTTGGATCAGCAGTCATGAATTGATCACATACGAATCGATGTGTAACGGAAACTACCAATACATCAATGTCGATACAGGAGAAACGAAAGTCATTATCGAGCCGGGTGTTTGTCTGATCGGGTTCAGCCGTAATCCGTTCGACGGTAACTACATAGCCTCCTTGCATCAAGATTTCCAGACAAAGACTCGAACGTACACGGCAGGCACGTATCTGATACGCGCTTCGACCTGGCGCCGCATCAGCGACAAGTCTGGCGGGGTCACATGGTCGAGTCGAGCCGGCCTCTACTTCGTGAAAACCGATCCGTACGATTTGCAGAATCACGAAGTGATTGCCTTTCATGAAAATGGCACGCCGGCGGATTTGCCATTCAATATCACAGGATTTCCAACGATTTCAGAGGATGAATCCACCTGGGCTTGGTCAGATGATCAAGGCATATACGTTGGTCTTCCCACGGGCAGGATGAAAAAGGTATTCGACCGAACCGCGAACATCGTTTGGCAGGCTGATAGTAACAATCTTATTTTGTGCACACTATTTGATGGTATCTATGTTGTGAATTCTCCCGACTATGTGCCTGCCCTTGTCTCGACTGCCTCCTGCGATACGGATCTACTGGACCTTGTACATCCATAAGGAGAATACGGATGAAACAAGCGTTTGTAATAGGGAGCCTCTTATTTCTTGCAGTGAGTTGCGCGCCTGTGCAAAATCCAGCCTCGACCTTGCAACCAGTCGCCTCCTTGCCGACTGAATCGGCCCGGCCACCCATAGGAACGACTATTCCGACATCAACGGTCCTTCCGGTATCCTCGTCGCCCACAGGTCAGGGTCCGACCATCGGCGGCTGCCCATTCTTCCCGGCGGATAATTTCTGGAACACCCGCGTGGATGCCCTGCCGCTCGATCCGCATTCGGCCGCCTGGATCGACTCGATCGGCCGGGATATCGGCTTTCACATGGACTTCGGCTCGGGTACATGGGACGGCGGCCCCATCGGCATCCCGTTCAATTTGGCCGATGCGGCGACGCCCAAATTCTCCTTCACTTTTTACTATCCGGACGAATCCGATCCGGGGCCCTATCCCATCCCGGCAAATTACCAGCGCGAGTGGGGCAGCGACCACCACATCCTCGTCGTGGATACCTCGGCCTGCACCCTCTACGAAACCTACGATGCCAGCGCCAAGGACGGAAAATGGTCGGGCGGGTCCGGCGCAGTCTGGAACCTGCGCTCGAACGCCTTGCGTCCCGCCGGCTGGACTTCGGCAGATGCGGCCGGCCTGCCGATGCTGCCCGGGCTGGTCCGCTGGGACGAGGTGGCCGCAGGCGAGATCCGCCATGCCCTGCGCTTCACGGCCGAAAACACCAACGGCTACATTTGGCCTGCCCGCCACCTGACCTCCGACGACAACGCCCCGAACGTTCCGCCCATGGGGGCGCGCTTCCGTCTCAAGTCGACCTTCGACATCTCCCCATATTCGCCGACGATGCAGGTGATTCTGCGCGCCATGCAGGAATATGGGATCGTCCTGGCCGACAACGGCTCGAACTGGTACGTCTCCGGTTCGCCGGACGAGCATTGGGATAACGACATGCTCCACACGCTGGATGCTATGACCGGGAACGATTTCGAGGCGGTCGACACCTCGAAAATGATGGTCGACCCCGATTCGGGCCAGGCTGTCGTCCCGTGATCATTAATCCGTAGAAACGGAATTTCATGACCAGTCTCCGCAGTCGTATCCTTCGCCAAACCATCCAACGCGTCATCGGCGCATTGGATGTCCGGCTTTCCGTCCAGGAACAACGGACCCGCATGGATCGTCTGGCGCGGCGAGGCATTCTCGTGCCGCGCGGCGTGACGGTTTGCACCATCCAGGCCGGCGGCGTCCACGCCGAATGGATCGAACCGGTGGGCACCAAAACATCAAGGGTCATTCTATACTTGCACGGCGGAGCCTACTGTATCTGCTCCCTGGATACCCATCGTGGCCTGGCCGCCCGGCTTGCCCTGGCCTGCCAGGCACGCACGCTCGTCATCGATTACCGCCTGGCCCCGGAGAATCCCTTCCCGGCCGCGTTGGAAGATACTCTCGCAGCATACCGGTGGCTCCTGGAGCAGGGCACTCCCCCCGACCGGATCGCCGTCGGCGGGGATTCGGCTGGCGGCGGGCTGACCCTGGCAGCCGCGCTCAGCCTGAAAGCGGTCCGCCAGCCTCTCCCGGCAGCCATCTTCCTGATCTCGCCCTGGACCGACCTGACATTCTCGGGCGACTCGATCCGGACGCGCAAATCCGTCGATCCAATCTTCGGACACAATGGCGGGCCGCAGTACGTCCCGGCCTATACCGGGAACCACGACCCATCCGACCCGCTCATCTCACCGCTTTTCGGTGACCTGCATAACTTTCCGCCGACTCTGGTACACGTCGGCAATGACGAGATCCTGCTCGACGATTCCACCCGGCTTGTAAACAGGATGGCCGCCGCCGGCTCCCGGGCCGAGCTGGAAGTCTGGGATGGGATGTGGCATGTCTTCCCGGCTTTTGCCCCCTTCGTCCCTGAAGCCCAGTTTGCCATCGACAAGATCGGCGCCTTTGTCCGCCGGGAGATTCCTCAATCCATCAAGGAGCAACCATGACAGCCTACGTGATCGTCGACATCCAGGTCACCGACCCGGCCGGGTACGAGGAATACAAGAAACTCGCCCCGGCCGCCGTCGCCCTTTACGGCGGGAAATACCTGGCCCGCGGCGGACCGAACGAAACCCTGGAAGGCGACTGGCGGTCCCAGCGCCTGGTCATCCTGGAGTTCGAAAACCGGGAAAGGGCCAAAGCCTGGCTCAATTCGCCGGAATATGCTCCGGCGCGTGCCCTGCGACACAAGTACGCATCCAGCCGGATGATCGTCGTCGATGGAAGTTGAAGAGGATCGCTTTCGACGCTCGCATCATTGCTTGATCGGTAGTTCAACATCGTCTATGATTACAGTTGGGATGAAAGGAGATGAATTATGGAGTATCGTGAGCTGGGACGGACCGGATGGAAAGTTTCCGCAATCAGTTTCGGGGCCTGGGCCATCGGCGGCACCTGGGGCGAGGTCGATGACAACGAATCCCTGGCCGCCCTATACCGCGCTCTCGAAATGGGAGTCAATTTTTTCGACACAGCAGACGTCTACGGGGATGGGCGCAGCGAGCGCCTGTTTGCGAAGCTGCGTAAGGAGCGCAAGGAACAGTTCCACGTCGCCACCAAAGCCGGCCGCCGGCTGGACCCTCACATCGCTGCAGGGTACAACCGCCAGAACCTGACCGCCTTTGTGGAGCGCAGCTTGAAAAACCTCGAGGTGGAATCCCTCGACCTCCTGCAGCTCCACTGTCCGCCCACGGAGGTCTACTACAATCCGGAAGTGTTCGGCGTCCTCGACGATCTGGTCGCAGCGGGCAAGCTCCGCTACTACGGCGTTAGCGTTGAAAAGGTCGAAGAGGCTCTCAAGGCCATCGAGTTCCCAAACGTACAGTCTGTGC
>Ga0335071_10003410_pt1 | contig 16768 bp, 14 predicted proteins | sample Lox_Sample_15_FD_206724 | JGI IMG/M metagenome (GOLD analysis project Ga0335071, IMG submission 206724) | Soil microbial communities from Loxahatchee National Wildlife Refuge, Florida, United States - Lox_Sample_1.5 | ecosystem: Environmental > Terrestrial > Soil > Wetlands | place: USA... | reverse complement strand
GTCGTCTGAAAACGGGTCGCCGAGCACGACCTGCTCCGAGACGAGCCGCGCGACCTTCTCGACGAACTCCTCGCGCACCGAACGGTGGACGAGCAGCCGCTCGCCCGCGGTGCAGCTCTGCCCCGCGCAGAGGAAGCACGCGGTCACGGTCGCGGCCGCGGCGAGGTCGAGGTCGGCGTCGTCCATGACGACGACCGGGCCGTTCCCGCCGAGCTCGAGCACCGCCGCCTTGCCGGCGGCCGCCTCGGCGACCTTGCGCCCCGTCTCGGTCGAGCCGATGAAGCCGACGCCGTGCGTGCCCGGGTTGCGCGCGATCTCGTCGCCGACCACCGATCCCGGCCCGGTGACGAGGTTGAAGACGCCCGGCGGCAGGTCGGCCTCGACGACGCACTCGGCGAGCGCGATCGCGCACACCGCGGTGGTGGACGCGGGCGTCCAGACGACGGTGTTGCCGGAGGCGAGCGCGGGCGCGATCAGCTCGGCGGGCATCGTGTACGGCCAGTTCCAGGGCGTGATCACGCCGATCACCCCGCGCGGGCGGCGCACGAGCAGGACCCGCTTGCCCGGCGTGAACGAGTTCGCCAGCCGCCCCTCGAGCCGCTTGCCGTCCTCGGCCGCGTTCCGCCAGTAGGCGACGAGCTCGTCGACCTCGTCGCGCGACTCGTGCAGCGGCTTCCCCTGATCGAGGGTCAGCGTGTGGACCAGGCGGTCGCGCCGCCGCTCGATCTCGTCGCCGACGCGGTTCAGGTACAGCGCGCGGTCGAACGGCGTCAACCGGGCCCAGCCGGCGGCCGCCTCGTTCGCGGCTGCGATCGCCCGCCTCGCGTCGTCGCGGCCGCCCTGCGGCACCTCGGCGATCGCCTCCCCGGTCGCGGGCGAGTCGGCGGTGAACGTCTCGCCGGCCGCCGCGCCCGTCCACGCGCCGGCGATATACATCTCAGTCGCCAAGCTCGGTCCTGCGCCGGTCGACGTACGCCTTCAGCTCCTCCTTCAGGCCCGCGTCGATCGCCGGCTCCTCGTACTCCTCGAGCGTCTTCCGCCAGACGTCGGAGGCGCGGGCCGCCGCGTCCTTGCCGCCGTTCCGCGTCCAGCGCTCGTAGTTCTCGGTCGAGGAGAGCAGCGGCCGGTAGAAGCACTCGCGGAACCGCTCCAGCGTGTGCGCGGCGCCGAGGAAGTGCCCGCCCTGCCCGACCTCCTGGTGCGCCGAGTACGCGAGCGTCTCCTCGTCGATCTTGAGCGGCTCGAACACCTCGTACAGCATGCGCAGGAGCTCGATGTCGACGACGAACTTCTCGTAGCAGGAGACGAGGCCCGACTCGAGCCAGCCGGCGGAGTGCATGACGAAGTTCGTGCCGGCGAGGAACGTCGGCCACAGGGTCATCGCCGCCTCGTAGGCGGCCTGGGCGTCGACCGCCTGCGACGAGGTGAGCCCGCCGCCGCCGCGGAACGGCAGCCCGTAGTGCCGCGCGATCTGGCCGGTGCAGAGCAGGCCGACCGCCGACTCGGGCGTGCCGAACGACGGCGAGCCCGACTGCATGTCGGTGTTCGAGAGGAACGACCCGAAGACGACGGGGCAGCCCGGCCGGATCGTCTGCACGAGCGCGATCCCGGCGAGCGCCTCGCCGACCTGCTGCGCGAGCGTCGACGGGACCGACACGGGCGACATCGCCCCCATGAGCAGGAACGGCGTGATCACGAGCGCCTGGTTCGCCTTCGCGTACGCGAGCAGCGCCGACAGCATCCGGTCGTCGTAGCGGAGCGGCGAGTTGACGTTGATCAGCGAGATGATCGCCGGCGTCTGCTCGAGCGACTCGCGCCCGAACACCATCTCGGCCATGGCGATCGTGTCCTCCGCGTTCGGGCCGGAGGTGACCGAGCCCATGAACGGCTTGTCGGAGAGCGTGAGCAGCGCGTAGACCATGTCGAGATGGCGCGAGTCGAGCGGCTTGTCGTTCGGCTCGCAGATCGTCCCGCCCGGCGTGTCGAGCTGCGGGAACGCCTGCGACAGGCGCACCAGGTTCTCGAAGTCGGCGTAGGTCGCCTCGCGCCGTTCCAGACCTTCGCGCACGAACGGGCAGCCGTAGACGGCGCCGAAGGCCATGTGGTTGCCGCCGACGTGAATCGTCTGCTCGGGGTTGCGCGCCTGCAGGTCGAACTCGCGCGGCGCCTTCGCCACCTGCTCGAGGATCCAGTCGGGGTCGAACTTGACGAGCTGCCCCTCGACCGTCTGCCCGGCGGCCTCCAGCGCCTCGATCGCCTCGTCGTGCAGGAAGTCGATCCCGAGCTCGCTGACGATGCGCCGCCAGCCGCGCTCGAGCTCCTGCATGGACGACTCGTCGAGGATCTCGTACCGCGGCAGTTCGTTTACGAGCAAGCTCAGACCTCCTGGAGTAGGGCTTCGAGGGCGCGCTCCAGCCCAGTCTCGCCGGTGGAGCGAATCTCGAGCGGCAGTTCGAGCAGCGCCGCGGCGCGCTCGGCTTTCGCGCGCAGCTCGTCCGTCTCGTCCTGCGCGAGCCAGACAACCCGCTCGTAGTTGCCGAAGTAGTCGTCACGAAGCTCGGGATGCCGGTCGAGGCCGAGCCCGCGCCACACGACGCGGTCGAACGAGCGGGCGAGGAAGTCCGTGAGGTAGTACGTCCCCGGCTCGTGTCGCTCGAAGCCGGCGTAGAGCTGGTAGCAGTCGGCGCCGGGCAGGCGCGCCAGGTCGTCGAGCGCGCCGCGCGACCCGCAGTCCGCGTAGCCGATCACGTCGGCCGCGCCCGCAGCTTCGATCGCCGCCCGGATGCGCTCCGGCCGGTTGTGGAGCTCGGGGGGCAGCGGCCGGACCTCGAGGTCCCACCCGCGCCGCCGGGCGATCCGCTCGATGTGCAGCGCGAGCGCGCCACAGGCCACGATCGACTTCCTCATCCGGGAAACGCGAGCTGGTCGATGAACAGGTCGTTGAAGTCCTCACGGCCCGACAGCTCGACGTAGGCAACCTCGTCGAGGACGGCGTTCGCGGCGGCGCGCTCGGTGACGGACAGAGCGGCGATCTTCGCGCCCTCGCCCGCGACGTTCCCGGCGGCGACGATGCGGGTGAGCGGCAGCCGCGGCACGAGCCCGATCTTCACCGCGCTCGCCGAGGTCAGGTACGACCCGAACGAGCCGCCGAGCAGCACCTGCGACACCTCGGACGGATCGACGCCGAGCTCGTTGCAGAGGATCGTCCAGCCGGTCGCGATCGACGCCTTCGCAAACTGGAGCTCGCGCACGTCGCGCTGGGAGAGGAAGACGCCGTCGGCGAGATGGAAGACGTTCTCCTCGCCGATCTTCCCGAGACTCGGATGCGAGTCGAGGACGAACCGCCCCGAGTGGTCGAGGATCCCCGCGCCGACGAGCTCGGCGACCGCGTCGACGAGCCCGGAGCCGCAGATGCCGGCCGGCTCCGCGTCGCCGATCACCGTCAGCTGGATCTCGCCGTCGACGATCCGCACGCCCTCGATCGCGCCGGCGGCGGCGCGCATGCCGCAGCGGATCTGCGCCGCCTCGAACGCCGGCCCGGCCGGCGCCGCGGTCGCAAGCGCGCGCTCCGACGAGCCGAGCACGATCTCCGAGTTCGTGCCCACGTCGATGAACAGGCGCACGCGCTTGTCGAGCGTGAGCCCGGTCGCGAGGACCCCCGCGACGATGTCCGGGCCGACGTAGGCGCCGAGCGCCGGGAAGAGCACCGCAGGGGCGCGCTCGTGCACCGCGAGGCCGAAGTCCGACGCCTTCGCCTCCGGAAGACGCCGCGCCGCGATCGTGAACGGCGCCATCGACAGCGGCTCCGGATCGATCCCCAGCGCGAGCTGGATCATCGTCACGTTCCCGGCGACGACGACCTCGTAGATCTCGCGCTGGTCGACCTGGGCCTCCGCCGAGATCTCGTCGACGAGCTCCACGAGCGTCTCCTGCGCGCGCTCGCGCAGCCGGCCGAGCGCCTCGGAGTCCATCATCGTCGCGCTGATCCGCGAGATCACGTCGGCGCCGAACGGCTGCTGCAGGTTGAGCATCGAGCGCACCGCGGCCGGCTGGCCGGTCTCGAGGTCGAGCAGAGTCGCGACGACCGTCGTCGTGCCCAGGTCGAACGCGACCGCGAAGCGGCGCGCGGTCGTGTCGCCCGGCTCGACGTCGAGCAGCAGGTCGTCCACGAGGACGGCGGTCACGCTCCAGTCGCTCTCGCGGAGCGTCTTCCCCAGCGTGCGCAGCAGCTCGAGCGGCACCCGCAGCTCGACGTCGTCCATCGCGGCGAGCACGCGCTCGAGATCGGAGGTCTGGTCCTCGAGGGTGGGCTCGGACAGCTCGAGATGGCGCTTCTGCACCGCGGGCCGCAGGATCACGTGCCGGCCGACGCCGGCGAGCGCCGCCTTCGGACGCGTCTCGAGCGGCGGCACCTCGACGACGAGGTCGCCCGCCGCCTGCGCGCGGCACGCGAGGCGCCAGCCGGCGCGAAGCTCGTCCGGCCCGAACGCACGCGGGTCGACGCCGGAGATCTCCTGCTCGCCGGAGACCACCCGCACCTTGCACTTCTTGCAGGTGCCGTGGCCGCCGCACGTCGAGTCGATCGCGATGCCGTTCCAGCTCGCGCAGTCGAAGAGCGTCGTCCCCGCCGGAACGCGCGCCTCCTTCGTCGCGCCGTCCGACTGGCGGAAGACGAGCCGGACACGGTCCGGGTGTGCGTGCTCGATCTCCTCGACGGCGCTCACGCGGCGGCGGCCTGCTTCCGGCGGTAGGCGGCGATCCAGTTCGCGCCCCACTCGTCCTTGCCGAGCAGGAAGTCGGACGCGCGCACCGCCTCGACGACCTCGGTCGAACGCGCGTCCATGATCGCGCTCGTCAGCCCGTGGCTCGCCGCGATCGCGAGGAAGGAGCCGCCGAGCGTCTCGCGGCCGGGCAGCCCGAACGAGGTGTTCGACGCGCCGCAGGTCGTGTTGACGCCGAGCTCGTCCCGCAGGAGCTTCAGCGTCTCGATGAAGAGCGTCACCGCGCGCGGTTCGGCGCCGACCGGCATGGCGAGCGGGTCGATGACGACGTCCTCGGGCGGGATGCCGTGATCGCCGGCCGCGGAGACGATCTTCTTCGCCACCTCGAGCCGCCGCCCGGGCTCCATCGGAATCTCGTCGTCGTTGGCGAGCCCGATCACTGCGGCGCCATGCCGGGCGACGATCGGCAGGATCGCCTCGAGCCGCTCGTCCTCGCCGGTGACCGAGTTGACGAGCGCCTTCCCCCGGTAGGCGGAAAGGCCTGCCTCGAGCGCCTCGATCACCGAGGAGTCGATGCAGAGCGGCAGGTCGGTGAGCGACTGGACGAGCGGCACCGCCTGGCGCATCAGCTCGACCTCGTCGGCGAGCGGGTCGCCGACGTTCACGTCGAGCATGTCTGCGAGCTCGACCTGCTGTGCGACGTCGATCTCGATCCGCGACAGGTCCCCCGCCTGCAGCTGCGCCTGGAACAGCTTGCGCCCGGTCGGGTTGATGCGCTCGCCGATCACGCAGAACGGCCGCCCGGGGCCGATCACGACCGTCCTAGACGGCGACTCGAGAACCGTTTCCAACCGACTCCCTCTCCTCTCTGGTCGGGATGCCGAGACGGCGGCACAGCGCCGCGATCCCGGCCTCCTTGCGGAAGCTGATCAGGTGCAGCCCGCGCACGCCCGGCAGCAGGCGCGCGGCGTCGGCGAGCTCGCAGGCGACCTCGAAGCACTCGGCTTCGGGGTCGGCGGCGCGCTCACAGCGTTCGATCACGGCGGCCGGCACCGAGATGCCGGGTACCTGCTCGTCGATGAAGCGCAGCGCCTTCGGCGAACGGACGAGGCAGATCGACGGCAGGATCGCGGCGCGTTCCGCGAGCCCTTTCTCGACCGCCTCGGCCATGAAGCGCTCGACCGGCGCGAGGTCGAAGGCAACCTGCAGCTGCAGGAACCGCGCGCCGGCGCGCACCTTCTTCAGCGCGCGGTCGACGCGGTAGCCGGCCGGCGGCGCCTGCGGGTTCTCGACCGCGCCGATGAAGAGCGGCGGCGGCGGGTCGAGCGGGCGCCCGGAGAGATAGCTCCCGTTCCGCATCGCCTCGGCCACCGCGATCAGCTGGATCGAGTCGAGGTCGAAGACGCGCCGCGCCTCCGGCTCGTCGCCGGCGGTGACGTCGTCGCCGGTCAGGCAGCAGATGTTCTCGATCCCGTGCAGCGCAGCGCCGGAGATGTCGGCCTGCAGCGCGAGCCGGTTCCGGTCCCGGCAGACGAGCTGCATGATCGGCTCCATCCCGAGCTGCTTCAGCGCGATCGCGACGGCGAGCGGCGAGGCGTGTGCGTGGGCTGCGGTGTTGTCGGTCGCGTTGACCGCGTCGACCCACTCCTCGTACGGTGCAAAGAGCCCGCGCACGCGCTCGAGGCCGCCGGTGTCGACGGTCAGCAACTCGGCGGTGACGAGGAAGCGCCCGGCGGCGACCGCCTCCTCAAGCCTCGACACGCCAGCCCTTCGGCGCGACCTTGTCGCGTTTCGTGAGCAGGTTCGCCCACGACGAGGTGCCCTCGAGCCGGTTGTCGACCGGCTTGCGGATGTCGTCGATCTCGCGCGCCCACGGCGTCCGCGGCGCCCGCTCGACGGCCTTCACCCAGACGCAGCGCATCTCGGGCTTCACCTCGCAGCGCCCGTCCGGCCGCACGCCCCCGCAGGGTCCGTTGCGGAGCGTCTTCGGGCAGTTCATCGGACAGGTCATGCCGGTCGAGTGCAGCACGCACTGGCCGCACATCTGGCAGCCGAAGACCGGCTTCTTGACCGCCGCCTCGATGACCGCGAGCGGGCGCATGGCTAGACGGCGACTGCTGCGCGACGCTTCTCGATCAGGTCCTTGGCGAGCCGCACGGCGGTGGACGCGTCGGCCGCGTAGCCGTCGGCTCCGACGGCGTCCGCGTACTCCTGCGTGACCGGCGCGCCGCCGACCATCACGATGACGTCGTCGCGGATGCCCGCCTTCTGGAGCGCGTTGATGTTCGCCTTGAACATCGGCATGGTCGTCGTCAGGAACGCCGAGAACCCGACGATGTCCGGCTCGTGCTCCTGCACCTTCTCGACGAAGGTCTCGGGGGCGACGTTGACGCCGAGGTCGTACACGGTGAACCCGGCCCCCTCGAGCATGATGTTCACGAGGTTCTTGCCGATGTCGTGCACGTCGCCCTTGACGGTGCCCATCACGTAGGTGCCGATCGGCTTCGCGCCCGTCTCGGCGAGCAGCGGGCGGAGGATGTCGAGCGCGCCCTGCATCGCCCGCGCGGCGATCAGCATCTCCGGCACGAAGTAGTCGCCGCGCTCGAACCGCGCGCCCACCTCCTCGAGCGACGGGATCAGCGCGTCGTACAGCATCTTCTCGGCGTCGAGGCCGTCCTCGAGCCCCTGGTTCACCAGGTCCTTCACCTCGGGGGCGTTGCCGACGAGCGTGTTGTCGTAGAGCGCCTGCAGGATCTCTTCGTGGGTCATGCGGCTCCTCGCTCGGTGTTGTGGCCGAGCCGCTCCGAGACGAGCCGGGCCTGCTCGAGGAGAGCGGGCGCGAGCTCGGCGATCCGGTCGCGGCCGAGTCGGATGGTGGGTCCGGAGATCGAAAGGGCGGCGACGGCGACGCCGTCCGCCCCGAAGACGGGCGCGGCGAGCGCGGACAGGCCCGCCTCGAGCTCGTCGACCGCGATCGCGTAGCCCTGCGCGCGGATCGCGCGCGCGTCGGCCGGACGCTCGGCGGAGAAGGCGCGCAGCACCTTCCCGTTGGCGGTGGAGTCGTACGGGACGCGGCGGCCGACCCAGTTCGTGCCTCCGACGAAGTGGCGCGAGTCCTCCTGCGCGAGGTGCTCGACGCCGAGCGGCGTCGGGACGCCGAGGTTGATCGTCTCGCCGGAGAGATCGGCGAGCGCGCGGAGGGAGGGCGCGGCGAGCGAGACGAGGCTCTCGCCGCTCGAGCGGTGCGCGAAGCGGAGCAGCACCGGCCCGGGGACGATGCGGCGGTCGCCGGCCCGCTGGACGAGGCCGCGCCGCTCGAGCGCGCCCACGAGCCGCGAGGTCGTCGACTTCGGCAGGCCGCTCCGCTCGGCGAGCTCGCCGACGGCGAGCGCGCGCGGCGACTCGACGACGCTGACCAGCAGGTCGGCGGCGCGGTCGATCGCCTGCGTCCCGGTCTCGGCGGCCATCGCCCATATGGTGGAACACAAGTTCCACGGTTGTCAAGGGTCGGCCTAGTCGACCGCGGCCGGTTCCAGCGCGACGAGCGTCGCCTGCGCCGGCCGCGGCAGCCGCAGGCAGCCGACGACGCCGAGCAGCGGCGCGAGCGCGCTCACCGTCAGCGCCGTCTTCAGGTCGACCGCATCGGCGACCGCGCCGAGCGCGACGGCGGCGACACCGCCGATCCCCATCGCCAGCCCGACCGAGATGCCGGAGGCAACCCCGACGTGCCGCGGCAGGTAGCTCTGGGAGAGGACCATCGTCACGCCGTAGGTGCCGACGACGCACATGCCGACGGGAAGCAGCGCGAGCGCCCCGACGACGCCGCCGGCGTAGATGAAGACCAGCGTCAGCGGCGTGACGAGCGCCTGCGTCACGAGCAGCGTGCGGCGCAGGCCGATTCGGTCCGCGACCGGCCCGAGCACGAGGGTCCCGAACGCGCCCGCCAGCAGCAGCAGGAAGAGGAGGCGGTTCGCGTAGGCCCTCGAGTGCCCGAGCGACTCCACCCAGAGCGGCAGGAACGCGAGCAGCGTGAACCACGCGATGCTCCGGAAGGCGATCACCCCGCCGAGCAGCGCCATCGCGCCGAGGTCGTCCTCCCCGACACCCGTCCGGTGCGCCCGCGGGCCGTCGGCCAGCATCGTGAACCGCGGCGAGAGCCGCAGCAGCGCGGCCGCCGCGACGGCGACGGGGACCATCGCGATCACCGTCGCCCGGAGCCCGAACGAGACGACGAGCTGCCCGGTGACGAAGGCGCCGAGCGCGTAGCCCGTGTTGCCGCCGATGTTGAAGTAGGACATGCCGCTGGCCCGCTTCCGGCCGCTCGCAAAGAGCGCGTACTTCGCGCCCTCCGGATGGAAGGCCGCCACGCCGAGCCCGCCCGCGAGGACGAGGACGAGCACGAGCAGGTACGTCGGCGAGATCGCGGCGCCGGCGACGCCGACCGCCGCGAGCAGCGTCCCGGCCGGGATCAGCCAGAGCGCGCCGTGCCGGTCCGACCAGAGGCCGAACAGCGGTTGGACGAGCGACGAGGACGCGGTCGCCGCGAGCAGCAGCAGGCCGGCGAGCGCGTAGCTCAGGTGGAAGCGGGAGGTGAAGAACGGGATCAGCGCCGGCACGCTCCCCGACGCGAAGTCGACCGCGAGATGACCGCCCGACAGCGCCGTCATCATGCGCCGGTCGATTCCGTCCCTCACGCCTCCAGGCTAGTCGAGCGACTCCACGAGGAGCGTCGCGACGTCGACGACGCGCAGCTGCTCTCCGCTCGACCGCACGCCGTCGTCCAGCATCACGGTGCAGAACGGGCAGGCGACCGCGAGCGTCTCCGCCCCGGTCTCGACGGCCTGGCGGACGCGCTCCTCGTTGATCGCGGAGCCGCGCTCCTCCATCCACATGTGCGCGCCGCCGGCGCCGCAGCAGAACGTGCGCTTTCCGTGATTCGCCATCTCGACGGGCTTGCCGACGGCGGCGACGAGCGCGCGCGGCTCGGCGGCGACGTCGTTGTGGCGCGCGAGGTAGCACGAGTCGTGGTAGGTGATCTCCGTCTCGCTCTTCGCCGGCTCGAGCTTCCCGTCGCGCAGGAGCTCGGCGAGCAGCTGCGTGTGGTGCAGCACCTCGTAGCGGCCGCCGAAATCGGGATACTCGTTCTGCAGCGAGTTGAGGCAGTGCGGGCAGCTCGCGACGATCCTGGTCACGCCCGCGTCGTTCAGCGTCGCGACGTTCTGCTCCGCGTACGCCTGGAAGACGTACTCGTTCCCCATGCGGCGGGCAGGGTCGCCGGTGCACGACTCGCGCTCACCGAGGATCGCGAAGTCGACGCCCGCCTTCTGCAGCAGCTTCACGGTCGACTCGGCGGCCGTCCGCGCCCGCTCGTCGAACGCCGCCGCACAGCCGACCCAGTAGAGGATCCCGGGCGCCGGCTCGCCTTCCTGCACGACGCGCACGCCGAGCCCCTCCGCCCACGACGCGCGGTCGCCCTGCGGCTTGCCCCACGGATTGCCGACGCGCTCCACGTCGCGCAGCATCGACTCCGCCTCCCGCGGGAAGCTCGACTGCACCATCACGAGGTCGCGGCGCAGGTCGACGATGTGGTCGACGTGCTCGATGGACACCGGGCACTCGTGCACGCACGCGCCGCAGGTGACGCAGTCCCACACCATCTCCTCGGGCACGCCGTTGCCGGCGACCGGCGTCAGCTCGCCGCCGGCGAGCAGGTTCGGACCTTCGGCGAACAGCTGGTCGCGGACACCCATGATCACGAGCTTCGGCGAAAGCGTCTTGCCGGTCGCGTAGGCGGGGCAGACGTCCTGGCAGCGGCCGCACTCGGTGCACGAGAACGCGTCGACCATCTCCTTCCAGGTGAGGTCGCGGATCGTGCCGACGCCGAACCGCAGCTCCGCCTCCGGGAGGTCGAAGCGCAGCGGCTCGAGCCTGCCGCGGCTCCGCGTGCGCCCGAACCACACGTTCACGGCGGCGGTCGCGATGTGCAGGTGCTTCGAGTACGGCAGGTAGCAGAGGAACGCGAGGATCACGGTCAGGTGCGCCCAGACGAAGAACCGCTCCGCCACGGGCGGGTCGGGGATCGCGCCCGACACCCAGTTCGAGAGGAACGATGCGCGCGCCGGCCACTCGTTGAGGCCGGCGGCGATCTGCGACGCGTGCCAGCCGAGCAGCGTCAGCACGACGAGCGCGATCAGCGCGAGGATCAGGTCGGCTTCGCCGAGATGCGAGCCGTCGAACCGGCGCGGCCGCTGCACCTTGCGGATCCAGACCGCGGCGGCGATCCCCGCCAGCACGCAGACGATGAACACGTCGACGAGCGCGAAGTACCAGCCCTGCGAGCCGAGCCACGGGAACGACCAGTGGCGGTCGACGGCGCCGATCAGCGCCATCACGATCGTCGGGAAGAGGACGAGGAAGCCCCAGAAGATGAGCGCGTGCATCGCGCCCGGAGCGAGGCGCTGGAAGAGCTTCCGCTGGCCGAGGACGATCGTCGCCTCGTTGCGCACGCGCCGCGGCACGTCGTCGGTGCGCGCGAGCGGCCGTCCCGCGCGGGTGAGGCGCACGAGGAACGCCGCGCGCCGGCCGAAGAGCACGCCGGCGACCGCGAGCAGCGCCGCGAGGGCGATCGCGCCGGCGAGCGCCTCTATGTCGCTTGCACCTTCCTCAGCTCGGCGCTGATCGCCGGGACGATCTCGTGCAGGTCGCCGATCACCGCGTAGTCGGCGTGCGCGAAGATCGTCGCCTCCGGGTCGGCGTTGATCGCGAGCAGCTTCTTCGCGCCCTTGCAGCCGGCGATGTGCTGGGTCGCGCCGCTGATCCCGCAGGCGATGTAGAGGTCGGGCGACACCTTCGTCCCGGTCTGGCCGACCTGGTCGGTGTGGGGGCGCCAGCCGGCGCTCGTCACGACGCGCGAGCAGCCGACGGCCGCGTCGAGCAGCGCCGCGAGCTCCTCGAGGATCGCGAAGCCCTCGGCCGACCCGACGCCGCGCCCGCCCGAGACGACCACCTTCGCGTCGGCGAGCGAGACCTTGCCGCCGGTGTCGGGCGCGACGTGCTCCACGACCCGGACGGCCCCGTCCAGCTCGGGCGCGAGCCTCTCCGCTTGTAACAGACTGTTACTAGCCTCGAAGGCGAAGGGCGCGGCGGTCAGGAGCCTGCGATCCGCATGGATCCTCGCTTCCTCGAGCAGCGTGCCGCCCCAGCGGACGCGCGTCACCTCGCCGCCTCGTACCTCCGTGACATTGGCCGCGAGAGGCACGTCGAGCTGCGCCGCGACGTGGGCGAGCACCTCGTTCCCGCGGTCGGAGCCCGGGCCGACGATGTCGGCGTCACCCGCCGCTTCGACGATCGCCTGCGCCCACGCCGACGGCGCGTACGGGCCGCCGATCTCCACCGCCGCCACCTCGCCGCCGAGCGACTCGGCGAGCGTCACCGCCTGCAACGAGAGCTCGTCGTTCCTTCCCTCCAGAAAGACCAGTGCGCTCATGCGACGCCGAGCTCCTGCATCACCTCGACGACGCGCGGCGCGGCAGCGGCGCCCTCGCCGAGGATCTCCGCCTGCTTGCCGGCGCCCTCCGGCACGACGAGGCGCAGCTTCTCGAGCCGCGAGGCGGGGCGCTCGACCGGGCGCGAGTCGAGCGGCTTGCCCTTCGCGCGCAGCTTCGCCGGCACCGACGGGTAGCGCGGCAGGTTCAAGCCTTCCTTCACCGTGACGAGCGCGGGCAGCGGGACGTCGTAGACATCGCGGCCGCCGGGGACCTCCTGCTCGCAGCGCGCCCGGCCTCCCTCGACGCTCAGCCCCTTCAGGCCGGTGACGACCGGCAGGCCGAGCGCGTACGCGACCCGGATCCCCACCTGATAGTTGCCGGCATCCGCGGACTCGTTGCCGAAGACCAGCAGGTCGAACGGCTCCTCGGCGCGGATCGCGTCGACGATCGCAGCCGCGGTCGCCTGCGCGTCCCACTCCTCGCCGCTCACGAGGTGGATGCCGCGGTCGGCGCCGATCGCCATGCAGTCGCGGATCTGCTCCTCCGCCTCCGCCGGGCCGAGCGTCAACACCGTCACCTCGCCGCCCTGCGCCTCGACGATGCGTACCGCCTCCTCCACCCCGCACTCCTCGTGCGGCGAGATCGTGAAGCCGAGGTGGCGCGTCTGGATCGCCTGCGCGTCGTCGGTCAGCACCATGCGGCCGCCCGTGATCGGCACCCGCTTGACGCAGACCAGGATCCTCAAGAGCGAATCCTCGCGTTCTCCGCATCGAAGACCGGCGTCGCGTCGGTCGTCTGCACCGTCACCGGGTACTGCTCGCCGAGGTATTCGACGAAGAGCTCCTCGCCGGCGTTCGCGTTCTCCGGCGGCAGGTACGCGAGCAGGATGTGCTTGCCGATCGAGGGCCCGGCGCCCGCACTCGTCACGTAGGAACGGCGTCCGTGTGCGTCCTCGAGCGGGCGCCCGTCCTTCGCGAGGATCGGCTCGCGGCCGAGCATGTAGCGCTTCTGCCCGCTCTTCGAGGTGTGGTCGTCGACGGTGAGCGTGCAGAGCACCGCGGCCGGCGCCTCCTCACGATGGCGGAGGTGCGCCTCCTTGCCGACGAAGTCGGCGCCCTTCACCTTCGGCGGGGTCATGCCGGCCTCGACGACCGTGAAGTCCGCGTCGAGCTCGAACCCGAACGCGCGGTAGCACTTCTCGAGCCGGCCGGTCGTCCCGTAGACGCCGATGCCGGCCGGGACGACGCCGTGCGGCCGGCCTGCCTCCCACACGAGATCCCACAGCTTCGCGCCCTGCTCGATCGGCACGTAGAGCTCCCAGCCGAGCTCGCCGACGTAGGAGATGCGCGAAGCCAGCACGCGCAGCGAGTCGAGCTCGATCGTCCGGCAGGTGCCGAACGGGAAGCCTTCGTGCGAGACGTCGTCCGACGTGAGCGACGCGAGCACGTCGCGGGCGCGCGGGCCCCAGAGGCCGAGCGTCGTCCACGCCGACGTGAGGTCGGTCACCTGGGCGCTGCCGTCGGCGGGGACGTGGTCGGCGTACCACTTCATGTCCGCCATGCCGTGCGCGCCGCCGGTGACGACGCGGAAGTGCTCGTCGCCGAGGCGCATCACGGTCAGGTCGCTCTTGAAGGTGCCGCTCGGCGAGAGCACCGGCGTGTAGACGACCTTCCCGTGCGCGACGTCCATCTGGCGCATCGAGACCGTCTGCACCGTCTCGAGCGCTCCCGGCCCGGTCACGTCGAAGATGCAGAACGCGGTCAGGTCGAACATCGCGGCGCGCTCGCGCATCGCCAGGTGCTCGGCGTTGACGATCGGCGACCACCAGCGCGACTCCCACTCCGCCTCGCGGCGATTGATGCGGTCGCCGAACTCGTCGAGCAGCGTCGCGTTCGACTCGTACCACTGCGGCCGCTCCCACGCGGCCGCCTCGAAGAACACGGCCCCGAGCTCCCGCTCCCGCTCGTAGTACGGCGAGAGGCGCACGAGGCGATTCGACTCCCACTGCTCGGCGGGATGCACGATCCCGTAGGTCTTGTTGAAGCCCTCCGCGGCGCGCGCCCGTACATGCTCCCGCGAGCGCTGGCAGTCGTAGAAGCGCGCGATGTCGGACGACTGCAGGTCGATCTCGGGCTCGCCGTTCACCATCCACTCCGCCATCGACTTGCCGACGCCCGGGCCTTCCTTCACCCAGACCGCGGCGGCCGACCAGAGGCCCTTCACCTCGGGCGTCTCGCCCAGCAGCGGCAGCCCGTCCGGCGTCAGCGAGAGCAGGCCGTTGATCGCGTACTTGATCCCGACCGACTCGTCGTTCAGCACGTCGGGGATCAGCTCGAGCGCGTCCTCCATCTGCTGCTCGAAGTCCTCCTGCGTGAACGGCAGCTCGGTCGGCGACAGCGCGGCCTCCTCGATCGACGGGATCTCGTCGGGGTCGTGAAGGATCGGCCGGTGGGCGTACGAGCCGATCTCGAGCCCGCTCCCGTCCTGGCGCTCGTACATGTTCGTGTCCATGTCGCGCACGATCGGGAACTCGATCACGCCCTTCGTGTCCTTGAAGTGCGGCACAGGGCCGACGTCGATCATCTGGTGCACCGCCGGCGTCAGCGGGATCGACGCCCCCGCCATCCGCGCGATGCGCGGGCTCCAGACGCCGCAGCAGACGACGACGAGGTCGGTCGCGACGTCGCCTCGCGACGTGCGGATCCCCGTCACGCGGCCGTTCTCGACGTCGATGCCGAGCACCTCGGTGTTCGCGAACACCGACAGCGCGCCGAGCTCCTGCGCCTTCTCGCGCGCGATCGTGCCGAAGCGGAGCGAGTCCACGATCCCGACGCTCGGCGTGTAGAAGCCGCCGAGGATCACGGACTCGTCGACGTACGGGACGAGCTCCTTGACGCGGGCCGGCGAGACGATCTCGCAGTCCTCGATCCCCCATGCCTTCGCCGACGACATGCGGCGCTGCAGCTCCTGCAGGCGCTCCTCGGTGCGTGCGACCTCGATGCCGCCGCTCTCGGTGAAGACGCCCCACTCGGAGTACTGGCGCACGGACTCGAGCGTCAGCTGCGTCATCTCCTTCGAGTGGTCGACGGGGAAGATGAAGTTCGACGCGTGGCCCGTCGAGCCGCCCGGGTTCGGCAGCGGCCCCTTGTCGAGCAAGACGAGGTCGCGCCAGCCGAGGCGGGCGAGGTGGTAGGCGAGGCTGTTGCCGACGATGCCGCAGCCGACGATGACGGCGCGGGCGCTGGTGGGGAGACCGGAGCTCTCAGTCATGATCGCGGTGATATATCACGACTGGAGCAGTACGTCACGCATCTCGTCCTCGAAGCGCTCGATGTGCGTGCGCATCAGCTCGGCGGCCCGGGCCCCATGCCCGCGGATGACGGCTGCGAGAAGCTCGGCGTGCTCGTGCACCGCGGCGGAGAGACCGGTCTGCTCGAGGCCCAGCATCCAGATCCGGAGTGCGTGCATGTAGTACTGCTCGAGCGTCTCGGCGAGAAAGTCGTTGTGGCTCGCGCGGGAGATCGCCGTGTGGATGCGGCGGTCGAGGTCGATCAGGGCGCGGTCGTCGCGCCGCCGGTGGCCGCCGAGCTCCGCGAGCAGCTCCGAAAGGGTGTCAAGATCGTCCTGTGTTGCGCGCTCCGCGGCCAGCCGCGCCGCCTCGGGCTCGAGCGCCAGGCGCACCTCGCAGAGCCGGGCGAGGTCGCGGACGTCCACGGTCGTCACCACCATCCCCCGGCGGGGGTACACCTCGATCAGCCGCTCCCGGGCGAGCCGGCGAAGCGCCTCGCGAACGGGCGTCCGGCCGATGCCGAGCCGTTCGACGAGCTCGGGCTCGGTGACCAGTGCGCCCGGCGGCAGCTCCAGGGAGACGATCAGCTCGCGCAGCGCGACGTAGGCCTGGTCGGCGAGCAGCGACGGCTCACCGCGCTGCGCGGTGCCTGCACTAGCCATCGAGATATATTAGTCGTATCCTGGTCCGATGACTACGACGATTCCGTCGTCCCTGCAGATCGCGCAGGAGGCGACGCTCAGGCCCATCGAGGAGATCGCCGCCGCGGCGGGCCTCCTGCCCGACGAGATCGACCAGTACGGCAAGTTCAAGGCGAAGGTGTCGCTGTCGGTGCTCGACCGGCTCGCCGACCGCCCGGACGGAAAGCTGATCGACGTCACGGCGATCACTCCGACGAAAGCCGGCGAGGGCAAGACGACGACGTCCGTCTCGCTCACGCAGGGCCTCGGCCACATCGGCAAGAACGTCGCCCTCTGCCTGCGCGAGGCGTCGCTCGGCCCGGTCTTCGGAGTCAAGGGCGGCGCCGCCGGCGGCGGCTACACGCAGGTCGTCCCGATGGAGGACATGAACCTCCACTTCACCGGCGACATCCACGCGATCGGCGCCGCGAACAACCTGCTCGCCGCGATGCTCGAGGCGCACGTGCTGCACGGGAACGAGCTCGACATCGACCCGCTGTCGGTCAGCTGGCGCCGGTGCATGGACATCAACGACCGCTCGCTGCGCGACATCGTCGTCGGCCTGGGCGGAAAGGCGAACGGCTACCCGCG
>Ga0335071_10003409_pt1 | contig 16769 bp, 11 predicted proteins | sample Lox_Sample_15_FD_206724 | JGI IMG/M metagenome (GOLD analysis project Ga0335071, IMG submission 206724) | Soil microbial communities from Loxahatchee National Wildlife Refuge, Florida, United States - Lox_Sample_1.5 | ecosystem: Environmental > Terrestrial > Soil > Wetlands | place: USA... | reverse complement strand
ATCATTACGAATCCGCCACCAAGGCAGAAGTAAGGCCCAATCCAGTGGAGGACAACCTGATGAAACGCAGGTGGAAGCACGTGATTGAGAACGACCCCTATTACAGTCCTAATCTGACCCGAACAAACGAACACTATAAGATCCGGCTTTGACCGTGGCAAGGGCTTCCGTGGCTGCGCAGATCACCGTGCACAGTCGCCGTCTATATTAGGTGCGCGCTGCGACTAGTGCAAAACATGGTCCGTGGGGATGGTCCAGAACCTCATGAGCTATCCCGACGATTCGAAACCCGAAATGACCAAGGGCATTCAGGATCGAATCTCTGGTCAGCCAAAGACAGGTGGGTGCTGACCCTCCACAAAAACCCGACCACTCGAGAGTGATCTCATAGTTGTAACTGTGCGCCTCGTATCGCAGCCCCTTGAATTCCTGGTGCAGCGCAGGGCCGAGGCGCCTGTGCACAATCTCGTTGCGCCTTACGAGATCGGCGTCGTAGTAATGAGTCCAAAGATATAGTTTGTGGCACCGGCTGCAAATATCGTACAGAAGCCGGACCGGATCCATCATGTGGTACAGAACACCCGATGCGAAGATCACGTCATACATACGGTCGGTGGAAGCGAGCAAGGCGCGGAAGTCCCCGCAACGAAATCTTACCTTCGGCATTCCCAGGATCTCTTTCATCACCAGGCAGCGTAAGAATGCGCTCGTGTTCGATTCCACCGCAAGAACATTAGCTCCCGCGCGGTCCAGCATGTACGAATGACCGCCCTCGAGAGGCCCCAGCTCCAGTATCTCCTGATCCAGTACGCCGCCAAGCTGCTCGATCGCCCAAACGACCCTACCGTCCTCGAACAGGGGAATCGATCCTGCTTTCAATTCGCGATAAGCGCCAGGCAGTAGAGAGGTCCACTGACCTGCAAAAATCGCGAGAGCATTCTGATGAGTCGGAGGCGATGTGACGTAGTTGTCCAGAACGTTAGGCATGGTATAAGTCTGCCGGACCGCTTGTTCAGTTTACCACCGGCGTGTCCCCCGGCGAGCCCCAGGCGAAATATTTGTCCACACTCGCGCCGTCCCAAGTGAACGTCCCATTGTAGTCCAGCAGCCACAGCGCTGAGCCGGGTCCAAACGTTCCGACCTTGGCAGTGCCCGATCCGTTCCAGTCTCCCACGAGCGGCGTGTCCCCCGGCGAGCCCCACGCGAAATACTTGTCAACACCGGCACCGTCCCAGGTGAAGTTTCCGTTGTAGTCCAACAGCCATAACCCGGTGGTCGGTCCGACTGTCCCGACTTTTGTCGTCCCGGAGCCGTTCCAGTCTCCTACCACCGGGGTGTCCCCAGGCGATCCCCAGGGGAAATACTTGTCCACACCCGCGCCGTCCCATGTGAAGTTGCCGTTATAGTCCAACAGCCACAATCCGGTGGCCGGTCCGAATGTCCCGACCTTGGTGGTTCCGCTGCCGTTCCAGTCTCCCACTACTGGTTTGTCCCCAGGCGAGCCCCACGCGAAATACTTGTCCACGCCCGCGCCGTCCCAGGTGAAGTTTCCGTTGTAGTCCAACAGCCACTGGCCTCGAGTGGGATTGAAGATTCCCACCTTTGTAGACCCGCTCCCGTTCCAGTCTCCCACGACTGGTATGTCTCCCGGCGAACCCCATTGAAAGAGTTTGTCGACCCCCGGTGTGTAGACGCCGTCGCCGTTATAGTCCAATATCCAGGTCGCCGTCGCGGGATCGAAGATTCCCGCCTTACGCGTGCCGCTACCGTTCCAGTCCCCGACAACGATTACGTATCGAGGCGAATGGTTTCCGGCTCCCCACGAGAACAGCTTGTCCGGCGGTGACCCGTCCCAGGCGAAATTGCCGTTCGCATCCAATAGAAACAGCGCGGACGTGTTGTTATAGACTCCGATTTTGCTGGCTCCTGTCGCGGCCGCCGTCCAACTACCGGCGAGTTGATATCCACTGGTCAACCCCGAGCTGTCGGTGGCTTGTCCCCAGACGCTTTTCACTCCGTTGAACCCGGACCGGAACGTGACCGGCAGATTCACCGACAAGCTGTTGCCGATGGCGCTCAATGAGCCCGACGCCGGATTGACCGTGCACTGGCTGTTCCCCAAGGCCGCTCCGCTGCCCAAGGCGGACGGTCCCAACCACGCACTGGCACTGTCATTGGCCAGGTACACTGAGTTGGCGGCACGGTTGTAGCTGACAAAGCAGCCCCCGGTACCCGTGAGGCTGCCGTTAATCAGCAGGACGGCCGATGTCAGGTCGGCAAAACCGTTCGGGTCTGCCGCCGTCACGGTAAACGTCGCACTGCCGCCGCTTCCAGAGGACGGGGTCACCGACACTACCGACGGCGGCTGATCGTCGCCGAAGGATGTACCGGTCTGGATCGTGGAGGCTGCCGATTGTGCCGTGCCCGTCAGGTTCCCGCCTGAGGTATAGAACGACAGCCTCAAATAGCCGCTGCCCGGGAAATCCGGCGCGAGCATGTCATACCGCCCGAAATCCGCCAGACCGGTCACGATGTTCTTCGTGCTGCTCCCAACTATAAGATCGATGTTGACGTAATCCGAACCGGGAGGTCCTACCCACTCGATGGGATACACTGTGCCGGCGTAGAACGTGGTCGCGGCAGCAGGCGAAGTGAAGCGGCCGTTGCCGTTGCGAATGGTCATCCAGCCGTCCGTCGAATCCACAAAGCTCCCCGACACGATCTGTATGGAGACCTTGTTGGAGCTGGCGGCGGGAACCGGCAGCGCGACAAAATCATTGGTCACGCCGGCCAGCAGGCTGGTGTAGGTGCCTGAGTCACTGTACCGGATGTTGACGTTGACCGGTTGCGTCACGTTAGCCGACTTCCTCCACGATATCCAGAGCGTCTGCCCGGAGTCCGCGATCTGGTCTCTTTGCGGAGACAGCAGGATCAGATCAGAGCTCGTGATATTGAACTGCGGTCCCACGGCACTGGCACCGACAGTCGCGCCGCCTGAGTTCTTACAGATCACCTGGATCCGGTACGCGCCGCTCACCACCGCAGGCACCGTCCATCGGTAGTATCCGTAGTCCGCATAATTCGAGGCAATCGAAATCGCGTTATTCGAGGCATTCAACAAGTTGAGGTCGACCAACACGCAACCCTGCGAAGTCCAGTTGAGCGTCTTCTGGGACCCGGCCGCGAGGGATGTTCCTGCGGCAGGAAGGTTCACCGTGACCCCATACATTTTCCCGAGCGATTCCGACGCGTAAGGATAGCGATCCGCATATACGCCCCGGTTGTTAGTCGGGTTATTGTTGTTGAGAATGTTTGTGTAAGGTGTGCTGCCGTTACTGGGATTCCCATTAGCGCTGGGAAAATCCGAAAAGAAATTTCCGCCGAGTACGGTCGACCCCGAATCCCACCGGACGGCGGCGCCAGTAAACGTATAGTGGTTGAGCACGTTGAAGTACCGATTCAGAAACAAGGAGGTATTGGTAGTCGCCGAATCGATATTCTCGCCTTCGTAAAAGGTCTGGACGACGTTGGCGTACAGGTTGGTGTTCGCCGTCCCCTGAATGAGGAACCCGCCGATCGGGATATTGATCTGCGAAGGGTTTCCGGCGATGAAGTTGAATCCGACGTCGGTGGCGCCCGCACCAGCGGTGATCACTCCTCCGTTCGATCCGTGATAGAAGAGGTAGTTCCTTTGGATCGAGTTGTTGACCGGCACGGTGTTGGTTCCGGTACCGGAAATCGTCGCCACGAAAACACCGCCCTGCGGGTTCTGGTGAAAAACGTTCCCTCGAATATAGTTCCCCACGGCATTGAACAGCGCCATTCCGTTCTCGTTGGCACCCGTGGCATCGTTGGAGAACGCCGCGTTCCAATCGCTGTCATTGTTGAACCAGATACCGTCGGATCCATCCTTGTTCGACAGCACCATGAGATTGTTTCCAACGTAGTTCCGGTTGCTCTGCCGCGCCGGGCTCCCGTTGTTGGTCAGGGTGACGCCATTGTGCGGCGCGGTAATGCTGTTTAGAGCAACGTAGTTATACTGAGACCCGATCAGAAATACGCCGTCGAAACCCGTGTTGCTGATTGCGTTGCCGGCAATGACGTTGTGATCACTGAGTTGAGCTGCCACACCGTCGCCGTTTGCGCCGGTGTTCTGAATTGTATTGTTGATAACGAGATTCCAATTGGCGTTGAACAGCGAGACGCCATGAAAATCGGTGTTCGATACCGTGCACAGCTCAATCACCGAGTTGTTGGCATTGAGCGCGATGCCCTGGCTATTTGTACCGGAGGCGCTGACCACAAGATTTCGCAGAACGATCCCCGAAATTACGCCGCCGTGGGTGTTGGTCCAGTCCGTCACGTCAACACCGAATCCGTTCGAGCCGGAGATCGTAACCCCGTCCAGAACGACGTTGTTCGTCCCGATGCGGACCGTGATGTACAGGGAAGCACCACTTAAAACCACATGTGAAGCCCCGTTGATGGAACGGATAGTGATTGATTGAAGGACGTCGAAGGCAACGCTGCCAGGAGCGCTCACAACGGTGTACGTGCCGTCATTGAGCAGGATCGTATCACCCGCCGAAGCACTCTGAATCGCGCTTTGCAATTGCGGACCGGTTGACACCGTCGTGGTGGCGGCCCCCAGCCCGAAACAGGTCACTAGTGATGCGGCAATAACGGGAAGCGCTTTCATGGCAGACCTCAACCGGAATATTCGACCCCCAAATCCTTTGGCATTCAGCAGTATAAATCAGCTTCCCGAGTGCTTCTCTGTTTACCGGAGGCCAAAGGGTACTACCCAATTCCGGGTATCCGGCCGTGGTCACGCCCCTCGCCCGCGTCCTTTGGAATCAGCGCGGAGGCGGCAATCGGCCGCCGGCGGCCGGCCGCGCCCTGCTTGCCTTTGCCCTATACTGATTAGGTGGCGCAGCGTCCAAAAATTCTCAGCAATTCATCGGCCGCCCTACTTTTCCTATGGTGACTGCCGCGCGGGACGTTTCGGGACACTCCCGCCCTGAAGGCGATGAGCGCCGATGGGCCAGATATCTTCAGGTGCTCCTTCTTCTTCTCCCTATCTTCGCGACGTTCGCCTACATTCATAGTTTTGCCGTTGAGGTGCCCATGTGGGACGACTGGGACCTGTTCGTGCCCCATTTTCACAATCTGGCCACCGGTGATCTCCACTGGAGCGACATTAACGCCCAGCACAATGAATATATCGTCGCCGTCCCGCTGCTGGTATCCCTGGCCTCCGCCAAACTCACAGGGGGTCGCCTTCTAGCTGTCACCTACCTGAGCTACGCCTTTCTCTGTGGATCTTTCGGACTCCTGTTCCTCCTCTTCAGGATGCTCCGCCTGCCAGGAGCCTGGAGCGATTTGTGGTTTCTGCCGGCCGGAGTTCTCTTCCTGGGCTGGCGCCAGGCGGACAGTCTTCTCTGGAGCACCCACGTAGTGAATACTATGACGCTCTTTTTCATCCTGGCAACGTTATACTGCTGCACCAAGTTTAGTAGCGCTCCAGTCTGGTTCGGTGCCGCCATCCTGTTCGCCTGGCTGGCATCCTTCTCGATGGCCTCCGGCCTCCTGGTATGGTTTCCGGGGGGCTTGGCCCTGGCAGCTTCCACCGGATTGCGATTTGACCAGCGGGCCCGAGCCACTGCCTGGTGGCTGGTCATGGGAGTGGCCTGCTGGCTATGTTTCTTCCTGGATGTGGCTCCTCACCCCGTTCCGTGGCCCACGGGGCTTTCTTTCGTGCTCAGTCATCCCTTGGAGGGGGCGCAATACGCCCTTGTATACGTGGGGGGATCGCTCGGCGCCACATCGCTCCAGGCTCTGTACCTCGGATTCGTTTTCGCTTGTCTCGCGCTCCTTGTTTTGGTGCTCGCTGTTCGATACCGCGGCACAACGCAAGAGACTCTCCCGGGGTTGCTGATTTTTGGCTACGTGGCCATGGTGATACCGCCGCTGCTCAGCAGCCGTCTGGGTTTGGGAGTGGGACAAGCTTTTTCCAACCGGTACGTCACTGTGAGCGCCGTGGCCCCGATCGGCATCTATCTCGGCTCGCTGGCGTTGGCATCCTCGATCCCGACCTGCCGGTACCTGAGGTTGGCTATGCTCCTGCTCTTGGCGTTCGGCGTCTTCAATTCCTACCGCACCGGTCTCGTGGACGGCCGCCTTGAGAACCTGAAGAGGACCGCCTGTGCCGCTGCGGTGAAGAACTTCCGCAACGTAGACCGCTCCAGCCTCGCGTGCGGATATCCGGATCCCGGCGTGGTTCTGGAACGGGCTCCGTGGTTGGAGCGTTACCACCAGAGCCTGTTCGCATACTAGTTTATTTAATCTAATAGTGCCTTATGCGTGCTTCTCACAGCCCTGATGAGTTGCGAACAATCTATAGCAATCGGTTCGACGAGCACCTAAGGTATCGGAACGAAGTGTGGCGGGTATTGACCTCGAGGTTCTTCTCTTCGCTAATCCCGCCTTCCTCCAGGGTGCTCGACCTCGGCTGTGGCTATGGAGAGTTCATCAACAACATTAATTGCGCAGCGAAATATGCGATGGACATGAATCCGGCTGCTGCACCGCGCCTCGCAACAGACGTTACCTTCATCGAGCAAGACTGCTCCCGGGTGTGGCCCCTGCCGGAAGGCCACCTCGACGCCATCTTTTCAAGCAACTTTTTCGAACACCTTGCGTCGAAGAACGAGCTCTCAGATACACTCGCGCAGGCTCACCGTTGTTTAAGACCCGGTGGCAAAATCATCGCGATGGGTCCGAATGTTCGTTTCGTGGGTGGAGCCTACTGGGACTTTTGGGATCATCACTTGCCACTCACGGACGAGGCTCTTGCCGAGGCACTTCGGCTGCACAAATTCCAGATTGTCTACTCGGTCCCCAAGTTTATTCCGTATACGATGGTCAACCGACGGCAAATCCCACGGTTCCTTATTTCGATATACCTCAAGGTTCCGTTGTTCTGGCGGATGATGGGGAAGCAGTTTCTCGTGGTCGGGAGGAAAGAGGGTTGAGGTGCCCCACTATGTGGAACTCCTCAATATGCGTTGGGAAGCAGTTTTCGGATCTGGCAGGTCTTTGCCATCCTTATCGACGGTTTCCACGTTGTGAAATCCACGTCCACAGGCTCTTTCGCTCCGCGAAATATCTGGGCCGAATGGTCTGCCCATCCGCTGCCGGTTCCGGTCCCCGGGAATGAGTGGCCGAAATGGCCGCCGAGTCCGCGGAGCTTGAGATTTTTACCGGCTCCCCAAAACGCGCCGACTTTTGCAGGACATAGATGCCCTCCTGCCCGTTATCCAGGAATAACCTGATTTCGTAGCCCATCCGATACTTCTGATTCACGGATGCCAACAACTCCAGCACCTCCGGCTTGTTCCACACGTGAAAATGGATGCTATAGTCGAGTCCGATCAAGTACTGTGCTCTCAGTTCTTCGGCTTCGCCGGTGGCAGCATGATCGACAAGCCGCGCATATTCCCGGTAGTGCTGCTCCTTGGACCACGCCGGACCTTCTTCGAAATCCCGGACGATGTGCTGAATACTCGTGCTGGGCCGCTCCTTGTCGAATGTATAGAGCTTGTCTGGAATCACAAGAAACAAGATACCGTCGGGCCTCAGGACGCGCACGAAGCTTTGTAGGGCCGCAACCGGATTTTGACAGTGCTCGAAGAAGTGGCTCGCAATGATGAAGTCCTGGCTCTCGGTCGGCACTGTGGAGAGGGTCTCGCCATCGTCGATGATGTCGGCATCCACCAGCGGCAAGTCCTTCAACTCGGGATATTGCAGCCTTAGCCCCTCGGCGGACATCCGGTCCACATATTTCACTCGGGCCGGGGGCGGAACAGGCATCGGATTGTGTAACGCGCCGATTTCAATACCATCGCCGCGCAGAAACAACCGAGCCACCAACGCGCGATTTCTCGCCAGATCTTGTTCCGTCATCGCTCAAGATCCTTCCAGCAACGCTTCTCCGAATAGCCCCCCGACCCCATCTCACCATTATCGCGGATCCTGGGCATCCCTAATTCGCGCCTAAAGAAATTCTCCCGGCCCATGACGCTTCCGGCGGGCGATGGCCCCCAGCCTGGTTTTCTAACGGCCGGCGCAGGCGCCAACCTCAGCGGGGAAGACGAACCTGGCTCGCGTTTTGCACGTGCAGCCGTTCCTGGTTTTGGGTTAAACTATTTCTTCCGTTTTCCGTCTGCTCTCGTGCGAAGAGGGGCGGTGCGTGAAGTGGCGCTTCAAGTTCACTAAAGGATCTTAATTACATGAACGATTCAGGCTCGGTTCTGGTTGTTGGCGGCGCGGGATACCTCGGCTGCGTCTTGACGGAAGAGCTTCTAAACCGCGGATATGCGGTGACGCTCTTCGACCGGCTGTTCTTCGGTGATTTCGGAATGCGGAGATTTCGTGACCGCATCCGGCTGTTGACCGGCGATATTCGTGCAACCTCTCCGGCGATCTTCGATAACGTCAGCGCTGTAATCAATCTGGGAGGCCTCTCTAACGACCCGACCGCGGAATACAACCCCGATGCCAATCACCAGATGAACACGGTCGCCACGAGGACCCTGGGCGAGATGGCCAAGAAAGCCGGCGTGCAGCGCTATATCTTCGCCTCATCCTGCTCGATCTACGACGTGGGCGTGGTCGATGAGGAGCGCGATGTGCTGCTCAACGAGGAGTCCCCGGTTCAGCCCCGCGCGGCCTATGCGGTTTCCAAGCTTGCCGGTGAGCGGGAACTGATGAGCCTTCATGACGCTGACTTCTCCCCGGTCATGCTGCGCATGGGCACTTTGTTCGGGTTTTCCCCGCGGATGCGCTACGACCTGGTAGTAAACACCTTTGTCAAGGACGCTTTCCTCAAAGGCGCAATTACGTTGCATTATGGTGGGCAGATGTGGCGCCCGCTGGTCGACGTGCGCGACGCCGCCCGCGCATATATCCTTGCGCTCGAGGCGCCCGATTCCCTCGTTTCCGGCCAGATCTTCAACATCGTCGCCGAAAATTACCGTATATCGGAGCTCGCCCTGCGCGTTCGGGAGGGCCTGCGCGAATGCGGAGTCAACACAGAAATCTGTTCTCAATTCCAATACGCCGGCATCCGCAACTACCGCGTCTCGGGTAAGAAGATCGCCCACACTCTCAACTACAAACCTGTCATCTCCGTGGAAGAGTCCGTGAAGCACATGGTCCAGCAGATCCGGGAGCACGGCTACACCGATTTCGATAATGACCGCTACTACAACATCCGCTGGATGAAGCTGCTGGAGCAGATCAAACAGACTATCGACATTACCGGAACCATCTTCGACATGCCCGCAGAGAAGACCACCCTGGAACTGACTGCCGGAGCCCGCGGCCGCCGAGCCACCGCATGAGAGTTCTGATCATTGGCCACCGCGGCCAGCTGGGCAATGATCTCCGGGCCGCTTTCGCAAGCGATGAGCTCCTCCTTGCCGGCCGTAGCGAACTGCCGGTCGAGGACCAGGCGGCGGTAGCCTCTTTCATCGAAGCTAACCGGCCGGACATGATTTTGAACTGCTCGGCGTTTCATCGTGTCGACGATTGTGAAGACCAGGTCGAGCCCACATTCGCCGTCAACGTCTACGGCGTGCGGAACCTGGCGCTCGCCGCCCGCCAGACCGGTGCAGTGCTGATTCACTTCAGTACCGACTATGTTTTCGATGGGCCGCAGCGCAGGCCCTACGTGGAGACGGATGCCGTCTGTCCGAAATGCATCTATGGTGTTTCCAAGGCGGCGGGCGAAATCATGCTTCAGTCGATTTGGCCCAAGCACTTCATTTTCCGGGTAAGCGGCCTCTACGGATACGCCGGTAGCAGGGAGAAGGGAACCAACTTCGTCGAAACCATGATCGGCCTCGCCCGCCAGGGCAAACCGATTCGAGTCGTGAATGATCAAGTGGCCACACCGACTTGCACCCTCGATGTGGCTTCCGCCGTTCGACAAGTGGCGCTAACGGACCGCTACGGCCTTTACCACTTGACGAGCGCCGGGCAGTGCACCTGGTACGAGTTCGCGTCCGCGATTTTCCGGTTTGCCGGTCTTGCTCCGGATCTGACCGCCGTAACCTCGGAAGCCTTCCCGACGCGGGCCAGCAGGCCCCGCTATTCTGTGCTCGACAACGCCCGCCTGAGGGCGAACGGCTTCCCCGAACTTGCGCCCTGGGAGGCCGCTCTGGAGCGTTATGTAAATGGCCGGGCCGCCGCTGGGCGGGGCTGACGCATCGCGATGCCCTCACGCACCGCGCTTGTTACCAAACCGGGCATCTGTTATCCTGTGCGGCGGTAATTAATGGCTAACCCGATTTCAAAAGCAAGAGTGGCATTTATTTGCCAGCCCGAATACTTTCAATGGTTATACGAAAGCGACCTCGACGATGACTTCCAGGTTCGCAGTTTCCGCATGCTGTACGACATGCAGCTGGACGATTACGCCGACCTCGTAGCATATAATGCCGATGTCAATATCTTTTTTCGGGGAGAGTTCATTCCTGACGGGCTCTTGAGCAGGCTACGCGGAAAGAGCATCAATTTATCCAGTGAGCCGTTCCCGAATTATCACAAGGGCCGGCTCAATTATACCCTGGATTCCTTGAACCGCCTGCGATCGTTTCTGGGATGCTTCAGTAAGGGGTTCACTTATATCTTCCATTATGACGCAACGTCTTTGCCGGTACTGGAAAGGCTTGGTGTCCATCTTAGCGGCACGTTCTACTTCCCAATAGCCACAAGGGTCTATAGACCTGAGCCCGCTGCCAAGAAGTTCGACCTGCTTTTCACGGGACGCTCCACGGATCACCGCGAGCGGCTTTTCGGAAGACTAAAACATCATTTCAACTTTCTGCATATTGTCCACGGGATCTTCGGCCGAGATCTAATTCCATATATTCACCAATCCAGGATACTCCTGAATGCGCATGTTGAGCCCGAGATTTCCATCGAGCCGCGGGTTCCGCTTTACATGTCATGTGGAGCATTCGTGATCTCCGAGGAGTTGTCCATGAATCCATACCTCTCCCCGGGAACCCACTACATACAGTTCGACAGCGAATCCGACCTCTTCGATAAGGTCGGGTATTACCTGAATCACCCGGAGGATGCGAACCGCATAGCCGCGGCCGGACTCGCCCGCACTCGCGAGGTCCTTTCCGCAGATCGATGTTTTGCCGCACTCATTGAGGGAGTTCTTGGGGGTGGTTTCCCAGAGCCGCTTGCAAACGTCAAGAATGAATATCTGGAGCGCCTCGAGTTGTGCTGCCGGTATCCGCATCAGGAATTCGAACACCTTCTGAGCGTGTTCGAAATTGCTTAAGAGATGACCAGTTGCGTTATTTTCGTCGCGGGCACGGGCATTTCCGGCGGAGCAAATGTTATTTTCGAACACGCGATTCGAGCCAGGGATAACGGCATCGCGGTGTCCTTCGCCCTGCGCGACAAGATCGACCCGTCCGTCGATTTCTCCTGGCATCGCGTGGCCCGACAGCCTGGATTCGAATGGCTCTCGTACGAGGATCTCAACTACCGCCGGTTCGACATCGCAATGGCCACCTACTGGCCTACCTGTTTTGAGTTGTGGCGCGCAAATGTGTCGCGATTTGTTTACTTCGTCCAATCGGTGGAGTCCCGGTTCCCGCCCCCCGACGACCTTCTCGGCCGCTTCGGCGCCGAATCGACTTACCGGCTGCCTCTCGGCCTTGTTACCGAAGCATCCTACATTCAACATTTCCTGAGCCGGATTCACGGCCAGAAATCCGACCTGGCACTCAATGGCATATCAAAGGACTTATTCCATCCGAACGGAACGAGGATCGGACCGGAGCCCCGAGGGCTGCGAGTGCTGGTCGAAGGATCGCTGGAGCCAGAGCGTAAAGGAACCGTCGCGGCTATCGAACTCAGCCGGCTGGCCGGGGTTGCGGAGTTATGGCTGCTGACTCTCTCCAGCGTTTCTGAATACCCGGGCGTGGACCGTGTGTTCGCGGAGATACCCCAGACCGAGGTCGGCGAGATATATCGTTCCTGCGATGTACTTGTGAAGTTGAGCCGCGTGGAAGGCATGTTTGGTCCTCCGCTTGAGATGTTTCATTGCGGCGGTACGGCCGTTACTTATGATGTGACTGGTCACGAACACTATATCAAGCACGGTTACAATGGGTTGGTTGCTCCCATGTTGGACAAGCAGCGCGTGGTAACTTACTTAAATGATCTTCAGAGATGGCCTGACTTGTTACGTATACTGAAGAAAGGGGCGGTGGACACGGCAGCCCAATGGCCGTCTTGGGACGAGAGTTCGCGCGTTTTCTGGAGTGGGGTCATGAAAGCCGCCGAACGCTCCGCGGCAACCCGGTCCACTTTGGAACAGGTTGCGCAGCTTTTTTATCTGTCATGCCGCCTGACTCGGCGGCCCCCTGAATCTGACATGGCCGATTTCAAAGCAGAAATTAAGGCAGTGACGCATCGCATTAACTCCTTGGGTGCGGAACTCAGTGAGTGCCACCAGCAGATCGCCGCCTTGAGCGGCAGGATGGACTGGTTGGTCGACGGCAAGCTGCCCCGGGAACTTACGGCGCTTCGCGAAGAGCTCGAGAGCGCTACTGCCCAGCTACAAGAGTTGAAGCTGCGCCTGAACGGGGCGGTAGCGCAAACTGATGCCGACGTATTCTCTGTCGGGGAGCAGGCGCGCGCGGCAATGGATTGCGTCGGTTCATTGTCAGGCAGGCTTGATGCGGTACTGAAACGCACAAGCCAGTCTGGGCTCCAGGAAGAGTTTAATAACCTCTCGCGCCAGGTTCGGGCAGTCGAGAGTGACGTGAGTGCGCTTTATAACAGCCGGATCTGGAAGACGCTTTCATTCATTGGAGGTTTGTTTCCGCGATCGGGGGTCAAGCGCTGAGCGGTGGTGCATTGAGCCACACTTCTGGATCGAGCACTGGCGGGATGTGCTCAATGGCGTGTAGACTAAACCAGGGCGTAGGGCATGGGCGACGCGTATCGGCTCGATAATTCAACCAACGTCTGGGCTCCTTCTGCCGGTGCTTTGCCGTTTGCATACTCCGATGGCGAGGATTTTGAGCATTGGCTCTATCAGGCATTGCAGGGTGTCCGTGACCGCAGCCTCTTCAGCGAAGAGCTAAAGGCTCTGATTCACGACTGGCCTTCGCGGTATCACCTAAGCCTCGAGCGAGCTAACCTGCTGCGCCCGGTCTCCGACCTGCTCAGGGGAGATGTCTTGGAACTCGGAGCGGGTTGCGGTTCACTTACTCGCTACCTCGGGGAGACAGGCGCCCGGGTCACTGCGGTCGAAGGCGCGATGCCTCGAGCTTGCATCGCAGCTCTCCGATGCGCGGATCTACCGGGGGTGCGAGTTGTTTGCGATCAGATCCTCAGTTACGGACCCGACCGCCTTTTCGACATCGTCCTCCTGGTAGGCGTCGCGGAGTACAGTCCAATGTTCGGCAGCTCCATACCGGAGCTATTGGAGAAGGTTCGTACCTTCCTCAAACCGGGCGGTGCGCTGTTTCTCGCCACAGAAAATCAGCTTGGCTTGAAGTACTTTGCGGGAGCTTATGAGGATCATATCGGCGAAGAGTTTTTCGGCATAATGGATCTCTATCAGGCAGACTCGCCGGTCACACTTGGCCGCGACGAGTTGCTTTCTATGCTCACCGGAGCTGGCTTCACGAATCAGGAGTTCCTTTTCCCCTTTCCGGACTACAAATTCCCAAAGGCGGTGATTCATCAGGATGCTTTGCTCGAAGACGAACTGCCGGTAGGCGAGATCATCTGCCGATGCCCTTCGTACGACCAGCATCGGCCGGCCCTGCGCCTCTTCGCGGAGGAACTCGCCTGGAGGACCGTGAGCCGCAACAAATTACTTCCTGACCTGAGTAACTCACACGTGGTGATAGCTCGTCTAAACGATGCCCCACACCCAGGCTGCCAGAGGCCGCTGGCAACTATCTACTCGACCAACAGGTCCAGGTGTTTCATCAAGGAGACGGTAATCTGGCGTGGACCCGTCGGCCTGCGTGCCAGATCCAACAGACTCGCAGGCGGCGAGCGTTGCGGAAACCCTCCTCTCCAACAGGTTTTGGGCGAGGAACCATTTGTCCCGGGTGCGATCTACACCGCTGACTTAGTCAAGATTGTCAACCGGCGGGATTGGACCGCCGACCATGTGACTGACTGGGCGAAGGACTGGATCGCACTTGCTCGTGGAGCGGCGTCTGGCCGTCGCCTGCCCGGCAGGTTCGTCGACTGCATTCCGGCAAATGTCATCCGCGCCAGGGACGGCAGGCTGGTCGTTATCGACCTCGAATGGGTTTACGGTGATGAGATCCCCCTCGAGTTTGTTCTGTTTCGCGGATTGTACTGGTCTCTCGCCGATGCCGCTCGCAGTTGCGCTCCGCCCAAAAGTGACTTGATCCGGACGATATATCGGCTGGCCTTTGACGTTCTGAAACGGTCCGGATTTGAACAGTCGCCGGCTGAACAGGAAGCGCTGCTCCGCAAGGAGGCGGCTTTTCAGGCGTGTGTAACGTCCGCGGAGAGCTCCTCGCTCTTCGACGCCCTATGCTCGCGCAGGATCGTCCCCAGACCTGACATGCGGCAATTAAGCCAGTGGGCGTCCGGGTCCGGGGCTGGACCCTCCGAAGAACTGCTCGTTCAGCTCGCCGCCGTGGAAGAGTTGCCTCAAATCATGGACCGGAATACGGAAGGGCTGGCGGCGCATCTTGGGAATCTTCTTTCGGTCAAGGATGCTCTGATGCTCGAGTTGCGCCAAGAGTTGAAGGAGCGCGAGCGGGTCATTCAAGAACTGCAGGCCTTGGTTCGTGCCAAGGACGAGCTACTGGCCGCCGAAAGGAGCGAACTTGCCAACCGGCAGGCTCTGATCGCGAAACAGGCGCAAATGGTGGAGGAACGCGACGCCCTGATATGCGAACAGGGTGCGCTTGTGAAGGCAAAGGACGAACTCCTGGCCAAGCAGCACAGGCATGTTGTGGAGAAGGACGCCCTGATCGCGGATCAGGCCCGGATGGTGGAGGAGCGGGACACCCTGATCGCCAATCAAGCCCGCATGGTGGAAGAGCGGGACAAGCTGATTCGCGAACAAGATGCGCTAGTGGCGGCGAAGGACGAACTCTTGCGGCAGTATGGACTGGCGCTGGAGAACCACGATCCTGATCGTGCATCCCTTCAGGAAGGCACCGAGCGCGACCGATAGTCCGCGAATAAGAATGAGGCGTTGATCGCACGCCCGCAAGAGGCGGTCGTGTGACGTGTGATAACATTTCTTGGGGCAGACGGTAGCACTCTAAAACGGATTGCGAGACGAGCACCCCGATTCATCATCAAGTAATCTGGTTCAGTCGCTCGAAGACATTTTATCGGAAGGTCACCTGACTGGTTGAGGTCATAAATGCCGCCTGTCGATGTTCGATCCGTGGTTGAGAGATATTTTGGCAGAATTCCTGATGAATGCAAGTTTGAAGGGGAAACAGTCAGTCTTTTTGCATTTGTCTTTCGGGCTGAAGGCAACAGCCTGGTGCTGACGTCCCACCCTACCACTTTTTCAGTACCAAGTGAATACAAGGGAGACCCCGAGCGCGCCGCATGGGAGGCGGTGGCGGCTATTAAGGTAAGATGCCTGCGTAAAGCGGAGGAGGTAATCCGTCTGGCGCGAACCGGAGACCTCTACGATGAGGACTACTACAATAGGCGCGGAGGCGGTAGCCCCTACGTCGGGTATCCATATACAGAATCCGGCGCTTGCGAAAGCAACAGATTCAAAGCATTGGCAGGTGAACTAGCCGCCGATCTCGGGCCGGTGCGTCTTCTAGATTGCGGTTGTGCAACAGGAATATTGGTCAATGAATTACAGATGGTTGGCTTCGAAGCTCGGGGAATCGACATATCTCAGTGGTCGGTTGACCATGCCGTCTGCCGCGGTATTCAGCGCGGCGACCTACGCAGCCTTCCATTTCCCGCCGAATCATTCGATTGCATCATCTCTCAGGACGTGATGGAGCACTTTCATCCAGACGACATGGCCGGCGTCCTGTCTGAACAAAATCGGGTTTTGGCCCCCGACGGGGTCGTCTTTCATTTCATACCGTTTTATGAACAACACGATATCCCATTTCAACTCGACGCACACCTCTGCAACGCTTCGAAGCATTGGTGGGACACCGTTTTGAGCGAACATTTCCGAATTGTCAATCACCCGTCCCTTAACCAGTGGAATTATGACAGAGGCATTCTGGCCACATATTACAAGCTCATGAAGCTATAGCGGCCATCGATTTGAGAACATATGAATGCAACGTTTAGAAAAATTGCCCTTGTTGTCCTGAATTCCGGATGCCACTTACCCGGCCGGCAAACTGCGGAGGCTGCCGTCTGCCCTCGTCGATGCAAGATCACGGAACAAGGACTAGCCTCGCGTTATTTTGCTGCGCGTGCACCGAGTCACGCCTGGACTTCGGCTCTCTACTAGGTCTCCCCCTCGCTTTGCCTGACCAGCTCAACGCAGAACGCCGTCGCCAGCCGCCGCCGGCCGTCGTCATTCAAGGTACTTGCAATTTCGTGGCCGATCCAATGCTCGATTGGATGTGACAGCAGATCGTAAGCGTCCGATGAACCCCTCTTCCCAACTTTTCGATCACGCGGGATAGTGGGTGTATGCCCGACAGCAGCGCCGAGGAGAGGCCCACCGCCAGCCTGCA
>Ga0335071_10003408_pt1 | contig 16777 bp, 12 predicted proteins | sample Lox_Sample_15_FD_206724 | JGI IMG/M metagenome (GOLD analysis project Ga0335071, IMG submission 206724) | Soil microbial communities from Loxahatchee National Wildlife Refuge, Florida, United States - Lox_Sample_1.5 | ecosystem: Environmental > Terrestrial > Soil > Wetlands | place: USA... | reverse complement strand
GAAGGAGGGGTTCAGCGTGTACCCCTACGAGTGGTGGCACTTCGACTATAAGGACTGGAGGGACTACGGGATCCAGAACGTCCGTTTCCAGGACCTCTCTACCCGCAAATAGTCAGCCTCGCGGCAGCGCCCTTGCGCTTCGGGTTTTGTTTGGGTAGGCTGCACCCGCAAACTTTTCCGCCGGCGCATGCGTTTCCCTCAATGATGATTCGTTAAAGACCCCCCCCCCCACAGCTCCCAGGAATGGTTCCGTGACGAAGAAATCCCTCGCCCTCCTGCTGGTGTTCCTCGGCGGCTGCAAGAAAGCCGGCGGCTTCGGCGCGTTCCCGCCCGCGCAGGTCACCGTGGTGCAGGTCAGCCGGACCGCGGTCCCCGAGTTCTTCGAATTCCCGGCCGCCGTCGAGCCGTATCGCCGCGTGGAAGTGCGGTCGCGGGTGGACGGGATCATCACGGCGCGGGAGTTCACCGAAGGTTCGATCGTCGAGCCGGGACAGGTGCTGTACCAGCTCGATTCGGTCCGCTACGCGGCCGCCTACCACAGTGCGGAAGCCCGCCTCGTCAATGCGAAGGCGACCTTCGACCGGGTGGAGCCGCTTCTCGCGCAGCACGCGGTGGCCGAGCAGGACGTCGACAACGCCCGTTCGGAGCTGGCCGCGGCGCAGGGAGCGTACGACCAGGCCAAGAAGGATTTCGACGACACCCAGATCAAGGCCGAGATCGAAGGGCGGGTGGGACGGACGCAGCTGGAGGTCGGGGCCCGGGTCTCCGGGCCCGGCGATCTGCTGACCACCATCGACCGGCTCGATCCCGTGTACGTCAGCTTCCGCCCGTCGTCCTCCCAGCTCCTCGACTGGCAGCGGCGGACGTCGTCCCGCGCGATGGCGCGGCCGGGCAGCGGGCTCGAAATCCAGGCCATCCTTCCGGACGGGAACCCCCTGCCCCGGACCGGCCGTCTCGATTTCGTCGCCCCGTCGCTCGACGCCGCCACCGGCACGCAGGAGTTCCGCGCCGTGTTCCAGAACCCGGACCACCTGCTGATGCCCGGGCAATTCATCCGGGTGCGGCTCGTCGGCTTCACCCGCGACTCCGCGATCGCGATTCCCCAGCGCGCGGTGCAGACCGGCCTGGGCCGCCAGTTCGTGTACGTGGTCGGGGCCGGTGACACGGTCCACGCGCGGGACATCGTGCCCGGCGCCTGGAGCGGCGACCTCTGGATCATCACGAGCGGCCTCGCCGCGGGCGACCGGGTGGTGGTGGACGGCGTGCAGAAGGTGATCCCCGGCCGGACGGTGCAGCCCAAGCTGCTGGCGGACTCCACGACGGTTCCGGGGAAGGATCGATGAGCGGGGAAAACGGCAACAACCACCAGATCCGGTACTTCTTCATCCGCCGGCCGGTCCTCGCGGCGGTGATTTCGATCGCGATCACGCTGATGGGGATCTTCTCGATCGGGCTCCTGCCCGTGTCGCGCTATCCGCAGATCACCCCTCCGGCGGTGCAGGTCGCGGCCGTCTACCCCGGGGCCACCGCGCAGGACGTCTCGGACGCGGTGGCCGGGCCCATCGAGGAGCAGCTCTCGGGCCTGCAGGGTCTTCTCTATTACTCGTCCGCCAACGCGTCGGACGGGACGATGGGGTTGTCGATTTACTTCGACGTGGACCGCAGCCAGGACCTGGCGCAGGTCGACGTGCAGAACGCCGTGCAGGTGGCCACCCCGCAGCTGCCGGACGCGGTGCGTCAGAACGGCCTGACGATCCTCAAAGCGAACTCGGACATCCTCGCGGTGGTGGGCCTGACGTCGACGGATCCCCGCTACGACGCCGCCTACCTCACCAACTATCTCAAGCTCTACGTCGAGGACGAGCTGAAGCGCGTGCCGGGGGTCGGGAACGCGCAGACCTTCGGCGGCCTGCAGTTCTCCATGCTGCTGCAGCTCGATCCGGACAAGATGGCCCAGCTCGGCGTGACGGTGAACGACGTCGCGAACGCGGTGCGGGAGCAGAACGCGACCAACCCCGCGGGCCGGATCGGCCGGGAGCCCTCACCCGCCGGTACGCAGCTCACGATCCCCGTCACCACCGAGGGCCGGCTCACCACGCCGGCGCAGTTCGACAGCATCATCGTCTGGTCCAAGGCCGACGGCTCGGTGATCCGCATCGGCGACATCGGCCACGCCCGCCTCGGCTCCCAGAGCAACGACTTCGCGGCGCGGTTGAACGGACACCCCACCGCGTTCGACCTGATCTACCTGCGCCCCGGCGCCAACGCGCTGGCGGTCCGGGAAGCCGTGACCAAGCGCATGGATGAGCTCCAGGCGGGCTTCCCCGCGGGCATCACGTACTCGGTCCCGTTCGACACCACGCCCTTCGTGACCGCGTCGATCAGCGAGGTGGTGAAGACGCTGATCGAGGCGATGATCCTCGTGTCCCTCGTGGTCTTTCTGTTCCTGCAGAGCTGGCGGGCGACCCTGATCCCGATGCTGGCGGTCCCCGTCAGCGTCATCGGCACGTTCCTGGGGCTCCGGCTCCTGGGGATGTCCATCAACGTGCTGACGCTGTTCGCCCTGGTGCTGGCGATCGGCATCGTGGTGGACGACGCCATCGTGGTGATCGAGAACGTCGAGCGCATCATGGCGTCCGAGGGCCTGTCGGCCCGCGCCGCCGCCGATCGCGGCATCCAGCAGGTCGCGGGCGCGCTGGTCGCCATCGTGCTCTCCCTGGTGGCGGTCTTCGTGCCGGTGGCCTTCACCGGCGGCGTCACGGGCGAGCTGTTCAAGCAGTTCGCGATCACGATCGTGATTTCGGTGGTGCTGTCGGGGATCGTGGCCCTGACGCTCACGCCGGCGCTGTGCGCGTGGCTCCTCAAGGAGTCGAACGAGGCGCACGCGACCGGCTTCTTCGGGAAGTTCAACGCCTGGTTCAAAAAGCTCACCGGCGACTACGCCGGCGCGGTGGACCGGGTGCTCGAGCGCCCCAAGGCGTGGGTCGGTGCGTTCGCGGTCCTGATCCTCCTGGTCGGCCTGCTCTGGACCCGCGTCCAGACCGCCTTCGTCCCTACCGAGGACAAGGGGTACTTCGCGGTCGGCGTTCAGCTGCCCGACGCGGCCTCCCTCCCCCGGACCGAGGACGTGGTCAAGCGCATCGAGGGCTACCTGCAGGCGGAGCCGGCGGTCCGCAACGTCGTCGCGCTGGTCGGGTTCGACATCCTGAGCCGCGCCAGCCAGACCAACAGCGCCGTGATCTTCGTGAACGTGAAGCCCTGGGAGGAGCGCGGCGCGAAGGACGCCATCGACGCGATCATCGGCCGCATCAACGGCCGGCTGTTCATGATGCCGGACGCCCAGGCCTTCGCGTTCAACCTGCCGGAGATCTTCGGCCTCGGCACCACCGCGGGAGTGGAGACGAATCTCCAGGCGCGCGCCGGCCAGTCGGTGCAGGACTTCGCCGGACAGGTGCAGGCATTCGTCGGCGCGGCGAATCAGCTGCCCGCCGCCGCCGGGGTGCAGGCCAACTTCCGGGCCAACGTGCCGCAGATCTACGTGGACGTCGACCGGGCCGCGGCGAAGGCGCGCGGGGTCCAGCTCTCGGACCTGTACGGCACGCTCCAGGCGATGTTGTCGACGCTCTACATCAACGACTTCAACATCTACGGCAAGACCTACCGGGTGCAGGCCGAAGCGCAGGCGCCGTTCCGCCAGACGCCCGCGGATATCGGACGGCTCTACGTCCGGGGCGCGAACGAGGCGATGATCCCCGTCTCGGCCCTGGCCCGGGTCGAGTTCCGCAGCGGGCCCACGCTGATCTCCCGGTTCAACGGATTCACGTCGGCCCTGATCACCGCGGCGCCGAAGCCCGGGCATAGCTCGGGCGAGCTGATGCGGCAGCTGGACGCCCTGATCGCCACCCAGTTCGGCTCGCAGGGACTGGGGCTGGCCTACTCCGGACAGTCGTACCAGGAGCGCGCCTCGAGCGGCCAGTCCGGGCTCGTCTTCGGCCTGGGACTGATCCTGGTGTTCCTGGTGCTCGCGGCGCAGTACGAAAGCTGGTCCCTGCCGTTCGCCGTGCTCCTGGGCGTCCCCTTCGGCGTGCTCGGCGCCTACCTGGGCATCTGGCTCCGGGGGCAGCCGTCGGACATCTACGTCCAGGTGGGGCTCCTGACGGTCGTGGGGCTCGCGGCCAAGAACGCGATTCTGATCGTCGAGTTCGCCAACGAGCTGCGGGACAAGGGCCACTCGGTGATCTCCGCCGCCGTCGAGGCGGCCCGGGAGCGGTTCCGCCCCATTCTGATGACCTCCCTGGCGTTCGTGTTCGGCGTGTCGCCTCTCGTGGTGGCGAGCGGGGCCGGCGCCATCAGCCGGCATTCGATCGGGACCACGGTGTTCGCGGGGATGGTGATCGCGACGACGGTCGGGATCTTCTTCATCCCGCTCTTCTTCCGGCTCATCCGCGGCTTGGCCGACCGGGGAGGCGCCCAGTGAGCCGCCGCGTCGCGCTCGCCCTCGCCCTGCTCACGGGCGCCTGCGCCGTGGGACCGGGCTATCACCCGGCTCCCGTGGTGCCGCCGGCGTCCCAGGTCGGCTCGGGGAGCTACTCCGACTCGGCCAGATCGTTCTACGATTCCCTGGCGGCGGCCCGGGCGGCGGACTCGCTGCCCGCGACCGGCGTCGCACCGCTCCCCGCGCATCTCCTGCTGCGCGACTCGATCGCGGACCTCGCGTGGCTCGACATCCTGCACGACTCCACGCTGAATTCGCTCGTGAGCGTGGCCCTGCGGCAAAACCGGGACCTGGCCACGGCCAAGGCGCGCATCGACGAGTACCGGGCCGACGTAGGCCTGGCGCGCGCGCCCCTGTTTCCGTCCTTGACCGCCAACGGGAGCATCTCCAAGAACCAGGTCGCGTTCGGCACGCTGGGCGTCTTCAAGTACAACGCCATCCGGGTCACGGGAGACGTGGCCTGGGAGCTCGACTTCTGGGGCAAGACCCGGCGCGGGATGCAGGCGGCCAACGCCGATCTCGCGGCCCAGGACGCGCTCGAGCAGGCGACCGTGCTGTCGCTGGTGAGCGACGTCGCGGTCGGGTACCTGCAGCTCTTGGAGCTGGACCAGGAGGCGCGGGTGTCGTCCAGCACGCTCCAGAGCCGGCAGGCGACCCTCGACCTGGCGCGCCAGCGCTATTCGCGCGGGCTGATCTCGGAGCTCGACGTCCGCCAGTTCGAGGCGCAGGTGGCGGTTCCGGCGGTGCGGCTCGCCCAGGTGGAGCAGCTCCGCGCCCAGACCGAGCACGCGCTGAACGTCCTCCTGGGTGAGGGCCCCGCCGCGATCCCACGCTCGGGCATGCTGGCTGAAGCGGCCCGGGCGGTGGCGGTTCCCGACTCCCTCCCCTCGACGCTCCTGTCCCGCCGGCCCGACGTCCGGCAGGCGGAGCGGGCGTACCGGGCCGCGAGTGCCCGGGTGGGCGTGGCCTTCGCGCAGGAGCTGCCGGACATCACCATCACCGGGTCGTACGGATCCCAGTCCGCGACTTCGCGAGGGCTCTTCACGCCCTCGACCGACGTCTACGTGGCCCAGCTCGGCATCTCGATTCCCCTGTTCGCCGGCGGCGCCAGGACCTCGGCGACGGCGGCCGCGCGGGCCCGGGCGGAGCAGGCCCGGAACCAGTACGAGCAGGCGGTGCTCCGGGCGCTCCAGGATGCCGGAGACGCGCTGGCGGGCGCGCGGGCGGCCCGGGACCAGGTGGCCGCGGCCGAGACCCAGGCGGTGGCGCTCCGGCGGGCCTACGAGTTGGCGGAGGTCCGGTACCGGTCGGGCGTGTCGAACTATCTCGAGGTGCTGGACGCCGAGCGGAGCCTGTTCGACGCGGAGCTGGCGCTGTCGCAGGCGCAGCTGGGGGAGCTGACCGCCGCGGTCCAGCTGTACAAGGCGCTGGGCGGGAGCTGGACGGAGAAGAAGTGATCAGCCGTCAGCCATCAGCGGGCCGGGCCCGTTGATGGCTGACGACCGGCACTGACGAGTTAGTTCCCGCCCGGCTGCGCGGTGGGAGGCAGGATGCCGTTCAACCGGAGGTAGATGGCCTGCATGGCGTAGTGGTCGGACCAGTCGTCCACGAGACCGACGCCGGCCATCGCGCGCGTGGTGCTCGAGCCGTACCAGTTCACCGGGTTCGCGAGCTTCGCGTCGGTGAGGGTGGCGAGAGCGGCGTCGCAGAAGGTGAGCGAGGCCTCGAGCGCCGCGACCAGCTTGTCCTTCCCGTCGGTCCCCGAGACCTTCGCCGCGTCCGACTTCTTCCCGCCGATGGCCCCGCAGGTAATGCCGTTGTCGTCCGCGATGTGGGCGATCAGCTCCCCGAAAGTCATCTGCGCCGGCGTGGGCTTGAAGCCGTACTTGTCGGCCGGCATCGCCTGGGCGGCGGCCAGGAGATTCTTGCTGTGCTCACGGGCGGTGCGCTGGATGGCGGTGGACATGGGGTTCTGGGCGGCCAGAGGTGAGGCGACGACGGCGGCGATGAAGAAGGCACGCAGCGGGTGCATCGGGACTCCGGAAAAAGGGGGATGGGAAAAGGAACAGGGCCGGCAGGCAAAACACAACGGGGCGCTGGCGAGCGGGGTTTCCGCCGGGATGAGTGGTCCCAACCCGGGGATGAACGGCCAGGGGACGCGCCCGGTCTCCTCCCGGGCCTTCCGGCCTACTCCGCCCGCAGGGCGATCAGGGGATCCACCCGGGCGGCACGCCGCGCGGGCAGCGCGCTCGCGACCACCGCCACGCCCAGCAACAGGACTCCGGCGCCGAGCAGGAAGAAGGGATTGCGTCCCAACCCATACAGCTCCGCCGCGATCATCCTTCCGATCCCGAACGCCAGCGGCACGCCCACCAGCACGCCCAGCGACACGAGCACGAGCGCCTGCCGGAACACCAGCCACACGACGGCGGGGGCCGCGGCGCCGAGCGCCATGCGCACGCCGATCTCCCGGGTGCGCCGGGCGACGCGGTACGACACCACGCCGTACAGGCCGATGGCGGCGAGAATCAGCGCCACGGCCCCGAAGAGCGCCGCGAGCTCCGCGGTCAGGGTCTGGCGGCTCAACGACGCGTCGATCGAGGCCTCGATGGACTCGGGTCCGTAGGCCTGGACCGCCGGGGCCTCGTCGAACACGGCGTTCCGGAGCGCCGCCGAGAGGGCGCGATCGTCACCCGCCGTGCGCACGGTGAGCGTGACCACGGCGAGCGGGCGGCCCGACACGATCCGCTGGAACTGGGCGAGGGGCAGGTACGCCATCGGCGCCGCGGGCACCTGCAAATCGGTGAAGCGCGCGTCGCCCACCACCCCCACGATCTGCAGGATCGAGGTGTCCCGTCCGCCCGCCGTCCGGATGGTCGCCCCCAGGGGGTTCCGGCCGGACAGATACTGCCGGACGAACGCTTCGTTCACGATGGCCACGGGTGCGGCGCCGCGGTCGCCGTCGGTGAAGTCCCGCCCCTGCCGCAGCGCGATGCCCACCGTCGAGAAGAACCCGGGAGTCACCGGGTCGAACCAGCACTGCATGTTCTCATCCTGCCTCGGCGTATAGCCTTCGACCGAGACCACGGGATTCAAGCCGCGCCCGCCGAAGATGGGCACCGCCTCCGAGAGAGCCGCCGAGCGCACCCCCTGAATCCGCCCGGCCCGGGCCAGCAGGCGATCGCCGAGGGCGGCGAGTCCTCCGCTCTCGTAGGAGGTGCCGCGGCTGTCGAGCTCGATGCTCACGTGGCGCTCGGGGGAGAACCCGCCGCTCACGCTTCGCAGGTTCCGGAGGGTCGCCACGAACAACCCCGCGCCATTGAGCAGCACCAGGGCGAGCGCGATCTGGGCCACCACGATGCTCCGGTCGAGCCATCCGGCACCGCGCGCGGTGGCCGCCCGTCCGCCCTCGTTGAGCGGCCCGACCAGGCCGGTCCGGGTGGCGCGCCACAGCGGAACGGCGCCGAACAGGATCACGGAGAGCAGGGCCACGGCGGCCGTGAAGAGCAGGACCTCCCCGGTGACGGCGAGTCCGGCGCGATCCTCGACCGGGCCCGGCAGCTGGTGGGCGATCAGGCGCAGCGCCCAGTGCGCCAGCAGGAGTCCGGCCGCCGCGCCGAGCCCCGCCAGGAGGCCGCTTTCGACGAGCAGCTGGCCCGCCAGGCGCCCCCGCGAAGCGCCGAGGGAGAGGCGGACCGCCAGCTCGCGTTCCCGCGCCGAGGCGCGCGCGAGCAGCAGCGTACCGAGATTCGCGCACGCGGCGAGCAGCACCACCCCGGCGGCCCCCAGCAATTCCAACAGCAGGCGGCCGAAAAGCGCCTGGACGTCGAATTTCCACGACGGAATCCCGTGCGCGATGCCGGTCACCTGCACGCCGCCGGCGTCGGGCGCCGCGGGCGCACAGCACGACCGGTAGGTGGCGTCGAGTCTGGTGCCGGCGCCCGCGAGGGTCACCCCGTCGGCCAGGCGGCCGACGAGCTGGAGAGCTGCCGAATCCGCGCCGCCCGTTTCCACTGGTGTGCCGCCCACCAGGGCCTGGGTGCCGAGCGGGATCGCCACCGCGAAGCCGCCGTCATAGGCGAGGCCCTGGAACGATTTCGGCGCCACGCCGATGACCGTGAAGACGGCTCCCCGCAGGGTGATCGGGCTGCCGACTGCGGCGGGCGCCCGGTGGAACGATTCCGCCCACAGCCCGTCGGAGATGACCGCAACCGGGGCCCGGGTCCGTTCGTCCTCGGGATCGATCAAACGGCCCACCTGGGCCGCGAGCCCGAGGGTCGGGAAGAAGTTGCCGTCCACGCCATCGACACCCACGGCATCGTGGACCGGGCCGGCCACGATCGGGACGTGGCCGGTGCCGCCGAGAGCCGTGAGCGACGTGAGCCCCGCGCTCGCGCCGAGGGACCGGTATTCGTTATAGGAGAACTCGTCGTTCGGCAGATCGGGACCCGAGTGCTGCACGAGCACGAGTCGCTCCGGGTGGGACACGGGGAGAGGCCGGAGCAGGATGGAGTAGATCAGGCTGAAGATCGCCGAGTTGGCCCCGATCCCGATGGCCAGTGACAAGACCGCCACCGTGGTGAACCCGGGTGTCCGTCGCAGACTGCGCCAGGCGTAGCGCAGGTCCTGGCCGAGGACGTCGAGCCAGCCGAGCGTGGTCATCCGGCGTCTCTCCTCTTTGTAGTAGGCCCGGCTGCCGAAGCGCGGGCCGCCCTCGGGAAACTCCTGTGCCCCGAGCTCGAGGTGATGACGGAACTCTTCGTCCGTTTCGCGGTCGAACTCGCGGGCCCGGAGCAGCGGGCGGAGGCGGTGGCGGATGGCGTCGAGGAGCGACACGGAGGCGGGTCCCGCTAGGCTCGTCCGAGGACGCGCGAGACGGCGAGCGCCAGCTGGTCGAAGGCGGAGATTTTCTGGCCGAGGCGCTTCCGTCCGGAGGCGGTGATGGTGTAGTAGCGGGCGCGGCGCCCGGTGGGCGACTTGGCCCAGGCGGAGGTGACCCAGCCCTTGGCCTGGAGCCGTTCGAGGGCGGGATAGAGGGACCCCTGCTCCACGCGGAGCGTGTCTTGCGAGCGCCGTTCGATGTGGCGGGCGATGGCGTAGCCGTGCAAGGCGCCGAGCGTGAGGGTCTGGAGGATGAGCAGGTCCATGGTGCCGGCGAGGAGCTCGTTGCGCGGGCGGCGGTCGGTCATGACAGGTAGAATGACTTCCTATTGATAGGAAGTCAAGCTACCTATGGGGCGAAGAAATACGAAGGCCGCCCCGGTCTCCCGAAAGCGGCCTGAGTCCCTTCCGCGTTCCGACTTCCACATTCCGACTGCGTAATGGGCCTGGGTAGAGTTGAACTACCGACCTCACGCTTATCAGGCGTGCGCTCTAACCACCTGAGCTACAGGCCCCAACACCAAGGGCCACAAATCTAGTCTCCCGCCACTCGCCGTGGTACTGCGGCATTTCGCCCGCCGGCACCGGACTGCCGCCCTTCCCGACAAGGTATAACCGAAGTATACTCCTGGTATGAAAACGGCGATTTCCGTCCCCGATTCCCTGTTCACCTCGGCCGAGGCCCTGGCCAAGAAGCTCGGGATGTCCCGCAGCCGGCTCTACGCCACCGCCCTCGCCGAGTACGTGGCCAAGCAGCGCCAGGCCCGCGTGACGGAGCGCCTGAACGCCGTGTACGCCACCGAAGACAGCCGGGTGCCCGAGGACCTGCGCCGCGCGCAGCGGCGCGTGATGCTGCGGCAGGAGTGGTGATCCGGCGGGGCGAACTCTGGTGGGGAGACTTGGACGAGCCCGTGGGCTCGGAGCCCGGGTACACCCGGCCGCTCCTGGTGGTGCAGTCCGACGGCTTTAACGCGTCCCGGATCGCCACCACCATCACGGTCGGCATCACCGCCAACCTCCGCCTCATCGACGCGCCCGGGAACGTTCTCCTGCCCCGGCGGGTCTCGGGGCTCCCCAAGGACTCCGTCATCAACGTCTCGCAGATCTACACGATCGACCACACGCTGCTGCGCGACCGGATCGGCCACCTGCCGGAGGACATCCTCGAACAGGTGGACCAGGGACTCCGGTTCATCTTGTCGCTCTAAGGCTCCCAGGCCTCCGCCAGCGCCCGGATGGTCCCCGGCGAATTCCCTTCGAGCCGGTTCCCCAGGATGATCAGGGCCTCGAGGCGACGCGCGATGGCCTCGTCGATCAGCTTCAGAAGATCGGCCCGGATTTCCGGGGCGGGCTCGCGGACCCGGTCGTAGGGCTCGAACCGCTTCACCGCCTCGGAAAACGTCCGGCCCGGCTTGAGCAGCGCCCGGGCCACCGTGAACGGCGCCGGGAAAACCCACGACAGCTGCAGCTGCTGCCCGATGGTCGGCATCGCGGTCCACGAGTTGAACACGTGCGCCACGCCGTTCCGCTTCAACACTTCTCCGTGAATCGGATGCACCAGCTCCGCGTTACGCAGCTCCACCGCGTACCGGAAATCCTTCGGCAGCTCCTTCAGAAAGCCGTCGAGCTGATCGGCCCACGTCAGAGGATCGGGAAGATCCTTGCCGTGCATCGCCTGGAACTCGAAAACGAAACAGCCGGCGTGGTCCCGAAAAGCCCGGGAATACGGCAATAACACGGCATCCTTGAAGAGCTGAGCGTTCAGAAAATCAGGATTCGCCTGGCCCGCCTCCTTCCCCCAGCGCGGGTCCCGCGTGAAGCGCTTCACCGTGATCCGGTCCCAGACCTTGCTGATGCACGGAAACCCGGGAGGGAGCGCGCGCCCGTACGCCGCGAGCGTCTCCTCGGTGGGCGGCTCGTAGTACGCGCTGTCGATCCCCACCACGCGGAAGAGCGGGTAGCGCCCGTACTCCTCGAGCCGCCGCGCCGGCTCCGGGCCGCGATAACTCCGGTGATAGACCGTTCCCTTCCACCCGTCGTACGTCCACGTCGTGGTCCCGAGCCGCACGTTGGGCGGGAGCTTTTTCCCGAGGACTTTGAGCTCCTCCTCGGGCTCCGGAAGCGGGGCGTCGTCGAAGAGGGACGGCTGACGTCGAACGCTCATAGCACCAACAAGTTAACCGTCATTCTGACATCCTTGCGGGCCATCAAATCTTCGGGATATATTCGGGGTCCGGTACCCATTTCGCAATGCTCCCGACCCCCTCCCCCCGCCCGCTCTCCAGCGACCTCGCGGCCTGCTGCTGGATCCCCCAGTTCGCCCTGCGCTGCGAAGAAGCCCGGCACCCCGAGCTCACCCAGGGACCCGCCGCCGTCCTCTCCCCCGACGACGCCCGCCGGGTGTGGCAGATCTCCCGCCCCGCGCGCCGGGTGGGCGTGAAACCCGCGATGACGGTGAGCCAGGCGATCGGCCTCTCCCCCACCCTCAAGCTCTGCGAAGCCGATCCCGTCCACTACGACGAGCGCTTCTCGGCCCTGCTCGCCGCTCTGGTGACCGTGAGCCCCGTGATCGAGCCGGCGGAGCTCGGGAGAGTCTACGTCGGGCTGGATGGATTGGAAGGGATTTACGGAGATCTGGAGCATCAAGCGAAAAAGATCGAACGCGGAACGCGGAACGCGGAACGCGGAACCGAAATGGATGCTTCCCCCATTGGTTCCGCGTTCCGACTTCCGACTTCCGCGTTCGAGCCGAGGATCGGCATCGCGCGGGGAAAATTTACTTCCTGGGTCGCCGCCTCCCGCGCGAAACCGGGCGCTCCCGTCATCGTCCCCGCGGGAACCGAGCGCGCGTTTCTCGGGCGTCAGCCCCTCGCGGTGCTCCCGCTCGACCCCGACACGCACCGCCGGCTCCTCCGCCTGGGGCTCTCCACGCTGCGCGACCTGTCGTCCCTTCCGGAAGAAGCGGTCACGTCACAGTTCGGCGACGCCGGCCGGAAACTCTGGCGACTCGCCGCCGGACAAATCGTCGAGCCCGTGACGGGCCGCCGGAGCCCCGAGCCGATCGTCCAGTCTCTCACGTTCTACACGCCCGTGGCCGAGCGGGAGCTCCTGCTCCAGTCGTTCGCGCGGATCCTCACGCTCGCCCTCGCGCATCCCCGCCGCACCGGGTGGCGGGTGCGGGAGCTGCGCGCCGAAGCGAAGATCGAGCACGGCTCGTCGTGGCTCGCCTCCTTCACCCTGAAAGATCCGACCGCCGCCCCCGACCGGCTGCTGGCCCTCCTGAAGGTGCGGATCGAGCAGGCGCCGCTCACCGGGGCCGCCGAGCGGCTCACCATCCAGTTCACCGATTTCGCGCCCGGCACGACCGAGCTGCAGCTCTTCGCCCGGGACGCCGGCGCGGAAGCCCGCGCCCGCCGCCGCGACTCCCTGCGCACCGCCGCCCACGAAATCCGCCTCCGTTTCCGCCGCCCGCTCCTCCAACACGTCATCGAGGTCCAACCGTGGTCCCGACTCCCCGAACGCCGCTACGCGCTGATCGACTTCGAGCCCTGAACCTCCCGGTCCAGACCCGGGTGCGCGTCAACGAGCAGGGCCATCCCGAGGCCCTCCTCCGCGACGACGCCGAGCTTCCGGTGGAGGAGATCCGCGAGCTCTGGCGGATCGACGACGAGTGGTGGCGCTCCCCCATCATCCGCTGCTACGCGGACGTCATACTGGCCGGCGGCAAGCGGGTGATCCTCTATCAAGACCTGGTCACCGGCGACTGGTGGATGCAGCGCCCCTGAATGCCGCCAAGAGATGGATACGTCGAGCTGCATTGCCACTCCGGGTTCTCCTTCCTGGACGGCGCGTCGTCCCCTGAAGAGCTGGTCTTCGAGGCGGCGCACCTGGGCTATCCCGCGATGGCCCTCACCGACCACCACGGCCTCTACGGCTCGATGGCCTTCGCGCAGGGATGCAAACGCCTCGGCGTCCAGGCCATCACCGGGGCCGAGGTCACCCTCGATTCCGGCGCCCACCTCACGCTCCTGGCCGAAACCGCCGCCGGCTACGCCAATCTCTGCCGGCTCATCACCACCGCCCACCTGGGCTCCGCCGACCGTAAAGACCCGCGACTCCCGTTCTCCGCGCTGGCAGAACGACACGAGGGATTGATCATCCTGTCCGGGTGTCGAGAAGGGATGCTCTCCCGTGCCCTCGGAATGGACGGCCCGACGGCCACCCGGCGCCTTGCCGAGGAGTGCCGCGACACTTTCGGGAACGACCGGTTCTTCGTGGAATTGCAGCGCAATGGGGTGAGAGGAGATCGGGGACGCACCCGTGCCCTGGCCGATCTGGCCGAAACGACGGGGCTCCCCGTGGTGGCCACGCGGGACGTCCACTACCACAGCGTCGCCCGCTACCGGCTGCACGACGTCCTGGTGGCGATCAAGAACCGGACGAGCCTGGACGGAGCCCACACGGTCCGGCGCCCGAACAACGATTTCTTCCTGCGCCCGCCCGGCGACGTCGCGGCGCTGTTTCCCGACCTCCCGGAGGCCGTCGCCAACACCGCACGCATCGCCCGCCGCTGCGCGGCGTTCGATCTGACCCGGGACCTGGGGTACACCTTCCCCGATTTCCGCGGGGCGGACAAAGCGCCGGCCCCGCAGGCGCTGGCCGAGCTGTGCCGGGCGCGTCTGGAAGAGCGCTACCCTCCCGGCTCTCCCTGGCGCGCCGACGCCGAGCACCGGCTCACCGAAGAGCTGCGGCTCATCGAGCACCACAAGCTCTCCGGCTTCTTCCTGGTCTATCACGACCTCTTCGAGCTGGCCCGTGAGGTGGGCGCCGACGTCCGCAGGGGCACCCGGCGCGCGGCGTCGGGCCTGCTCCCCGGCCGCGGCCGCGGCTCCTCCGTCTCATCCATCGTCTGCTACTTCCTCGGCCTGTCGCACGTCGACCCCATCGCGAACCATCTCTTTCTCGGCCGGTTTCTCAACGAGACCCTGGCCTCGGTTCCCGACATCGACCTCGACTTCCCCCGGGAGATCCGCGAAGAGCTCTTCCGCCGGGTCTACGCCCGCTACGGCGAAGAGCACGTCGGCCTGGTCTGCGCCTACCCCACCTACCGGCTCCGCTCGGCGGTCCGGGAGATCGGGATGGCGCTCGATCTCCCCCCGGGAGAAATCGAGCTGGTGGCCAAGCTCGCCGACCGCCGCTCCGGAGGCATGGCCGAGGAGCTCGAACAGCTGCCCGGGTTCGCGGGGCGGTCGAAGGCGCCCCTGTGGAAGGAGCTCTGCGAGCTGGCCGAGGAGATCCGGGGGCTCCCGCGCCACATCTCCCAGCACGTGGGCGGGATGGTGATCTCCTCCCGCCCGCTCGTCGAAATCGTTCCCCTCGAGCGCTCGGCGATGCCCGACCGGGTGATCTGTCAGTGGGACAAAGATTCCTGCGACGACGCGCGATTCATCAAGATCGACTTCCTGGCGCTCGGGATGCTCTCGCTCGTGGAGGAGTGCGTCGAGCTGATCGCCGAGCGGAAAGGCGCGCCCCCGGATCTGTCGCGGATCGATTTCGACGACCAGACCGTCTACGACCAGATCTGCGCCGGCGACACGGTGGGGATGTTCCAGATCGAGAGCCGGGCACAGATCCAGATGATCCGGCGGACGCGGCCGCGGTCCCTCGAGGACCTGGCGGTGGAAGTGGCGCTGGTGCGGCCCGGCCCCGTGGTGGGAGGCGCGGTGAATCCCTACGTGCGGCGCCGCGAGGCCCGGCGGGCCGCGCTCAAGGCGGGCCGCCCCTACGAGCCGCCGCTCGACCATCCCCTCCTCAAGGAAGCGCTGACCGAGACCCTGGGCGTGATCCTCTATCAGGACCAGGTGCTCCAGGTGTGCCAGGCCCTGGCGGGGTTCACGTCGGGCCAGGCCGAGGCGCTCCGGCGGGCGATGAGCCGGAAGCGGAGCCGGGAGCTGCTCGAGGGGTTCGGGGGAGACTTCCGGGCCGGCGCCGCGGCCCGGGGGGTGCCGCCCGCAGTGGCCGACAAGGTGTTCACGCAGGTGATCGCGTTCAGCGAATTCGGGTTCCCCAAGTCCCACGCGGCGGCGTTCGGCCTGTTGGCCTATCAGTCGGCGTGGCTCCGGCACTACCACCCCACCGAGTATTACACGGCCATCTTCAACAACCAGCCGATGGGGTTCTACTCCCTCGACGCGCTCACGCACGACGCCCGCCATCACGGCATCACCATTCTCCTCCCCGATGTGAACCGGAGCGACGTCTGGTGCCGGCCCGAAGGCGCGGACGCGGTGCGGGTGGGGTTGGGGTTCGTGCGGAACTGGAGCGAGACCACCGCGCTCGGGGTGGTCCGGGAGCGGGAGCGCCGCGGGCCGTTCCGAAGTCTCGGCGACTTCGTCCGCCGGTCTCCCACCGGCCTGAAGCGCACGGCCGTCGAGAACCTGGTCTGGGTGGGGGGATTCGATTCCTTCGGCCTCACCCGCCGCGAGCTGCTCTGGCAGACGGGGCTCTGGCTGCCGCCGGAGACGGCGCGGGAAGGCCGCGCGCCGCGCCGCCAGCTCGAGCTGGCGCTGGCCCATCCGCACGAGGGGATCCGGTTCGGCAACCTGGTCGAGGTGGAGCGGATGCTGGCGGAGTACGGGACGCTGGGGTTCGCGCCGAGCGGGCATCCGATGGGGCTGCTGCGGAGGGCGTTGCCGGCGTCGATCATTCCCGGCGATCAGCTGGTGCGGCACGAGGACCGGTCGACCGTGGACGTCGCGGGGCTCGTCGTGGCCCGTCAGCGGCCGGGGACCGCCAAGGGGTTCGTGTTCATCCTGCTCGAGGACGAGACCGGAATGGTGAACGTGATCGTCCGGCCCGATGTGTTCGAGAGGTATCGCGTGGTGGTGCGAGGCGAGCCGATGCTGTGGATTCGGGGAACCCTGGCGAAGGACGACGGGGCATTGAACATCCTTGCCGAGGAGATTCAGCCTCTGGAACGCGGAACGCGGAAGTGGGAACGCGGAACCGAAGACACCGGTTCCGCGTTCCGCGATCCGCCTTCCGCGTTCTCTTTCTTGAAGACCATGCGCCGCATCGCGCCCGACTCCAAGGATTGGGGCTAGTCGAGACCGCGATCCCGCAGGCGGATCACCTCGTCCAGCGACGGCTTGCCGTAGCCGCGGTCGGCTACCCGCCGGATGAATCCCTTGGTGACGCCGTGGTCCCGGGCCCGGCGCAGCTCGGCGAGCGACAAGTTGTCGTAGCCCGCCTCCTTGAGCGACCGGATGTACGACGCGTCGACGCCGTGGTCGCGCGAGTCCACCAGCTCATCCGGATCCGACGGCGTGTACCCGACCTCTTTCATCTCGGCGATGTAGTCCCCGTCCACGCCGTGATCCCGCAACCGCACGAGGTCCTCGG
>Ga0335071_10003407_pt1 | contig 16778 bp, 11 predicted proteins | sample Lox_Sample_15_FD_206724 | JGI IMG/M metagenome (GOLD analysis project Ga0335071, IMG submission 206724) | Soil microbial communities from Loxahatchee National Wildlife Refuge, Florida, United States - Lox_Sample_1.5 | ecosystem: Environmental > Terrestrial > Soil > Wetlands | place: USA... | reverse complement strand
CAAGCTTGACCTGGATACACTCACTTTTTATTTGAACGGGGAAAGCGCTGTTGTTCACACGCTCTACGAATTGATTTGCAGAAATACGGTGAGGATCCTGGTGCGGGATCCGGCGAATCCGAAGGCCCCCGTACGGGAACTTTCGCTGCGAAATCTGAAGCCCGGAGGCTTTGGCGAGAACGAGGACGTCTTGCCGTATCCCCGGCGGTCATTCATGGGATACCGGCTCTTGCAGGAGTACTTTGCCTTTCCGGAGAAATTTTTCTTCCTGAGTCTCGGGGGACTGTCGGAACTGCGGCGTGCCGGGATTACGTCGAAGGCCGAGATCCTGTTTCTGATTTCTCCCTTCGAGCAGGACGGCCGACATCAGCGGCTGGAAGTGGCCGTGAATGAGCGGACACTTCGGCTGGGATGCACTCCAATTATTAACCTCTTCAGCCAGGCTGCCGAACCGATTCTTATCGACCAGACTCGGTACCAGTACCCGATTGTTCCGGATGCACGGCGGCGACAGACGATGGAAGTGTATTCGGTGGATGAGGTGGTGAGCACCGATGCGGAGACGCACGAGACGATTCCTTACCATCCGCTCTACTCGGAGCATCACGTTGTACAGGGGGCAAGCCCCGCTTACTGGTACGTGACGCGATCCCTGTCCACGCGTAAAGGCGATGAAGGAACGGACGTTTATCTATCGCTGGTCGATCTTTCGTCGCGGCCCATGGAACTGGAATACGACACGGTGACGGTGCGTTGTACATGCACGAACCGTGACCTGGTGACGCGGCTGCCGTTCGGCAGCGAGACGGGAGACTTCGAGATGGCGGGCAGCTCCGCCATCAAGCGGATTGTGGCCTTGCACAAGCCCACCCGCACTCTGCGGCCGCCGCTGGATGGCAGAACGCTGTGGTCCCTGGTGTCCCATCTTTCCCTGAATTATTTGTCGATCGTGGAAGATGGCAAGGCCGCACTCCAGAAGATTCTCGAACTCTACGATTTCTCCGATTCTCCCGATATTAAGAAGCAGATCAGCGGGATCAGCGCGGTGGACGCGCGGCGGCATTTCACGCGCGTGACCTCGCAGCACGGCGTCGGGTTCGCACGCGGAACGCGCGTTGAGATCGAGTTCGATGAGGAGCAGTTCAGTGGCGGCGGCGCATATTTGTTTGCCAGCGTGATCGAGAAATTCCTGGGACTGTATGCGTCAATGAACAGTTTCAGCCAGCTGGTGGCGCGCAGCCGTCAGCGAAAGGAGCCGTTGGAAGAGTGGGCGCCGAGAGCCGGACACTCAATTCTGATCTGACCGCTTCAGAAGTGGAAGAGAAGCTCCGACGCGAGCCTTGCACCTTCAACTTCTTCCATGCGGTTCGTCTGCTCGAGAGGTTGCTTCCCGAGCGGAACTCGGTCGGATTGTTCTCGCCCCCGAAGACCGAGGTCGCCCGGTTCCGGGCCCATCCGTCATTGGCGTTTCCCGCGAGCGAAATCCAGAGCATGGAGTGGGGTGAAAACCGCCCAGTAGAGATGACGGTTAATTTCATGGGACTGCAGGGCCCGGAAGGAGTTCTACCCAATCCCTACACGTCGCTCATCATCGAGCGGGAGCGGGCACTGGATTATTCCTTGCGGGATTTTCTGGACATCTTCAATCACCGGATCATCTCGCTTTTCTACCGGGCCTGGAGGAAGTACCGCTTCGACGTGGCGTGCGAACATGGCGAGCGGGATCTGTTTTCGCGGCATCTGCTCAGCCTGATTGGGCTGGGCACGGAGGGCTTGCGCGACCGGCAGTTGGTTTCGGACGACAGCCTGATTTATTACGCGGGGCTGCTCGCGCAACGTCCGCGATCGGCGCAGGCGCTGCAGCAGATCATTGCCGATTATTTCGACGTGCCGGTTGCAATTGAGCAATTTGCAGGTGGCTGGTATCGTCTGGATCCGGAAACGCAGTGCCTGCTGGAAGAGTCGAGCAACGAAAGCGGGGAACTTGGTTTCGGCGCGGTTGTTGGTGACGAAGTCTGGAACCAGCAATCCAAGGTGCGCATCGTTTTAGGTCCGCTGAACCTGGAACGCTATGCGGATTTCCTGCCCGACGGTGAGTCTTACGAGCCCCTCCGCGCCTGGGTCAGGTTTTTTTCCAATGATGAGTGGGATTTTGACTTGAAGCTGATTCTGGCGCGTGAACAGGTTCCCGCCTGCACGCCCGGAACCGAAGGAATTGAAGGGCCGCGGTTGGGTTGGGTCTCATGGGTGAAATCCACGCCCCAGTTCAATCGCAATCCGGAAGACACGGTGCTGACATTGGAATCGGTAATGGGGAATACAGGGGGAAGACATGAATCTGAAATCGCTGATCGGCAAGCTTAACGATACGACACGCGGGGCCCTGGAGGCGGCGGCGGGATTGTGCCTGGCGCGGACGCACTATGACATTGAGGTGGAGCACTACCTGACCAAGCTTCTGGATTCCACCGACAACGACCTGGCGGCGATTCTCAAGCACTTCGAGGTCGATACGTCACGCTTTACAGCAGAACTGGCGCGCGCGCTCGACAAGCTGAAGTCGGGGAACGCCCGCACGCCGGCGATGAGCCCCACAGTGCTTCGCATGTTGCTGGAGGCCTGGACGACCGGCTCGATCGATTACAACGCCGGCCAGGTACGTTCGGGATTCACAATCCTGGCACTGGCGACGCATGACGACCTGGCACGGCTCATGCGCGAAGTGAGCCGTGAATTTCAGAAGATCCCGGCGGAGGCGCTGCGAAAGGACTTCGCGTCTATCGTCGCGAACTCAAGCGAAGAAGCGCTGGCGGCAGCGGCGTCGGCTGCGGCGGCTGCGCCGGGTGCGCCGGCGTCCGGCGCCAAACCGGGCGGGAAGACACCGAACCTGGATCAGTTCACGATCAATCTCACGGAGAAGGCGAAGACCGGGAAAATTGATCCGGTGCTGGGACGAGACTTTGAAATCCGCCAGGTGGTCGACATCCTGATGCGGCGCCGCCAGAACAATCCCATCCTAACGGGCGAGGCCGGCGTCGGGAAGACGGCTGTGGTGGAGGGATTTGCCTTGCGCGTGGCGCAGGGGGATGTGCCGCCTCCTCTGCGGAATGTCATCGTGCGGACTTTGGATCTGGCGCTGCTGCAAGCCGGGGCCGGCATTAAGGGCGAGTTCGAGAACCGTCTCAAGGGATTGATCGAGGAAGTGAAATCTTCTCCGATCCCGATCATCCTGTTCATTGATGAAGCGCACACCATGATCGGCGCGGGTGGGCAGGCGGGGCAGGGTGATGCCGCCAACCTGCTTAAGCCGGCACTGGCCCGCGGCGAACTGCGGACCATCGCGGCGACGACCTGGTCGGAGTTCAAAAAGTATTTCGAAAAGGATCCAGCTCTCGCCCGGCGTTTCCAGGTGGTGAAAGTCGAAGAACCGGTTGAGATGCAGTGCATGACGATGTTGCGGGGCATTGTGCCCTCCCTTGAGAAGCACCATAAGGTGCGGATCATGGATGAGGGCCTTACCGCTGCCGTGCACCTATCGCACCGCTATCTTGCCGGGCGTCAGCTTCCGGACAAGGCCGTCAGCGTGCTCGATACCGCATGCGCGCGATTGGCGCTGGGACAAAGCGCCACTCCGGCCGCCATTGAGGACAGCGTTCGCCAACTGGATGACTTTGCTGTGCAGAAGCGCATTCTTGAACGCGAAGCCGCTGTGGGAGCAGACCACCGCGAAAGGCTGCAAGAGATCGCGTCGAAGAGCGCCGAGGTCGAAACCCACCTGGCCGGATTACGCACCCGGTTTGAGAAGGAGCGCGACCTGGTGACGACGATCCGGGATTTGCGAGCCCAGCTCGAAGGTGCAGTTGCTTCGGGTAATGGGAATCTCGGATCCGGGCCGGCGGCCGAACCCGAAATTCCGGGAGTTGCCGCGGACGGCACGGCGCCGGCCGCCGTAGCGACGGCGTCAGCAACTGCTACGGCTGTCGAGGAAGCTTCGAAATCAACCGATGTGGCGGCCATGCGGGCGAAACTGGCGCAAGCTGAGGCCGATCTTGCCGCGTTGCAAGGCGAGACACCGATGATCCGCGTCGCGGTAGATGCGCAGATCGTCGGAGAAGTAATCTCTGCCTGGACCGGAATCCCGGTAGGGAAGATGATGAAGGATGAAATCTCTACCGTGCTGTCGCTGCCGTCGCTGCTCGGGCAACGCGTAATCGGGCAACTTCATTCTCTCGAGCTCATCAGCCAGCGAATCTCGACTGCGCGGGCGCGGCTGGATGATCCCAACAAACCGATCGGCGTGTTCATGCTGGTCGGACCCAGCGGCGTGGGCAAAACGGAAACTGCGCTGGCGCTCTCCGACCTGCTTTATGGCGGGGAGAAGAACCTGATCACCATCAACATGTCAGAGTTCCAGGAATCGCATACCGTGTCGACTCTCAAGGGATCACCTCCAGGATACGTGGGATACGGCGAAGGTGGTGTCTTGACCGAAGCCGTGCGCCGGCGTCCGTATTCCGTGGTACTGCTGGACGAAGTGGAGAAGGCGCACCCGGATGTTCTGGAGTTGTTTTACCAGGTGTTCGATAAGGGAATGATGGAGGACGGAGAAGGACGCGAGATTGATTTCAAGAACACCATCATCATTCTGACAACCAATGCGGGAACGGATACGATGGCGAAACTGTGCGCTGATCCGGAAACCATGCCGAGCCCGGATGGTTTGTTGAAGGCGCTCAAGCCGGAACTAAACAAGATTTTCAAGCCGGCATTTCTGGGACGAATGGTCCTGATTCCCTACATGCCCATTCGCGATGAGAATCTGAAGCAGATCATTCGCCTGAAGCTGGGAAAGATCCAACGGCGCATCCAGGAGAATCACAAGATCGCGCTGAGTTTTGATGTCGCTCTAGTCGATGAAGTGGCGAAGCGCTGTACAGAGGTGGAGAGCGGAGCGCGCAACGTCGACAACATCCTGACCAACACCCTGCTGCCGGATATTTCCCGTCAATTGCTCGGCAGCATGGCCTCGAACGAGGCGATGGAGCGTATCCATGTTGGAATCGGTGGGGACGGAGCGTTTGTATATCAGTAGAGTGCGGCGGCAGTGCGAAGCACTTCGGTGCGACAGCTATTTTCCAGGCTGAAGTGCTTCGAGGGTGTTGCCTGTCCGGTAAAGATCTGCGGTAACGGGTTGCAAGGATTGGCCCCGATAATCCCAATTTCCCCTCAAAGGAAGAAAAGCTCGTGGCAGATTACACGCAACAGAACCGGCTGATAAAGCTGGAGACTCCTTTGGGAGAGGATGTACTGCTCCTGCAGGAACTCACCGGCTTCGAGGGGATTTCCCGGCTGTTCAGCTTTGATCTCAATCTGCTCGCGTACGATAACGACTCGATCGACTTCCGGCAGATCGTCGGGAAAAACGTTACAGTGACTCTCGGCCTTCCCGATGGGAGCCCGCGCTATATCAATGGATTCGTCAGCCGCTTTACCCAGGGCGGGACTGACGAACGCCTGTTCACGCACTATCACGCAGAGGTCGTGCCCTGGCTTTGGTTCCTGACGCGACAGGCGGATTGCAAGATATTTCAAGGCCTTACCGTGCCCGACATACTGATGAGTGTGTTCAGTGATATGGGTTTTTCGGGTTCGGTGAGAAACAGCCTAACCAATACGTATCCGAGGCTGGACTATTGTGTGCAGTATCGAGAAACCTCGTTTAATTTCGTTTCCCGATTGATGGAGGAATTCGGGATTTTTTATTACTTCGATCACTCCGACGGGCAGCACATGCTCGTTCTCGCGGACAACTCGAAAGTGCTTCCCACCTCACTCAGTGCGACCGTGAGTTACGAACTGCAGGTAGGGGGCTTGCAGGATCCCGAGATGATCAATAACTGGCACTTTGGCCAGGAAGTTCGCACGGGGAAGTACACGGTAACTGACTACAATTTCATTACGCCTTCCCTATCGCTGAAGAACAGCGAAGTGACAATTATCAACACGAACCGAGGGGAATTGTTCGATTATCCGGCATTGTACGTAAGTCGCCCGGGAGCCTCGGAGTCCACGCAAACCTCCGCAAGTGACGGGCCAACGATGGACGATTCATCCAAGATTGACAAGCTACGCATGGAGGAGGAAGAGGCCGCCTGTAAAGTGATATCCGGAACCGGCAACTCGCGGGGAGTGGTGCCGGGTTACACCTTCCAACTGCAGAATCATCCGCGTGCGGAGTACAACACGAAATACGTTGTGACCGAGGTTCGCCACTTTGCCACTCTGGCGCAGACTTACACATCGGCCGCGATGACTGAGGGAGACAGCTACTCCAACACTCTGACTTGCATTCCGGCCGATACTCCCTATCGGCCGCCGCGGATTACGCCCAAACCCTACGTCCAGGGACCGCAACCCGCGATTGTTGTAGGCCCTTCCGGGGAAGAGATCTGGGTGGATCTGTATGGACGGGTGAAGGTGCAGTTCTACTGGGATCGAGTGGGAACGAACGACGAAAAAAGCTCGTGCTGGGTCCGAGTTTCCCAGCCCTGGGCCGGGAACGGATGGGGATCCATATGGACCCCGCGCATCGGTCAAGAGGTGCTGGTGAGTTTCATGGAAGGAGATCCAGACCGGCCCGTCATCACCGGGCGCGTGTATAACGCGAATGAAATGCCTCCGTACAAACTGCCGGACCGACAAACGGTGAGCACTTTCCGGTCTCGCAGTTCGAAGGGTGGAGGCGGATACAACGAACTTCGGTTTGAGGATCTGAAGGGATCGGAGCAGGTCTATATTCACGCGCAAAAAGACGAAGACGTCTGGGTGAATAACGACTCGAAGGAGTACATCGGGAACGACCGCCACCTGATCGTGGTGAACAACCAGTACGAAAAAGTCCAGGCGGACAAGCATCTCCACATTGTCGGCAATCACAACGAGAAGATCGACGGCAACATGTCGCTGAAAATCACGGGCAATCAGAGCGAGAGCGTAACCGGCAACAAGTCGCTCAGCGTCACCGGGGATCAGAAGGAGAGCGTGAACGGCACTATATCCGTCTCTGCGACGATGGGAAAAATCGAACAAATCAGTATGGGATACGCGATGACGGCGTTGTCGATCCATCTCACGGCCCAGTCGGGCATGGTGATTGAGTGCGATGCGGGAATTACGCTGAAATCCGGTGCCAATTCGATCGACATCAGCCCGGGAGGCGTATTTGTCACGGGCACCCCATTTGTGAATCTGAACAGCGGCAGCATGCCTTCGATGAGCAGTGACCCGAGCAAGGGAAGCCCGGATTCTCCGAGCGACGCGACAGATGCCAAACAGGCGGACAAGGGCCAGGACTTAACGACCTAAGCGGACGGGCCGCTCAAGGAATCATTACGGTGAACTCTCCGGGCGTGATGAAGGTGATCACGCCCGCCCACATGCACATCAGGGTCGAGGTGTTGTCCAGGGAAGGCATATAGGCGAGCAGAACTGTGGGGGCTCCCGGAACCCACGGAGCCACTGTGGCCGGGATGCAGGGCATAGGAGTGAGGACGCCCATGGCAGCTGCCGTTGCCGAGGCTACTTCCGGATTCGCGATCGACATACACATCCCGAACGGCATGATGTTCGTCATGGGAATGTAGTCCATGATGTTGGCGTCGGGCACCTCATCCGTCAGGACCTGATTTGTTGGAAGGACGACCAGGGAGCTGGGCATCATCCCGAAGGTGCACATCATCATCGCCCCCATACAGACTTGCATCGGCATAGCAATCCTCCCACAGACTGGCGGGCATTCTAGCAAAGCCCGGTTTCTTGTGGATAGTGCGACGGAGGGAAGAAACGAATCAGGTGCTGGGACCGGTGCGCAATTAGCAATGAGCGTTGAGCGTTGAGCAGTTTCGGCTTTAAACACTGGGGCGCCTTAGCGCTATTTTGATCGCTGCGCCCGGGTTTCCTCGTTGCTCAGGGCTGACTGCCCATTGCTCACTTCCAGCTATGCTGCCTGTTTACTGTAACTTAGCTTATTGAACCCCCTTCGTTAACCCTTCGAACACCTTAGTAACCTTGAAGGAGGTGACCTCATCTAAGACTATTGACGATAGGATACACAGAAGGGGATTCTCCCCTTGCAGGAGTAGTACATGGCGAGAGGCAAAGTGACATCGGGAATGTGGAGGATCGACCCGCAGAAATGGTCGCGCGTAGTGGACCGAAGCGGGGCCCCGATCGCATCGGCGCAGGGCAAGAACGAAGCCAACGCAAACGCGAACCTGATTGCCGCCGCCCCCGACATGTTCGAACTGCTGGAGAGCCTGGAAGCGAACAGCCTGATTCCCGAGGACGTTCTCGAAGAGATTCGTATGGTCCTGCGGCGGGCCCGCGGAGAACTCGGTTTGGCCGTGTTTTCCGTCAATGCTCATCGTATGTTTCGTGCCCGCACCCATGAATGGATGCGGTTTATGGAAGGCCTCTGGAATCCTGACGAGGACGAAAAATAGTTAAGAACCTGGGGTCCTGCTATCGTTTGTCCTATCTTCAAAATCTGCCCGTTTGTCCTTGACCTTTGCTTCCTGCCGCGAGAATTGCTATTGTTGGCGACTGCGTCCAAAATGGCCTGCGTGACTTTTTAGCGGCGAACGGCAAGCAATCCTATGAAGCAGCTCAAACCAGTTCTCTGGACCAAGGGAACGTTTCTGACTCCCCAGCATTTGCAACTGCAGGACCGCTTCCTGGAAGATACGTTGAACTTCCGGCTGCAGGCCTTGAAGTTCTGTCCGTGGGGATTTCGTGAACTGGCGGTCAACGGCGAGTTGCTGGCGGATGGCCAGTTTGCCGTGAGTCGAGCGGCAGGGATTTTTCCGGATGGACTGTTGTTCGACGTGCCGGATGCGGATCCGCCACCTCCTTCCAAATCGCTGGAGGAGTTTTTTGAACCGGGGGCGAAGAGCCTCGACATGTATCTCGCCATTCCCGATTACCGGCAGCGGGGGTTGAACATCTCGGCGACCAAGGAAGGCGGGACACGGTACCTGGCGGAAGTCGCAGATTTCCGCGACGAGAATACCGGGGTGGGCGAGAAGCCCATTCAGGTGGCCAGAAAGAACATGCGGCTGCTGGCCGACTCGGAAAACCGCGAAGGGTATTCCGTGCTGCGGATCGCCAATGTTGAGCGCACTCCTGCGGGGACATTCGAGCTGAACCCGCGGTTCATTCCACCTCTGATCGAGATAGGCGCCAGTGAGTATCTGGTGGGCCTGCTACGCGGGCTGGTGGAATTGCTTTCTGCCAGGAGTACGCAGCTTTCGGCAGGGCGGCGGCAAAAAAACCAGAGCCTGGCCGATTTCACGGCGTCGGATATTGCAAATTTCTGGCTTCTGTACACGGTGAATTCCAATGTTCCTGTCTTCTCCCATCTATATGAGAGCAAGAAGGGGCATCCGGAAGAGCTTTACGCGGCGATGGTGTCGCTGGCGGGATCACTGACCACGTTTTCACAAAAGTTGCGGCCGCGCGATCTGCCGCTCTACGTGCACGAATCGCTCGGACCGATATTCGCCGAACTTGACGAAAAATTGCGTTCGCTGCTGGAAACCGTTGTTCCCACCAACCTGGTTTCGTTGCCGCTCAAGCTGGTGCAGAACTCGATTTATGCGACGGCTATCGATCAGGACAAGTACCTGCAGAACACACGGATGTACCTGGCTGTCAGCGCCGAGGCATCGGAACAGACGATTATTCAAAAAGTGCCTCAACTGGTAAAAGTCTGTTCGGCGACCCACATCGAACACCTGGTCAAGCAGGCATTGCCGGGCATTCAATTGCGGCACTTAACTAGTCCACCCAGCGCAATCCCGGTGAAATTGAAGTATCAGTATTTTGCTTTGAACCAGTCGGGTCCGGCCTGGGAAGCGGTAAATCGAGCGCGCAATTTCGCGGCGTATGTGCCAGGCGAGATTGCGAATCCCTCGATGGAACTGCTCATTCTTCTTCCCCAGGCGAATTGATTCAGGCGAGCCCTTAGTGCTTGAGGACGAAATACAGAATCACCAGCACCGCAATGAAGAACAACGCGGTTAGTGTGAGCACTAGCGGCCAGTAAGAGGGCGGCTTCACTCCGTCAAGTTTTGACGCATCTACTTTGGGAGCTTTGGGAGCCTTCAGGTCTTTCGGAGCTTTCAAATCTTTTGGGACCGCGGGAGCCTTGAACTTTGGCGCCGCCGGAGGCGTAATCTTCGGCGCCTTCGGCTTGGGAAGCGGGGGTAGCCCCGACCCCTTGGAATCCTCAGCGTCGTCCTCCTTTTCGTAGGTCTCTCCGGGCTTGCGAAGATTCAAATTACGCATGTTGATGACTTGTGTATACGGGCTCGGGCCCGCTGGTGGAGGTGCCGGCTGCGAATGAACTGGTTCTCCCAAGGTCGGCATCGAGAATGCTCCGGTGGCACCATCAGGCGCTGCTGGTGAAGCAGGGAAGGCGGGCTGCTTCGACGCAACGGGACCGGGGCTCGGCAATGGCGCATTCATTCCCGGATTCGCCGGAGGCATCGGAGCCGATGGCGGCGGAGTCGAAATCGGCTGGTTCAATGTCGGCGGAAAAGAAGGAGCCGGATCGATTGGTGCCGGGGGCGACGCAGGAATCGGGGCGGCGGCCGGAGATTCGGGCGTACGCGTCAGGATTCCTGGATCGCTGAACCATCCCGTAAAACCAGTACTGGGAACATCTTTCTTTCGCGGAGCTTCGGGTACGACGGATGTCTGGGCCACCGAACTGCCCGGTCCGAACATCTGGGTGAAATCGCCAGCCGAATTCCGCCGGGGCTCAATTGGAGTCGGCGACGCGGGGAGAAGATCGGCTGGAACATCGGGGCGGAAAGGGCCTTGGAAGAAGCTGGTGAACTCCCCCGCTTTGGCGCCTTCTTTGGCTGCAGGCGTAGCCGGTTCTACGGGAACGCTCTTTACCTCGAACGCGGAAGTGAAAGAACCGGGTGAACTGCTAGCGGCAGGGCTGCCTTTCATGAAGTCGTTGTTCGCCGATGAGTTCTCCCTGGGAGCGCGCGGAATCTCCGAATTCAATGTGTCCCAAGGGGCGGACAGCGGGCCCGAGGAGTGTCCGGGTGCGTCAAGGCTGGGCAACGGCCGAACTGTAGGGGCTGGCTTCTGTGGCTCGGCAACAGGCGAATTCGACTGAGGCGGCGAGTCAAGCGGCCGGAACATCTGTGTGAATTGAACCGGGACTTGCGCTGGCGGCTTGACGGGGGCGACCAGCGTCGGCATCGGCATTTCTACCGTCGGATTCAGGGGCGGAGGAGGTTCGGGCTTATTCACCGACTGAGCGTCGGGCTTGGTAGCTGGCCGGATGCCACTCGTCTGGCCATTGTAGGCGCTGACCCAACTGCGTAATGCGCTATCTTCCGGGACTTTGGTGACGACGTATGCGTACAAAGTGCCGCTGTATTTGCCGGTTTCCAGCACCAGTCCGGCAGGCTCAGGAGCGACCTTGCGAAAGTTTTCAAGGACCCACTGTACGGTGGGCTGATTCGGTTTTTGGGGCTCACAATGCAGAATGTGAACCAGCACGCGATCGCCATTCGCCTTGTCATTGGCGATGAAGGTTTCTACCGCGCCCGTAGTCACTGATTCGAGCAGGTCGTATCTGTCGCCGAATTCCATTTCCCCCGATGCCCCTTTAGCCCGCCATTACTGTGTTAATGATTGTGTTTTTGGAAGTGCTGTCCGGCTTGTGTTGTCCTTAGAAGGAGCGAACCCGCCGTGGCAGGCCAAAATTCGACCATTCCTGCCGGATTATACCGCCATTGTGCGGTGCCGGAGTGAGCCGGAACAAAGACTAGTTGCCGAGATCTGCACGCCCTTCGTCCATCTGGCCGATGAACTTCCGTACAGTCGGTGAGCCGTCCAAGTACCCATTTAAGCCAGCTTTCTCCTTGACTTGACCATTGCCGGAGGTCAGAATTTTATGCGTCCATCTCCCCCCGAAACCGTCGCGGTAACGATGCTGCGGTCGAAATAAAGAGGTTGTGCCGTTAACAACCTGAAACGTTTCGGTTTTCTGAGTCACAACTGAATAGGAACGTCCCACGGAGTTTCACGATGAGCTCTGCCCAAATTCGCTGTTTCCCATTGACGTTAATTTTTCTCCTCGGCAACCTGGTCGCAGCAGCGCCGGCGCAGCATAAGAACAACAGCTCATCACCGCCTCCTAAAGCCGCGCCTCATGTGAGTGCGCCGGTATCGAGGCCGCAGGCTTCCGGTGGGGCGCACACGTCGACAACGGGCGGACGACCGGCGGGAACGGGGACTGCTGGACCTCGGACCGGCAATACGGGGACGAGGTTCGGAAATAACGCCGGAACGCGGCCGAATGGCAACTTCGGGAATCGAAACAACACGAACACCCTCGGCCGGAACGGCGGGAATACCAGAAATATGGGAACGGGCCGTCCCGGCGCAATGAACGGGAATGGAAGGGGTTTCGGAAACGGGCGTGGAGGTATGAATGGGAGGGGACCAAACGCCACGGCGGGTAACTTCCATCGGCCGCCTCCGGGCCGGCAGGTTTCCCTTCGCGGAGGCGGCACGGCAAGCATCCGCCCTAACGGACAGATCCGATCGATCAACCGCAATGGCATGCAGATCAACCGGGGCCTGAATGGAACGCGCCGGGTCGAAAGCTTCCACAATGGGGCTCGCGTCGTCAGCACCGGGCGGAACTCAGGCTATGTGCAGCGGCCCTATGTAACGCGGAACGGGCACACCTATGTTTCGCGCACGGTTGTGGTGAATCACGTGACCTACACGACGGTGTACCGGTCCTACTCCTATCACGGGTATTGCTGTTATTACGGTTACCATCCTGCGTACTACTACGCGCCCGTGTATTACGGGTGGGCGTACAATCCATGGCCCGCTCCGGTGTATTACGGGTGGGGGTGGGGAGGATCGCCGTGGTACGGATACTACGGCGGTTATTTCGCTCCGTATCCTTCGTACCCCTCGGCAGCGTTCTGGCTTACCGATTACCTGATTGCGGCGAACCTGCAGGCGGCTTATCAAGCGCGCCAGGCGGCAGCCGCTAATGCCGCGGATGGGGCAGCGAACGGCGGAGGCAATGGCGGCGGAAATAACTATCAATCGGACCAGCAAAGTCAGACGGAGAACAACGACGCTTCTGCTTCGAACTCAGGGCAAGTGCAGCTGAGCCCTGAAGTAAAGCAAGCCATTGCGGATGAAGTGAAAGCCCAGCTCGCTGCCGAACAGGCCTCTGCTGGGCAAGGAGATTCTCAGGGGACTCCCCAAGGAGCGCCCAACGACAAACAGGGCCAAGGCCAGTCTGCGTCTAGCAACGAGCAGGTGCCTCCCGCGCTGGATCCAGTCATCCGGACGTTTGTGGTCGCTGCCGACATGGCGGTAAATGCGGACGGCCAGGAGTGCCAGTTGACGCAGGGAGACGTGCTGACACGGATGTCAGATACTCCTGACTCAGATCAAAACGTAGCCGTTACGGTTGCGGCGAGCAAGAAATCTGATTGCGCGATCGGAAAGCAGGTCATGGTGAAAGTTGATGACTTGCAAGAGATGTACAACCACTTCCAGGAGCAGGTCGATCAGGGGATGAAGGATATGGCAGCTAAGCAAGGTAGCAATGGTTTGCCAAAAGCTCCTGATACGAAGACCGTCCCATCCGATGTTCCGCCGCCGCCGCCGGACAACAACGCGGCAAAGGCTCTGGATGACCAGCAGCAGGCAGCGGACCAGGCCGAGGCGCAGGTGGTGAAGGAAGCGTTCGCCCAAGGTTCGTGAGGGATGCCGCGGGAGTTGGAAGCCAACATCTCGCGATGTTGTTAGTGCAGTCCGCGGCTTTGCAGCAGCTTTTCTTCCGTGTCCTGGGCCTTCTGGGCTCGAGCGAGCCAGTCCTGTGCAGCTTTGCTGGCGTTCGGATCCCTGGCGGCTTTCCTGAAGCAGTCGATCGCTGAAGTGTAATCTCCGTTGTCGAGGAATGCGCTCCCTTTGTTGATGAGGGATTCCGAAGACTCTGCCCCACTTCCTGCCAGGACAACTCTGATCTGGTTATTTACGCGGAGTACCCCGGGAACTCCTGCGGCTATTGTGGCTGCTGTTGCGGAATCGTCTTGGGTCGGTACGTCGCCCTCGAGTGTAACCTCGCGGCGATTCGAGACGCTTACGCGGAGGTTCGCGCGCCGCAGAGTGGGAGAGGTGGCGCTCGCTAACTTCTCTTCGATTGCGTTTTCGATTTGTACACGTCGTGCGGCCTGGAACTTCAACAAGCCAGCGCCGACAACGATTGCACCGGCGATCACCAATACCATGACAAGAATGATGTTCCGCGCCCGTACTTTCCGCGGCTGCAGAAACAGGTGTTGTTCGGCGCTTTTCACCAGCATCGAGTCCGGCTGGTGAACTGGGGTTACTGGAATAGATGGTTTTCCTGCGACCGGCTGTTGCGTTGGCGGAGCCGTCCGAGCGGAAGCAGGCGCCACCGGCGGGGCGGAAACTGGCGGTTGCGGTGTTGAAACGGGCGGTTTGGAAACTGAAGAAAGGGGCTGAGCAGGCACCTCAAGGGGCAAAGTCGGAGCTAAAGAGATTGTGGGAGACATCTGAGAAGAGGGAGTCTCCGTTTTTACCGGAGCCGGTCTCTCTGCGGAGGTTGCAGGGCGTTCAACCGGTGGAGCGGATGGTGTCGGCGGAGGTGAGGCCTGGGGCCGGATCGGGCCGGGAGCCGGAACATGGTTCGGAGGGAGTTCGACTGTGGAATTCTGTATTGCCGGGTCGTTAGCCAACTGCTCCAGGGCCGCAACGAAGTCCTCGGCGGTCTGATAACGCTCCTCGCGCGACTTACTGATCGCCTTCACGATTACGCGCGACAGGCTTTCGGGGATATGCAGCTCGGGCGTGAGTTCATGGGGCGGCCGGACATTTCCCTCCATGTGCTGCATCATCAGAGAGTACAGAGTTTCGCCCTCGAAGGGCAGCCGCGCCGTGACCATCTGGTAGAGCACAATTCCCAAGGAGTACAAGTCGGTGCGCCCATCAATTTCGCCGCCCTTCTTCCCAAGAAACTGCTCGGGAGACATATAGATGGGCGTGCCGACGACCATGCCGGTCATGGTCATTCCTGACTGCGCGCCTCCGGCGGCTTCACGCAGCTTGGCGATCCCGAAGTCCAGAACCTTCGCCGTTTCCCGGCCAAATTCATCGACGGTCAGGATGATGTTTCCGGGCTTGATGTCCCGGTGGACGATTCCCAATTTGTGGGCGACTCCCAGCGCGCGCGCTACTTGCGCGACAATGCGCAGGGCGCGGGGAACTGCGAAGGGGCCGTCAGTCTGGAGAACCTCGCCCACGTTCTGGCCCTCCACCAACTCCATCACAATGAAAGGACGACCATCCTCGGTGTAGTCGTAGTCATCTACGCGAACCGCATTGGGATGACGGAGTTTTCGTGTTACGACAGCTTCGGTCTGGAAGCGTTGCAGGAAGTTCGTGTCTCCGGCGATTACGTCGTTGACGATCTTGATTGCGCACAATTCGTTGAAGGTGATGTGGCGTCCCCGGTAGACGAAGCCCATGCCGCCGATGCCGATGCGTTCGAGGATTTCGTACTTGTTGCGGATTACCATCCCGGGCTGCAGTTCGTGCGCACTTTGCAGCGTGGACTGATCCCCGGGACAAATGTTGTAGTCCGCGGGGTAGGTCCGGTGGCAGGCTGGACAATATTTCATGATCTCAAGTTCAGGGCCGGTAGACCGGTACCAGGCTGAGCTGACTGGACCGGAAAAATACTGGAGCCAATGCTCTTGCAGAACGCGTTGCCTGTCAAGCAGCATATGCACGTTCCACCCGGAGGAAACCGGGATTACAATTGACTTCCGATCCAGGCCTTTCTAGGAGTTTGTGGCCAACACCGCTATGAAGATTCGTGAGAGATGGATTTGTCTCGCGCTCGCAATTGCATTTGCGGCTGCGACAGGCTCATTGGTTGCGCAGGATATCAACGCGATCCGTCAAAAAGCACAGGCGGGAGACGCTGAGGCGGAGTACCAGCTCGCACGAGCGTATTACTCCGGCAAAGGAACTGCGTTCGACCCGAAACAGGGGCTGCAGTGGCTGCGCAAATCTGCCGACCAGAACTATGCCCCTGCCGAATTCGCATTGGGAGTCATCTTCCAGCTCGGTGATCAGAGCGTTTCCAAGAATCCACATGAAGCTGCGACGTGGTTTCGAAAAGCGGCGCAACAGAACAATACGGACGCCCAGACGCGTCTCGCGACAATGCTCTCGCAAGGCTTGATCAGCCAGCAGGAGGCGCGGTGGCACACACCAGCCGTTGCCAAGACAGATGCGCCTGTGAAGCAGCAGAACGCGAAAGGGCCGCAGCCATTTTCGTTCGCTGAAGTAGAGACGGGCCTTACAGGCGGCATCACCAACAAGCGTATGGCCGCTCTCATCGGTACTTACGGCGTGGACTTCAGCCTGAGCGACACGTCGCGCCAGAAATTGACGGATGATGGAGCTGATGAGCCTCTACTGACGGTGATTTCCGCCTCCAAGCGACCACTCTGAGGCCTTTGTGGTTTGTTTTCATTCGTTTACAGAGACCTACCCGTTCGTGCCGGGTATGGCACGGGCGAGCCATTTACCGGAATTGGGGTCAGGAATAGAGTGATTCTCGAGCAGCACTTGGGGGAGGGCTGATCAACAGACGTCCCAAGACTCAAACTGAGTCTGGGGCGTTTTGTTTT